>WBZM01000161.1_pt1 | contig 38869 bp, 34 predicted proteins | sample 5204271 | NCBI WGS metagenome assembly WBZM01 (sample SAMN12344346, study PRJNA552823) | activated sludge metagenome | biome: Activated sludge suspended growth; feature: Nitrification reactor; material: Wastewater; isolation source: activated sludge from nitrification reactor of wastewater... | reverse complement strand
GCCGCATGAACCGGACAGGGGAGGTAGGCGACCTGTTTGCCCCAACCCCCAAAATGGACACCCCAGCCCCAATGAAGGAAAAGGCCGTATTCAGTTTTGATGCTTTCAAAAAGCAGCATCCCGACGTTTACAAGCGCATCCGCAAAGAGCGGCAAGATGCCTTCGAAGGCTTCAAGACGGCCAGCAATTACAAGCAGTTGCTCGAAAACAGCGTGCAGGCGTATTGCGAACAGTGGTACAAAGCGCAGTAACACGGTCTGCCAGACCGTGCTTCCGCACTTCCCCCTTGAACTGAAATTCTCTTCAAAAGCACGGTCTGGCAGACCGTGTTACAGACCGTGTTAAATGCATATCCTCCACGAAGACAACTATCTCCTTGCTTTCAACAAGCCATCCGGCCTGCAATCCGACGCCGACAGCAAAGGCCACCTATGCGCCGAGGACCGGGTAGGCGACTACCTGAAACGCACCTACCCTTGGAAAAAACAGCTCCGGGCTGGCCTCGCTCACCGCCTCGACCGGGCGGCAAGCGGCATACTACTTTTCGGGCTGACGACAGCGGCTTTGAAGTCCTTCCTGGCGCAATTCGAGGCCAGGACGGTGGGCAAGTTTTACCTGGCTTTATTGGAAAAAGCGCCCACGGAAGCAGAGGGGGAGTTGGTGCATTGGCTGAAAAAAGACCCCGTGCAGAAGCGGTCACTTATCGTGAACCCTCACACGAAGCAGTCGCAGGAGTGCAGGCTGCGGTACAAGGTTTTGGAACAAAAACAAGGAAAATGCCTTGTGGAAGTAGAACTGCTGACGGGGCGCTACCACCAAATCAGGGCGCAGTTGGCGACCATTGGTTGCCCTGTGGTTGGCGACGAGAAGTACGGCGCAAAGCCCATAAAATCAGCGGTGTCCATGATTTACCTGCACTGCCACAGGCTCGTTTTTGACCACCCGAAGACGGGGGAACGGATGGAGGTGAAGTCGGAGCCGGATTGGTTATGAAAAAACAGCCCTGTTAGAGTTTTAAACTCTAACGGGGCTGTTTTTTCATAACCAATCCGGGAAATTACCGCACCACCAACTTCTCCATCTTCACCCATTCCCCGCTCTTGCATTCCACAAAATAGACACCTTTCGCCAAGCCGCCTGTCTCGATGCGCTCCCGCACCGTCAGCACAGGGCTTTCATTTTGGTAAATGGCCTTGACCAAACGGCCATTCACATCCAATAGATTGATACTGAGCGGGTTGGCCGTTTTCATCGAAACCTCCACGAAGCTGCGTTCGCTGGCCGGGTTCGGGGCGATGCGGACAGTGTTTTCAATAGTCAAATTATCGGTTGCGGATACGTCGCTGAATTCAAGCCCGTACCACAGCGTCTGGTCGGCGGACTGGTCAACGGTGAAGCTGAACCGCCCGTTTTGCGCAGCAACCACTGAATAACTGCCCTCCTCGCCCGTGGGCGAAAGCGGGTGGATGCGCAGGGAAGGCTTCGAGCTATTGGCGATTTCGACGGAAAGCTCGATGGGCTGCACCTCCGTCGGCTGCTGGCCCCAACCGAACTGCACGCTGTTGCCGTTCCAGGTCATGCCTGTGTTCTGCGCACGGGAAGAGACGGTCAGCACGGCTTCGCTGGTCTCGTTCAGCGGCTTGTTATCCAGAGAAAGCAGGCTGACCACGGCAAAATCACTGCCCGAAAGCACTTTAAACGGCCCGGCTTCGTGCGGTCCGTTTTCATTTACAAAACCTGTGATGCTGGCGAATTTGGGCGTCGTGGTGGTCAAAATACCTGCCTCGCCGTCAATGGTCGTCTGGCCGGAGCCAGTGGTGGCCTGTAGGCCGGGGCCGTCGGGCAGCAGGCTGAAATCGGGGCCGTCAGTTCCATCGAACGAGGAGCGGATGGCCGTGGTAAGCGCCAAGCGGCTGCTGTACGGGATGTGGGTGCCCCAACGGCCAGCGTCGTCCTGAATCGGCACCTGCTGGAGCAGGTAGCTCTCCGGGTAGTTCAGCGTGATGGGGTTGGCAATTGAGGACATCAGCCCATTGCGGAACGCAAAACCGTACATGGGCGCAAGGGCCATCTGCGTGGGGTTGCGGTGCATGGCGTAGTTATCGTCCACCATGTCGCGTTCCCACTCGTCGTAGTCATCGTTGTAGCTGTAAAAAAGGATGGCATCGGCATCGTGGAAGGCCCCGTAGGCCGACATCCAGGGCATCATTTCCGCTTGGTAAATATTCGGGTAGGCTTGGTAATACTGGCCAATGACGAATGGCTTGCCCTTCATCGCCAGTCCGCTGAACAGGTCGTTCGGCGTGGTGTACCAGTCACTCTTAACCATTGGCGTGTTCATCACCTCCCAAACCCATTCCGTGCCGTTGTAGCTCCAGGCCGTATAGTCCCAGAGGCCGTGGTCGTCAATATAGTCCATGTCTTGGTGGGTGTACACGTCGGAGGGGCCGCCGAGTGCGTTGGAGCCGCCAATCTGTGCTTTCACGCCAATTTCGTTATTTAAATAATTCTTCATTTCGTTAAAATAATCGCGCTGGAGCTTTAAATAAAACTCGGTCATATCGGCAATGCGGGCACCTGTGTAGTTGGCCCGGTCGCTGTAGTTGAAGCGGCGGACAGTACCATTGGCAAGGCTTTCGCCTGCTGCCACGCCTATTGCGCCAGCATCGGCAAGGGTCAGTTTATCGAAGTAAAAATTGCCGACTTGATTTTCAAAACTGAAGGCAAAGCGCACGAAGTCCGTGTTGTCCTCCGGTGCGACGAAGGTGTAGCTGAACTCCTGCCAATTGGTTGTCAGGTCAATGAAATTGGAGCCGTACCAAGTCCACGGGTCGAGGTTGCGCATGGTGTAGGCCCAGATGCTGGCGGGCTGGTCGGCACGGGCGGCGAAGCGCACGGTGTACGCCTTGCCAGCCTCCACACTCAGCCCCTCTTGCTTGAACTGGATATGCCAGCCCGTGCCCGTCACGTTGGTGATGCTGACGCGGGCGCAGTCCTGCCCCTCGTAGGGGTTGGTTTGCACGACGGTAAGGGTCGCCGCGGCGGTTTCGTGGAGTTCGAGCGTCCAGTCGCTATTGGGATTGCCGTTTTCAAAGCCATTGTCGAGCAACTGCTGGTTGGCGCCGGCGGTACTCGATTGGGCGTTCCAAGCGGCGGCGAGGGCGGTCTGTGAACCGTATTTATCCATCAGAAACTCGTTCCAGCGGAGGTCGAGCGTATCGCAGTGGCGCTGCATGAGCTGGCCTTCGCCGTGCGTGAAATGCTGGAGGCGGTCGCCGCGCCAATAGCTGTAAAGGCTGTTCTCGTCCGTTATTTCGACCATCGCCACGGCAGGGTCGTTGGCGAGTGAGAGACCCGTGTAGAGGCTGACGGGCGAGAGTAACTGTTGCGCATAGCTTTTTTGCAGCGCAATGAGTTGGCGGTCAAAAATGGTGATGGCATTGCCGTTGTCCTGGATGCTGTCCACGCCCAGCACGCCGTCGCCCGGTTGGAACTGCCGCAGCGATTGCAGGTTGATGCAGGAATAGAGGCCCTGCTGCTTGAGGTGGTGCACGAAGTAATGGAACTTGTCGAGTTGGAAGAAGTCGAGCACCTGCGTGGTGCCTGCGTCCTGCGGGAAAATGGTAGCGTTATCCCCTGCCCAGTAGTTGTCCATTTCCGTGAAACGGACGAGGTTGAAGCCCAATTTGCGCAAGCGGGCAGCTATCCAAGGCGCTTTGGTTTTCCTAGGGAAACAGGCGCCTTGGGTCAAATTGGTGCCCCAAAACCGCTGTCGCTGGCCGCCCGCTTGGAAGTGCCCGTTGGCGTCCACAGTCACGAACTGGGAGATGGGCTGCTTCGCAAATTCGGGCAGGAAGCGCTGCGCCGTGCTGTCGCCGGGCGGCATGTAGAAGTGGAAGCCGTTGTCGAAGTGTTGGGCATTGAGACGAAGGCTCAAAAGGAGGAACAATGGTAAAATGATGCGCATATTGGTGTGGATTGAGTGAAACTGGGCGGTAGGTGTTTTTGCAAAAATCTGCATTTTGGCTAACTTTCAGAAAAAATTAAGTCATGAAAGCGATTGTCACCAAACCAAGAACGAAAAGAACTGCGAAAACCCTGCCGGAGGAGTTGGTTTATGAAACCATTGCTGGGCGGGTGTTCTATCGCAGGGAGTCCGTGTTACGGCAAATCACGGACTGGCAGTCCGTGTTACAGCAACCCCTCCAACTCCGCCCGCTTCTCGTGCGCTGCCTTGTATCCAATCTCGAACATTTCATCGAAACGGCCACGGTCGAAAGTGCCGAAAGCCTCCAAGCCATTTGGAGCAACTACCACATTGCAAAGGTGGTACTTATGGATAGTATGGTGGTGGATGCTCAGGTGGAACAGCCGCTCCATGACCGACAGGGTGCTCTTGATGTCGCTCGGCTGTAGTTCCTTGAAAGGATGGACGTTTGAGCCGATGATCAACTCGCACTCGCCTGCCAATGGCTCAACGGGGAAGTTGTTCAGTGCGCCGCCATCGGTGTAGAGCTGCCCCTCGATTTCCACGGGGGTGAACACCACGGGGAAGGCCGCCGAGGCCAAAATGGGTCGGATAAGTTGGCCATGCGCAAAGGTGCGCTGCTTGCCTTTGACCATGTCGGTGGCTGTGACGTATAGCTTTGTTTTCAAAGCATCAAAATCATCTTCTGGCAACAACTCCTTTAGGATGGGGAAAAATTTGTCGGTATCAATGAACCCTGGTTTCCGGGAAGCAAAAAGGCTGGCCTTGAAGATGGGTGTGCTCTTGAAAAAGTCGAGGATGGCGCTGATGGGATGCCCGGCTGCCCGCAGTGCCCCGACAATTGCGCCAGCACTGGTGCCAGAAATTGCGGTTGGTTGTATGCCGATTTCTTCGAGCACTTGCAGCAGGCCCAAGTGCGCCACACCGCGCACGCCGCCGCCAGAGAGTACAAGGCCGATGGTAGGGGAAGACATTTTGATTGCGGATTTATTGATTGCGCCTGCCTGTTCGGCAGACAGGGATATCGGATTGGGTAACATCGCACTGCGAATATACAGCCTTTCATTGGCGAAGCCAACTACCACTGTGAAATCACGAAAAAGCTGGGCGTGGCCCTTGCGGAGTACCGCGAAAGCTCCTGTACCGAATACGGTTGTTGCTGGCCGCCGGGCGGCGATTGCAGGAGGTAGTCCTTGTCGAGGATGTTCTTGCGGTTGGTGAAATTGTAGAAGGCGATGCCGAGCTTGCCGTGGTTGCGGCGCTTCTGCCATTTCCAGGTGATGCTGAGGTCGAGGCGGGAGAAATCTCGCAGGCGTTTGGTGTTCAGCCGCTCAAAGTAGAGCCTGCGTTCGATGCCGTCCTGACAGGTTGGACAGGCTACCTCGATGATGCTGGGAGTCGGGGAATAGGGGATGCCGCTGCGCAGGTGCAGGTTGGCGGAGAACTCCCATTTGCCCAGGGTGTAGGTGTTGACGCAGTTGATGCGGCTGCGGATGTCGTGGCGGGCGGGGTAGGGTAGGCCGAGGTTGAGTTCCGGGAACCTGAACTCCACCTTGCTGAGCGAGTAGGAGAGCCAGAGGCTGTACTTGTGCCAGCGCTTCCGCCATAGCACATCGAGGCCAGCGGCCTTGCTTTCTCCATCGAAAAAATTGTTGCCGAGGCTGCCTTCCAGCAGGAGGTTGGCCGTGGTGAGGTTGCGGTTCCGCTTGTAGTAAAGCTCCACGTCGAGCAGGGCATCGTTCTTTTCCTTGCCGATGCCAAGGGTGTACTGCCATAGCTCCTGCGCGGGGATGTCCTTGCTGGCCAAGGCCCAAAGCGGCTCGCCGATGCCGAGGTCGTTGAAATTGAGTATCTGGAAAACGAACTGCCAATAGCGCCCAATGCCGCCCTTCACCCGCCAACTCCCCTCCTGCTGCTTGCCCCAAGGGTACCAATTGAAGTTCAGGCGCGGTTCGGTGTAGCTAATCCCACGCGCTGGGAACAGCGTGCCGCGCAGGCCGAGCACCAGATCGAGGCGGTCATTGGCTTGGTAGCCGTATTCCGCATAAAAAGTATGTTGCGCACTGCGCGTCGTATCCCGTAAATACACATGGCCCACCAGCTCCACCGCATTGGTGTCGGCCAAGTTCAGGATGGCTTCCTGCGCGTTGTACTGGTAGCCGAACGAGAGGCGCTGGCGCTCGTTCCGCTGCCAATCGTGGTGGAAATTGCCCCTGAACTCGGTCATCCTGTTTTCGGCACTGTACCGAAGCGCAAAGGGGCGACTGGGGTCAACCTCATTCCAAAGGAACCTGTAGTTATTCGAAAAACCGCTGAGCGAGGCATGGTAGCGAATCTTGAAACTCGGCGACCAATTGGCCTTGTGCATCCAGGACAGTCCCGTGTTTTGGGTATCCATGATGTCGTCGGTTCTGTAATAATCGGCGCTATCGTTCTTGATTAAATGATAGTCGAGGTGGTCGCCGGAGGCGAAAAGGGTCAATGCGTTCTCTGCCGATTTTCTGGTAAGCCAACGGAGCTTGATATTGGCGTCGCCAAAATTGAGGAAGGGGTTCCACCTGATGCTGCTGTCCTGCGTGGTGGCTTGCCGACCGAAGTCCACCCGTCCGTTTTGGTAGATCTGTTTGAAAAAATTCTGGTAGGCTGTTGCCTGCAAGCCGTCAATATAGCTGCGCCGCAGCGCAATGAGCAGGGCCACCCGTTCCTTTTTGAGGGGAATATCCACGTAGGCTTGGGTGCTGAGCAGGTTCATGCCAAGGCCCCAGCGGATTTTCGAGGGGTAATCCTTTTTTGATGAAATATCAATGACGCTGGAATTGCGCCCGCCGTACTCCGCCCCGAAATTGCCGCGCCAGACCTCCACCTGGTCCACCACAAATGGGTTGAACGAGTCGTACAGCCCAAAGAAATGCCCCGTATGATAGACAGGTATGCCGTCGAGCATGACGAGGTTTTGGTCGGGGGTGCCGCCGCGCACGTTGAGGCGGGTGCCGCTCTCGTCTGCGCTGCCGATGCCGGGCAAGAGTTGTAGGCTGCGCAACACGTCCGGCTCGCCCCAGCCGGGCAGCGTGGGCATTTTCTTTCGGTCAAACTTGTAGCTGCCTCCCTCCGACAGCCGTATCATGTTCGTCGCAAACTCGCTGATGATGACGTCGGGCATGTTCACCATGTCCATCTTCAAGCGGTAGGTCTGGCAGGGTTTCACCAATAGAGGCCGCACGACAAAAGCCTGCTGCCGATAGCCCAAGTAGCTGATAATCAAGGAGTCATCTTTTGAAAAATCGCCTTCCAGCTTGAATTTTCCGTTTTCGTCGGTGGTCGTTCCATGCGATGTGTCCTTGATGTGGGCAGTAGCGCCGGGCAATGGCTCGTTGGTCTCGGCGTCGAGGATGGTGCCGCATATTGAAATTGAGAAATTAGGAAATTGAGAAATTGGAGGTGACTGCGGACTGGAGACTGCCGGCTGGTTTTTATCTATTTTTTTTATCAAAACATAGCGTTGGTCAACAATCTCGAACCCAAGCCCCGTGCCCAACAGCGTGCGCTGCATGGCATCGCGCAGCGATAGGTTTTGGAACTGTGCCGTGATGCGGATGCCCTTCACGGCTTCATCGTCGTAGGAAAAGGAAACCCCGTTGTTTTTCTCAAAAAAATCGAGGGCGGCGCGCAGCTGCGTGTTCCGGAAGTTGGCGGAAAGGGTGGGGGAGGGTTGCTGGGCGTGAAGGCTACCCGGCAAGGCCATTGCGATGGCGAAAAAGACGAAGAAAAAGCCAGTGGTTTGCCGTTTCATGCAGCTTTTGTTTGCTGTACGGGCGATTTTTTCACCTTTGAGGCTTCCCGTTCCCTTGCTGCGTGGTCGTTTGATAGCTCGTTTTCCCACTGCTGCGCAACAAGCCTTGACCATTGTAGGGCTGTCACTTTACCATCAGAATGCGCTTCGAGGCGGTAGAACAAGGCGGCATCAGGGGCTTTTTCGCCTTTCATCAATTGGTTCAGTTGGCGGGTGCTGAGGGCCAGTTCGGTGGCAAGTTGTGCGGGCTTCCGCTCCGACGACTCCTGGTACTCCCGCAGTGCGCTTTGGAAGGTGTAGCGATAGGGCGATTTGCCGTTCAGTTTCAGTACGTCCTCCAAGCGGTAACGAAGACCAAGCAGGTAAGCAGCAAACCGCTCCTCTGGGGTCATCTTGCGGAGGGCTTCGAGGCGGGCGGCGCGCAGCAACTCGTTGGACTCACGCTCTTCTTCCGGTGTTAGGCCGTGTGGGAAGACGTATGACTCTGCTATTTCCTCGAGGCTATATTTTTTTTGAAGTTTTTCAAATATTTCCATCACCAAGGTATTTATTGATGAGTTTTCTTGAGTTTTCAGGGTTCGAGGCCAATCGCCTGCCGTATTGCTCAAAGCCGTATTTGTTGGTGTAGAGCGCAATCAACTTGGTTTTTGGCTTCAAAGAAACGAAGCCGAGAAAGCCCCGGTCGAATGATAGCTTGCAGGCATAGGCAATAAGGCAACCGGGAATGTGGTCATATTCCTTGTATCGGCCAACGTTTTCAATCGAAATTTCGATGAGCTGGAGTTCAATCCTCATTTCATTGGGAATCGTGACCAATGACATCAGCCCCATGATTTTGCCATTTTCCCGCATTTTCAATATCAAAACCTCATTTCCGTACTCTAAATGCCATTCAAAACTAAAACGCTTATCCTTGACCACAGCGTTTATGGTTTTAAGCGAAGCAGGCTCGATAACCACTTCGATTTTCTCATAGTCAGAAGCTCGAATAATGTGCATATAAGGGGTGTTTGCGTAGCAAATATAACCATCTCCCACATTCCAACACCCATTGATACCTTGCTTTCAGACTGCCAAAACTTGAATTCAGCGCATAAAATGGGCACCTACTCCAACCGCTTGACCTCGTCCAAGCTGCTGGTTTTGGTGATGATGTCCATTTGCTCGCGGGCCGTGTTGTGCAGTATTTCGAGCCGCTGGTCTTTGGGGCTGCCCCATTGCAGGAGCTTGGAATTGAGGCTTTGGAGGTTGGAGAGCACGAGCAGTTGCTCCACTGAGGCATGGTCGCGGATATTACCCTTAGCATCGGGGTTGGCAGCGCGCCATTCGCGGGCGGTCATCCCGAAAACAGCGAGGTTGAGCAGGTCGGCCTCCGTGGCTTGGTAAATGGCCTCTCGGTTAGTGTTCCAGTCAAGCTCTGGCACAAGGTTCTCGCGCACGGCGCTGGAGTGGATGTGCCAGTTGGTCTTGGCGATTTGGCGGCGCAGGTCCCAGTTGGTCTGTAGCCGCCCTGACTCATCGTCCTTCAGCCGCTGGAACTCCCGGACGAGATAGAGGTAAAACGAGGGGTTGAGCCAACTGGCGAACTGCACGGCGATGTCCTGGTGGGCATAAGTGCCGCCGTACCTGCCCGCCTTGGCCGTGATGCCGATGGCGTTGGTCAGGTCAATCCAGTCCTTTACGGAGAGGATGAAGTCGCTCAGGCCGGTCTCCGTTCTAATTCGGTGGAAATCCACCGAATTAAAACCGGGGTTGTTCAGGCTCTCCCACAGGCCGAGGAATTCAATATTGGTGCGGTTCCGCAGGTAGTTCTTGATGATGTCGTTGGCGGGGGACCGACCGTGCGAGGCAATATCGGTCAGGGAGATATAAGTGCCCGTGTCATGCTGTTGGAGCCGCACTTCGATGTCCTGTACCTGTATCGTGGCTTGTTTGTTCGACATTGAATCTTTTTTCGCAAAATTATGATAACGCAAGTTTAAGTCTCTTTTTCGGAGGCTATGGTGCTCCGCAACTTGAGTTAGCATAGATTGAAATCACCGTACCACCAATTTACCCGTGCCAGTGTCTCCGTTGCTATGCCTTTTCACCACCACATAGAACCCAGCGGGTAGGTTGGCGACCTCTATTTCCGTTCCTGTCTTGCCAGCTTCCGTGAAACCATTGGAAAAGACCAGTTGCCCCAGGCTGTTGAGCAGCACAATTTCAGCATAATCAAAACTTGAATCCGGCAGGCTGGCAACCGTCAGTTGTTGGTCAGCCGGGTTCGGGTACATCGCCAAGGTATAGGTTTTTGGCTTTTCAATTTGGCAGTCGTATTCCCAACCTTTAAGCTGATAGCTTATCCACTCCCTTTGCTCCGCAATGAAAGGGAAAATACCCGGATAGGTCAACCTCAGTGCGTAAGGTGTTTTTCCCGGTGAAATCTCGTTGATGTGGTCTTCGGTCAGCGAAGTTTCAAAAGACTCGTAGGAGTTCCATCGGTTGGGTTCTTCGTAGTAGGCATTGGCCACCAACTCGTGCTGATGTAGCAGGTAAGGCCCAAGGCTGTCCACCGAAAACCAGCCAGCTTGCAGGTTGCAGACAAAATCTAAGTAGGCTTTGTGCCAGTCCTCGTTTTCAAAGACCCGCTGAAGCAGGGGGCGCAGGTCAAACTTGTCGGTTGGCACGAGATAGCTGTCCAGCAACCGGGTATTTGAAAGCAATTTTATGTCTTGAAAAGTCTCGTTCAAGTCCCAAGGTATCCACCTGATTTGGCCATCGGGATGTTCGTAGAGGTAGAAGTTGTTGCCCTGGCCCCAATAGCTGTCCCAGCTTCGGACGCATTTCTCCACCGCCAATATCTTCAGGTAGTTTTGTACATCGAACATGCTATCCAGCTTTTGGTGGAAGTCCCCGCCCTCGTAGTGGTTCAGAAAATAAATAAAATCAATCAGCCTCGACCAATCGTTCTCCTCTTCGTTGGTGTTCAGTTTCAGCCCCTTTTCTTGGTAGGCTTGCGGGTCATTGCCCAACCAATCGAAAAATACGTTCGACTTCCGGTTGGTCTTGTAAAGGTTGCCATCGTTGTTGGCACCGCCGCCGAAATGCAGTTTCAGGAAGGCTTTGTCCACGTTTTCCACCAAGGAGTAAAGCCCGATGTATTCTCCGTTAACATAGAGCTTGGCCCAAGCCGTGCGGGGGGCGATGATGCCTGACTCCCGCATGAGCTTCAGTGCAGCGGCCTCGTGCAGCAGGCTGGGGTCGTCGAAGCCGTTGTTGAGGTTGAGTTTTTTCAGGTCGTCAAATTCTTGGTCATCAAACTCGTCGAAGGCAATCTTGAAGGGCTTTTTCTTTTTATCGGCGTTGGCTTTGTTGGAGGTGTTGCCCTTTTCCCGAAACCCACAGTTGGGGATGCTGAACCCATCGAATACCACGTCACACATTCTGTACACTTCAGGGAAGCTGTCGGGGAATTTGTCGTTCAGTTCATAGTCCAACTCCAAGGTATCGAACCAATTGGGCAGGTCAATCTCCACTTCAATGAGGTGTACCACGCTGTCATTGAACACAAGGCTCCCCTTTTGCGCCTTGGAGGTCAAGGCCGCCAGCAGGAAAATCGCAAGGAATGGCAGGTATTTGGTCATAACTTCCGGTTTTGCAGGAAGGTGGCCTGTCGTTTTTCGATGTTGGCGAACAGGTAATTGATGCCCACCATAAGATTGGTGCCCAGTCGGCTGTTTTTGCCCAGCGGACAATAAACGAAGGCCAGTTTTGAATTGAACCGGACTTGTTCTGTCCACTTCAACTCCCCACCCAGGTACGGTTCGATGCAGAACTGTGGCACATTGTTGTACTTAATGTGCATCAGGTTGAATTCGCTGCCAGCGTGCAGGTTCCATTTAGCCAGGTAATCGCGCCCAAAGTACCGCTGAAATCCGACCCCCGTTTTGAAAATATTGTATGGCTCGGTCGGCAAAAAAGCCAAGTTCACGTACCGATAGCGTTTGCCATATTTCAACATGCCCACACGAATAGCGGTGCCTGCCACGGTTGGGTCATAGTTCTCATTCTTAAACACCGAATGGTAGGGAGAATAAAAAATGCCCCCATTCATCGAAATGGCCAAGGACTGTCGCTTGATGCTGCTAACGTTTGCGATGTCCGACCATTGGATGGTCATCAGGGAGCCGTCCAGTTTTTGGAGCCTTAACTGCACTGAGTCGGAGTTCACGATGTTGCCCGTTTCAGTGTTTCCATTGCCCAGCGATACCGCTTCGTTGAGGTGCTTTTGGTAGGAGTTACAACCCACAAGGAATATTGCAAACAGCAAACCAGCCCAGCTACCACTGGCTTTGTTACTATTGGAAACTTGGATTGGAAAAGGGGAACGGATGGTTTTCATAAGAGAACTGACAATGCCTTCATTTTAAAGCGCAGAAAGCTACTGGTTTTTTAGTAACTGTCTAATGCGCTGCTAAATTGATACGTTTTCAAAGACAGTGTCTTATGAGTCAAGAGTTGTCCAACTCATGCCGCTACTTCACCCACACCGTATCCCCCCGCACCTCGCAGTTCAGTTTCATCGGGGCGCAGACCATCTTCACGGCCTTTTCGAGGCTGCCGTGTACGAACTTGCCGGAGAACGTCCGCTCGCCAAGGCTGTCGGCCAGCACGACCACGCCGTACTGCCGCTCCATTTCATCGAACACCTTCTCCAGCGGCGCACTGCGGAACGCGCTCTCACCCTTGAACCAGTTAGGGTAAAACGCCAGCCCCTGCCGTTTTTGCATCTTGCCCCCCACGATGGACACTTGTTCGCCTTTTTTCAGCAAAACCCGCTCCGTCTGCTCCGGGTTGATGACCTGCACCTTGCCTTCGGCGCATTTCACCTCCAGTTCGTTGCCACGAGCAAAGACGTTGAAAACTGTGCCGACCACTTCCACCGTGCCCTGCTCCGTGCGAACTGCGAAGGTCTTGCCTTTTTTAGCCTTGAAATAAGCCTCGCCTTCCAGTACCACCGAGCGGCCATCTTCCCAGTCGCTGGCCGTGAAGCCGAGTTTCGACATGGCGTTCAATGTGGCCACCGAGCCGTCGGGGAGTTTCACTTCTTTCTGTTCGCCCGCCTTGGTCACATAATCCGTGTCGGTGAAGCTGAACTGGTCGCGCCCAGCGAACCACCAGATGCCGACCACGCCGAGGAGGATGGCGGCTGCGATGGCGAGGTATTTACGGTTGACGATGGACGGTTGACCCTGCCCGTCCGGCAGGCGGGGGTTGGCGGTTTGGAGGGTCGGGTTTGCCACTGGCTTGGCCCCGATTTCGACGATTTTGGCTTCGGGTTGCTGGGGTGCCTCCGGCAATGATGGGGTAGTGGGTTCTTCTACCTTCTCGGCTGATTGGCTCGGCTCCGTAATGCCAACAGAGGGCTGCTGGCTGCTGACTGCCGACTGCTCAGTTTTAGCCTCCTTGGCCATTTTAACCTTTTCCGCTTCAAGTACCGGCTGCAACTTTTGCCACGCAAGGGTAGGGGAAAACTCTGCCATCTCCATGCCTTCGAGGGCGTGCAGCATCTCCACATAGTCTGGGTATTCCTCCATATTGCGGAGCGCCTCCAAGTCCTCCGGCGAGAGGTCCCCGGCCAGCCAGCGGGCCAGCAGCGTATCGTCGTCGCTGCCTTCGGGCTTCAAAATATCGTCGTGGTCGTTATTTTCCATCACTTTTTTCACTTTTGAGTAAACGCCTAACCCGTCAAAAACCCTACCTCCCCAATCCGCAATCCCGCAGTCCGCAATCGCTAAATTCCCTTCAAAATCTGCCTTAGCTCCACCAACGCCAGGTGCATCCGCTTTTCGACAGCCTTCACCGAGAGGTCGAGGTGCTCGGCGATTTCCGAGTATTTCATTTTGTCCATGCGGTTCATCAAGAACACAATGCGCTGGTTTTCAGGTAGCTGCGCAATGGCCTTTTCCAGCCTGTCCTGTAGTTCCTTGGTTTCGAGGTCGAAATGGGGGTTCTCCTCCGTCGCCTCCTCCACCGGGGCCTGCCGCTGGAACTTCAGGACGACCTGCTCGTGCTTTTTTTCATCCAAAAAAAGGTTGCCGGACACGGCAAAGAGGTAGCCCTTCACTTTTTCGACGGGCACTTTGGCGCAGTCGCGCCAAAGCCGCAAAAATGCCTCCTGCATCAGGTCTTCGGCCTCGGCGGGGGCAGCGCCCTTGTAGCAAAGGAAGTTGCGCACGTGCCGGGCGTGGGCGTAGAAGAGTTCCCGGTAGGTAGGTTCGTTGCAGACGTTTTTATGCGGGAGTGATTCCATGCGGGCAAAGGTAAGACATGAATTCATTGTTGAATTGTTTCAAGGCTTCATTGTTTGATGGCTTCATTGTTTCATGGCTTCACTGTTTCATTGCTTCATTGTTTGATGGCTCCACTGTTGCCGTTGTGCGGGCAACAATGAATCCATGAAACAATGAAGCAATTTAACCATGAATAATTTTTCGGTAGGGTTTTTTCTATGAAATTCGTTTTATTGCAAACTTTCCGCAAAACCAGCACATCCTCTAATTTTCCCACGTTTTTCAAACGCCAAAAAGCCGCTTCACCAAACTACGATCAACATGACTGTATCAACGCTTGACAGGCGGTCATTTTTCCAAAAACTCGGCAAGGCCATGCCCAAGGACCTGGGGGGGCAAAGCGAGCATGGGAAAAAATCCGACCTCTTCCGAATCAGCGACCAAGAGCTGCCGCTGGTGCCGCCACCTGCCACCACCATCACCCTCGCCGGGGGCTTGGAGCCTTACAACGGCCCTTGGGATGTAGAACAAGCCGCCCACCTGCTGCGCCGCACGGGATTTGGCGTGAAGAAGGCCGACCTCGACCTGCTGCTCGGCATGACCGTGAACGAGGCCGTGAACCACGTCCTGAACATCGTGCAGCCCGCCCCAGGCGATGTGCCGCTGAACAACTACTACTTTCCCGGCAATGGCACCGACCCGGAAGATGGATACGATGACCCCAATGTTGACCTTGGCCAAACCTGGATAAACGCCGCCTACGACAACGCAGCAGAGGGCTACCGCACGGAGAGCTTCCGGGGCTGGTGGTTCGACCAAATGCTAAAGGACGATGCGAGCGTTCGGGAGAAAATGACCCTGTTTTGGCACAACCATTTTGCTACGCAAACTGCCGCCGTCTTCTACGGCAAGGTCTGCTATGAGCACAACCAATTGTTGCGGCAGCACTGCCTCGGCAACTTCAAGACCCTGACCAAGGAGGTGACGAAGAACGTGATGATGCTTTTCTACCTCAATGGTTACTTGAACGTGAAGGATGCCCCCGACGAGAACTACGCAAGGGAACTGCAAGAGCTTTTCACCATCGGCAAGGACAACCCCGACCATTATACCGAGGAAGATGTGGTGGCCGCTGCAAGGGTGCTGACCGGCTGGACGATTGACGGGTACCTGACGGGGCCACACACCGTTTATTACAGCCCCAACCACGACACGGACAACAAACAGTTCAGTGCTTTTTACAACAACACCGTGATTCAGGGCGTGGCCGGCCCCAACGGCGGCGACCAAGAACTGGACGCCCTGCTCGACATGATTTTCGCAAAAAACGAGGTGGCCGAGTTCTTGTGCAGAAAGCTCTACCGTTGGTTTGTCTATTACCATATTGACGCCGAAACGGAGGCCAATGTCATCCAGCCGCTGGCGCAAATTTTCCGCAGCAATGGTTATGAAATAAAACCTATCGTCGAAACGCTGCTCAAGAGCACCCATTTCTTCGACGCCGTGAACAAGGGCTGCTTCATCCGCACCCCCATTGATTTCATCATCGGCACGATGCGGAGTTTCAACCTCAGCATCCCAACTGGAACACCTTGGGACGATCTGACCCATAAGTTCATCCTTCGTTATTTCATGGAATCCATGCAAATGGTGCCCGGCGACCCGCCCAACGTGGCTGGCTGGCAAGCCTTCAGGCAATCGCCGCTCTTTTACCGGATGTGGATAAACAGCAACACCGTCAACAACCGCAATTATTATGTGCTGGCAATGTTTTCTGGGATGCTCAATACCGTCAATGGCGTCGTCATGCAGTTGGATGCCATCGGCTTCGCCAGCCAAGTGAGCGACCCCAGCGACCCCAACGTTGTAGTGGATGATGCCATCAAATTGCTTTTATCGCAGCCGCTGTCAGCTATCGGAAGGAGTTTTGCGAAAGCAATCCTGACATCGGGATTACCGGACAGCTATTGGACAGCTGCTTGGTCTGACTATTCCAGCAATCCAACTGGGCCTTCGGAGGCAGTGGTAAAAACGAGGTTGACTCAACTGCTGGGATATCTCATGCTCTTGCCAGAATATAACCTGGCGTAATGAATGATAAATGATAAATGATGAATGATGAATACTGCGCATTGCTATCCATCATCGTCATCCATTCATCATTCATAATTCATCATTCATCATTGAATAAGGATTATGAAAAGAAGAAATTTCCTTCGCACGGCAGGTGCCACCGCAGCACTCACGCCGTTCTTCCATAAAGGCTTCGCCATCAACCCATTGCAACGCACCAGCATGTTCGGCAGCTTGGGCGCAGCGGCAAGCCTCAGCGGTAAAATCATGGTCTTCATAGAGCTGAACGGCGGCAACGACGGCCTCAACACCCTCATCCCGCTCGACCAGTACAGCAACCTTTCCTTCCACAGGGGCAGTTTGCTCATCAACCAAGGCCAAGTACTCAAGCTCGAAGGCGTGGACAACACGGGCCTCCACCCTGCCATGACGGGCTTGCGGGACATGTACAACGACGGCCTTGTGAGCATCGTGCAGAGCGTGGGTTATCCTGAACAGGACTACTCCCACTTCCGCTCCATGGACATCTGGCAAACGGCCAGCGACAGCTCGCAATACGTGGACACGGGTTGGCTGGGCCGGACGCTGGAAAGCGAGTACCCGACCTTCCCGGAGGGCTATCCGAACCAAGATGCGCCGCACCCCCTCGCAATTCAAGTGGGAGGTTTTCTTCCGCTTTCGTTCATGGGCAGTTCCTTCCCAATGGGGATGGTGGTCCCTGGCAATGTGAATCAACTGAACAATAACTACCAAAATGGTTTCGTGGAACCAGCCCCAGCCACGCCGTATGGCGATGAGTTGGAATACATCCGTTTAGTGTCGAGCAAAGGCCAAGCCTATTTCGATGTCATCAAAGAAGCGGTGGAATCACAACCTAACAACCTGTCGGGCCTATACCCTGACAACAACAACCTGGCTGACCAGCTCCGAGTCGTCGCAAGGCTGATTGGCGGTGGCCTGACCACCCCGGTCTATGTCGTTTCCATCGGCGGCTTCGACACGCACAGCGAGCAAGCAGAACTGGGCGCAACCGACACCGGATACCATGCGGAACTGCTGGGCCGGCTTTCCTCCGCCATCTACGCATTCCAAGACGACCTGCGCCTGATGGGCAAGGACGACATCGTGGCGGGCATGACCTACTCAGAGTTTGGCCGCACCATCGCTTCCAACTTCAGCATGGGCACCGACCACGGCGCTGCCGCTCCGCTTTTTGTCTTCGGAAAAGGGGTGAATCCTGGCATCATCGGCAGCAACCCCGAAATCCCAGTGTCCCTCGATATCAGCGCCGATGTGCCAATGGTGCATGATTTCAGGCAGGTTTATGCCAGCGTGATACAGGATTGGTTTGGCCTGACGAACCAAGACACGGTGCTGAACAACCATTTCGAGATACTGCCTATCTTCAAAGGGGTGTCGCCCAGCAAGGAGGCTTCCCGTGATGTGTTCGGCGTGGAAAACTATCCGAACCCCGTGCATTCGCACACGACCATCACGTTTACCAGCTTCGCAAATACCTTCGTGGAAATCAACCTCTACGATTCGCAGGGGCGCTTCGTCACGCAGATTGCCGAAGGCACCTACCCGACCGGGGCGCACCGCATCCGTTTCGATCGCTCCAACTTGCCCAGTGGCACCTATTTCTACCGGGTGTCGTTGAACGGCATGGGGATTACGAAGAAGATGCTCGTGTTTTGATGAGGTAAAATATTGTAAATGATAAGGGCATGGCCGCTTGGCGGCCATGCCCTTTTTATTGCTGCATTAGATTTACCTTGAATCAACTTATGCCCCGCCCTTCACCACCATACCCGCAAAGCGCAGTGCCTTGCCATTGCTCACTTCCAACAAGTATTGGCCGTTTGGCAGGTTGATAGCGGATGGTTCGAGCGTCAGCACCTGCGTGCCTTTGATGGCTTCATACTGATGCGAAAACAGCATCTGCCCCTGCATGTCCACCAAACGGATGGTGAGCCGCTCGGTCACAGGGCTGTTGAAACGAAGGCTTAGGCTGCTGTAAAATGGGTTGGGGAAAACCTCCAAGGCCAGTGCCTCGTGCGGGGTAGGGGAGGCGGGCTGTACGGGTTCGGGAACGGTCGCCGCAGATTTGGCTTCTTGCTTCGCAACGGCCCTTTCCGCACCGCGCTCGACGATTTTTGCTTGCAAGTTTTGTCTGATTCGGCGGAACTTGTGAAGAAGGATATTGTAGAGGGTTTGGTCTTTTTTAACAATGACAACTGCCCCAACAAGCCCAATATCAATTCCTCCTTGCAATGTTTGGTTCAACGTAAGTTGACCCGGAGCAACAATAGATTCTTGCACCCTATAACCCGTGTAATTAAACTCCAGCACTGGTGATGCAATATTGTCAGGAACCTGAAGGGTGTAATTGCCGTCAAAATCGGTGTTTGCCTCGGTGTTCGTCCCTTTTATGCGAACTGTTGCCCAAAAGAGCGCTTCGCCTGTCTCGGCATCCGTCACCTTGCCCGTGATGGTGCGGGGCATATTCTCAACCACGACGGTATCCCCCTTGATGGTTTGCGGAGGCGGAGGCACCACGGCCACATCCCCCATCATTGGTCGAACGTTGGCCGTAATAGGCCGAGGGCAGGCCACCTTCCCCATGAGTTGTCGGTTGTTCTGCGCCTGTACCCAACCGCTGAGCAGCAAGCCCGGTACCACGATGCCCAGCGCCCGCAACCGGCTGCCGAAGCCAGTGGGCTGCACGGCATGCAACGGGCGTTGGAGTTGGTCGTGGCGGAACCTGCCGCAAGTATTGGCGCTGCCATGTTCGAAAAACTTGGCGACTTCCCGGTCGGTCTTGCCCGTGAAGTCCATGACGGTTTTCTGGCAGCTCGCACAGAAACGGCCTTGCTCGGCTGGGGTCATTTTTTGCCAATCTTCGTGGCAGGGTTTAGGGATGGCGAGGGTCACGGGTTGCTTTTTCATTGGTGCAATTTTTTAGCGTGAAAAGATAAAGTTTCTATCAAGTGGAGAGATGATGCAACAATGAATCAGGAATGCATACAACCATAGAAATTTCACGGCTGCAACCGCTCAATCACCCACGCCCCATCTTCACCTTTTTTATATAAAAACCTATCGTGCAGCCTGCTCTTCTGCCCCTGCCAAAACTCGAAGCTGGTGGGCACCACCCGATAACCGCCCCAAAACGTCGGGAGCGGCACTTCGCCCTCCCCGAACTTGTGTTTCATCTCCTCCCATTTTGACAGCAGCGCCTGCTTGGAGGAGATGGGGCTGCTTTGGTTCGACACCCACGCCCCGATCTGGCTGCCCTTGGGCCGGGTCAGGAAGTACTTGATGGACTCGGCCGTGCTCACCTTCTCCACCGTCCCTTTGATGATGACCTGCCGCTCCAGGTCATGCCACGGGAAGTGCAGCGCCACCTTGGGGTTGTGCGCCATTTCCTGGGCTTTTGCGCTGCCATAGTTGGTGTAGAACACGAAGCCGTGCCCGTCGAACTGTTTCAACAAGACCATGCGCATGGCGGGCTGCCCGTCTTCGCCCACGGTGGCGAGGGTGACGGCGTTGGGCATCCGGTAGCCTGCCCGCTCCACGTCCTCGAACCATTTCTCGAACTGCTTGGTGGGGTCGGGGTCGAGGTCGTCACGGCGGAGGCCGGCAATCTCGAATTCGTCACGCATGTAGCTGAGGTCTTTCATTGTCGGTCGTTTTTTTCGCAAAGGAACGGTTATCGGCGATTATGGTTGGCAAACGGTCAATGATGATTTTTCGCATCATGCGTTAATTGAACAATCTATCCTCCACCATCCTATCGAACAGTTTTTGGGCAGCCTTGTAAACAGAGGTTTCAATGCCCCAACCGCCATCTGTCTTGAGGGATGCCCGCCAGAGGATTTTTTCGCCGCTCAAGTCCCGCAACTGCACATCGAAGGTGCCGCCAACATTGAGGGAGTTGTTCCAGCCATAGCCATTGGTTGTGGATCGGGCCTCGGTTTGTACTATCATCATTACATACTGTGGGTCGAACTCGCTGATTTTAGCCATCATTTGCTCCTCGGTCTCCAAGGCAAGTGGATCCAAAACCTTGAAAGCATATTTCACTCCCTTTGTTTTCAGATGTTTGCCAAACTCATCCCGAAAGGAATAGAAAAAGCCATTGGCGGACTCGGAACCCCGCAAGATGATATAAACTTTTTCGAGTTTGCCCTCGAAATCGGAGGCTTTGTTTGAAGCGACATAACTCGATATGCAACTGCCCATGAGCAGTGGCAAGAGTAGTAGCAAGCGCATTTTACTTTTCATTGCTTGATTTTTAGATAACAGAAACCTAATGCAGATAGGTTCTGCAGCAAAATTATGCCATTTAACATTTACAGCTCTATGAAATGTCCAACAAAATAGAGGCTGTGAGGAAAAGCAGCCCTTAGCCTACCGATTTGCAGAATCACCTCACAAGCCCTACCTTGGCCAAAAACTAGCCTTGCATGAACTTCACCGCCGAAACCCCGCTCATCGCACATTTTTACCATTGGGAAAAAAACACGCCCAACAAGGTCTTCCTGCGCCAACCTTTTGGCGACAGCTTCAAGGACTTCACTTGGCATGAAACGGGGCAACAGGCTCGTCGGGTGGCCAGCTACCTGCTATCGCTGGGCCTGCCCAAGGGCAGCCACATCGGTCTGGTATCGAAAAACTGTGCCGAGTGGTTCGTCTGCGACCTCGCCATCATGATGTCGGGGCATGTGTCAGTGCCCTTCTTCCCGACGCTCACCGCCGAGCAAATCAACCTCGTGATGGCGCACAGCGGCTGCCCCGTGCTGCTCGTCGGCAAGCTCGACGATTGGGCCACCATGAAACCCGGCATCCCGGCGGGCGTCACCTGTGTCTCGTTCCCCACTTACAACCCCGACCCTGACCACGTGCAGTGGGCCGACATCATGGCCCGCCACGAGCCGCTCGCCGACTCTCCCATGCCCAGCCCCGACGACCTGCTTACCATCATCTACACCAGCGGCACTACGGGCAACCCCAAGGGCGTCATGCTCAGCTACCGCAACATGGCGGCCCTGCTCTACTACGGCCAGGAGCACCTCCGCCTCGACATCCCCGAAGTGCGGGTCATCTCCTACCTGCCCCTCTGCCACATCAGCGAGCGGGGCGTGCTGGTGAATGCGGCATTGGCCACTGGTGCCACCGTCTATTTCGTGGAGCGGTTGGATACTTTCAGCAAAAACCTCGTGGCCGCCCGCCCCACCCAGTTTGGCGGTGTGCCAAGGATTTGGATGAAGTTCCAGCAGGGCGTGCTGGCCAAGATGCCGCAGCAGAAGCTGGATTTTTTATTGAAAATACCCGTGGTGAACAATCTTGTGCGCCGCAAAATCCGCAAAGCACTCGGACTGGATGCCGTGCAGGTCTTCCTCGTTGCGGCAGCACCCATGCCCGTCAGTCTGCTGGAATGGTACGAGCGGCTGGGCATCGTCATTCAAGAGGCTTATGGCATGACGGAGACGACAGCCATCGCCACCATCACGCCCCGCAACGGGGTGCGCTTCGGGAAGGTGGGCAAGCCCATTGCCAACACCAAAATCAAGATAGACCCGACGACCGGGGAAATCTGCACCAAATCGTCGAGCAATATGCTCGGCTACTACAACGAACCCGAAATGACCGCCGCCACCATTGACAGCTACGGCTGGCTGCACACGGGCGACAAGGGCGAACTCGACGCCGACGGCTACCTGCGCATCACCGGGCGGGTGAAGGAAATGTACAAGACCAGCAAGGGCGAGTACGTGGCCCCAGCGCAGATTGAGCTTTGCTTTGCGCAAAATATTTACATCGAACAAATCTGCGTGATAGGGGAGGGGCTGCCCCAGCCCGTTGGCCTCGTGGTGCTGTCGGAGCTGACGAGGGGCGTCCACAACGATGCCATTGCGGATCAACTGCGGGCCAGCCTCGATGCCATCAACCTCACCTTGAAGCCCTACGAGCGCCTGAACAAACTGGTGGTCGTTCGGGAGCCTTGGACGGTGGAGAACAACCTGATGACCCCCTCGCTGAAGCTGCGCCGCAAGCATTTGGAGGCGCATTTTGCGGAGCGAATGATGGGCTGGTACGAGATGAAGGGAAAGGTAGTGTGGGAAGGGTAGCCGAATCTATTTAACGTACCGCTGCTCCCAAGAAAGGGGAAACGAAAATTTTGCGAAGAAAAATTTTCGTTTCCCCTTCAAGGAGTCCCGCCTAACGGCGTTCCAGCTACAAACGCTAAATAGGGAAGGGTAGGGCACCCATTGACCAAACTCATTTACAAGGATATTAATAGTCATGCTTCCCACATTGGGTACTGGTGAAATTCGACTCCTGAAACGATGGGGGTTGCTTCGCAAAATGCCTTCCTGACGTTTGAAAGGACAAACCCCATCGGTGGAACTTTTCATCAGAATAACATGGAAGCAAAACTTTCAAACCCTGCCCCGCTGGGCCTCATGGGCTTCGGCATGACGACCGTCCTCCTCAATATCCACAATGCTGGCTTCTTCCCGGTCAGCGCCATGATTTTAGCGATGGGCATCTTCTATGGCGGCGTTGCTCAAGTCATCGCTGGCATTCTGGAATTCAAGAAGGGCAACACTTTCGGCACCACGGCCTTCACTTCTTATGGCCTTTTCTGGATAACGCTCGTGGCCTTGTGGGTCTTCCCAGAATTTGGCTGGGCAAAGGGCGAGGCCACCGAGGTCGCCTATATGGGCTGGTACCTTTTCTTATGGGGCGTGTTCACCTTCTTCATGTGGATTGGCACTTTCGGCAAAAACAAAGTGCTGCAGTTCATCTTTTTCAGCCTTTGGATTCTGTTCTTCCTCTTGGCCCTCCGTGACTGGACGGGGTCGGCCACCATCGGCACCATTGCTGGCTGGGAAGGCATCATTTGCGGCGCATCTGCCATTTATCTGGCTATGGCCGAGGTGATCAACGAGACGAGGGGGAAGGAGATATTGCCCGTAGGGTAATACGTATAACACAATCCAAATCCCTTTTGTAGCGGCGAAGTACCTCTTTAGCGCAAGGGTTGTTTTTGAAAAATTGTATCGCAATTTTTCAAAAACAACCCTTGCGCTAAATGGGTATTAGGCCCGTAAAAACACGGTTTTGAAAGGAAGCCATGGTACTCCACAACTTAGGTTAGTTTTAATTATGGATATTATAGCTCATTAAAAAACTCCATTTGCCCAAGCCAATGAATAAAGCACCAATGCCACAGCCACATTCATCACTATGCTCAATAACCATCGCTTTTTTCTGGGCATTTTAGGAAATAGGAGTTTAAACCCCAATGCTCCCAGCGCAATGCCGCCAATGGAAGCTAACAATGCCACTAAAACCCCAATGATGATGGGCACTTGAAAGAATCCGATAAATGATAAAATGGCCATGAATATGCCTACTAACATACTTAAAGTACCATATAAGACTAATAAAATACCAAAGGCCACAGCCCAACCACGGGGCAATTCTTCCCCTTTGGGTTTTTGCTGCTTGAAATAGGATTTAAGCCGATTTAACACCCCAAGCTTGGTGGTCTGTTGTTGCACAGTTTTAAAGTCCAAGCAAAGGGTAGTGTCCAATTGCAAATATTTGTATGAGCAAAGGCTTTTGGAAGCAACTGCTCCACACGCGCTAAATGGGGACATCAAAACCAATAGGTTGCCCGAATGCCCGATGTTCAACGGGATTTGATTGGCTTGTGCGGCGATGCCATTGGGTTCCATTTCGCTTCTTGCCGTTTGGAGGAATAAGTTGAAAAAAAGTAGGAGGATTAGATATTTTTTCATGGCTCATTTTTTTGTGTTGGAACACATGAAACTCATCCAAAGCCATGAAGAAGTGCAACCACAAACTTGGCTCTCATTGCTTGTTTTGCCAATGATGTTTGGCCTTTGGCGTAGTGATTTAATTCAAGTTTTGGAAAAGGGTGTTCTGGCTGCCTACCTTTACGATTCACAAATCACCCTTTGAAGCATGATGGAAGGACTGATTACCCATGTTGCAAGCTGGCATCCAGTCAAACAGGCACTATTAGCGACCCTTTTCACTTGGAGCGTGACGGCCCTCGGTGCGAGTTTGGTTTTCTTTTTCAAAAATTTCAACCAAAAGCTGTTGGACAGCATGATGGGTTTTGCGGCGGGGGTGATGCTCGCAGCGAGTTTTTGGTCGTTGCTGGCACCCGCCATCGAGATGAGTGAATCGGTCAGCAGTTTACCAAAATGGTTCCCGGCCTTGGCGGGCTTCCTTGGCGGCGGCCTTTTCATGGTCATCATTGACAAGCTATTGCCTCACCTGCACCCGGGATTGGAGCAGGCCGAGGGCATCTCGACCAGTTGGCAGCGCAGCATACTGCTGGTGCTGGCCATCACGCTGCACAATATCCCGGAGGGGCTGGCCGTCGGCGTGGCGTTTGGGGCGGTAGCGCAGGGCTTGCCTGCGGCAACAATTGGCGCTGCCGTGGCACTGGCCATCGGTATTGGCTTGCAAAACTTCCCCGAAGGTACGGCGGTCTCGGTGCCGCTGCGACGGGAAGGGATGAGTCGGGGACGGGCGTTTTGGTATGGGCAACTATCGGGCGCAGTGGAACCGGTTTTCGGGATGCTCGGAGCTTGGGCAGTACTGTCCATGCAGGAAGTGCTGCCCTACGCCCTGTCGTTTGCCGCAGGCGCCATGATTTTCGTGGTGGTGGAGGAACTGATACCTGAATCGCAACAGGCGGGCAATACCGACACCGCCACGACCGCCACGTTGTTGGGTTTTAGCTTGATGATGGTCTTGGACGTGGCCTTGGGATGATGCGCAAAACCACTACATTTATCCCCATGAAAATGAAAGTAAACCTTTATCTACTGCTTGTCATACTCGCCGTTGCTTGCACAGCACCCCGCCGAATGGATGTAAGCAGCTTCGCAAAGCCTGCCGAGAACCCCATCTTGCGGGCCGATTCCAGTTTCGTCTTCGATTGCCCTTGGAAGCGGCAGCCCGTGCGCTGGCAGCGGGCCGACGTGTTCAACCCTGCCGCCGTGGTGCGGGACGGCAAGGTGATGATGCTCTACCGCTGCGAGGACAATCCCGCCGCCCACCTCGGTGGCCGCACCAGCCGCATCGGCCTCGCCGAAAGCACCGATGGGCTGCATTTCACCAAGCACCCTGCGCCGGTCCTTTTCCCCGACAACGACGACCAAGCCCAATACGACCAGCCCGGCGGCTGCGAAGACCCCCGCCTCGCCGTCACCGAAGATGGCCTGTACGTGGTGGCCTACACCGCCTGGAACGGGAAGGTGGCCCGGCTTTGCATCGCTTTTTCAAAGGATTTAATCCATTGGGAGAAGAAAGGCCCCGCCTTCGAGTTGGCGCACGGCGGCAAGTTCAAGGACGAGTGGAGCAAGTCAGGTTCCATCCTCACGGAATTCAAGCATGGCGAGCAGGTCATTGCCAAGGTCAACGGCAAATACTGGATGTACTGGGGCGAACAGCTCGTCAACCTCGCCTGGTCGGAGAACCTCCACGACTGGACGCCGCTGCTGGATGAAAAGGGCGGATTGAAGGCCGTCATCCGCCCCCGTCCCCGAATGTTCGACAGCCACCTGACCGAGTGCGGCCCGCCCGCCCTGCTCACGAAGGAAGGCGTCGTGTTGCTCTACAACGGCAAGAACCTCAACGACGACAACGCTGACCCCAACCTGCCCCGTGGCACCTACTCCGTCGGTCAAGTTGTACTGAGCCGCCACGACCTCCAGACCGTTCGCAGCCGCTCCGACAAGCCTTTCCTGCAACCGACCTTGCCGCACGAAAAGACCGGGCAGTACCAAGCCGGCACGACCTTCGCCGAGGGGTTGGTCTATTTCAAAAAACGGTGGTGGCTGTATTATGGGACGGCGGATTCGTTCGTGGGAGTGGCAGTGGGGAGGTGAGGTTTGAGGAGTTTTGAAGGGAGAAGTCCGTATTTTTTTCGAAAAAATGTTGACTCATGAAGCTGGGCGAGATACAATCTAAAATAGAAGCATTGGCCAAGGTGATAGAGGCGCCAGCCCATAACTTGCCAAAATATGGCTATGTTGGAGAAGGGGCTTACCTGGAAACGGAAGGCAACTTTTTGCATTTAGTCATCGTGGAACGTGGGGAGGAATTGGAACGGTTCACCCATCTCGATACGGATGAGGTGTTATTTCATGTTTTCAGCAAAATTACTTTTTCGATGGCCTCCGACTATGAATGCAGGCATCGGGTTCGAGGGGTTGATTTCAGGCGGTTGCTGTTCAAAAAACAACTGGAACTGCTGGGGATGTTGAACCCCGAATGGAAAAAAAGAGAATTCGAAAGGCAACAAGCCTTGCTTCGACAATACCCGTTCGAGGACAATTAATTCAGCTTTCTCCTGCCTTTAGTTTATCCCCGAACTCGTTCACCAATTTATACATGCGCTCCTTGAATTCTTTTGGGCTGAGGCTTTTGTCTTCTTCCAGCGCAGCCATCTCCTCCTCGAACTGCTGCATGTTCCGGGTGGATTCGCCCAACCAAGCCTCAAACCGGGCATCATCGCCATGCACCCAGTAGCCGGACTCGTCCCGCACCTCGAACACCTCGAAATAGCGGTCGGCGAGGTAGCGGAACAGCTTGCAAATGGCGAGGTGCGTCGCCGGCCCGTCGTAGCAGGTTTTCACCCGTTCCCAGGGCATGTCCACATCGTCGCCCGTGAACTCGGGTTCAACGAGGGTCATCAACGAGTGCAGGATGCCATCGGGCGTGAAGGTGAGCCAAACGCTCTCGGACTGCCCCACGCTGAAGCTGATGCCCTTGAGCGGGGCATGGCCCTCGAACTTTAGGGCACTACCCGTGAACTCCGAACGAAGGGAGTTAGGCGTTGCCCAATCTTCGTCCCAGCGGTGGTAGTTCCAGCCGTTGGAGCGGCAGATGTCCTCGGTTTCATGGCTGAGGTCGTACACCTCGGCGGGGTTGCGCAGGCGGCCTCGGTAGCGGAGTTTGGTGGTGAAGGTGTTTTCCATAGTATGGCTTGCATTTAATCAGCGAACAATATGTAGCTTAGTTGTGAATGTTCGCTGGTTTGGGCCGCTGATTTCGACAAAATACTGGCCGCTGTTTAGTTCGCCGATGTCAATCGTGTGTGTTTTGGAATTGCCTCCCAGTTGCTTTGTCAGCAGTTTTTGCCCCATTTGATTGATGAAATGGACGGAGCAATCGCCGACGGGCGGGGCTTCAAATTGGAGGGTGACGGAGGTGGAGGCGGGGTTGGGGTAGATGTTTAACGTTTCTGCTGAGTTTTGGCTAAACCTGGTTTTGGAACTGCTTACAAACAAATGGGAAAGGTCACTGCGCCAAAGCCCTTCTTTGCTGGTGGCTGCATACAGGGTCGTATTGAACATCAACCAATCGTTGATATGGCCGATAGGGGCAAATGGCGTTTCAAGTGTTTCCCATAATCCACCGACCTGCCGGACAAAGACGGAATCGTTGGTTTGAACCAAGAAGAAGCCATCCCCGGCATCCTCCTTGGTTGCCGTAACTTTCAAAATATCTCCAACGGGGTCCCACTCTTGGGATGTGGTGTTCCATTCCCGCACGTTCCATTCGTCTTGGTTACTGATGCCCAAGACATAGATTGATTTTCGGTTTTTTAGCAGTTGTTTTGGCTTAAAATTGTCAGGGGTAGCGTCTTCCCATTGCCCGTTGGCACCTGAAAAATGTAACAAAGAATTATTGAAATACTCCATTGCAACCCAATCTTGACCACTTACTTCAAATGTTTTGATATTGATTGGAGACGGGAAATTTACTTTCAACCAGGTTTGGGCACCATCCGTTGAGTAAAAAATGGTGTCGTAATTCGAGCTAAGGAACAAACTGTCGCCATCCAATTTGACAATATTTGCACAGCAACTGACGCTGAATGGATTTGATACGAATTCCCAAGTTTGACCTTGGTTCAAGGACTTGTATATGTTTCCGTTTACGATGGCTTTAAAGGGTGTATCCTGTATCTGAAAGGCAGCTTTGGGATATTCAAGGGTTTCCCAAGCATTTAATACACGGTGGAAAGCGGTGTCACCGTCCACAACCACCTCGTTCAATGGGTAATATTCATCCGTAAAAGTCAATAAAGACTCCCCGTTATGGGAGAGAGCTGATAGTGCAACGGGGAAAATTGGAATATTGGCAGTTTGCCAAGTCTGCCCCAAATCTTTTGAAAAGTACACAGCACCGCTTTTGACGGACACAATGACCATATTTTTAGAAGCGAATGAATTGGTTAATTGGGTTGGATAAAAACTGCTGCCTTCATAGATGGGCTGGAATCCACTTGACTGGTCAAGGTTTTTATAATAAATCCCTTCTGTTGTTTTAAGGAATAGTATTTCTGCATCCGAATAAATTGTGGTAAACTGACCAACCACTTGCAAAGTGTCAACATCCCATGATTGTCCTAGATTGTAGGTAGAGAGCAGTCTTAAATGTTCATAGGCCCCATTTACCATCAATACATGTGCATTTCCATCATAATAAATGCTTTTTATAACGGTGCCCATCGTGTCAGGAATTGGCCCTAATTCATAACTTGGTTGGTCATAACCGGCTGGATGAAGTGTAAGTATGCCATTGGCAAACATAAGAGTTGAGTCCACAAAATATTTCTGGCTGTAGTCGCATGGCACATCGAACCAGGTATGCCCCCAGTCAAGCGATGCCTGATGGTCGCATGAACTGCCAATGCCCATGTATTGCCAAGACGAACTGGCAAGCACAAAGACCTTGTCGTGAAGAATTTGCAAGCCATAGCTATCGCCGCCGCTGTGCCAACAATTGTGGGAATAGCCATCGTATTGAAAATAAGGAGTGTCCGGTGACTGGCAGTCAAAATACTTGACATTGTAATCACTGAACTGGCAGGATGGTGTGGTAGTGCTTGAAATGGTGGTGTTTTCAATCCAATAATTAGCGGCTCCAATAGGCAAATTATCCACTTCTATCCAAGTTAAGCCCGTGTCCAAGCTTTGCCAAGTCCTTCCATTTAGAGAAATTGTGGGAATGCCGCATGGTATAGAAATGCTATTTGGTGTCTTGGTGGGCACGGTCATCTTCACCCAATCAGGGCTCAACTGCGCATTCAGACATAAAACAGAACTGGCAAGTAGGAAAGTAGTTACAATGGCTGTCTTCATGGGATTTGTTCTTTGTTTCCTGCAAAGTTGCTGTTTAATCCAACCCCACGCAACCTCAATTATTGCGGTTTCTCAAACTGAATAAGCTGCCTTGCGGCAAAAGGCAAGCAGAATCAGTGAATTTAACGCTTAATCTTCTCAATTGAAAATAGGAAGTAGCCAATTGCACGGCCCCCCAATCTTATATCTTAAATCAACCTCCCACACACCTCCCCAAACCGACACCTTCACTTCATCATATACTCCCACGCCGTCTGATACCCCCCATGCGTCTCACAATATTCCAACAGCGCTTGGTAAAACAAATCCGCCCCAACCGTCGCACTATCCCCCACGATGACGAGCAGCTTTCTCGCACGGGTCATGGCCACGTTCATGCGGCGGTAGTCGGTCAGGAAGCCGATTTCGCATTTGGGATTGCTGCGCACGAGGGAGATATACACCACGTCCCGCTCTTGGCCTTGGAAGCCGTCTATCGTGTTGATGTCCAAGCCTTTATCCTTTAGGGCGCTGTCTTCGGCCACGGTATCCTGCATGTGCATCACCTGCTCCTTGTACGGTGAAATGAGGGCGATGCTCGGCAGTTCCTTGCCCTCGTGGGCGGCGAGGAGTTGCAGCAGGTGCTCGCAAAGCAATTGGAACTCTTCGGGATTGAAGCGGCTTTGCGTTTTTTCGTTAAATCGTTCCTCGAAACCCGTGCCCGCCGTGTCAATGAACAGCACGGGGGCGTGCGCCTCGATGTCGAGGGAGTGCTCCGCAACGTCCTCGGCGGCGGTCAGTTTGCCTTGGTAAAACCACTGGTTCGAGAACTCCATGATGCGGTGGTTCATGCGGTACTGCACCGTGAGGAGGCTGGTGCGGGGGATGCGTTGGAGGCATTTTTCAATCATGGTGATGGACAACCCAGCCCGCCGTGCCTGCTCCGACTTCACCGTAGGTGGCAACTGGAAAGGGTCGCCCGCCAGCACGACCTTGCTCGCACGTGTGATGGGAATCCAGGTGCCGGGTTCCAGCGCCTGCGCCGCCTCGTCAATCACCACCGTGCGGAAATGTCGGCTGCCTAAAGCCTTGTGCGTGCTACCCACGAGCGTGCAAGTGATGACCTGCGCCGAGTCCAGGATTTGCTCCACCAGCAGGTCTTCCAGCCGGTTGGCCCAGCCGCTGAGTTCGCCCGCTTGGCGGAAAAGGTGGTTACGCTCGTCCCGGTCGGCCTGCCCGAAGCGCCGTTTGAACCGCTGCGCCTGCCGCCTCGTCTCCGCCGCCTCTATCCGCACTTTTTTGATGTTCTTGCTTTCGGGGTGCGCCGCAATCTGTGCCTCCAACGTGTGCCGCACGATGCTGTCCTCCACCCGTGAGAGGTTGCCGAGGCGCAGCACCTGCAAGCCCTCGTCGCTGAGGCGCTCGGTGAGCAGGTCGGCGGCGCTGTTGCTTGGGGCGCAGACCAGCACCGTGCTCTCCGTCTTACAAAGCTGCCGGATGGCCTGCACCAGTGTCGTCGTCTTGCCCGTGCCGGGCGGGCCATGCACCACCGCCACGTCGGAGGCGGCGAGGATTTCGTTCACGGCCCGGTTCTGCGCCTCGTTCAGCTTCGCAATTTCGACGTAGGGCAGTTCTTGGAAATGGGCGGGTTTTTGTCCCAACAAAACGGCCCGCAGCTCCGCCAAACGGCTGTTGGGCTTGGCTTCCATCACCCGCTTCATGGCCTTTTCCATCTCCACGTAACTGCGCTCGTCGAACTCCAGGTCCACGCCCAGCGAGCCAGCGTTGAGCCAGTCGGGCAGGTCCTTGGCGTTCAGCACGATTTTCATTTTGCCCTTGGCAATGGAATGGATGACGCCCGACGATTCCGGCCTTTTGTTGTCCACCGCCGCAGCGGTAAAAAACCGCACCGGCTGCCCCGCCCGGAACTGGTGCGGCACGAGCGTCGCCTTGGTGCGCTGCACGGTGACGAAGGCCCGCTCGCCGTAGGTATAGCCCGATTTCTCCACCTCCACTGGGTGCCAGGCATAGCCCTCCGCCACCCGTTCCGGCAGCGGCAGCCGCTGCACGTAGGCTTGGAACTGCTCGAAATCCTTCTGCTTTTCGAGGCGGAGGAGGTCGAGGAGGGAATGGAGTTCGGCTAACGGGTCTTGCATAAGGAGGGCAAAGAAAGAGAATTTTCCAGTGAATCCGCTTCGCCCTTGATACAACCGCAAGACGTGGGCAAGACTGTGGCAAGGAGCCACATAAGGTCGTTCGACCCAATGCGTCTCCTTGCCACTTCGTTAAAGTCTATATTTTGGCAAACAAGAAAAATGATATAAGGCCGGCCCCTGAGGTTTACCCCTGCTCGTCCGCACTCGGCCCGTAGCTGCCCGGTATCGGGATATTGAGCAGCCGCAGGTAAACACCCAACTGCGCCCGGTGGTGGATGATTTGGCTGATGGTCATGCGCACCACGCCCCAGCGGTCGGTGTCCCAGAGCACCATTTCGCCGTGGCGCATTACCCAGCGCTCGCCGAACTTTGCGGTGTTTTCCTCGATGAGTTGGGTCTTGGCATCCAAGAGGCTTTTTTCAAAAATTTCCAAAATCTCTTCAGCGCTGTCCACTTTTTTTGGCTCCCAGCTGCTGACTGCGAAGTCTATTCCATCCATGTTGAAGGCCATCGAAATCCAGGTTGGCAGCTCGGCGATGTGGGTGGCAAGCGGGCCCATTTTCATGCTTTTTTCGTGGGGTGCCCAATCCAATTTGTCAGTGGGGATGCGGGCGAGCATTTTGCGGGCGGTAGCGGCTTCTTCTTCCAACTCTCTGATAAACAAGGAGATAATTGTCATAATGATTTAAGTTTTGATGAATAATGGGGCAAAGATGGAGGCGGACACTGACAGCTGTGTGTCAGTGGGATTTTGGTTTTTTGAAAAATATGAAAGGAGTTTTTTTTCAATCCTTCAGCGCCTTCTCAATCCCCCTATCCGGCACGACCCAAACCACGGCCACCGCAGCAAACAAGAACAAGGAAACGCTCGGTTTCCAGAACGCAAGCGGAATGGCAGCGAGATAGGCCAATTGCGAAGCGATGCCCTTTATTCTCATCTTTTCCATAGCAACCGTTAGCTTCTCGTGGTGCTTTTGGCTCCTTGAAATCACCTGTTGCAACGCATAATAAGCCATTCCGCAAAGCTCCAGCACCACGGCATAGGCCACTACCGTGTTTGTCTCGAAATGGTTCTCGCCCATCCAAGCCGTGGCCATTGGCACCAAAGACAGGAAGAACAGCAGGAGCATGTTCGTCCAGATAATGCCAGAGTTCACCTGCCGGACGGTGTGCAACAGGTGGTGGTGGTTGCCCCAATAAATGCCCACGTAAATAAAGCTGAGCAAATAACTGAAAAACTTGGGCCAGAGCTTCAGCAACTCGCCCCATTCTGCACTGTGCGGCACTTTCAGTTCCAATACCATGATGGTGATGATGATGGCGAGCACGCCGTCGCTGAAGGCTTCGAGCCGGTTCTTTTCCATGTGAAGAGTTTTGGGCAAAGAAAGGGGGTTTTTGTGATTTTGGTCATTGGTCATTGGTCATTAGTCATTAGTCATTGCGGTCATTAGCGGCAACAGAAATGACCAATGACCAATGACCAATGACCAACCTTCATCCCCGCCGCAACTGCCGCTCCACCACCTCCAAATCCTTCAAATAATCATTCAGGGCGATATGCTCTTGGATGCGGAACGGCTCCAGCGTCAGTTTCAGCGACCGTATCCGGCTCGTGCGGAAGTCCCGGTACTCCTTGCGCAGGTGGCACCAGGCGATGAGGTGCCAATTGAGGGAATAGAACGTGAGGCCGATGGGTTCCACCTCACGGGCGCTACTTTCGTCGTTGATATTGGTGTATTCGATGCGGAGGATGCGCTGGTCAATGATGGCCTTTTGGATGGTCGTCAGGTAGTCGGTGCTGGGCAGCAGGTGGGCGTAGTCGTCGGGGATGTAGTGGGCAACCTGCTGCTGAATCTGCTCCAAATTCCGGCGCTGCGTATTGCCCAGCACCTGTTTTATCTTCGAAATGGCCGTACCGTAATGCTGCTGGATGCTCCTGTCGGCGAAGCGTACCACCAGCGGCTCTATCAGCGCCAGCGCGTTGGCCTCCTCCGCCGTCAGCGACACGGGCGGCAGGAAGTACCCACCCACGATGTGGTAGCCCCGCCCCGCCTCGAAGCCCACGGGCACGCCAATTTCGTTCATCGCCCGCAGGTCACGATAGACCGTGCGGACGCTCCTCCCGAAGTGCTCGGCTAACTGTTCGGCAGTCTGGTATTTCTTGTTCTGCAAATGGGCGACGATGCCCATGAGGCGGTCGGTGCGGTTCATGTTGAACTGGGTGAATTGGTTAAATTGGTTGAACTAGGGGGTTACAAACCTGGCACATAAAAGTCCCTGTTTTTTCATGTGCGCTGTTTTTATGGTGAAATGCGATGGCGCAAGATAGTCATCCTTTTCAGTGACAAATATCTCCCTTGCCACTGACATACGGCTGTCAGTGAACTGCTTGAACTTTGGGAAAAATTTCCGATGGATACTCATCCAAGGTTTTCCCCCTTGGATTTTAATAACAAAAAAGAAGGAATTATGGAAAAGCTGGATTTAACGAAACGCTACAAAGCTTACTACACAGCGGCCACCTCGCCGCAAATCGTGGAAATTGAAGCTGCGCAATACCTGTCCATCCTCGGCAAGGGCGACCCATCCGGGGCCGATTTTGCGGAGCGGATACAGGCATTGTACGCCACGGCCTATGCTGTCAAGTTTCATTACAAAGGGGAGGGGAAGGACTTCACGGTAGCCAAGCTCGAAGGGTTATGGTGGTACGACGAGGCCCGGTTTGGCCGCCCGTCCATGTCAGAGGCACCGCAACAGATTCCACGCAGCGAGTGGGAGTACCGCCTGCTCATCCGCCTGCCCGACTTTGTGGAGGAGGCTGTGGCCATTGGCTGCGCCAAGTCGGTTGTTTCAAAAAAGAAGATTGCCCTCGCTGCCGCCATCGAGTTTTATCGGATGACCGAGGGCAAATGCGTGCAGATGATGCACGTCGGCCCGTTCAGCACCGAGCCGGAGACTTTGGCGCAATTGCTCGACTTTTGCGAAGCAAAGGGCTTCTCTAAAAACGGCCTCCACCATGAAATCTATTTGTCCGACTTTCGCAACACGGAACCGGAGCGGTTGAAGACGATTTTGAGGGAACCGATAGGACGGCCAACGGTGGACGGTGGTGCGCCGTCCGCCGTTATCCCTTAACCGTTGGCCGTCCACCGTTATCCGACCACCGTCAAATGAAATATTTCAAAGCAAACCTAGACATCATCGGCATCAACCCCTTCGTCTTCTTGCCGGAGGAGGTGCTGGCGGCGCTATTGGCCCAAGTGGGCCAACACAAAGGGAAAGTGCCCATCAAAGGGACGGTAAACGGGAAACCCTACCGCCAAACCCTCGTGAAATACGCCGGGGCGTGGCGGCTCTATATCAATATGGCCATGCTCAAGGATTCGCCCAAAAGGGTAGGGGAGGAGATAGCGGTGGGCATCGAATACGACCCCGAAGACCGGAGCATCGCCATGCACCCCCGGCTGGCGGCGGTACTGGCGGAAACCCCGGCGGCCAAGGCCGTTTTTCAGCAGCTCAGCCCCTCCCGGCAGCACGAAATCGTGCGGTACATCGCCCACCTGAAATCGGAGGAAAGCGTGGAAAAAAACGTGGCCAAGGCCATTGCTTTTCTCTTGGGCCAAGGGCGGTTTGCGGGGAGGGAGATGCCGTGAGGGTTGCTGGGAAAAAGACCTGCAAAACCACACCTGCACAGCCTGGGAAGGTGCAAACTTCGCAGCACTTCTTTTTTGGAAGACCGCTGGGGCTGTACTTGTCAGAACTGGTTATTAACTTTGTAAAAAAAATAAGTGCATGACCATCTACAAGAATATCATCACCATAGAGCCGGGCAAGCGTTCTGGCAAGCCTTGCATCCGCAATATGCGCATCACGGTGGAGGACATCCTTCGCTACCTCGCCTCCGGCATGAGCATCGAGGAAATACTGAACGACTTCCCGGAACTCACCCGGCAGGACATCCTCGTGGCACTTGAATTCTCCGCCAACCGTCAACAGCGCATCGCAGTTGCTGCATAAGCCCACCAAAGATGAAAATCCTTGTTGACCAAAACATCTCCTTTCGGCTTGTACCCCGAATCCTCGAAGCCTTTCCCGACACGGCGCATGTAAAAGATTTCGGGCTTATTGACTATAACGATTTCCGCATCTTCCAATACGCCCGCCATAACCAGTTTGACGCCATTCTTACCCTCGACGAAGATTTTTACAATATCCAACTGGAACACGGCACTCCGCCCAAAGTCATCTGGATGCGCTTGGGCAACTGCTCCACCGCAGCACTCGCCGCTGCCATCCTACAGAATGCCGAAACCATCCGAGATTTCCTGAACAACGAACAACTCGACTGTTTGGAATTGTTCTGAGCCAGCTCCCTTGCACCCGATAGCACCTGGCTCGGCAATGGCAAAATAGCAGTCGTCCTTAACTGAAAATACGGGCTTGGCAAGAGAAAAAGACCTGCAAAACCACACCTGCACAGCCTGCGAAATTGAAAACATCGCAGCACTTCTTTTTTGGAAGACTGCTGGGGCTGTACTTGTCAGAACTGGCTCCTATGCATCAACTAACCCCAGCCAGCGCCTTTATCTGAGGCGTTAGCTTACGCATCAAACTTATCATATAGTGACTTCGCATGGTGTTGGGTATAACCTGCCCATCCGTTTCCCTGAATTTAATAAGGTCGCAATAAGAGAAGTCAGTCCCTTTCTTTGATTCAAAGTCCTCGCCGTGTGGCTTAAAAAACTGCAATCGCTTTAACTCCTCGGCATTGTTGAATAGGCAGGGTGCAAAGTAGATAGGTATGATTAGTAGATTGCTGCCGCTTTTCAATTTAGCCAAGGCGGCACCGAATTCCTTTTCTTGTATGTAATTGGAATTCATGAATTCTTGGCTTACCAGTAAGAGCATGACCTCACAGCCACCGACTTTGCCTTGCAAGTAGCTATCCCAATCTACTCCTAGTGGAATTTCCTCATCGGTAAAAACCGAAATATCAATCCCCGGAATCTTGGCATAGCTTTCAAAATCCTTTTTGAAAACCATGAAATAATCACGCTGAGCGTGGGAATAGGAAATGAATACCCGAATTTTTGGTTGCTTGTCCATAATAAATCCTAATGCGTTTAAGTAAATATGAAATGGATTCATGGCAGTCGAATGGCCTTTCACATTTGGCACAGTTAACTGCTCAATATTTTCAATCAAAGCATAAAGCGAAACCCAATTCGCTCCATCCCCTTGGTCTGTGGCTAAATGACAGGACTTTAAATAGGACGCTAACTTTAGCTTTTCCTTTTCAAGCCGCTTTTTGTTATCCTCATCTTTTATCGTTGCTCTTTCCCATCTTTGCTTTGTTTGCTCTAAATTTTGCTTGAACCATTCTCCCCATATTCGGGCCGCCTCCACATGGTTGACCTCACTAAGCCGCAATCTTTCAGAACGGTTTCTATTGAAATAATGTCCTTCTACCTTACGCTGGCTGATTTCCAGGAAAGCCTCGTAGTCAGTTGTCTCTATGAAGTGCGCTTTTACTCTTTCTCTTTGCTCGTTTTTTCCATACCTTTCATCTAAATCAAAATCAAATCCATTAAAATTGGAAAGATAAGCCATCAACACTTCCAAATACAATTGAATGGCCATCTGCTCATTTTCAGAATAGATTGTCAGAATGCCAACACCGTCCGATTCTTCTCCATGCAATCGAGAAAGTAAATCATTATTGGCAGAAAACAACAAAATGCTATTCCTTCTCAAAAGCCTGTCCTTGTAGGTGCCATCGCTTCCCAAGCGGACAAGCAAGTGCCGCATGACCCGCTGCTGATGAAACAATGGTAATTTGATTTGAAGACGTAAGACCACAGCTTGTTTTTCGTAATGATCATCCTCTCGTTTGTTTTCTCCAAAATAGGGCAGGTACTGCACCGCAACGTATTTATCTTTCTCCCTTGGTTCAGGGAAAATGACCCCAAACTCCTCCATCAAATCCAAGAGTATTTTGGCATCCCTGCCCAAGCGCTGTTCAGCATAGGTAATATCAAATAACCCTCCTTGCTTGAGCAAGTCTTTATCAAGCAGTAAGTAGATTTTTCTAGCCACCCATTCCGGGTTCAGGAAAACATAATCCTTGAGTACAGGATGCTTGGAATAATGGATGAGTACCCCTCTGCGGTCGAAAAGCTGGAGAAAAGAATCCGTGAAGGTGGCTATGTCAGCCACAATTCCTTCACAACAAGTTTTGAATTCTTCTTTTGTGAGAAAAGGGCGCTCCGACGCTACCTGCTTGAACGGATTGTCTTCTGACAATTCAATATTGGCCTTTTGCATTTCTTTGATAAAATCCCTGACCCTTAACCAACTGGCTTGTATTAAAACCTCTTCCTTGGTAGGAATATCCAATAAGCGCCTTACAAGTTTTTTCTGAATCGCCAATACATCATCGGCAGCTTCCGAGCTTTTGTCTTCCACTGCTTTTTTAATACTAATGCGCTTAACATGGTCATCTGAAAGACTATACCGCTCCTTTTGCTCATCAAGCAAAGTCGCTGCTCCATCCCGGTCAGTTTTGTTTTGCACATAAAATACGGTACTGTCGTTGGCATGGTGGCGGATACTGTCCAACCAATAATCCTCTGGGAAGCAGATGAATTTGCAATCACCGTCTTTGGATTCAGCATAGTGCTTTTCCTTTTCCTTATCCTTGACGAATAGGAGCATATAGACCGACCCATGCTTGAAGAACATGGAATGTGTGCCATGGTAGAAATCTTGGCCGCCAAAATCCCAGATATTCACGGTAAGCCCGTCCAAAGCTTGCTTCCCTGGCCAAAGCTCATGGTCTTTACCTATTTTCCAATCGCAGATTAAAATGCCATGTGTGCTATCATGTACCGGACTAAACTCGTAAGCTTTTCCTTTTTGTAGCAAACCTGCAAAATTGGTCTTACCCGCCTCCGTATTGCCCGCCATCATTAGTTTTATTTCATTGAAAGGGGTGTCTGGGTTTGAAAGCAAATAGTTTTTTACCAAGCTCCAATCTCCGGAAAATGCAATTTCCGGTGGGACTATTTTAATGGGGCATCTGTTAAGTTGTACTGTTTCCAGCTTTTCCAATTTTAAAAGTGGGGCTAAATCCTTAATAGGATTGTTACTCAACGTCAATCTTCGAATCTTTGACAGCTTAGCAATAGGCTGAAGCACTTCAATTTGGTTTCCGCTGATGTCAAGGGATGTGAGCCCCTTCAGTTCTTGGAGGAAGCTTGCGTCGCTGATTTGGTTGCCCCAGATGTTGAGTGATGTGAGCCCCTTCAGTTCTTGGAGGAAGCTTGCGTCGCTGATTTGGTTGCTGCTGATGTTGAGTGATGTGAGCCCCTTCAGTCCTTGGAGGAAGCTTGCGTCGCTGATTT
>WBZM01000773.1_pt1 | contig 38875 bp, 36 predicted proteins | sample 5204271 | NCBI WGS metagenome assembly WBZM01 (sample SAMN12344346, study PRJNA552823) | activated sludge metagenome | biome: Activated sludge suspended growth; feature: Nitrification reactor; material: Wastewater; isolation source: activated sludge from nitrification reactor of wastewater... | reverse complement strand
CGGCCCGCGTTGGGTCCGGCCGCCGGGATCGCCCCCTAGCCACAACAACGATGCAACCTGCACGCGGAGGCAGCACATGACTGAAAACGAGGTCAAGCCGACCACCGAAACGCCACCAGCGGGGCCAGCACCGGCCCCGGCCAGCGCCAAGCCCACCCCCAACCCGGTGGCGACGGCCAGCCAGGCCAAAGCTCCGGCAACCTCAGCTGGCTCGGCCAAGACCGCCGAGACCAAGGGCGCGGATAAGCCCGAAGCACTCGAGAAGGGGGCCAAGAGCGAAAAGGACGAGAAAAAGGAGAAGCCCGTCAACGTGCTGGTCAACATCCAAGTCGACGAAAAGCAACTCAAGCGCGAGGCCGAGGCCTACTATCCGTACAAGAAAAAGATGGCCATGACGGAGTACATGGACGTCCAGTATCAACTGCAGATCGAGTTGCTCAAGTGGCAGAACTGGGTCAAGGAGTCGGGCGAACGCGTCATGGTGCTGTGCGAGGGTCGCGACGCCGCCGGCAAGGGTGGGACCATCAAGCGCTTCATGGAGCACCTCAATCCCCGGGCCGCGCGCGTCGTCGCCCTGGAGAAACCCAACGATCGCGAACGTACCCAGTGGTACTATCAGCGTTATCTTCAGCATCTGCCGGCGGCCGGTGAGATCGTCTTCTTCGACCGTTCCTGGTATAACCGTGCTGGGGTCGAGCGGGTGATGAGCTTTTGCACTCCCGCCGAGTACCTGGAATTCATGCGTCAGACCCCGGAACTTGAGCGCATGCTGGTCCGCAGCGGCATCCGGTTATATAAACTCTGGTTCTCGGTCACCCGCAAGGAGCAGTTGCGGCGCTTCAAGTCCCGCGAGCATGACCCCCTGAAACAGTGGAAGCTCAGCCCCATGGACCTGGCATCCCTAGACCTGTGGGAGGAATATACCAGCGCCAAGGAAAACATGTACTTCTATACCCACACGGCGGACTGCCCCTGGACCGTCATCAAGTCCGACGATAAGAAGCGGGCCCGCATCAACGCCATGCGCTTCCTGCTCTCCAAGTGTCCTTACCCAAACCGTAACCCGGAAGTCGCCTGCCCGCCCGACCCCGAGATCGTGGTCGCCCCCCAGATCGATCAACTGAGCCCCGCCTCGCTTTGAACCCAGGGAGACCCGCTAACGTCATGTCAAAGCACTACGAGAAGCAAGCCAAACAAGTCGTCAAGGGCTTCAAGGAAATCCTTGACGAGGAGGCCCGCAAGGTCCTCAATGACGAAGATCTCGGCCAATTGGCCATGTTGATCGAGTCCGCCATCACCAACGCCGTCCTGTCGGCCGTGGAAAAGGTCGCCGATGACCTGGAAAAGTCCGTCCGCAAGATTCGCCGCGGCGCCGAGCACTACGACGACTGAGCCGGAGCGGCATCCCGGACCGGGAGCTCGGCTCACTGCCGGCCGCGCTCCCGGTCCGGGTCTTGGCCCCGGTCATGGTCTTTGCCCTGCTCACAGTCTTGGCCCCGGCCTCGGCCCCGGTCTTCTTAGCCTCCTCTGTCTGCTGCTCAGCCTGCTCGGCAGTCAGCGTCTCGCGGCGGAGATCCTCCCCTACGAGTTGACGATCAACCCGACGGGCCACGAGGCCATGGACCAGGCCCTGCTGGATGCCTCCCTCCTCGCCAGCCTGCGCGAGGAGGCCCAGGCCGGCCCCTTCGCCCTGGTTGCCCGGGCCAACGACGACCTCCCGCGTCTAGACGATGTCCTGCGCAGCTTCGGTTACTACGACGCCTACATCGACATCCGCTTCGATGGCCTCCCTCTGGAGACCCCGGACCTGGTGGCGCGGCTGGAAGCGCGGTCGGCCGTGACAGGCGCGGTCGGGAAGATCCCCGTAACGGTCGCCATCGATCTGGGCCCCCTCTATCACATCGGCCAGGCACGCCTTGAAGGTCCGGTTTCAGCGTCGGTCCGCGCCGCCTTCACCCTGACCCCGGGCCAGCCGGCCCTGGCCGCCAGCGTCCTCGCCGCTGGCCAGGCGGTGCTGGCCGCCCTGCGCGAGGAGGGCCACGCCCTGGCGCAGGTCCCCGCCCCGGACGTCCTCGTCAATCATTACACCCGCACCATGGACGTGACCTATACGGCCGCGCCCGGTCCCGCCCTTGGCCTGGGTAATCTCCAGATACAGGGCCTGGACCGGCTCAAGGAAGATTATGTCCGCCGCCGCTTGGGCCTGGAGCCGGGAGAACTCGTCACGACCAGCCGGCTGGAGCAAGCGCGCAGGGACTTGATGGCGGGCGGTGTGCTGGCCAGCGCCCGGCTCGTCCCGGGGACGACCCCGGACCCGGCGGGTCGCCTCCCCCTCACCCTGGAGGTCACCGAGCGCCCGCCCCGGGTGCTGCGTTTCGCCGGCGCCTACTCGACGGACGAGGGCGGCAGCGTCTCCACCTCCTGGACCCACCGCAACCTGCTGGGCCGCGCCGAGCGCCTCACCCTGCGCGCCGACATCGGCACCCTGGGCGCACCCTACACCAGCGAGCCGAGCTACCTGGTCAGCGCGGCCCTGGTCAAGCCGGACCTCTGGCGTCGTAACCAGGACCTGCATCTGGACACCGCTGCCGTGCGGGAATTTCTCGAGGCCTACGACCGGGACGCCATCACCGCCGGCATCGCCCTGCAATGGCGGTTGGGCGAGGATCTCCAGGCCGGCGCGGGCCTGGGTTTGGAACGTTCGCGCATCACCCAGGACGAGGTGGTCCAGGACTACAACCTCGCCTTCCTGCCCCTGACCCTGAAATACAACGGCGCCGGCGATCTGCTCGATCCCCGCCAGGGGTTTCGCCTCGATGTGCGGGCCGCTCCGACCCAGGTCCTCAGCGGCGACGCGGACGATTTCTTCCACCTGCGCGCCACGGGCACGGGTTACCTGGACCTGTCCCAACTGACGGCCGGGACCGCGACGGGCGACACCATCCTCGCCGGGCGGCTGGTCATCGGGCGCATCTTTGGCGCCACGGCCAGCGCCGTACCTCCGGACTGGCGCTTCTACGCCGGCGGCGGTGGCTCGGTCCGTGGCTTCCCCTTCCAATCCATCGGCCCGGAGACCGCCTCCGGTCAGCCCCAGGGCGGCAGCAACCTGCTCGAGACCAGCCTGGAACTGCGTCAGCACCTGTGGGGCAATTGGGGGGGCGCCGTCTTCGTCGATACCGGCGCGGTCTCCGATGAGAACTTCCCCGGCACCGGCGGCTGGTCCATCGGCGCCGGGGCCGGGGTCCGCTATCGGACGCCGGTGGGACCGGTGCGGGTGGACCTGGCCACCCCCTTGAACAATGACGCCGGCGATCCGGCGGTCCAGTTCTACATCGGCATCGGCCAGGCCTGGTGACCATGCCCTGGCCCCCGTTCCTCTCGCCCCTCCTCAGCCTCGCCCGCCTCCTGGCTCGCCTGGCGCTCATCCTCATCGGCGTGCCGTTGCTGCTGCTGGCCGCACTGCTGCTGGCCGCCAACACCGACCCCGGGCAACGCCTCCTCGTCGATCAGGTGGATGCCCTGAGCGGCGGCCGGGTCCGGCTCCAGGGCCTGGAGGGACATCTGCCCCTGGCCCCGCGTCTTGGCCGCCTGGAAATCAGCGATGACGCCGGTCCCTGGCTCACCCTCGACGACGCCGCCCTGGACCTGAACCCCTGGCCCCTGTTGCGGGGCCGGATTCAGGTCACCCGCCTTAGCGCCGCCGCCGTCCATCTGGAACGGCTCCCGGCCAGCGACGCCGAACCCGAGGAAGACCCCGCGGAGGGAGAAGGCTGGTACCTGCCACCCCTCGAACTCGGCCAGCTCAGCATCCAGCGCCTCACCCTGGGTGAGGTCCTGCCCGGCGCCCCAGCCTTGAGTGTAACCGGACATGGGACCCTGGCCAGTCTGGCGGCCGTCGCTGCCTGGCTTGACCCACCCGCAACGGCCAAACCGGAGGAGGTCGCCCAGGCCAGCGTCCTCAGCGCCTGGCTCGAACTGCGCACCCCCGATCGGGAGGACCATTACCAGCTCTCGCTCACTGCCAACCCCCGGGACAACCACCTGGAGGTGCAGGTTCAGGAGGCACCGGAGGGCCTGATCAGCGCCCTCTTCCACCACCTGGGAGTGGAGTTACCCCCGGAGGTCGACCGCTGGCAACTGGCCGCGACTGGTCGCGGTCCCCTCACCGCCCTGACCCTGGAGGCCAGGCTGGCGGCCGGTCCCCTGCAAGTCAGCGCCGACGGCGTCCTGGATCTTCCCGGCCAGGCCGCCACCCGACTCGATCTCACCGGGGAGTTACCGGCGCTGGCCTTGAGACCAGACCTGGGGGTACCCCTGGCCTGGCAGGCGATCCACCTCCAGGCCGGGCTAAGCGGTCCCTGGCTCGCCCCCCAGGGCCAGGCCCACCTGGATGCCGAGGGCCTGAGCTACGCCGAGTCCAATCTTTCCCAACTGACCGCGACGCTGGAGGGCAATGAGCAGGGCCTGCAACTCAAGGCCCTGGCCACGGGCGCCCAATCGCCGGCGGTCCCGGTGGAGATCAGTCGGGAGCCCTTGCACATCGCCGCCGAGGTCGCCCCCCAGTCGCCAGGGCTGCCTTTCAGTCTCAGCCTCGATCACCCCCTCGCTCAATTTAGCGCCACGGGTCAAATCGCCACGCTAGCGGGCCAGGCCAGCCTCAAGTTGCCCCAACTCACCACCCTGGGCCAGCTCCTCGGGCGTGAGCTGGAGGGCAGCGCCCAAATCGATGCCGACTTCGCCCTGGCGGCGGCCGCAAGCCGCTACCTGGACTGGCCGGCGGTCCGGGTAATGGATCCTAGGGCGCAGACTCCCCCAACACCGGGAGCGTCCGCGGCAGCGTCAGCCACCGCAGCACCGGCAGATTCCTCGGCAGCACACAATTTGGCGTCATCAGATGCTGTTGCCAGCCACCTTTCCAATGCAAGTTCATCCACTACAGCCAGCGCCGCCTCGATCGCCCATAAGGATGAAGAACCCAGCGCCCCCGCGGACCTCACCGCCAACCTGAACCTGGACGCCCGTTTCCCCGCCCTGGGGTCAACGCGGATCAAGGGCCAGCTCGCGGCCCATCTGCTTGACCAACGCGGCACGCTGGGCCTGGAGGGCGACTGGGACGGCCAGCCTCTGAGTCTTCAGCTCCTGGGGGCGCGCGAGGAGGACGGGACCCTGTCCCTCGCCATCGACGCCAGTCACCTAGCCGGTATCCAGGCCCAGGGCCAGTTGCGTCTTCCCCCGGACACCCTACTGCCGGTGGGTAAACTCGATCTCCAGGCCCCCCGCCTCGCCACGCTCCAACCCCTGGTGGGCCAGCCCTTGGCCGGGAGCCTCGATCTCCACCTGGACCTGACGGCGGATCAGGCCCAGATCGCCGCTCGGGGCCAGGACCTGCAACTACCGGGTGACCTGGCCCTGGCGCGCCTCACCCTGGACGGTCAGGTCCAGGATCTGCAACACCTCACCGGTATCGAGGCTCGGGCGCACCTGGATGGACTCGCCGCCGCCGGCGCCCGGGGCGAGCTGAGCCTCACCGCGGCGGGAACCCAGCAGGCCCTGGCCCTGACCACCGAGGCCAGTCTGGAAACGCCCCTGGGACCCACCCGTCTGACGGCGGCGGCGGGACTGGATATCCCAGGCCGGCGCCTGACCCTCGACCGCTTCGCGACCGAGGCCCGCGGGGAAAGCCTGCGCCTCCGGGAGCCCACGGTCCTGAGCTTCGCGGCGGGGGTGGCGGTGGATCGCCTGCGGCTGGATCTGGGCGGTGGCAGCCTGGATCTGGGGGGCCGCCTGACCCCGACGCTGGACCTCAAGGCCCGCCTCGACCGCCTGGACCTGGCCTGGCTCGCCGGTCTCGCCGGCCAGCCCCTGGCCGCGGGCGTCCTCGATGCCCAGGCGGAACTCCAAGGTTCACCCACGGCCCCGACCGGTTCCCTGGGGCTCAAGGCCGACGGCCTACGCCTCCCTACCGATGGCGGCTTCGGCCTCCCCCCCGCCACCCTGGCGGCGACCCTGAACATCAAGCCCGGCGCCAACGTCCTGGAGGCCAACGCAGCCCTTGGCCCCCAGGGTGATCTGCGGCTGAGCGGCCAGATCGGGGGCACCTTGCCCCTGGCACCCGGCGCCCTCGGCCTGCGCGCCACGGGCCGGGTGGACCTGAACCTCCTCGACCCGCTGCTGACCGCCGCGGGCCGGGAGGCCAAGGGCCTAGTCGATCTCGACCTCCGCCTCGGCGGTCAACTCCAGGCCCCCCAGTTTGACGGCCGGTTGCGGCTGGCCAACGTCGCCTTCCGCGACTGGAATCTGGGCCTTAGTCTCACGGGCATCGCCGGTGACCTGGTCATGGATGGTCAGCGCATGCGCCTCCAAGGCGTTCGCGGCCAAGCCGGCGCCGGCACCCTGGCCCTCCAGGGCAGCGTGGATCTCCTCGCCCCCGACCTGCCCCTGGACCTGACCCTCACCGCCCAGGGCGCCGAGCCCCTGCGCTCCGATCTCCTCAGTCTGAAGCTGGACGCCGACCTCCGCCTGCGCGGACCGGCACGCGATGCCACCCTGGCCGGTGACGCCCACTTTGCCCGCATCGACATCCGCCTACCCGAGCATCTGGCCGCCAGCGTCCCGGTCTTGCAGGTACATGAAGAGGGGGTCTCACGCCAGCCCCGTCCGGCCGCCAACCCCCGGGAGGCCACGGAGATACCCCTCCGCCTGGCCCTGGACCTCAGCCTGGCGGCCCCGCGGAATATCTTTGTCCGCGGCCAGGGGGTGGATGCCGAGTTGGGGGGCAAGGTGCGGATAACCGGCCAGGTGGCGGACCCGACCTACACGGGCGGTTTCAACCTCATCCGCGGCGATTACAAGCTGATCGGTCAGACCCTGCGCTTCACCGAGGGCCATATCGGTCTGGATGGCGCCAACGGCCTGGACCCCACCCTGGACCTGGAGGCCCGGGTCACGGCGGCCGGCAACACCGCCATCCTTGGGGTCAAGGGCACCGCCTCGGAACCGCGCATCGTCTTGCGTGGCGAACCGGAACTGCCTCAGGACGAGGTGCTGTCGCGGCTGCTCTTCGGCGTCGCCGGCACCCGCCTCTCCCCCTGGCAGACCGCCCAGGTCGGCCTGGCCGCCGCCCGCCTCGCCGGCATCGGCCCCAAGGGACCCGGCTTGCTGGAGAGCGCCCGCACCGCCCTAGGCCTGGACCGCCTCAGTATCGGCACCGACGAGAAAGGGGGCACCTCCGCCGAGGCCGGTCGCCAGCTTTCCGAGCGAGTCTACCTCGGCGCCCGCCAGGGCACCCGCGCCGGCGAGACCCAGGGGGTGCTGCGCATCGAACTGACTCCCAACCTGAAGCTGGAGACGGACATCGGCGCCACCAGCGGCAGCCGCGCCGGTATCGCCTACGAGAAAGAGTACTGATGATGAGGCGCGAGCGAAAGTGACCGGTAGCGCGACCAGTAGTCGTTAGCGCGAACGTTGCGGCAAAGACTTTTGTTTTCAGGGGGGTTGGGCGCCCCCTCATGACTCGGTCCGGAGGAAGGAGGCGATCAGCCGTGACGAGCACGGTTGAGGGGGAAGAAAAAAGCGGAAATGGCTGACGGCCTTCACCGAAGAGAGATGGTCGGGGTGAGAGGATTCGAACCTCCGGCCCCTACGTCCCGAACGTAGTGCTCTACCAGGCTGAGCTACACCCCGTGAATCTGGCGCTAGTAGGTGCGGGCGACGGCAAAATCCGCCAGTTTCTCCAGCGCGAGACGCGACGCCGATTCGGGAAGCAGGACGAGAGCCGCTTTGGCCTCCCCCGCGTATTGGCGTGCGAGTCGAATAGTGTAGTCAATGGCCGAGGTTGAATCAATGGCCTCCGCGACTTCGGCGATGCGCTCACGGCCGCCGGTCTCGATGACCTCCCTCAGCAGGGCCTGCTGGGCGGGGGTCCCGACCTCCAGGGCGCGGATCACCGGCAGGGTGGGCTTGCCCTCGGCTAGGTCGTCGCCCAGATTCTTGCCCAGCTCCTCGCCCTTGGCGCGATAGTCGAGGGCATCGTCGACCAATTGGAAGGCCACCCCCAGGCAACGGCCATAGTCGGCCATGCCTTGCTCCACCGCGGGGGTGGATTCCGCTAGGACGGCGCCGATGCGGGTGCCGGCCTCGAACAGGGTCGCCGTCTTGCGCTCGATGACCTCCATATAGCGCGCCTCGGTGGTGGTGGAATCGTTGCAATTGAGCAGTTGCAGCACCTCACCCTCGGAGATGCGGTTGGTGGCATGGGACAGGATGTCCATGACCGGCATGCTGCCCACCTCGACCATCATCTCGAAGGATCGGGAATAGAGAAAATCTCCCACCAGCACGCTGGCGGCGTTGCCCCAGACCGTATTGGCCGTATCCCGGTGCCGGCGCTGCTCGGAGCCGTCCACCACGTCGTCGTGGAGCAGGGTGGCGGTGTGGATGAATTCAATCACCGCGGCGAGGTCGATGTGCCGCTCACCCGGGTAACCACAGGCCCGGGCGCTCAGGAGCACGCTGAGGGGGCGCAGCCGCTTTCCGCCACTGTTGACGATGTAGTGCCCGATCTGATTGATCAGCACCACGTCGGACTGAAGACGGCGCAGGATGAGAGCGTCCACCGCCCGCAGATCCGCGGCAACGGGGGCCCTTAGTTCGTTCAAGGACATATTCGACTGAAGTCGGCTAACGGCAAAAGACTAGATGGATGCTAGGGATTTGCGCCGTGCCTGTCAACGAGGAGCTTGGCTGATGACGCCGATCCCCTTCTTGCCCAGGGTCGAGGCGCGGCCGCCGGGACGAGCCTCCGGGGCGGCCGCCCCAAGTCGAAGGGAGACGCAAGGGCTTGCTCCCCGACGATTTCAGCGCAAGGTCGGTTTGACGGCCGGATAAGCCAGGCGCTATTATCGCCGGTCTTTGGTTAGCCTCCCGTCGACACGCGGGGGCAGACACTGGTCATCGCTGGGAAGGGCACAGTCATGTACGCGGTTATTCATACCGGTGGCAAGCAGTACCGGGTCGCCGAAGGCGACACCCTGAGGGTCGAAAAGTTGGCGGTCGAGGCCGGCGCCGACATCGAACTCGACAAGGTGCTGATGGTCGCCGATGGCGATCAGGTCAAGGTTGGCACGCCCTACCTGGCAGACGGCAAGGTCGCCGCCAAGGTCATCGCCCACGGTCGTGGGGAGAAGGTCAGAATCGTCAAGTTCCGGCGGCGTAAGCACCACCTGAAGCGGGCCGGTCATCGCCAGTCCTATACGGAACTGACCGTCACCGGTATCAGCGCGGGCTGAGGAGTCACATCTCATGGCACATAAGAAGGCAGGCGGCAGCTCACGCAACGGCCGCGACTCGGAATCCAAACGGCTGGGCGTCAAGGTCTACGGTGGCCAGCGCATCACCGCCGGGGGCATCATCATCCGCCAGCGCGGCACCAAATTCCGTAATGGCGACAATGTCGGCTGCGGCCGTGACCACACCCTCTTCGCCCTGACGGATGGCATCGTGCGCTTCCAGGTCAAGGGCCCCGACAATCGCAAATACGTGATGGTCGACACCCTCTGAGGTCGCGCCACCCGGATGGCCCGGATAAAGCCTCGCCCCTCGGCGAGGCTTTTCCATTTCTGGTCAACGGGTTCGCACCCTGCCCCCTTTCCCCGCTCATGACCCCGGACGGCAAGGCTCATGCAATTCGTTGACGAGGTCCGCATCCGCGTCCAGGCGGGTGATGGCGGCGACGGCTGCGTCAGCTTCCGCCGCGAAAAATTCATCCCCAAGGGTGGCCCCAACGGTGGCGATGGCGGCGACGGTGGCAGCGTCTATCTGGTCACCGACAATAACCTCAACACCCTGGTGGACCTGCGCTTCCAGCGCACCTTCCGCGCCGAGCGCGGCCAGAACGGCATGGGCCGCGATCGCAAGGGACGTAAGGGCGAAGAATTGGTGATTCGCGTGCCCGTCGGTACCCGCGTCTGGGACGAGGAGACCGGCGAGCAACTCGGCGACCTCTGCCAGTTGGGCCAGCGCCTGACCGTCGCCCAGGGCGGCTTCCATGGCATCGGCAATGCCCGCTTCAAATCCAGCGTCAACCGCACCCCGCGCCAATGGACCCCAGGCACGCCGGGGGAGACGCGGGAGTTGCGCCTGGAACTGATCCTGCTGGCCGACGTCGGCCTGCTGGGCTTCCCGAACGCCGGCAAATCCAGCCTCATCCGCCAGGTCTCCAGCGCGACACCCCGGGTGGCGGACTACCCCTTCACCACCCTCCAGCCACACCTGGGCGTGGTGCGCCTGGGCCGGGACCACAGCTTCGTCATCGCCGACATCCCCGGCATCATCGAGGGCGCCGCCGAGGGTGCCGGCCTGGGGCTGCGCTTCCTGCGCCACCTGGCGCGCACCCGGCTGCTGCTGCACCTAGTGGACCTCGCCCCCCTGGACGAGGGCCAGGACCCGACCACCGAGGTGCGCAAGATCGAGCGCGAGCTGCGGCACTATGGCGCGGGGCTGATGGAAAAGGAGCGCTGGCTGGTCCTGAATAAATGCGACCTGCTGACCCCCGCGGAGCTCGCCGAACGGCGGGCGCGCCTCCTAGACCAGTTGGGCTGGAAGGGCCCGGTCTACGCCATCTCCGCCCTCGCCGGCACGGGCACCGCCGAACTCATGGCGGACCTGATGCAGCGGCTGGAGGCCCTGCGCCTGGCCGAGCGGGGTGAGGAAGAGGTTATCGCCGACGAGGAAGGCTGGCATCCTCTGGATTGATGTAACCAGGATCGACTGGAGTTACTGACCGCGATGATGACGCGTGACCAATTGCCCGCCACCCGCCGCTGGGTGATCAAGATCGGCAGCGCCCTGCTGACCAGCGATGGCCAGGGCCTGAACCGCGAGATCCTGGCCCCCTGGCTGGACCAGATGACCGCCCTGCGCCAGGCGGGCGCCGACCTGGTGCTGGTCTCCTCCGGCGCCGTCGCCGAGGGCATGGCCCGCATGGGCTGGAAGCGCCGACCCCAGACCCTGCACGAACTCCAGGCCGCCGCCGCCATCGGCCAGATGGGGCTGATCCGCGCTTACGAGGACGGCTTCGGTCAGCGCGGCCTGCGCACGGCCCAGGTGCTGCTGACCCGCGACGATCTGGTGGATCGCAACCGCTACCTCAACGCCCGCACCACCCTCCGCACCCTGCTGACCCTGGGAGTCATCCCGGTCATCAACGAGAACGACACCGTCGCCACGGACGAACTACGCTTCGGTGACAACGACACCCTGGCGGCCCTGGTGGCCAACCTCATCGAGGCCGACCTGCTGGTCCTGCTCACCGATCAGGATGGTCTCTTCGACCGCGATCCCCGCTTCTCCGCCGAGGCAAGCCTCATCCCCGAGACCCGGGTGGACAATCCCCTGCTGGACGCCGTGGCCGGCGGCAGCGCCAGCGGCCTGGGCCTGGGGGGCATGGTCACCAAGGTGCGAGCGGCGCGTCTGGCGGCGCGCTCCGGCACCCCCACGGTCATCGCCCCCGGTCGGGGCCAGGGCGTCCTCACCCGCCTGCGGACCGGGGAATCGGTCGGCACCCTGCTGACCCCGGTCCAGGAGGCCCAGGCGGCGCGCAAGCAATGGCTGGCGGGCCACCTGGTGGTGCGAGGTCGCCTGACCCTGGACACCGGGGCGGTCAAGGCCCTGCGCACCCAGGGGACCAGCCTACTGGCGGTGGGGGTCACCGCCGTCAAGGGGGCCTTCGAACGGGGAGAAGTGGTGGCCTGCCTGGACCCGGACGGCCGGGAGGTCGCCCGCGGCCTGGTCAACTACGACGCCCAAGAGACGGCGCGCATCGCGGGTCAGCCCAGCTCAAAATTCGCGACCATCCTCGGCTATCTGAACGAGGCCGAGCTGATCCACCGGGACAACCTGGTCCTGGTCTAGGGCGTCCCGGGCCACGGCTGGAGTGGCACCACGGAGATGCTGTTCTTGGGCGACCCCTCGATGATGCGATCGCTATAGGTCAGGTAGACCAGCACCTGGCGCTTGGGATCGAAGAAGCGCACCACCTGCATGGACTTGAAGATCAGTGATGTGCGCTTCTTGAAGACCTCGTCCCCGTCCCGCTTGCCGGAGCGGATCTCCTCGCTCAACTTGATGGGCCCGATCTGGCGACAGGCGATGGAGGCATCCGAGGTATCTTCCGCCACCCCCACGGCCCCGGAGATCCCCCCGGTCTTGGCCCGGCTGAGATAGCAGGCCACCCCCGGCACGTCCTCGTCATCGAAGACCTCGATCACCACCTTGTCGTTGGGGCCCAGCACCTTGAAGCGGGTGCTGACGCTGCCGATCACCTCGTCAGCCCCAGCCGCGCTGACCCACAGACCGGCGATCAGACCGGCAGCCAACATCACTTTACCCACGGCGAATTCCTCCTGACAGTCATCTTCGGCCATTCACTGAGATTGCCTTAAGGGGCCACCACCTTGTCGGGAGTCGGGGTAGGGAAGAGACGATCACACTCTTCTTGACTCCGGGTCAGGCAATCCTCGATGGAGACACCCTGGAACCAGTTGCCGGTGATGGCCAGCCGGGTACCGGCCAGGGCGGCATCCAGGCGCGCCACCCGACCGCCATGGCCGACGCGTAGGGCCGGCAGACGATTGTGGACCGGGAACTGACCGGCGACCTGATGCGGCTCGATTCCCAGGGCGGCGCAGGCGCGGTCCATCTGGCCCGCGGCGTCCAGGGCGCCAGGCCGGAAGTGGAAGCTGAAACCACGATAGGCGGGATCGGCCAGATAGTCCCGCGCCACCATGGCGTTGAAGGCATCGTCCACGGCAATGAGCCCGGCGGTGGGCGGGAGGTGTCCCAAGGCCATGGCGGGGACGCACGCCACCAGGGTCTCGACCTCGCTCATGCCGATCCCGGCGATGGCCGCCAGGCCCTCCTGGGTCAGGGCCGGCACCGCCGGGGGATGGGCCGCCAACGCCTGGGGACCCAGCAGGCGCGCGGCGACGTCCGGCGGGGTCGCCAGGCTCAGGGTCCCGGCCCGCAACTCGCCCCCATCGGCTAGCAGCAGCCGGAAGTCCTTACCATCCCAGTGGACCCCGACCAGGTCCTGCCCGGTACGCACCTCCACGCCGGGCTGCCGGGCGAGGGCCAGGGGGATCTCACCCAGGCCGCCGGGAAGCGTGAAGGCCCGCAACACCTCCTTGCGCCGGGGCTTGCGGCGGAAGAGCAGATCCGCCGGGTACTCATCCGCCGGCTGGCAGATGACCGCGCTGAAGGCCGGACCAAACAGGTCCCGGTAATTCTTCGCCCCCAGCCCGGGGCCGTAATAGTCACGCACGCTCAGGCTGGCCTTCCTGGCCCTGGCCGAGAACAGGCGCGGCAAGGAGAGCAGCAGTTCCAGGGGATGCAGGGCGGAGAGAATCCGGTGGCGCTGCCCCCCCCGCCAGAGGGCATAGCTCACCTTCGCCTTGGGGGTGAGGCGCGGCATCATCCCCAGGTCGCCGAGGATATCCAGCAGGTGGCCGTAGCTGTTAAAGCCCGTATGGCCCCCCGCCTCGACCCAGAAATCACCGCAACCGGGGAAGGTCGGGCTATGGAGGCAGCCGCCGACCCGCCCCTGGGCCTCTAGCACCAGGGTGGGAACCCCGCGGCGGGCCGCGTAATAGGCCAGCCCCAGGCCGCTGATACCGCCACCAATGACGATATGCTCGAAACGTTCGCTCATGAACTCAACTCCGTTTCCTGCTCCAGGATGCGCAGGTGACTGATATCGGGCACCGCCGACGGGAGCGACGGCCGGTCGCAATCCGCCAGGCTCCAGTCCTGGCCAGTGACGAGGTGCAGGCGGCTGATGTCGACGGCCGGGGGAGGATGGTCGGGGGCCGGCTCCAGTGGCCGGTCATCCACCGCTGCCAGCGACCAGTTGACCCCTTGAGGAGGGCTAGAGGACGGGATGGGTGGGGAGGAGAGCGATGTGGAACTGGCAGAGAGCGATGCCGGTGAATCGGGGCTAGCCAAAGGGTTGGCCGCCAGCGCGCTTGCCGGCGCGACCTGCGCAGTAATCGACCCGCTGGGCAGCGCGAACTCAGCAGTTCCCGACCCGCTGGCCGACGTGACCTCAGCAGCTCCCGACCCGCTGGCCGGCGTGACCGCTGAAGCACCGGAATGCCTGCCCGAGCCATCCCGCTCCGGCCGGAGAGCGACCGCGGCGGTCAAGGAAGAAGCCGGCTGCTCGACCAGCCGCGCCATCGCCCCGGCCGCCAGAAAGGCCTGGCGCAGCCGCTCCGCCTGGGCCTGTTCGAGACCCCGTTTCAGTGCCAGCGGCTGGCCGCTGAACAGACGGGCCGCCGCCTCATCCGAGAGTCGGAACAGCCCCTGAAGCCTGGCCCGCACCTGGGCCTGATCCGCCCCGGGGGCAAGTTCGCCGGCAAAGAGGATGTCGTAGCTCAAGCCGCCGCCGCCTCCGGGACTCAGTTGACGTGCGCCACGGGCCGCATCTGGGTGTCGCAGACGCCCCCGACGCTGACGGTCTTAGGGCTTGGGGTGGACTGGCAGCCCTCCCCCCGGTCCTGGATCTGGCACTTGAGTTCCAGGGGCTTGCCCTCGGCCAGCCAGGAGGGGACCTTGCGGTAACGCCCGACCTTGCCCTGACGGCAACCGGCGGGGATGCCATAGGGGGGGCAGGCGGCTGGAGGCTTGCCACTGACCTTGCGGGCATCAAGGAGGAAGCCCGGATAGTTGTCCTCCAGGCGGATGCGATCGGCATCCTCGTCCTCGGTGACCAGGAACTCGCGGAAGCGATAGGAGTCCCCGACCTTGTTCTCCACCTGGACGCGGGTATTGGCGATGAGGGCGAAATCGTCCCCCTTGCGGGCGACGGCGCCGGTCATGTACTCCGCCCCCGGATGCTCGGGAAAGCACTTGCCCATGGCCGGGGCGTGGTAGTAGTTGCGCAGGCCCTGTAAGTCCGCCAGGGAGTTTCCCGGGAAGAGGTCACGCAGGTCCTGTTCATCGCCAAAGAGGATGCGCTCGAAATCCGCCAGACTCTGCGCGTGCATGGCCTGGAGCTTGTCATAGTAGGGGCCGCTGCGGGCCGTGCCGGCGCTGCCGAGGTCATCGCGCAGATAGCAGGAGGTGAGGCCGGAGACCTGGGTAAGGAACTCGTCCCAGATGTTGTACTGGGAGACGGAGGAGGCGGCGCCCTGGAAGTCTCCCGGGTAACGGCAGCCCTGGTCCCGACGGCACTGGCCGATGACGCGGTTGCGCAGGGACAGGGCGATGATGTTGCGCTCACAGGCCCCGTAGGCGTTGCAGCCCCGGCCCAGGTGGGCCTCGAAGAGGGCGGTGCGCATGACATAGTCCAGGTGCATGGCTCGCTTGAGTTCGGTCGCGGAGGCCCGGCTCGGGTTGGCGGCCTGGTAACGCTCCCAGGCCTTCTCCAGGGCCGACCGGCGACCGACCAGTTCCTCGTTGACCTGGGCGCAATAGGGCGAGTTGTGGAAATCCCGCACCAGGCGGTCAAGGCTACTAGCACCATCGCCCTGACCGCCCCTGGCGGCACCCTTACCCCCCTGGGGCGGATCGAAGGCCGGGGCCTTGGTCATGGCGTAGAGATCGCGGACGTTGATGACCCGCTCGACGCCCGGGGGACAGTGGTGGTTTTCCACCCGGAGCCCCTGCCGTTTGGCGAGGGCCTGCTTGAAGCGCTCGGTCGCCTCCGGGCCGGCCTTGGCAGCATCGACGACGATCTCGAAGCCGACATAGGGGGTACCGCTGGCGTCCGTCAGCGGCTGGCCGGCGCGGATGACCAGGCAGGGGATGATGGTACTGCCCTGGGTCAGTTGCCCCGCCGGTGACTTGGGACCGCGGCGGACGAAGTCGTCCACGTCATAGTAGGGCATGGCCCGGGGGCCGTTGAACTTGTAAAGGGTCATGAGGGGCGTGGCGGGGATGTCCGCCCAGGTCAGGCCAGTAAATCCGGCCAGGCCAAGCAGGAGGCCCAGGGCCCCGAGAGCGGACCGGAGGGCATGGGTCTTCTTCATCAGCGGCTCCGTTGATTAGCGCGTCGACCAGGCGTCAAGGCATCGGCTAGGCGTCGGTGCCCCGGGGTTGCAACCGGCGGTGGCTGGGTGCCTGGCCAGGGCTGAGATTGATCAGAGGGGGATTCTATACCATTGCCAGACCCCGTTCGGGGTTCTACACCCCTGGCGGTCAAGTAACGGATAATGAGGCTGAGCGTCCCATGGCGACGAACTGCTTCTCCGGGGGCCAACCGGTGGCCCGTAACTCGTGACGAGGAAATTTAGATGCTGGTCACCTTCAAAACCGAGGCCCATGCCGACATCATCATGTTCGGCGACGTGGCGCTGACCTTGCTCAAGCTCATGGGCCAAAGCGGCCGGGTGCCTGGCGCCCTGCTGGCGGAGGACATCCCTGTCGCCCTCGCGCGGCTCAAGGCCGCGGTGGCAGAGCACCCCCAAGATACCCTGGACCCGGCGCCCCGGGCCGGCGGCCACCAGGCCCCGGGTGACGAGGAGGCGGGTCGCCACGTGAGCCTGGCCAACCGGGCGCTGCCCCTCATCGATCTGCTGGCCGCGGCGGCGGCACGGGGGAAGAATGTGATGTGGGAAAGCTAAAAATTGCCTGCCCCCCGCCAGGGCGCGGTTTCCACTTGGAATCCCGCCCCGCCTGGGAGATCATTGTCATTTAACGAGCTGGCACCCGCCGACAAACCAGCCACCCTGGCACGATCGAACCACCGCCGCCAACCTTGGCGTTATGGCCTAGCCGCTACCGCCCATTTAGAGCATCGGGAGCCGCCACCCCATGGAACCAGTACCTGCCGCAGCCCCTCGCAACCCTGCGGAACCCGTCCCGACCACCCCAGACGGCCCGCCGGTAATCCCAGCGTCAGACACTACGGCGCCGGGTGTGGACGAGCGCCTGGCGTCTATCCACCTTACCCTGGAGACCCTGGCCAGCAAACTACGGGATACCGAGGTCGCCCTCATCGGCCGGATCGCCGATGTCGATGACGACCGTCGCCGGACCGGCATCGAGGTCCGACGTGCCCTGGATGCCCAGCGGGATGAGTTTGACGACGACCTGCGCCGTCGCGGCCTGGCCTCGACCCTGTTCGTCCTCCTCGCCCTGCTACTGGCGGTCGGCGCCATGGTTTTCAGCTATTTCCAGGCCGATGCCAACAAGGCGGAGATCAGCGGCCAACTGAGTGGCATCCAGGAGGCGGTGGCCCGCCTGTCGGAAATCGATACCGCGCCCCTCGACAAGCGGCTGGGACAACTGGACGAGGCGGTGACCCGTCTGTCCGGCGATCTGGAGGAAACAGTCGAGGCCCGTCAGTCCGGGGTAAACGATCTCGCCACTCGCCTCAAAGGGCTGGAAGAGACCCTGGCCAGCAAGACCGAGCCGACGGCGGAACCCGTGGCGCGGAACGATGAGGTCGAGGCGCTCAAGACCGCCGGCACGGATCTGGCGAAGAAGGTCGAAGACCTCCAGAAGGCCCAGGAACGGCTGGGCAAGGACATGCTGCTCCTGCGCGACAGCCTGGCCACTATCCTGGCCTCCGCCAATCTCCCCCTGGAGCAGAAGTCTTTCGCCCCCGAGGAATCCCCTGCCGAACCGGCGGCGACCAAAGCCGCCGGAAGTGTCGACGCACCTGGCAGCGCGGCGCAAGCCGCCGCCACGGCCACGAAGGAGGCCGGGAATCAGCCTACAGCGGCCACCCCCGGCGACCAGACCCAGGGCCAGCCACCGACCGCCGCCAGCCCCCCCGCTGGCCCCTCCTCCGCGCCTGGCCTCGCCGCCATCGGCGAGGCCCAGACCGCGACGGATTCCGGGTCAGGCACAGTACCCGGCGAGAGCGCTCTGGTGCTGGCGGAACCCCAGCAGGCCCTACAACTCATCAGCTTTCGTGACCTGGAAGCCGTCCGGCGCTTCGCCCAGCGGACGGACCTGCCGTCGCGGGTCTACTACCGCACCGAGAGCCGGGGGGGGCGGCCCTGGTATGCGGTCTTCTTCGGCCTCTACCCAGATGCCGCCGCCGCCGCTGCCGCCAAGGCCGCCTTGCCGGCGGAGCTAACCGCCCTCCAGCCGCTCGTCCGCCCGCTCAAGGCCGCCGACCGACTCCAGGTCCTGGATCGCGCCCCATGACGACCACGGTCCCCCTTCCCCCCCCACCCCCCGGCAAGCGCCTGGCCCGGGAACGAAGGACCATGGCAGCGATGATGGCCATCTACTGCCGGGATCACCACGGCCATCGGGGGCGGATCTGCGACGACTGCGCCCAGTTGCTGGGTTACGCCGACCAGCGCCTGGCCAATTGCCCCTTTGGCGAGGACAAACCGGCCTGTAATCTGTGCCAGGTCCATTGCTATAGCGCCACCCAACGGGAGCGGGTCAAGGTGGTGATGCGCTATGCCGGCCCCCGCATGCTGTGGCGTCATCCCCTCCTCAGCCTTTACCACCTCCTCGACAAGCGTCGGGAGGCCCCGGACCTGGCCGCCGTCAAACAGGCCCGCAAGACGGGCAACGCCCGGTCAGTTCCGCCGCCCCGGCAGTCGGATACTTCCTGACCTGATGGCGGATGCGGATCTCCAGCCGCCCTCCGACTCTGACCCTTCTGTGCCTGACCGCAAACTGACCTTTCTTGCCCAACCGAATACCGAAGCGCCTTAGCGATATCACCTGAAGAGCGAAGACCTGACCCGCCGCTCCCCCTGACCCGCAGCGCCGCCTTCCTACCCCTCTGACCGCCGGAACCGCCAGCCATGCTTTGTTGGGGCCGCCAACTCTTCATCGTCATCGTCATCATTCTGGGCATCGGCCAAATGATGGCCGCCTGCGGGCAGAAAGGCCCGCTCTACCTGCCGGACGATCAGGCCGCTCGACCTGCCGCGGGTAAAGCCGCTGCCAAGGACAAGGGCAAGGCCGAGCCGGCGGCAACACCCACAGCCGCCCCGCCCGAGATCCCCGGTCCCGAGCCGCTACCACCACCCATACGTTAGCAAGGAGTGGCAGCCAATGGATGCAGTCCCCTTATTGGGCGGGCGCTGACCGGCTCCAGCCACCCCAGACCAGACGGGGATGCCGGCGGCCCTTGCTGCACCGATTTGGAAGCAAAACCCTACCGAACCCAGACCGCCAATCGACGACCTCCGTTACTCGCGACCGCCAGGAATCCCGCCCATGGACCACTTTCAGTATCAGGAACATCACCTTTACGCCGAGGAGGTGCCGGTCGCTAATATCGCCGCGCGCTTTGGCACCCCCTGCTACGTCTACTCCCGCGCCACCCTGGAGCGCCATTGGCGGGCCTTCGATACCGCCTTCGGCCACCATCCCCATCTCATCTGCTTCGCCGTCAAGGCCAACTCCAACCTGGCGGTACTCGATGTCCTGGCCCGCCTGGGCTCGGGCTTCGATATCGTCTCCGTCGGGGAACTGGAACGGGTGCTGGCGGCGGGGGGTGACCCGGCCAAGGTCATCTTTTCCGGCGTCGGCAAGCGCGCGGATGAAATGCGCCGCGCCCTGGAGGTTGGCATTCGCTGCTTCAACCTGGAGTCGGAGGCTGAGCTGGAACGGCTGGAGGGGGTCGCCGCCGCCCTGGGCGTCGTCGCCCCGGTGTCGATCCGCGTCAACCCGGACGTAGACGCCGGTACCCATCCCTATATCTCCACCGGCCTGCGCGAGAACAAGTTTGGCATCGACATCCATGCCGCCGACCGGGTCTACGAGCGCGCCGCCGCCAGCCCCCACCTGCGGGTCGCCGGCATCGACTGCCATATCGGCTCGCAGCTCACCGAGCTGGCGCCCTTCCTCGACGCCTTGGCCCGGGTCCTGGAGCTGGCCGACCGCCTAGAGCGCTTTGGCATCCCCATCAAGCACCTGGACCTGGGCGGTGGCCTGGGCATCCGCTACACCCATGAATCCCCGCCAGAGCCCGCTGAATACGCCCGCGCCCTCGATGACCTGCTGGAGGGGCGCCATTACGAAATCCTGCTGGAGCCGGGCCGCGCCATCGCCGGCAATGCCGGCATCCTGCTGACCCGGGTGGAGTATCTCAAGGACACGGGGCTCAAGCGCTTCGCCATCCTCGATGCCGCCATGAACGACCTGGTGCGCCCCGCCCTCTACCAGGCGGTCCAGGACATCGTCCCCGCCGAGCGCAAGGAGGGCGCTGAGCGCGGCCTCTGGGATCTGGTGGGTCCGGTGTGCGAGACCGGTGACTTCCTCGGCAAGGGCCGCGACCTGGCCCTGGCAACCGGGGACCTGCTGGCCATCCGCGGCAGCGGCGCCTATGGCTTTACCATGAGTTCCAATTACAACAGCCGCCCCCGCGCCGCGGAGGTCATGGTCGACGGTGCCCAGGTCCATCTGGTCCGGCCCCGGGAGACGGTGGCCAGCCTCTATGCTGGCGAGGCCCGGCTGCCATGACTATCCGCGGCCAGCGGCGCCGCCCCGCTTCGTTCCGGTATCCGCAGCGCCAATCCCAGTCCAGGCGCAATCCTGCCGGTCGTTGGCCTCTGTCAGATCATTGGACCCGATCCAGTTACCGGCGGCTTTTGACTTGGCGCCGGCGCCCCAGCGCCCATTTTGCGGGACCGGGCGCGTGAAGCGCCGTCCCCTGCCCCCGCGCGGGCCTGAAGAGGAGCGGCAGCTGGCGCAGGCCTGGGCCATCGCGGACCACACCGAGAACGACGCCCTCTTCCTGCGGCTGCTGCGGGAAATGCAGCCGGGGGACTTGACGGGCCAGCTCGCCCTGGCCCTCGGCGGATGGCCCGGCCCGGCCCCTATCGGTTTTCTCAAGGCCTGGCCGGGGGCGCGCTGTGACCTGGTCGATCCCGCGCCCGCCCGACTGGAACCCCTGGCGAGCGGACTGGCGGCTATGCCCGGGGTCGCGCGTCGCTGCCGCATCCTCCCCGGGGACCTCTCAATCGCTGACCTTCCCGCGGCCACCTATGACCTGGTCCTCTCTACTGACCTGCTCCATCGTCTCGATGACCCCCTGGACCTCTGGGGCACGATCCAGCGCGTCCTCAAACCCGGAGCGCCACTCCTGGTCATGGACCTGATGCGCCCCCCCTCGCCCGGCTGGGCCGAATCCCTGGTCGCCACCTACGCCGACGATCTCCCGGCCAGCCTGCAACAGGATTTTCGCGCCACCCTCTTCGCCGCCTACGAGCCCGCCGAGATCCGGGCGCAACTGGAGGCGGCGGGCATCCCCGACCTGGAAGTCGTGGTGGTGAGTGACCGCCACCTGGCCATCCGGCGCTTTCCCGCCTGAAGGCCCGCTGCCCATTTCCATATTCGGTATGGATAAGGAGGGTCGGGTAATCCGCACGAATTGCTGGCTTGTCAGCCTTTCGCCCACCGATATAATTGGAATATCAGCCATTCCTGATATTCTAAGGAGTACTCCATGCCTACATACGACTATCGTTGTGACATCAATGACCGGGTGGTCGAGGTCAGCCATCGCATGAGCGAGACCATCGCCAACTGGGGCGATCTCTGCGCCCGGGCCGGGGTCGAGCTGGGCGGGACCCCGGCGGACGCACCGGTCCATCGCCTCGCCACCGGCGGCAACCTCATATCCAAGAGCAGCCTGGGCAGCGGCATGGCCCCCGCCCCCGCCTGTGGCGCCGGCGGCTGCTGTCCCTCGGGGATGTGCGGCTTCTGATCAGGACCCGCGGCGTCCTCCCTCCAGGGTGACGCCCACCTCCAGCCGCTGCCCTCCCCGGTCGAGGGTGAGGACGACCTGATCGCCGACCTGCTGGCCTTCCAGCCGGTCGGCGAGTTCCACCAGATTTCTCACCGCTTGACCGTTCACGGCGAGGATGATGTCGCCGATGATAACGCCTCCCCCGCGTTCCGCCTTGGTCCCCCGCAGGCCAGCCGCCTCCGCCGCCGAGCCGGGCTCCACCCGCAGGATCAGCACCCCTTCCAGGCCCAACTGCTCCAGAATGCGATCGCTGATGGCATCGTCGGCGCGGATACCCAGGCTGGGCCGTTGGAAGTGCCCCCGGGCGATCAGCTCCGGCACCACCCGGTTGACCGTGTCCACCGGCACGGCGAAGCCGATGCCGGCAAAGGCCCCGGAGGGGCTGTAGATAGCGGTGTTGACACCGATCAGGCGGCCGGCGCTGTCGAGCAGCGGGCCCCCGGAATTGCCCGGGTTGATGGCGGCATCGGTCTGAATCAGGTGTTGGATGGTCTGGCCCTGTTCCCCGCGGATGGTGCGATCCAGGGCGGAGATGACGCCGGTGGTCAGGCTGTAGTCCAGGCCGAAGGGGTTGCCGATGGCCAGGACCTTCTGACCGACCCGCAGGTCCTGGCTGGTGCCGATGGGCAGGGGGGCCGGGCGGGAGGTCGGGACGCGGATGCGCAGCACGGCCAGGTCGTGGTCCGGGCTGGCACCGACGATATCCGCCTCATAGCTGCGCTGATCCCAGAGCCCGACCTGGGCCGAGCGGACGCCCTTGATGACATGATAATTGGTGACGACGTGCCCCTGATCATCCCAGATGAAGCCCGAGCCGGTGCCGCGGGGGATCTCGGTGATGTCCCGGGTCCAGAGGTCCAGGACCCGGGTGGTGGTGGTGATGAAGACCACCGCCGGGGTGGAGGCCTCGAAGATGGCGATGGTGGTTTGTTCGTCCCCGGCGAGATCGCCCCGGGGGGCGATGGCCCGGGGCTCGGCGCGAAAACTGATCAGCAGGTCCTCGACCCAGGGTCGCAAGGCGAGGGCCAGCAGCAGAAAGAGGGCGAACCAAAAGAGGAACCGGGCCGTGGTGAGGGAGCGCATGGGGTGAGTGTCTGGAAGCGATGAAAAGGGTCAGAGACTTGTGGGTTCACCCTCACCGCCGCCAGCAACAACCCATCGGGAGAATGTCCGAAAGCGGCGAAAAGGGTCGGGAACTTTTGGGGCCGGTGCCGGGCAGCCGGGCTTCCCCGCGGAGGACGGAGGACGGAAGACGGAGGGCGGTGCGCTGGCGCCTGTCCTCATGCCCTGACGCGCGCCCTCAGAGGCGGTGAAAAAAACAGCTGATCAGGCTTCTGGGCACCCTCAATAACAACGCGATAGCACGCCTGTGGCTGAGCAGAAACGGAATTATTCACAAGCCCTCAGGTGCGAGGGTCTCGCCATTCGCCCGCGGCCAGGCGGTCAGGATCGCCTGCACCAGGGTCGCCAGGGGGATGGCGAAAAAGACGCCCCAAAACCCCCAGAGGCCGCCAAAGACCAGGATGGCGACGATGATGGCGACCGGGTGGAGATTGACCACCTCGGAGAAGAGCAGCGGCACCAGCACGTTTCCATCCAGGGCCTGGATGATGAAGTACACCGAGGCCATCCAGGCGAACTCGCTGGACCAACCCCACTGGAACCAACCGACCAGGAGCACGGGAATGGTCACCACCGAGGCGCCGATGTAGGGGATGATCACCGACAGCCCCACCAGCAGGGCAAGCAACATGGCGTAATTGAGCCCCATCACCTGGAAGCCGATCAGGGTGGCGGCCCAGACGATGAGGATCTCCCAGAATTTGCCCCGCACATAGTTGGAGATCTGCCGGTCGACATCATGCCAGACGGTACCGGCGATTCGGGTATGTTTAGGGAGATAACTCATGAACCAGGCAATGATCAACTCCTTGTCCTTGAGGAAGAAAAACACCAGCAGGGGCACCAGAATCACATAGACCAGCAGGGTGATGAAGCCCACCACCGAAGCCAGGGACCAGGACAGGACACCCTGGCCAAAGCTGGTGATCTCGGCGCGGATGGTGCCGATGACCTGCTGGACCTGGTCCGGGGAGATTACCTCCGGATAGCGCTCCGGTAACTGGCCAAGGAAGACCAGACCGGAGGAGATCATGGAGGGGAGCTGCTGCACCAGGTCCGTCACCTGGCGCGACACCACGGGGATGACGCCAAAGAGGAGGGTGATGACGAAGACCAGAAAGGCGACATAGACCACCAGCACCGCGACCAGGCGCGGCCAGCCATAACGCTGGAGGTAGGAGACCAGGCCCTCCAGGAGATAGGCGATGACGATGCTCGCCAGGGCCGGGGCCAGCATGTAGCCCATGGAAAGGACCACGGCGAAACCCACCAGAAGGGCCGCGGCCAGAAAGACGACCTGGGGATCGGAAAAATAGCGCCGAAACCAGTCAGTGATGACCTGCATGGCGAAAAGGCTTCCCTGTGCTGCGCGGATCAGCGCGTGAAACGCTCGCGGTAAGCGCCGTAGTGCCGGGCAAACAGCGCCTCCAGTTCATCGATCACCTCCCGGGCCGGACGACCATTGAGGACATGGGCCGCCATCAGGGTCGAGGTTTCATCGAGCATCGGGTGTCGATCCAGCATATGGTAACTCAGCGACAAGCGCTTGATGGCGCCGACCACGGTCTCCGCGGCGGGCCGGGGGATCGCCTGGGGTTCCACCGGGCCCGCATCCTGGCCCCCGGCCTCATCGCCCGCCCCGGCTGCCTGCCCCTCCCGATCGCGGTGTAAAAACTCGGCAAACCGCAGCAGGGTGCGCCGGGACTCGGGGTCCAGGCGGCGAAAGATCCGGATCAGGTGGCGCTCATCGCTGGGCGGCCGGGGGGGCGTCAGCATGTGGGTGGTTCCAGAGGAAAGTAGCGGCGCGGGACGATGCTCCGGCACGCGACCTGAGATCAGTGTCCGTGAAAAAAACGCTTTGTCAGGAATCCGGGCCTGGACGCTAACCACGAGATAGCGCGTTCGCGGCGGAGGGGAAACAGATTTTTCACGAGCACTCAGCCTGGATGCTCCTCGCAATAGGCCCTGGCAAAGTCCAGGAGCTCTTCCATGACCCGCAGCCGGAACTTCTGTTTCTGGTGGACGAAGGAGAAGGGCCGCTCCAGGGGGGGGTCCAGTTCCACCGCCACCAGGGTCCCGAGACGCAGTTCCTTCTGGATGGTCGCCCGCGACACCACGGATACCCCCATGCCGGCCTCCACCGCCCCCTTGACGGCCTCCGGGCTCCCCAGTTCCATGGCCATCTTGAGGGCACCCTCGCATTCCGGAAACTGATCCAGGTATTCGCTGATCACGCCCCGGGTGCCGGAGCCTTCCTCGCGGCAGATGAAGGGGTATTCCAGCAGCCGGGCGAACTTGAGCGCGGTCGCCTTGGCCAGGGGATGGCCAGGGGGGACGATACCCACCAGGTGGTCGCGCTTGCAGACCTCCACCGCCAGATTCTTGTTGGTGACCGTGGATTCCACCACCCCCAGATCGATGGCGTTACTCTCCACCAGGGAGACAATCCCCTCGCTGTTGGCCACCTTGAGGTGAATGGTGACCTCGGGGTATTTCTCCTTGAAGTCCCCCAGCAAGGTGGGGAGCATGTATTCGGCGATGGTGGTGCTGGCCCCGATGGTCAGGGCGCCGCTGATCTCGCCGGTCAACTCCCGCACCGAGTTCTCCATCTCGGCGTAGAGCTCGAAGATCCGGTCGGCATAGCCCATGACCTGCTCTCCGGCCGCGGTGAGGCTGATGCGATTGTGGGTGCGGTCGAACAGGCGGGTGTTGAAATGCTCCTCGAGCTGGCGCACCTGAAAGGTCACCGCGGGCTGGGTCATGTGCAACGTTTCGGCGGCCTTGGTGAAGCTCAACAGGCGCGCGACCGTATGGAAGACTTGCAGACGCCGATCCGCCATGGACCCCTCGCCGCGTTAATGGGTAAATAAAAACTTTTTATAGCATGAAAAATAGGCAAGGAAAAGCGCAAAAAGAGACGCCGCCCCGGGGGGCGGCGTCTCTTTTGACCACGGGTCCGATCCGAACCCGGAGATCGGGCCGGGATCAGATATAGAGGCAGATATCGCTCTCGCCGGCGAACTCGAAGAAGGCCGCGGCCCCGGCGTACTCAACGCCGTCGATAAACTCGGCGGGGTTCAGTTCGAACAGGTCGACGGTCATCTGACAGGCGATGAACTTGACCTCGGCCTCCTGACAGAGTTCGCGCAGGTCCTCGATGCTGGCCACGCCCTTTTTCTTCATCTTGGCCTTCATCATGGAGGTCATCATGCCCTGCATGCCGGGAAGGGTGAGGCCCAGGACCGGGAACCACTTATCCATCCCCATGGGCATGGGCATCCCCGGATTACCTAGGGGGGTCACCTCCAGGGCCAGGTCCTTTTTGAGGAGCTGAAGGCCGTAGAAGGTGAAAAAGATCTGCACCTCATAACCCAGCGCCGCCGCCGTGGAGGCGAGGATGAAGGGAGGGTAGGCCCAGTCCAGGGATCCCTTGGTGGCGATGATCGCCAGCTTCTTCTGTTCCATCGGCAAACCTCTCAAAGGGTGTTAGGGCAGGTGTCTGCGGCTCAGGACTTCTTGATCAGGAAATGGAACTTACCGCCCTCTTCCTTGGACTCCATCAATTCGTTGCCCGTCTGCTTGGCAAAGGCATCGAAGTCCTTCACCGACCCCGGGTCGGTGGCGATGATGTGCAGGACCTGGCCAGAGGCCATGGAATTGAGGGTCTTCTTGGCGCGCAGGATGGGCAGGGGGCAATTCAGGCCACTGGCGTCGAGTTCTTGATCGAAGGCTGCCATGTAAATCTCCGAGAGTCGTTGTTGTTCGGTGTGGTTTCAGGGCTTGAGGGTTGGGCGTTTATAGGCCAAACCCGGTGAAAAGGCAAACGCGCCGACCAGCGCGCCGCCGCTGCTCACGCCAGCCGGCCCGGTTCGATCGCGAAACCGTGGCGCGCCCAGGCGATGATCCCGCCCCGCAGATTGACGGCATTGTCAAATCCCTGCTGGGCCAGATACAGACAGGCATGGTAAGAGCGCGCGCCGCTCCGGCAATAGAGCACCACCTCCTTGTCCCGCGGCAACTCGTTCATCCGCAGGGGCAAGAGGTGCATGGGCAGAAAGAGGGCGTTGGGAATGGCGGCCTGGACGATCTCCGCCGGCGTGCGGATATCCACCAGGCAGATATCCTCTCCCGCCGCGATCCTCTCCTGGAGGCCGACGGAGTCGATCTCGTTGACCACGGTTATAATCCTATCCTGTATCCAAGTATTTCAGTATATTAAGATGTTTTCACCCGCGGCGCAACCGACGCCCCCGTCCCCTGACCGCCCAGCCTGATCTAAGTCCATGGACCTGCTACCTATCTTTCTCGACATCCGCCAGCAACCCTGTCTGGTGGTCGGTGGCGGCGCGGTGGCTGCCCGCAAGGTCACCAACCTCCAGCGTGCCGGTGCCCGCATCCATCTGGTGGCCCCCGAACTGGGCCCGGAGCTGCATGCCCTGGCGGTGGCGGGGGATATCCTTCACCAGCCGCGCCCCTTCCAGGACGCGGACCTCCAGGGGATGCGCCTGGTCATCGCCGCCACCCGGGACCGCGCCGTCAACGGTCGTATCGCCGAACTGGCCAAGGCGGCGGGGATTCCGGTCAACGTGGTCGATCAGCCGGAGGAGTGCAGCTTCATTCTGCCCTCCGTCATCGACCGTTCCCCCGTCGTGGTGGCCGTCACCACCACCAAGGCCTCGCCGGTGCTGGCGCGCCTGCTGCGGACCCGTCTGGAGTCCCTGATCCCCGCCGGTTATGGACGCCTCGCCGATCTCTGCGCCCGTTATCGGGACACCGTCAAGGCCCGCTTCAGCGATGAGCGCGAGCGGCGCCATTTCTGGGACCGGGTCTTGGTCGGTGGGGTCGCGGAGCGGGTCTTTTCCGGTCACCTGGAGGAGGCCGATGCCGCCATGGCACGTGAACTGACCGCCACCGGCACCGGAGGGGGCATGGGTGAGGTCTATCTGGTGGGCGCCGGGCCCGGCGATCCGGACCTGGTCACCTTCCGCGCCCTGCGGCTCATGCAGCAAGCCGACGTGGTGGTCTACGATCGACTGGTGGCCAAACCGATCCTCGACCTGACGCGGCGGGATGCCCGGCGCATCTACGTGGGCAAGGAACGCGACCATCACGTCATGCGTCAGGAAGACATCAACCGCCTCCTCGCCGACCTGGCCAAGCAAGGTCAGCGGGTCCTGCGCCTCAAGGGCGGCGACCCCTTCATCTTTGGCCGTGGGGGCGAGGAGATCGATACCCTGGCCGCGGAGGGCATCCCCTTCCAGGTCGTCCCCGGCATCACCGCCGCCTCCGGCTGCGCGACCTACACCGGCATCCCCCTCACCCATCGTGACTACGCCCAATCCGTCACCTTCGTAACCGGCCACCTCAAGGACGGCAGCATCGACCTGAACTGGCCCCAACTCGCCCAGCCCCACCAGACGGTGGTCTTCTACATGGGCCTGGTGGGCCTGGCGGTCATCGTCGAACAGTTGCGTCGCCATGGGGTGCCAGCGGACATGCCCATCGCCCTGGTCCAGCAGGGCACCACCCACAATCAGCGGGTCTTCACCGGCACCCTAGCGACCATCCAGGAGGTGATCGCCGGGGACAAACCCGAGCCCCCCACCCTGATCATCGTCGGCGAGGTGGTCCGGCTGCGGGAGAAGCTCAACTGGTATCAGACCCCGGCCCACTCCGACCAGGGGGCCTTCGGCACTAGCGGCCCCGCGGCCGCCAGTCCTGAAGCGGTCTGACCTCCAGGGCGCAGACCTGGCTCAGGGCCGGCAGGAGGCGGGTCTCCAGGAGATGCCGTTCCCGACCCTGAAGGTGATGGAAATAGACGTCGAGTTCCTCGACCAGGAAATCGGGGGCTGAGGCAAAGGCATCGAGGGGGATCTCGATCAGCATCTCGAAATCGGGCCCGAGCAGGGCGTGGAACGCCCCCTGATCGAGCTTGCCCAGGAGGGCCCGGGTCCCCGCGGTCCGATCCTGGATAAAGGTCAGGGTGAGATAACCGCTGCCTTCCGGGCGATGAAAGGCGGCAACCTTGACGATCCCCTCCCCGGCTTGACCCTCGGGGCCGGCCAGCCGACTGAAACCGGCAAAGCCGATCATCTGTTCGTCGGCCTTGGTAGCCAGCAGGCTGGTCATCAGGTCATAGACTTCTTCCACGGCGATTCCTCAGTCAAGTATGAATGTCCACGGATTGGCGTGAAAGTCACGACAAAGGCTTTCATTTATAGGGGGCCGGGCAACCCCTCATGACCACCAGGCCGGCGCGGTTGGCCTGAACGGCCATTGGGGCTCCGGGCGGGGAAGCCCTCAGCTACGCTTCATGACGCCACCGTGCTCGGCGCCACCGGAACGGGTGGTGAAGGGATGCGACAAATACTCGGGTGGGGCCTCACCCAGAAGCTCATAGAGCTGCCGGAGTTGCAGCCGGTAAAGCCGCTCGAAATCGGCGACGGCCTCCGCCGGGTTGTCATCGCCGAACCACCAGAACCAGTCGGAGCCCTCGCAGGTGGCGAGTTGCAATTCCAGGCGCTCACGCTCCGCCGGGGTCCAGTGGCGCGTGGCCAGGGCGCGATCGTAGGCGGCCTTGGCCTCGCCCAGCATGTCCCAGGCGCGGTTCTTGTCGGCATTGCCGATCCAGGTGGAGAGGGTGCCGTAGACCCAGCTACCGGCCACCAGGCGCTCCAAGGCGGGCGGCGGGCTGGTCTGGGCGGTGACCAGGGTGGCGAAGGTGGTCAATTGCAGGCGCGGGTGGCTGGCCAGACGGCGATAGAGCTCAGGCAGGAAGAAGCTGGCATTGTGGGGGTAATACTCCCAGGCATTCTCCCCATCCATGATGATGGCCAGCGCCCGGTTGGGATGCCCCTGGGTGGCCGCGGCGACGCGCTCCAGGTGTTCGACCAGGTTGGCGACGGCATCCTGGGCGTGCCAGTCGGCATAGGTGAAGCCGATGAGATCGGAGATGCCATCGTCGCGAAAGAAGCACTGAATGGCGCCATCACCTGACCGATAGGGGTTGGTCAGCCAGTGCTCGGGGAGGTGATCGCCATGCCGGGCCCGCAGGCTGTGATAGAGGACCCGCTGACCGCTGGCGGCCCAGCGTATCCCCTCCTCCTCCAGCAAGCGCAGGGTGGGGGCGCTGATGGCGCCCTCGGATGGCCAGCAGCCGGCGGGGCGGCGCCCGAAGTGGCGCTCGAAGGTGGCCAGACCGCGACGGATGTGCCACCGCGCCCGCTCCTCGCCGCCCGGATAGGACGCCAGCGCCGGCAGGGGGCTGTCGGGGACGGACTCCCGGGCGCAACCCAGATCCAGCAGCAGGGGCAGGATGGGGTGGGCGTAGGGTGAGAAGGACAGCTCGACCCGACCCGCGTCCGCCAGGCGCCGATAGCGGGGCACCAGGGCCTGGAGTTGTTCCCCGATGAGTTCTACCAGGGCCCGGCGATCATCCAGGCTAAAGCCGCGGCCCTTGCGTTGCAGGGAGTCGACCCGCGCGTCGTTGTCGCGAATGTGCTCCCCAGTCCAGGCCAGGTGGTACCAGACCAGGAGGTCGGCGAGGAATTGGTCGTTGATGTAGAGCTCGGCCCGGTGGTGGCGGTCGAACCAGTCGGCCAGGTCGATCAGCTCGCGCAGGCAGGGGAAGCGGTCGATGAGATGGGTCTTGTTGGCCTTGCGGCAGGCGGTGATCAGTTCATGGCGCCGGGACAGTTCCAGGGGCAACCCCGGACCGGCGAGGGCGGCCAGCAGGGGGTCGTGGATGCGCGCCCCCGTAGCCAGCCAGGCCTGGACCTGGCGGGCGTAATCCTCAATCTGTTCGAGCAGGACCGGGGCGAAATTGACCACGGCGCGGGCCAGGGGCTGGGCCTCCAGGTGCGCAGCCATGTCCGAATAGTCCTTGAGGGCGTGGAGATAGACCCAGGGCAGATGGAATTCGCGCCCGTCCGGGCCCCGGTAGTCCGGCTGGTGCATGTGCCAGCACAGCACCACCGGCAGGCGGGTCGGGTCCAGGGGGGCGTCAGCGGACATAACTGGGCTCCTGATGGAGCATCTCGGGGGTGACCAGGGTGACGCCACCGTCGGTGACATGGAAGCCCCGGGCGCGGTCCTGGCCCGAGTCGTGGCCGATCACCAGGCCCTCGGGGAGGCGACAGCCGCGGTCGATGACGGCGTAGCGCAGCTTGCAATTGCGGCCCACGTCCACGTCCGGCAGGATTACCGTATCCTGTACGTAGGAGTAGGAGTTGACGCGGACGTTGGAGAAGAGCAGGGAGTGGCGGACCACGGCGCCGGAGATGATGCAGCCCCCGGAGACCATCGAGTCCACCGCCATCCCGCGGCGATCCTCGTCGTCGAAGACGAATTTGGCGGGGGGCAGTTGTTCCTGGTAGGTCCAGATGGGCCAGGAGGCGTCATAGAGGTTGAGGGGCGGGGTCACGCCGATCAGCTCCAGATTCGCCTGCCAGAAGGCGTCCACCGTGCCGACGTCCCGCCAGTAGGCCTGCTCGCCACTGCGGACATCGCGGAAGGGATAGGCCAGGACCCGGTATTTTTCGATGACGCCCGGGATGATGTCCTTGCCGAAGTCGTGGCTGGACACCGGGTTATCCGCATCCCGGATGAGCTGCTCGTAAAGGAAGCCGCGGTTGAAGACATAGATCCCCATCGAGGCCAGGGCCACCCCCGGGCGACCCGGGATGGGATCGGGCTGGTCCGGTTTTTCGGCGAAGCGGCGCACCCGGCCGTCCTCGTCAGCGGACATGACACCAAATTCCCGCGCCTTGCCGAGGTCCACCTCCAGGCACCCCACGGTCATGTCGGCGCCGGACTCCACGTGCTGGGCGATCATGGCCCCATAGTCCATCTTGTAGATGTGATCCCCCGCCAGGATGAGGATGTAGTCCGGGTTGTGGGCGCGAATGATGTCCAGATTCTGAAAAACGGCATCGGCGGTGCCGGCGTACCAGGAGGTCTCGGTGATCCGTTGCTGGGCCGGCCAGAGCTCCACGAACTCACCGAATTCGCCCCGCAGGAAACCCCAGCCCTTCTGGATATGGAGGATCAGGGAATGGGACTTGTACTGGGTGAGGACCCCGATCCGGCGGATGCCGGAATTGATGCAGTTGGACAGGGGAAAGTCGACGATCCGGAACTTGCCCCCAAAGGGCACCGCGGGCTTGGAGCGCCACTTGGTCAGGTCATGGAGACGGGAGCCCCGACCACCGGCCAGGATCAGGGCCAGGGTATTGCGGGTGAGGCGACTGACGAAGCGTAGGCTTGCATCCGGCATGGGATACCCCTTTGACGATGGTTTTCCTGGTTCGGTTCGTGCCCGCACCCGGCGCTCCATGGGTGAGCGGCCCAGGTTGGCGACCGGTGGCGGACAAACCCTGACAGGGCCTTATGGTACCATTTTCCCCCGTTGCGCCAGTGCACCCCGCCGTACAGGAGAGAGGCTGTCATGTCCACCGGATCCACCCCCGCCCCCCATATCCCCGAGCCGCTCCTGCGCATCATCGAGGCCAGCCACCACGACCCCTTCGACGTGCTGGGGCGGCATATCGCCGATGGCCAGTGCAGCCTGCGGCTCTTCCTGCCCAAGGCCGAGGGGGTCAGGGTGGCCGGCACCGGGCTCGAGGTCCCGCGCCTGGCGGGCACGGACCTGTTCGTCTGGGAGGGCGACCCCGCCCTGGTCCCGCCGGGCTACCAGATCGACTGGACCGACAGGCAGGGCCACATTCACCGGCTGATCGACCCCTACGCCTTTCCGCCCCAACTCGCCGACTTCGACCTGCACCTCTTCGGCGAGGGGCGGCACTGGCACGCCTACCGCTTCCTGGGCGCCCACCCCCGCACGATCACCGGCATCCCCGGCATGCAGTTCGCCGTCTGGGCCCCCAACGCCCAGCGGGTGAGCGTGGTCGGGGACTTCAACGCCTGGGACGGTCGGGTCCACCCCATGCGCGCCCGCGGTGGCTCGGGGGTCTGGGAGCTGTTCCTGCCGGGGATTGGCCCGGAGGAACTGTACAAATTCGAGGTCCGTGATCAATACGGCCACGCCCACGTCAAAATCGATCCCTATGCCTTCGCCTTCCAGACCCGGCCGGAGACGGCCTGCATCACCCAGCCCGAGCCCGATTTCGCCTGGGGTGACGCGGACTGGCTGGCGGCCCGCGGTCAGACTGACTGGGCGCACCAGCCCCTGTCGGTCTACGAGGTCCACCTGGGCTCCTGGCAGCGCAGCGCAGACGGCGAGTTCCTCGACTATCGGGAGATCGCCCGGCGCCTGGCCGATCATGCCCAGGAGGCGGGCTTCACCCATGTCGAACTGCTGCCCATCACCGAACACCCCCTGGATGCTTCCTGGGGCTACCAGACCACCGGCTACTTCGCCCCCACCAGCCGCTTCGGTTCACCGGACGACTTCCGCTGGTTCGTCGACCATCTGCACCAGCGGGGTATCGGCGTCATCCTCGACTGGGTGCCCGCCCACTTTCCCCGCGACACCTTCGCCCTGGCGCGCTATGACGGCTCGGCCCTCTACGAGCACGAAGACCCGCGGCTGGGCGAGCACAAGGACTGGGGGACCCTGATCTTCAATTACGGGCGTCACGAGGTGAAGAACTTCCTGCTCTCCAGCGCCCTCTTCTGGCTGGAGGAGTTCCACCTGGACGGCCTACGCGTCGACGCCGTGGCCTCCATGCTCTACCTGGACTATTCCCGCAACGCCGGCGAGTGGCTGCCCAACAAGTACGGCGGCAACGAGAACCTGGAGGCGGTGGACTTCCTGCGCCAGCTCAACGAGGTCACCCATGGCCAGCACCCCGGCACCCTGATGATCGCCGAGGAATCCACCGCCTGGCCGGCGGTGTCACGGCCGACCTTCGCCGGCGGCCTGGGCTTCAGCATGAAGTGGAACATGGGCTGGATGCACGACACCCTGGCCTATTTCTCCAAAGACCCGATCTATCGGCATTATCACCACGACATGCTGACCTTCGGGCTGCTCTACGCCTTCACCGAGAACTTCGTCCTGCCCTTCTCCCATGACGAGGTGGTCCACGGCAAGAAGTCCATCCTCGACCGCATGCCCGGGGACGGCTGGCGCAAGTTCGCCGGGCTACGCCTGCTCTACACCTTCATGTTCAGCTACCCGGGCAAGAAGCTCCTGTTCCAGGGCTGCGAGTTCGGCCAGGGGCGGGAGTGGGACTTCGCCGCTGAACTGGACTGGTACCTGCTCGACAGGGCGCCCCATCAGGGGATGCAGCGCCTTGTGGCGGACCTCAATCGCCTCTACCGCACCCAACGCGCCCTGTACGACCTGGATTTTCAGGACAGCGGCTTCGAGTGGATCGACTGCCACGACGCCTCCCAGTCCGTGCTCAGTTATCTGCGCAAGGATCGTGAAGGCCAGGCAAAAGTCCTGGCACTCTTCAACTTCACCCCGGTGCCGCGGCCGGGCTACCGCCTGGGAGTACCGGAAGCCGGCAACTACCGCGAGGTGCTGAATTCCGACGCGGAGGTATATGGCGGCAGTTCCTTTGGCGAGCGCAAAGGGGGCGCTTCCGAGCCCATCGAGTGGATGGGACGGCCCCACTCCATCCTCCTCGATCTCCCCCCGCTGGCCGGGGTCATCCTCGTTCAGGATCCTTATCCCGAGGCCTTGGCAGCCGTGACGGAGGCGGACGAGGCACAGGACGCCGACGCCCAGTAGGAGCCGACGCCCAGTAGGAGAGGGTGTCCATTTTTCTGGTTCCCGATTTTCGCCCCGGGAGGCGTTGTCAATTCGGAAATCACTGGATGGACAGGGCCAGTGCGGACCCTCGCCCGCCACCACCATCGGCTAGGGGGTGACGGCGCCATCGAAGCCAGTGGCGCGAGGGCCTCGCCCCTCAGGTGCGGACCTGGGAGGTCAGATGCTGGACGAGGGTCCGGATGCGCTGCAAATCCGTCTCGCTCAGGCGCGGGTCGATAGTCCGCGCCACCTCTTCCTGAATCGCCACCCAATCCGCTGCCGTAAGCACCTGGCGCGCCAGGGGAAAGGCCTCGGTCTCCTCCAGATTGAGGTGATGGCGCAGGGTGGTAACCATCTCCCGACCATAGGCCTCGACCTGATCACGGCGCTGGACCTCGCCATTGACCACGCCCTCCACGGCCTGGCGGAAATTATGGGTCATCTCATTGAGAGCCTCGTGCTGGCGGGTCAGGATATCGAGGTAGGGCTGATTTTGGCCCGCCAGGCGGAGGCGCTCGCGGATCACCTCCTCGACCGGGTGATGGATCTGATCGGAGTATTCCTCCATGTACTGCAAGAGTTCGCTGAGGAGTTCATAGTCCGGCTCCCGGCCACGATGGAACATGGCCAGAATGTCGTCCAACAGATCCAACAGCTTACTGATTTGCTTATGCTCCTGATGGAGGCGATCAAGAATTTGCGTCATGGGTCATGATCCTCTTGGCGTGGATGGAGGCCCTTACAGCTCGGCCGGCGTCAAAAAAAGGGGGACGATCTCAGTGCGGCCCGGTCCCGGATACTTTCCGGCCCAGCGAAAATGATTGCGGCCCTGCTCAGGGCCCCTGTCAGGTCCCCTGACCGCATCGCTCGCGCCTTCCCGTTGCCTGTCGCTTGACCGCTTTCCCGGGAACGGCGCGAACCTCAAGGAGTTGGGTTACGGACATCGCCCATCAACATCAGATTTTCCGGGTCGGGTGGCGTCTGGCGGGGGGCAACCTGAATAGGTCCCGATAGGCTTGACGACCACCCCCTTGCGCTCGACACCCCCGCCAGAAGCCATCCGACCCGCCCTGACAATGCCGAAAACTAAAATGCGCCCGGTATACGATGCTGGCTAGTATGGCATAGACGGGGGCCGGCGACGGCAGTCCCGACCCACGCCACCCGGGCTCACCCTGGCCGCCCAGCACCGTTAGCAACGATCCATGGCGGACGGCAGGGTCCTGGTGGCTGGCCCACGACGGAAGAGCCAACGCCAGATCAGACCTTCGGGCGGGCTGGCGCCGACCAGGACATAATCGAGGGCATGGAGGTTCTGCAAGGTCCAGGTGAGGCGGGAACGGCCGAGATTACAACCGCAGAGCAGGAGTCGGTCACCAAGGCGCAAGGGGCGGTCCCCGTCGGGGAGGACCTCGCGTGCCTCGCCCCGCGTCAGGAGCAGGGGAATGATGGGCAGGGGCCGCTCCCGGTCCCGGGGATCCCGCAGCAGGTCACCCAGGGTCAGGGCGCCGCCTTGTGCGATCAGGGTATGGACGGCATGGGCCCCTTCCTCGTCGATCTGGACCTCCCATACGGCGGGCACCTGATCCTGCACCATGGCGACCATGCGGCTGACCAGTTGACAACACCAGGCATCGTCATAGCCCTGGACCAACTGCTCAAATTCCGTCAACAGGGGCGTGACCAGGAGCACGCGAATACGTTCGGCGATGATGCTGCTGGGATGCATGACGATGTCGGCTCCCACGGCCTGGAAGAGTTCCTCGTTGTCCAGATGATTTTCCCGCACCACGATAAAGAGGTCGGGATTGAGGGCACGCGCCGTCATGACGATGGAGAGGTTGTTGGCATCGTCGTGGGTGCCCACCACCAGTCCCACCGCCTGTCGCACCCCCGCCTCCTCCAGGGTCCGGGCCTCGGTGCCCCAGCCCAGGACGAGGGGTAACGCCTCCGGGTAGCCCGTCCGTTCCGGCGCCGCCTCCACGACCACCAGCGATAGGCCCCGGGCGCTGAGATTGGTGGCGATGGCCTTGCCAAAGCGGCCGTAGCCGCAGAGGATCCACAGCCCCCGGGCGGGAGGGAAGAGGGGCTCCTTGAGGGGGTCACCTTGCTGCCCCGACAACCAATCCCGCAGCAGGGTCAGCCCCGGGGCCGCGACGGCCATGGCCAGATAGGCGCCGAAGATATCGAAGGGATCGTAGATGTAGTTCGTGCCGAAGGAGGCCATGTTGGCCTCGACCTCGTGGGAGTCAGCACGGCAGATGACCTTGACCTCCGGATGCATCAGTTTCGCGGCGATGGCGATCTTGAGATTGGTCTCGTTGACGTCGGTCAGCGCCACCACGGCGGCGCACTGGGGGTGCTTGAGACCCGCCTCCAACAGATGGCGGGGACGACGGGCGTCACCGCACAGGGCGGGGACATACTCCCGCAGATTTTCGAGCTGCAACAGATCCACCCGTTCCTGGCGCAGGTCGATGACCACGGCATGGCGGTTACCCTCGGTGATGGCATGCACCAGGGCCCCGCCGGTCTCCCCGTAGCCGCAGACCAGATAGAAGGGCTCCCGCATCCGCCGGATGCGGCGGGCAAACCTCAGCTCCGCCAGGGAGTTCTGGAAGGTCTTGTCCTGCAGGAGGGCGATGAGGGTGCCGATGGAATAGAACCAGGCGACCACGGACAGATAGATGCCCAGGGTGACCCAGAGACGCTGGGCATCGCTGAAGGCATAGGGGATCTCGCCGAAGCCTATGGTGGTGGCGGTGTAGCTAAAGAAGTAGAAGGCGTGGAAGAAATCCATGTGCCACAGGTTGCCCTCCGCATCCTGTCCGGGGATCAGTACCAGCCCCATTACCCCGACGGCATAGATGGCGATGAGGACGATCAGGGGGGCGCGCATGCGCCGGAAGATGAGGAAGGCGACGTTATCCATGACCAGTGTTCGCGTGACTCAAGTCATCAGCGGGCAAATATTGGCATCGCATTTCAATTTACGGTTTTCTGGGTGGAGCCCGGTACGGACCTGGGGGGGGCAGCGCATTACCGCCCGGTCACACCATCGCCCCCAGGCATTGGGTCCTCCTGGCCATCGGCCCCGTGCCTTCCGCCCCGGGCTGGACAGCGACCGCATCCCGCCGCTTCATCGCCGCAACATCACCGTCTCGATCACCAGCAGCACCACCGAGATGACATTGGCGATCATGGCACCGCCACTCAGGGAGACGATGCTGGCCATCACGGCAGGGGTCAGCCCCGTCAGGGAGACATGGACCGCCACGGCCCAGACGATGACGGCGGCGATAAGCTGGAGCATGGCCGCCAGACTGGTGGCGAGGAGGACGGCCCCCAACTGAGTGCGGTCGCCAAATTTGAGCACGGTGGCAATGGCGTTCACCACCAGGGTGGCGAAGAGTTCCCAGACCTGGTGATGATCCGGATTGTCGAGCTCACCGATGAAGAACCCGAAGTTGAGGGTCAAGGCAAGGACGATGAAGAAGCCAAAGACGACCTTTTCCGGATTCATGGCGCTACCTGGATCGAACGTGAAGGGTTCGGCCGCCGATCATGCGGGTATCGGCGAAGACCCCAGAAAAAATGGCCGGGGGATTATCAACCCGCATCCCGGGCCGGTAAAGCCACCTCAGGCGCAAAGTCCAGGATCACCCGCCACTGGTCGTCGAGGCGAAGGCAGGCATCGATCTGGACCCCGGGGGCCGCGGTCAAGCCGCGAAGCGGACCGGTAAGTCGGGTAACGATCAGTTCCCGGATCTGGGCGGGGGACAGTTCGCGGCCGGCCACCTCCTTCCAGACCACGAAGTCACAGCCCTCACGGTAGCGGTCGCAGCCGTAACCCCGGCGCCCGACGATGATCTGGCCGCGCCCGCACTTGGGGCAGGTCAGGGGGCCGAGACCACCCGTCCTGTCCGCGGCCCCTTCACCGCCACGATTCACGGTCACTTGCTGACCCTCCGGCTGATCCACCAGCTGACCTGACTGCCCACCCGCATGCGGGCTTGCCTGCTGACTTTTTTGCCGGCTGGTCTTCTGCACCGCTGGCTGACCCGCCTGCCGACCCGACGGCTGAGTCGTGCGATTTCCTGCCTGCTGACCCGCCCGCTGCCCATTCTGCTGAACCACCCCCTGTTTCGGCCCCTGGCCTGGCTGCCGACCCGCCCGTGGACGCCCCCGCTGACCCGCCTGATGTCCTGCCCTCGCCCCGTCCGCGGGCCGCCGGACCGCACCCGGCATCTGGGTCAAGGCCCGCCCCGGGGTCAGGGTCGGGATCAGCCCCCGCACCCAGGCAACGATGTCAC
>WBZM01000530.1_pt1 | contig 39004 bp, 36 predicted proteins | sample 5204271 | NCBI WGS metagenome assembly WBZM01 (sample SAMN12344346, study PRJNA552823) | activated sludge metagenome | biome: Activated sludge suspended growth; feature: Nitrification reactor; material: Wastewater; isolation source: activated sludge from nitrification reactor of wastewater... | reverse complement strand
GCTGCGCGGCCCGCGCCGTTCTTCACGCTGCGGCGCTCTCTCCGATCCGCGCTCGTCCCGGCCTCTGCGCATCGGCCGGTCGCCGCCGCGTTCGGCCTTGAAGCGCCGGGCGTTGCGGCTGTCCTCGCCGGCCTTGGGCGCGGCGGAGACGACGCGCTCTACCTTCACCGCCCTGCCCTTGCGGTCGGCGGTCTCGCCGCGCTCGATCTTCACCCGGTCGTCCTGCTGCATCCGCTTGTCGCGTTCGAGGCGGAGCGTCGACACGTGCTTGCGCGGCCCGCCCTTCGGCCGCTCGCGCTTGGCGTCGGGCTCGGGCTCGCGCCGCCTGTCGAACGTGTCTCGCGAGGCGCGGTCGCGATCGGCGCGATCGAAATGCGGGCGCTCCGCGCGCTCGCGCGGCGCGCGATCCCGGGCCGGACGATTTTCGCGCGACAAACCACGCTCCCCGCGCCGCGGCCCGCGCTCCGCGTCGTCGCGATCCTCGCGCGCCGGCGCGTCGAAATCCGCCTGCGATTGCGCGATCAGGCTCGGGCCCAATTGGTCGCGCAGCACGCGCGTGCGCACTTCCTCGACCCCCCCTTCGGCGAGCTCGCCGAGCTGGAACGGACCGTAGGACACGCGAATGAGCCTGTTGACGTCGAGGCCGAGCGAGCCGAGCACGCGGCGCACCTCGCGGTTCTTGCCTTCGCGCAGGCCGAGCGTGATCCATGTGTTGGCGCCCTGCGCGCGGTCGAGCTTCGCCTCGATCGGCGCGTAATGCACGTCGTCGACCGTCACGCCCCGGGCAAGCGTGTCGAGCGCGGCCTGGTCGGTCTCGCCGTGCGCGCGCACGCGGTAGCGGCGCAGCCAGCCGGTCTGCGGCAGCTCCAGCGTGCGCGCCAGCCCGCCGTCGTTGGTCAGCAGCAGCAGGCCCTCGGTATTGATGTCGAGCCGGCCGACGGTCATCAGGCGCGGCAGTTCCGGATGGCGCTGCCCGAGATAATCGAAGATCGTCGAGCGTCCCTCCGGATCGCGATCGGTCGTCACCAGCCCGCGCGGCTTGTGGAACAGGAAGAGCCGCGTGCGCTCGCGCGCCGCCATCGGGCGGCCGTCGATGGTGATCTTGTCGGAAGACGTAACATTGAAGGCCGGGCTGTCCAGCGTGCGGCCGTTGACCGCCACGCGGCCGGCGGCGATCCACTCCTCGGCGTCGCGGCGGGAGCAGGCGCCGGCGCGCGCCATGGCCTTGGCGATGCGCTCGCCCTGAAAGGCCTTGGGCGCAGCAGCGCGCTCGGGCTTGCCCTTGCCGGGGCCGCGCGGCTTGCCGAACGGCTTCCTGCCGACATCTTTCTTCGCGCCGGACTTGAAAGGCCGGCCGCCCTGTCGTTTGTCTTTCTCGGTCATGGCGCCTGATAGCAGTTGGACCCGCGATGGTACAGGAAAAGGACGATCCCAAGGACGACCCGATGGCCGCGGCCTTCGCGGCGGCGCGGGCGGCGGCGGCGGCCGGCGAGACGCCGGTCGGCGCGGCGCTGGCGCGGGAGGGCAAGGTGATCGCCGCGGCCGGCAACCGCGTGATCCTGGACCGCGACCCCACGGCCCATGCCGAAATCCTCGCCATTCGCCGCGCAGCGGCGGAAATCGGCTCGGAACGGCTTGTTGGCTGCGACCTCTATGTGACGCTCGAGCCGTGCGCGATGTGCGCGGGCGCGATCTCCTTCGCCCGCATTCGACGCCTCTACTGGGCGGCCAACGACCCCAAGGGGGGCGCGGTGGAGCACGGGCCGCGCTTCTTCTCGCAGCCCACCTGTCACCATGCGCCGGAGCTTTACGGCGGCATTCGCGAGAGCGAGGCGGCGGAGATGTTGCGGGAGTTTTTCAGGGCGCGGCGGTAGGGCGCTTGCGTCCCGTCATTGAGGATTCCTGCGGATCAGCCAGTCCGACAGAAACAGATGCGCGATGGCGACCGCCGCGATGACGCCGCCGACGACGCCCGTCGCCTCGATGCCCCACTCCTGATAGACCGCGCCGGCGAGCGCCGAGCCGACGCCGCTGCCGAGATAGATGCCGGCGGCGTTGAGCGCGAGCATCACCCCTTGCGTCTGCGGATCGATGGCCATGAGGCGCGCCTGCTGCGGCACGGTGAAGCCCCAGCCGACCAGGCTCCACAGAAAGCTCAGGAACATGCCGAGCGCGAGGTTGAAGGGGATGAGCGTGAGCGCCGGCAATACGATCGCCTGCCCCGTCATGAACAGCAGCAGCGCGCCGCTCGGCCCGAGCCGGTCGACGAGACGGCCCGAGAGCAGATTGCCGATGACGGCGCCGAGGCCGCCCGCGCCGAGAATGAGCGCGACGCCGTCGCGGCCCATGCCGAGGCGATATTCGGCGAGCGGCCCCATGAAGGTCATGCCGAGATAGCCCGATGTCGCGATCGTCACCGTCAGCAGCACGGCGACGAGATGGCGGGGCGACAGCAACGTGCGCCCGAGCGTGCCGAGCGATTGCGGCTGGAACTGCACGTCGGCCGGCACGGCGAGCGCGATCCAGACGAACATCAGCGCGCCGAGCGTAGCCGCGACGATGAAGGCGACGGGAACGCCGAATGTGTAACCGATAAAGGCCGCGCCCGGCACGCCCAGCACCTGCGCCATCGTCATGCCGACGAAAACGAAGGACAGCGCCGCGCCGCGCGTTTCGGGCCGGGAAATCGCCACCGCTATCGCCGCCGCGACCGGCGTCACCATGCCCGCGCCCGCTGCGGCGACGATGCGCGCGGCGTAGAGCGTCGCCGGGCTCGTCGCAAAAGCCGATGCGGCGCTCGCGGCGACGAACAGGCCGAGGCCCACGAGGATGACTGCGCGACGGCGCCACGCGCCGGTCAGCGCGATGAATACCGGCGACGAGACGGCGTAGGCCAGCGCATAGGCGCCCATCACCCAGCCCGCCTGCGCCTTGCTCATCGACAGCGACTGCGAAATCGGCGCGAGCAGCGCGATGACGAGGAAGGCGCCAGCGCCGATCGTGAAATTCACGAAGGCGAGCGGCAGCAGAATACCTTTGGGCAGCGCAGGCTCGCGCGGAGAACTCGCGCCGGTCATGCGCGCTCGCGCTTCAAGCCGGCGTGGCGTTGACAAAGGACGGGGTGGCTCAACAGGCGTTTCCGAAATGGGATTTTCCGAAAGGTTAGACCGCCGCCCGCGCGCGGGCCAGCGCGGCGCTCGCGATGCTGCTATCGTCTTCCGGCATTTCTCACACCCGGACCGCCTCGATGAAGACGCTTCAAACCGACGCCCTGCTCGCCGCCGTCAACGCATGGGTGGAGATCGAAAGCCCGACCTATGACATTGCGGGCGTCAATCGTGTCGGGGCGCTGGCTGAGCGTCTGCTGCGCGATCTCGGCGGGACGATCGAACGGATTTCGGGCGCGCCCGATTTCGGCGACATCGTCATCGGCCGCATCCCCGGCGAAACGGCGGAGCCGGGCATTCTGCTGCTCGGCCATATCGACACGGTCCATCCGGTCGGCACGCTGGCCGGTCCGTTGCCGATGCGCGTGGAAGGCGACCGCGCCTATGGGCCGGGCATCTACGACATGAAGGGCGGCAACGCCATCGCCTTCGCCGCGCTCGCGCATCTCAACGCCAATGGCCGGCGCCCGCGATTGCCGGTCACTGTCATGATGGTCCCCGACGAGGAAGTGGGCAGCCCTTTTTCGCGCGCACATATCGAACGCGAGGCGCGCCGGCACGCCATCGCTCTCGTCGTCGAACCCTCCGGCGAAGGCGGCAAGCTGACCGTCGCGCGCCACGGCATCGCGCGATACTATCTCAAGACGACCGGCGTGCCCGCCCATGCCGGCGCCTATCATTCCAAGGGCCGCAGCGCGATCCGCGAAATGGCGCGGCAGGTGCTGGCGATTGAGGCCATGACCGACTATGCGCGCAATGTGACGCTGAATGTCGGCACGATCAGCGGCGGCACGCACGAGAACATGGTGCCGCTTCATGCCGAGGCCTGCGTCTATTGCCTCGTGCCATTGCCTGAACACGAAAGGGAAGTGCGCGAACGCCTGATGGCCCTCGTCGCAGTCGACCCGGATATGACACTGGAAGTAAGGCAGGGACTCTATCGGCCGTCCTTCGTGAAATCGCCGGCCATCCAGCGTCTCTACGACCATGCCGCCGCGCTCGCACAGGAGATCGGCTATCCCGTCGCCGGCGAGCGGATCGCAGGCGGCGGCAGCGACGGCAATTTCACCGGCGCGCTCGGCGTGCCGACCCTCGACGGCCTCGGCGTCCTGGGCGATGGACCCCATACGCACCAGGAGCATCTCCTCATCTCCTGCCTCGTCCCGCGCACGCAATTGCTCGCGCGCCTGTTCGAAACCCTGCCGGCGTGATTTGGCGGCTCGCGCGGCCTCTGGTTTCGTGCAAGACTTTTCCGGGTGGCGGGATGGGCGATGGTCGGCGCTTTCGGTTTCGAACCTCATGAATTGCGGGCGGCGGCGCTCGGCGAAATCCATGCGCGTCCGTTCCTGCCGGTTGAGACGCCGAGCCGCATCCTGCATTTCGCCTTCACGTCCGACGCTGTCGGCGGCGCGAAGGCGATAGACGCTCTGGTCGAACTTGCGCGCTCGCGCGGATTGCCGCCGCCCGACCCCGGCGCGAAGCAGATCCGGCTGGATTTCACGCCCGCGCGCCTCCTGTTCGAGCGACACGGCGAATTCCTCACTTACAGTTGGAGCTTCCCCGGCGGCGAGGCGCCCTTTCGCCCGGCGGCGGACGAATTGCAGGGCGTGATGCGCCTGCTGCCGCAGCCCGGGCCGTTGCTTGTCGCCGCCGACCTGCACCTGATCTCCGCCGCAACGGCGCCCGAAAATTTCGCCGGACTGTTCGTGGGACCCGCCCTCGCCGCCGCTTCCATCGACGAGGGCCGGGCGACGATCGCGAGCGACTTTACCGCCGACGCCTTCGGCTTCGTGCGCATTCTCGTCGTCGACCGCACGCTGTCGCCGGAAAGCGCCGGCGCGCTGACGCAGCGACTGCTCGAGATCGAGACTTATCGCATGCTGGCGCTGCTCGGCCTGCCGGCCGCCCAGCGGCTGTCGCCGTCGATTCGCCGCATCGAGGACGAATTGCCCTCGCTGCTGCTGTCGATGGAGCGCGAACGCGGCATAGCGGCGGATCGCGCCCTGCTCGACCGCCTCACCGCCATCGCCACCGAACTGGAGACCGGTTCCTCGGAAAGCCTGTTCCGGCTCGGCGCGACGCGCGCCTATCACGAACTGGTGCGCGCGCGCCTCGACTCGATCCGCGAGAGCCGCATTCCGCACCATTCGACTTTTACGTCGTTCCTGTCGCGCCGCCTGACGCCGGCGATGCGCACCTGCGCGACGGTCGAGCAGCGGCAGGCGAGCCTTTCCGACAAGATCGCCCGCGTCGCGGAACTCCTGCGCACGCGTGTCGACATCGAGCTCGAAAGCCAGAACGCCGACCAGATCCGCCAGATGGCCGAGCGCGTGCGCCTGCAATTGCGCCTGCAGCAGACCGTCGAAGGCCTGTCGATCGCCGCCATCACCTACTACGTGTCGAGCGTGCTGCATCTTCTGTTTGAAGGCGCGCATGGCGCAGGCGCTCACATCAACCCGGCGTTCGCGACCGGCGTTGCGGTTCCGTTCGTCTTCGCCGCGGTCGCCTTCGTCGTCTGGCGCATCCGCCACGCGCACAAGGAATGACGCGCGGCGGTTGACCTGCCTGCCATGGCCTTTACATTTCCGGGCCACCGGAGCGCGCGAGACGCGCCGCGCGCAGAATTGCAGGGGACAGCGGCTTATGGCGATTCATGACGGCAGACTGGCGCGTCGGGCGCTGCGGGCGATACTGATGGCGACGGCCGCCGCCTGCAGCGCGGCCGCCACTGAGGCCGCCGATCTCTCGAAGATCAAGAATATCGTGGTGATCTACGCCGAGAATCGCAGCTTCGATCATCTCTACGGCCTGTTTCCCGGCGCGGACGGCATCGCCAACGCCAAACCCGAGGACTACCAGCAGCGCGATCACGACGGATCGATCCTGCCCTATCTGCGCGTGTGGAATTCCAAGGGCGAGCCGGACCCCAACTATCCGCAGATGCCCAACCAGCCCTTCCGCGTCGACGCGCCGCCGGTCAACAAGACGGCGTCGGAAGTGCTGCTCAGCCCGATCCACGCCTATTACCACAACATCGAGCAGATCAACGGCGGCAAGAACGACATGTTTGCCGCCATGTCGACCGTCGGCGGCTACACGATGGGTTATTTCGACGGCGCGCAGATGAAGATGTGGAAATGGGCGAAGGACTACACGCTCGCCGACAATTTCTTCATGGGCGCCTATGGCGGCTCCTATCTCAACCACCAGTATCTCGTCTGCCTCTGCGCGCCCGAGCACAAGGACGCGCCGGAGTTCATGCGCGCCGTGCTCGACGACAACGGCAAGCTGAAGAAGAAGCCGGACTCGCCCTCCGCCAGGGACGGCGCGGTGAAGACCTATACGGTCGGCCTCGGCGGTCAGGTGACGCCGGACGGCTATTCCGTCAATACGACGCAGCCGCCCTACCAGCCGAGCGGCCTGCCGCCGGCCGAGAACGGCGCGCTCGACATGGCCGACCCCAAGGGCAGCGAACGCATCGGCCTGCCGCTGCCGCCCTCGAAAATGAAGACGATCGGCGACACGCTTTCGGACAAGGGCGTGAGCTGGGTCTGGTATTCGGGAGGCTGGAACGAGGCGCTGAAGGACGGCATGCGTCCGCATTCCGAGAAGCGCGCCGTCATCTATACGCGCGCCGAAGGCTCGCTGAACTTCCAGCCGCACCACCAGCCGTTCAACTATTACGCGCGCTTCGCGCCGGGAACGAAAGATCGCGCGGACCATCTGAAGGACGGCTCGGATTTCGTGCGGGCGATCGAAAGCGGGACGCTGCCGCAGGTGAGCTTCTACAAGCCGGCCGGCGTGTTCACCGAACATCCCGCCTATACCGACATCATGAGCGGCGACGCGCATATTGCCGATCTCGTGGAAAAACTCTCGAAGTCGCCGCAGTGGAACGACATGGTGGTGATCGTCACCTATGACGAGAACGGCGGCTTCTGGGACCATGCGAAACGCCAGCGCGGTCCCGGCTGGAGCGACCGCTGGGGTCCGGGCTCGCGCATTCCCGCGCTCGTCATCTCGCCCTTCGCCAAGCGCGGCTATGTCGATCACACGCCGTACGACACGGGCTCCATCGTCAAGCTCATCACCGCGCGCTTCGGTCTCGAACCGCTGGCGGGCGTGCGCCAGAACATCGGCGATCTCACCGGCGCGCTCGATCTGCAGTAGGAAGCGGATACGTCAGAACGCGAGCACAAGCAGGATGCACACGGCGACGATCGCCGCGACGACCGCGGCCTCGTCGACGACGCGCCCGCTGGGATGAGCGACGCTGTCGGGAAGGCGCAGGCCGTCGCGGCCCAGCGCCGGCCAATGCGGCCGCCACCCGTGCGGCCAATGAGGCAGGTGAAGAGGGCGCATCCTATCCTCCAGCACGCCTGGCGATGAGAACGCGGATTGCGTCTCGCGCTCGAATCGCTGTCGACGCGCTCCTCGCTCCGGATTGCGCGATGTTGTCGCCTGGCGCCTCGAGGTCAATTCAACATTGCGCGATCCAACCGCGCCGAGCCGCCGCAGCATAGGGCTGCGGCGGATGATGTCCGCCCTCGCAGTCGCCGAGACCGTTTGACGATCATGGCCTTGCCGCCGTCGCGCGTCGCCGGCCACGCGAAAACGAGGTGCGCCGGACTTGCGCCGGCGCAAGACGCGTATTGCGCGCGCTATCGGCGTCCGAACAATTTCTCGATGTCTGAAAGCTTCAGTTCGACATAGGTCGGGCGGCCGTGATTGCACTGGCCGGACCCGGGCGTCGCTTCCATCTCGCGCAGCAGCGCGTTCATTTCTTCCGGCGTGAGCCTGCGGCCGGCGCGCACGGAATTGTGACAGGCGATGGTCGCCAGCACGTGATCGAGCCGGCGCTCCGCGCCTTGCAGGCCAGCGTCTTCCGCAAGCGTGTCGGCGATGTCGGCGATGAGTTGTCGCGCATCGATCTTGCCGAGCTGGGCCGGCGTTTCGCGCACCAGCACGGCGCCGGGGCCGAAGGGCTCGACCGCAAGGCCGAGCTTCTCGAGATCGGGCGCGGCGTCGGCGACGCGCGCGGCGCTTGCTTCGTCGAGTTCGACGACCTGCGGCACGAGCAATCCCTGCCGCGCGATTCCATGCTCTGCGCGCTGACGCTTCAACCGCTCGTAGACCAGCCGCTCATGCGCGGCGTGCTGATCGACGATCACCATGCCGTCGCGGGTCTGCGCGACAATATAGGTCTCGTGCACCTGGGCGCGCGCGGCGCCGAGAGGCGCGCCGATCTGCTCCTCGGCGGGCGACTCGACATGCGCGCGCGCGTCCGCCGACGGCGCGGCGCCGCCGATGCCGAACGAGGCTTGCTGCGCCTCTCCGAAGCCTGCCGGCGCCGCGGGCGAGCCGCGCCAGTCCCAATTCGCGCGCGGCTCCGGCGCCCATTGCCCTGCCCGGCCCTGCATGGCCGAGAGCGCCGCGCGCGTCGCGTCGGCGGCGCGATGGCCAGCGTTCGTGATCGCGTTCTTCAGCGCGCCGACGACGAGGCCGCGCACGAGGCCGGGATCGCGGAAGCGAACTTCGGCCTTGGCGGGATGGACGTTGACGTCGACCTCGCGCGGGTCGCATTCGACATAGAGCGCGAGCGCCGCATGGCGGCCTGCCGGCAGGAAATCGACATAGGCGCCGCGCACGGCGCCGGCGAGCAGCTTGTCGCGCACCGGCCTTCCGTTGACGAAGACATATTGCAGCGCCGCCGTCGCGCGATGCCAGGTTGGCAGGCCGGCGAAGCCCGTCAGGCGAAAACCTTCGCGCTCCGCCTCGACGGCGATCGCATTGTCGATGAAGTCGCGGCCCAGAACCTGCGCGACGCGCTCCGCAAAGCCCCTGGCGTCGTCGCCGGTCGCGCGAAAATCGAGCGTCGTCAGGTGATCGCCCGAGAGCGTGAAGGACACGTCGTGATGGGCGAGCGCGATGCGCCGCACGATGTCGGCGACGGCCTGCGCCTCGGCGCGCGGCGATTTCAGGAACTTGAGACGCGCAGGCGTCGCGGCGAAGAGATCGCGCACTTCGATACGCGCGCCGCGCGGCCAGGACGAGGGCTGCACGGCCTGCTTGGCGCCGGCCTCGACGCGAATGCCATGGCCAAGCGCCGCCCCCTGCTCGCGCGCGTCGATGGACAATTGCGCCACCGAGCCGATCGAGGGCAGCGCCTCGCCGCGAAACCCGAGCGTGGCAATGTTGGAGAGATCGCCGTCCGGCAGTTTGGAGGTCGCATGGCGCTCGACGGCGAGCGCGAGATCCTCCGCGCTCATGCCGGCGCCATTGTCGATGACGCGGATGAGGCGCCGGCCGCCGTCCTCGATGACGATCTCGATCCGCGTCGCGTCGGCGTCGAGCGCATTCTCGACGAGTTCCTTGACGACCGAAGCCGGGCGCTCGACCACCTCGCCCGCGGCGATGCGATCGACCGTGACGGGATCGAGCAGGCGCACCTTCATGGCGCGTTACGCTGCTGGCTTGCCGTCATTGCGAGGAGCATTTCCTCGAAGTCGGATATATCCGACTCCGCAATTTGCGACGAAGCAATCCATCCCCGAAACTGGACCAGCGTCGGTGGATGGATTGCTTCGCTTCGCTCGCAATGACGGTCCCGCAATTTTCGGCCCAAGACCCGCGTCAGTCCTCACATCCCCGTCGGCCGGCCCGCCAGCGCCACCAGCAGCTTGCCGTCGCCCAGCATCTTGCGCGCGGCGCGTTTGGCGTCGTCCAGCCCGACCGCCGCCACCAGGCGATTGCGCTGGTCGAGATAGGCGGTGGGGCGCCCCTCGAGCTGCAATTGCATGAGATTGCCGGCGATCTTGGTCGAAGTGTCGAAGCGCAGCGCATAGGAGCCGATGAGGAACTTGCGCGCCTTGCCGAGTTCTTCCTCGGTCGGGCCGTTCGCGACGAGATCGGCGATCTGCTCCTGGATGACCTCGAGCGATTCGGCCGCGCGCTCGTTCTTGGTCGAGGTCGCGCCGACGAGCAGCGCGGCGTGATCGTAGTTCTGCAGATGCGAATAGACGGAATAGGCGAGCCCGCGCTTCTCGCGCACCTCGCGGAACAGGCGCGCGGTGAAGGCGCCGCCGCCGAGGATGTGATTGACGACGACGGCGGCCATGAAATCGGGATCGTCGCGCTCGACGCCCGGCCGGCCGAAACGGATGGTCGCCTGCGGCACGTCGATGTCCGTGACGATGCGCCGGCCGACGCCGGCCATGACGGCCGGCGCGACGGGCGTCAGGCTCGCGCGTTCCGGCAGCGCGCCGAAAGTGGCGTCGAGCTTTGCGGCGAGCGTTGCCGCATCGATCGCGCCGACGACGGCGATGGCGAGCGTGTCGCGCGCCAGCATGTTCGCGCGCATCGCGACGAGGTCGTCGCGGCCGATCTTCGGCAGGCTGTCGATCTCGCCGCGCGCGGCGCGTCCGTAAGGATGATCGGGGAAAGCGGCGGCGCGGAACGAGCGCGAGGCGACCGCGTCCGGGTCCTTCAATTCGCGTTTGAGGCTCGCGACAAGCTGCGAGACGACGCGGTCGACCGGCGCCTGTTCGAGCCGCGCCTCGCAGACGGCCAGACGCATCAGCTCGAAGGCGGGATCGAGATTGCGCGTCAGCGTCTGGAAATGGCCGGCGAGGTGATCGCGGTCCACGGAGAAATGCAGATGGACGGCGAGATCGTCCATCGCCTCGTGGAAGCCGGCGGAATCGTACGGGCCGGCGCCCTCGTCGAGCAGGCCGCCGAGCAGCGTGGCGAGGCCCGGCCTTTCGGCCGGGTCCTGCGAGGCGCCGCCGCGAAAGGCGAATTGCACCGCCACCAGCGGCACGGCGTAATCCTCGACGAGCCAGGCGGACAGGCCGCCGGGCGTGCGGATTTCCTGAACGGCGGCGGCGCGCGAGGTCTCGGGAAGGGGCGACAGGTCGGTCAAGCGGCGGCCTCGGGCAGGAGATAACCGGTCACGGCGCGACGCTTGTCGAGCCACTTGCGGGCGACGGCGACGACCGCTTCGGGCGTGACCGTCTCGATGCGCGCCGACCAGCCCGACACGTCCTCGATCGTCTCGCCGATGGCCAGCGCCGCGCCGTACCAGCGCGCGAGCGCCACCTGGCTGTCCTGCGCATAGACGGCGTCGGCGACGAGACGCGTCTTGGCGCGCTCGAACTCCTTGTCCGTCGGCGGATTGGCGATGAAATCGGCGATTACGCCGTCAATGGCGAGATCGAACTCGTCGAGCGAGACGTCCGGCGCCGGCACGCCATAGACCCAGAGCCGCGTGGCGTCGAGCGACGAGCTCATGTAGTAGGCGCCGGCCGCGACCGCGACCGGCTTGTCGATCACCAGCGCCTTGTAGAGCCGGCTCGACTGGCCGACGCCCAGCAGGTGCGTCATGACCTCGAGCGCTTCCGCCTCCCCCAGCTCCGCGGTGCGGGCGGAGGGGACGACGTAGACCCGCTCGTAGGTCGGCTGCTCGACCTTCTCGTCGGACAGCGACACATGCCGGCGGGCGCGCGCAGGCGGCTCCTGCGGGCGCTGGCGCACCGGCGGCGCGCCGCGCGCGGGGATTCGCCCGTAGGTGTCGCGGGCGAGCTTTTCGACATCGGCCGGCTGAACGTCGCCGGCGACGACGAGAATGGCGTTCTCCGGCGTGTAGAAGCGCTGGTAATAGGCGAGCGCGTCCTCGCGGCCGAGCGTCTCGATCTCGTGGCCCCAGCCGATGATCGGCGTGCCGTAGGGATGGTGGGCGAAGAGCGCGGCCTGCACGGCCTCGCTCAGTTCGGCGGCCGGATCGCTGTCGGTGCGCATGCGGCGCTCTTCCATCACGACGTCGCGCTCGGGCGCGACCACCTCGTCGCTGAGGACGAGATTGGTCATGCGGTCGGCTTCGTATTCCATCATGGTCGCGAGGTGCTCGTGCGGCACGCGCTGGAAATACGATGTGTAGTCGTGGCCGGTGAAGGCGTTCTCCTGGCCGCCGAGATCGGCGACGAGTTGCGAGAACTCGCCCTGCGGATGGTTCTTCGTGCCCTTGAACATCAGGTGTTCGAGGAAGTGGGCGATGCCCGACTTCAGCGGCGGGTCGTCGGCCGAACCGTTGCGATACCAGACCATGTGGGTCACGACCGGCGCGCGATGGTCGGGAATGACCACCACCTCCATGCCGTTGTCGAGCCGCGAATGCGCGATGTGCGGGCCGCTGTGCGCCGCGGCCGGCGCGCTGGCGGCGGCTTGCGACGATACGGCTTGGTGCTCGGTCATGAAAGTCCCTGCGGCTGTTCCGGCGGGCTTGCGGCGGCCGCAAGCACGAAACGAAGGAGCCGCCCGAATCCTCGGGCGGCCAAAACTTGTCCGATCAATATAGGGAAACGACGCGCGCCCTCAACCGGGCGCGCCGAAACATGCGCCGAAGGCTCAGTCGTCCTTGGTGCGGTTCGGATCGACGCCGCGCGCATAATCGCCGGCCGTCGGCGCTTCATACTTGCGGATCGGGCCGGTCTGGGTCGCTTTCACAACCTGCTTGGGCGCACGATAGCCCACCGGCGGCTCGGTCAGATAGTCGCGCGAGGGTTCGACGCCGGGCTTCATGTCCTCGTCCTTGGAGCCCAGCGAGAATATCTGCTTCATCTTGGACGCCGGCTCCTCGACGCCGCAATCAGGCAGGCCGTTGCGGCGCGTCGGGCAGACTTCCGGGTTGTTGCTGGGGCCGGCGGAGCGGCCTTCCCTGAGCTGCTCGGGCGTCAAGTTCGGGTTGGCGCGAAATTGCGCATTGATGTCGCGCGGCGCGCGGGCGGCGACCTCGGCCTCGCGGCGACGGCGGACGTCCGGATCGACCGGCCAGTTGGCGGCGCGATTGCGGCCGGCGGCGGGCGGCGGCAGGTCCACGCCCTTCGGCACGACCAGCGCCGGGCGCTCGCGGAAATCGATGTCCGGCTTGTCCTCGTTGTCCTTGCCGAGGCCGACCACGTTCAAAAGAGGATCGAAGCTCGAAGGCCGGTCGTCGAAGGCGCTGGCCGCGGTCGAGGCCGCAAGGGCGCCCATCCAGGCCATGGCCGCTACGGCCGCGGCGCCCGCGAGCTTCCCGACGATTGCGCGTTTCACTTGTGTGCCTGTCACCTGCGAAACCCTCATGAATACGCCCCCTTACGCCGCCCGACATATTCCGGCTCGTCCGAAAGGCGAGCGGCGGCCAGCGAGCTTATCCTCTGCATTCGCGGCGAATTCTTGACGGAGCATCCCGTCGAAGACGTTCTGGCGCGCCGCGTCAGGCAGCCGGGCTCGCGGGCCTCGGGCGCAGGGACTCATACAGGAGGACGGCCACCCCGGCAACGATGGCCGCATCGGCGACGTTGAAGACGTAATTGGCCAGCGGCCCGACCGGCAGGGTCGTGTGCAGGTGCAGGAAATCCGCGACCGCGCCGTAGCGGGCGCGGTCCAGCGCATTGCCGAGCGCCCCGCCCAGCACCAGCCCCAGCGCCAGCGCCGTCGGCCGGTCGCTCGTCATCCACAGCCAGGCCCCGAGCACGCCCACCGCCAGCGCGGCCAGCGCCAGCAGGCCGAGAAGCCCCAGAAGGCTGTCGGCGCGCAGCAGCGAGTAGGAAATGCCGGGGTTCCAAGCGAGCACGATGTCGAGGAAGGGGGTCAGGCGGATCGGACCCCTGTCCTCGATGCCGAGGATGTCGATCATCCAGAACTTGGAAATCTGGTCGGCCGCGAAGGCGACGCCTGCGGCGGCCGCCGCGACCAGCCGGACATGGGTCTTCATCCCCACTTGCTGACATCCAGTTTGCCGCTCGCCTTCAGTTCGCGCAGCGCGGCAGCGTCGCGGGGCGTGACGTCGGGGAATTCCGGGTCGGACCCGACGAGCGGCGAAATCTTCCACGAGCGCGCGCATTTGCGCCCTTGGGCCTTCGCCGGCGTGACCGCCACGCCGGGAGCCTCCGGCAAGCGGAAGGCGTCGGCCGGCCCCTCGTCATCGCGGATTTCGATGGCCGAGGTGATGCAGACCTCGGCAAAATCGATCCCCTCGAGCGCGGCGCGCAACTCGGCGTCCGATACATGGACGATCGGGGCGGCCTCCAGCGAGGCGCCGATCGTCTTGTTGGCGCGCTCGATCTCCAGCGCGCCCGTCACGACGGAGCGGACGCGGCGGATCTTCTTCCATCGCTCGGCCAGCGCCTCGTCGCGATACCCGGCCAGATCCTGCGGGAAAAGCTCGACATGGACCGACGGCGCGCCGTTCGGCCGGAACATCGCCCAGGCCTCGTCCGTCGTGAAGACGAGAATCGGCGCGAGCCACTTGAGAACCGCGTCGCAGATCGCATCCACCACGCTCAGCGCGGACTTGCGCAGATGGCTCGAGGGCGCCTCGCAATAGAGCGCGTCCTTGCGGATGTCGAAATAGAAGGCCGAGCAATCGCCGGTCATGAAGGGCGTGACGGTGGCGACGACCTTCTTGTAGTCGAAATCCGCATAGGCCTGCCGCACGGTCGCATCGACCTCGGCGAGGCGATGCAGCATGAGGCGTTCGAGCTCCGGCGCGCTCTTCCAGTCGACGCGGTCGGCGTCCGAGAAATGCGCGAGAGAGCCGAGCATCCAGCGGATGGTGTTGCGCAGCTTGCGATAATTGTCCGTGGTGAATTTGAGGATTTCGGGGCCGAGCCGCTGGTCGTCCGAGTAATCGACGCTCGCCGCCCAGAGCCGCAGCACGTCCGCGCCGATCTCGTTGATGAGCTTGTCGGGCGCGAGCGCATTGAACTGCGACTTCGACATCTTGCGGCCGTGCTCGTCCAGCGTGAAGCCGTGCGTCAGCACGACGTCGTAGGGCGCGCGGCCGCGCGTGCCGCAGGATTCGAGCAACGAGGAATGGAACCAGCCGCGATGCTGGTCCGAGCCTTCGAGATACATGACCTCGTCCTGCCCGCCGTCGCGGATGCGATGGACGCCCTGCAGGCCGGGGAAATGTTTCGCGTCTTCCAGCACGAAGGCGTGGGTCGACCCCGAATCGAACCAGACGTCGAGCACGTCGTCGACCTTGTCGTAATCGTCCGGGTTGTAGCCCGGCCCGAGGAAGCGCGCCTTCGCGCCCTCGGCGAACCAGGCGTCGGCGCCCTCCGCCTCGAAGGCGTCGGCGATGCGCTTGTTGATCCCGGGATCGACGAGCGGCGCGTGCTCGCCCTTTCGGACGAAGACGGCGATCGGCACGCCCCAGGCGCGCTGGCGCGACATCACCCAGTCGGGTTTGGCCGCGATCATGCCGGTGATGCGATTCTGGCCGGACGCCGGCTCCCAGCGGACTTCCTGGATTTCTCGAAGGGCCAGCTCGCGCAGGGTAAAGCCGTTGCCGGGGTACGGCTGCGCGATAGCCTTGTCCATCGCCACGAACCATTGCGGCGTGTTGCGGAAGATGACCGGCTTCTTGGACCGCCAGCTATGCGGATACTGGTGCTTCAGCCGGCCGCGCGCGATCAGCGCGCCACGCTCGACCAGCGCCTTCATCACGGCTTCGTTGGCGTCGCCCTTGTCGCCTTTTTCCGTGATGACCCGCTTGCCGTCGAAGCCCGGCGCTTCCTTTGTGTAGAAGCTGCTCTCGTCGACCGTGTAGGGGATGCGCGTCTCGATCTTGCGCTCGGCCAGCATACGGCCGGACGCCATCCAGATTTCGAAGTCCTCGCGGCCGTGGCCGGGCGCGGTATGGACGAAGCCCGTGCCCGTATCGTCGGTGACATGGTCGCCCGACAGCAGCGGCACCCGGAAAGCATAATCGCCCGCAAGCCCGTTCAGAGGGTGCGCGCACTCGACCCTGGCGAGCGTATCCGGAGAAATGTTGGACAGCCGTTCCCAGCCCTCGACCTTGGCGGCCTTGAAGACCTCTTCCGCGAGCTTGTCGGCCAGCACGTATTTCGCGCCGACCTTCGCCCAATTGTCCGCAGGCGCCGCCGTCACGCGGTAGAGCCCGTAAGCAATCTTCGGACTGAAGCAGATCGCGCGGTTGCCGGGCAGCGTCCAGGGCGTCGTCGTCCAGATGACGACCGAGGCGTCCGCGGCCTCCTCTTCCGTCGAGGCCTCGCCGGGATAGCCGCCGAGCGTCGTGATCGGAAAGGCGACCCAGACCGTGTCTGACGTGTGGTCCTCGTACTCGACCTCGGCTTCGGCGAGCGCCGTCTTCTCGACGACCGACCACATGACCGGCTTCGAGCCGCGATACAGAAGCCCGTTCTCGGCGAACTTGAACAATTCGCGCGCGATCTGCGCCTCCGCCGGATAGGTCATGGTGAGGTAAGGATTGGCCCAGTCGCCGACGACGCCGAGCCGCTTGAACTCCTCGCGCTGCACGTTGACCCAATGGTCGGCATAGGCGCGGCATTCGCGGCGGAAGGCGATCATCGCCGTGGAGTCGCGCAGGTCCGGCTTGGGCTTGCCCTTGGAGCGGTAGTTTTCTTCCTCGATCTTCCATTCGATCGGCAGGCCGTGGCAGTCCCAGCCCGGCACGTAGTTGGAATCCTTGCCCAGCATCTGCTGCGAGCGCGTCACCAGATCCTTCAGCGTCTTGTTGAGCGCATGGCCGATGTGGATCGCGCCGTTGGCGTAGGGCGGGCCGTCGTGCAGCACGAATTTCTTGCGGCCCTTGCCCGCCTCGCGCAGCAGTCCGTAAAGGTCGATCTCGTTCCACCTGCTGAGGATTTCCGGCTCCTTCTTGGGGAGGCCGGCGCGCATCGGAAAGTCCGTCTGCGGCAGGAAGAGGCTTGCGGAATAGTCCGGGCCGGTTTTCTCGGCCTGCTTGGCCTTGGGCTTATCGTTCATGTCGAACCGAAATGTGGGGCGCGCCGGAGCCGGCGGCCGAAGGGGATGACGAAGCGGCAGCGAACCCGGCGCCGCGCGAGCTCAGGCTCGAGCGCGGTCCGGGCGCATAATTCGCGGTGTTCTAAGGGCTTCGACCATGGCGCTGCTATAGCACGTTTGGCCGATGCGGGAAGGGGCGGCCCTTCCCTGCCGGCCGGGGCGCGCTATTCTGGCCGGCGTCACCGGAGGCCGCCATGCGCGCAGGATTGTCCGCCCTCGCCTTGCTGATGAGCGCCCTGTTCGCCCTGCCCGCGCCGCTGCGTGCGGCGGAGGTCGAAAAATGCCCCGATATGGTCGCGGGAGGCCCAACGGTCATCAAGGCGGCGCTGGCCGGCGACCGCGTACGGCTCACCTTCATCGGCCATGCGAGCTTCCTGATCGAGACGCCGGGCGGCGTGACCGCCGTCACCGACTACAACGACTACGTCCGCTCCTCCGTCGTTCCCGACGTCGCGACGATGAACAAGGCGCATTCGACGCACAACAGCGTCCACCCCGACCCCAAGATCAAACATGTGCTCAAGGGATGGGGCGACGACGGCAAGGCCGCCAACTGGGACGTGACCGAGGGCGACCTGCACGTGCGCAACGTGCCGACCAACATCCGCGACTGGGCGGGCGGCACGGAGTACGACGGCAATTCCATCTTCGTCTTCGAGGCGGCGGGCCTGTGCATCGCCCATCTCGGGCACCTGCACCACCGGCTGACGCCCGAGCACCTCCAGCAACTCCGCCATGTCGACGTGCTGCTCGCGCCGGTCGACGGCTCCTATACGCTGGGCGCGGCCGGGATGATGGAGACAATCGCCACGATCCGGGCGCCGCTGACCATACCCATGCACATCTTCGGCCCCTCGACGCTCGAGCGCTTCCTCGCGCTGGCGCGGGAAAAATTCGAGGTGAAGTTCGAGGGCGCGCGCTACGTCGAGGTCTCGCGCGCCAGCCTGCCGCAGAAGCAGACCGTGCTGGTGCTCGAGGGCCGCTGAGAAATCAGAGATCCCGCTGTCCCGGCGCCGGACGCTGCGTGCGCTCCATGTCGCGCTGCCTGGCCTTTTCCTTGGCGTTGTGGCGGCCCACGACGCAACCGGCCGCCGCGCCGGCGACGCCGTGGCCGACCATATGGCCGGCGATGCCGCCGACGATGGCGCCCTTGATACAGCCCTTCGCGCTGGCCTCGGTGGCGCCGGCGAGCGGCAGGGCAAGGGCCGGGAGGATCGACAAAGCAAGTATGCGCGTGCGGGTCATGCGACTCTCCCGATGATTTCAGCCTTGTCGCAAAAACGCGGCAACGCGCCGCCAGTTCATTCGGCTCACCGCCCCAGCCATTGCCTGAGCTTGTTGCGCAGGACGAAACCGGCGACGACCGCAACCGCGATCGTGACGACCACGGCCAGAAAGCCGGCGACGAAGACGAACAGGGCGCTGGCGACCACGGCGGCGAAGACGAAGCCGAGAAAGCCGCTGAGGCGCGTCTGGAACGTGTAGGTGCGCTGCGCCGAGGCGCCCTCGAAATCAAAGGGGCCGCGGCGTCGAACGTCCTCGCCCGGCGCGAGAATCTCGATCTCGCCGCGCGGATATTCGACCTTGTCAGAGCGGTCCTTGTCTGTGGCGGCCATGGCCGTCTCCCCGTCGCGGCAGGAGATATGGAGCAGGCGGGCTGAACGCAATATGAAGCGCTACAATATCGGCGCCAGCATCCGCCGCGCCTCGGCGACGTCCTCGTTCATGCGGGCGACCAGGGCCTCGACCGAATCGAACTTGGCTTCGGCCCGGATGAAGTCGATGAAGGCGACCTCGACCATCTTGCCATAGAGGTCGCCGCTGAAATCGAGGACGAAGACCTCGAGCAGCGGCGGGCCGTCGTCGAAGGTCGGGCGGCGGCCGAAATTGGCGGCGCCGCCATGCGTCCTGCCGTCGGCCGTCAGGGTCACCGCATAGATGCCGTGGCGCAGGCGGCAGGACGGATCGAGCGCAATATTGGCCGTGGGAAAGCCGATCGTCCGGCCGCGCTTTGCGCCGTGAATGACCACCCCCTCCACGAACCAGGGATGGCCGAGCAGGCGCGCGGCGAGCGCGACGTCGCCGGCCTCGAGCGCCGCGCGTGTGGCGGTCGAGGAGACCGCGTCGAGGGAGCCTTCCTCGTCCTGCGAAATGCGCTCGACAATATCGACCGCAAAGCCCTGCCGCGCTCCCTCGGCTTTCAGAAACTCCGGCGTTCCCTGTCGTTTCGCGCCGAAATGGAAGTCATAGCCGGCGACGACGCCGGAGACGCCGAGGCGGCGGACGAGCACGTCGTCCACGAACTGCTGGGCCGTCAGTCCCGAGAGCGCGGCGTCGAAGGTCAGCACGATCATGCCGTCGAGGCCGAGGCGGGCGAGGAAGGCGGCCTTGGCCTCATGCGAGGTCAGGCGGAAGATGACGCTCTTCCTGGCGAAAAAGTCGGCGGGGTGCGGCTCGAAGGTTAGGACGGCGCAGGGCTTGCCGAGCCTTGCGGCCAGCGCCCTGGCGCGCGCGATCACCCCGCGATGGCCACGATGCAGGCCGTCGAAATTGCCGATCGCCACGACCGCGCCCTCCAGCCCGGCAGGCGGCGAAAGCGGGTCGGTGGCGTCGATGAAGCGGCTGGCGTCGGTCACTTCTGGCGCTGTCCGGCTGTCACGCCTCGGCCCTGGCGGCGGGGCGCGGCGTCGGGTTGCGGGAGGGCGCCATGACCAGCGCCTCGCCGTCCAGCACCACCTTGCCGTCCACCAGGCATTCGCAATGCAGGCGCACCCGGCGGCCCTTCTCGGTCAGCTCCGCCACCTCGACCACGACGTTGATGACGTCGCCGATCTTCACCGGGCCTTTGAAATTGAGGGTTTGCGACAGATAGACGGCGCCGGGACCCGGCAAATACATGCCGATGACCGTCGAGATCAGGCTGGCCGTATAAAGGCCGTGGACGATGCGCTCGCCGAAACGGGTCTTGCGGGCGAAATGGTCGGACAGGTGCACGGGATTGCGGTCGCCCGACAGGTCGGCAAAGGCGATGACGTCGTCGTCCATGACCGTCTTCATCAGCGTTTCGCGCTGGCCGACCGTCAGGTCCTCGAAATAATGGGTCTTGTAGGGCGCCGACATGCTGATCCCCTCCGGAAACGCGCGCCCCGAGTAACCTTTCGGCAACCCTGCCGCAAGCCGCCGCAGCGTCAATCGCTCAACTTTGTCGGGTTATGGCGCTTAACGGGGAGACGCGTTTACACAACCGAAAGTCCCTCCCTGCTATTCGTGGCATGCAGCCTCCATCGGCTTTGGCCGGGTGGACGCGCTTGGAGACCGCAATGACCGCCGATTCCACGATGCCGATCCTGGTCGTCGACGACTATCAGACGATGGTGCGCATCATCTGCAACCTCCTGAAGCAGATCGGCTACGAGAACGTCGACACGGCCAGCAACGGCGCCCAGGCGCTGGAGCGCATCGGCGAGAAGCAGTACGGCCTCATCATCTCCGACTGGAACATGCAGCCGATGACCGGCTTCGAACTGCTCGTGAAGCTGAAGGGCGACGCCGCGACGGCGGACATCCCCTTCATCATGGTGACGGCCGAATCCAAGACCGACAACGTGATCGCCGCCCGCAAGGCAGGCGCGTCGAGCTATATCGTCAAGCCCTTCAACGCCGCGACGCTAAAGGCCAAGATCGACGCCGTGTTCACGGCGCGCGCCGCCTGAGGGCGAAACCGGCCCGGTTCTGACAGCGAAGGCAAGCCGCAAAGGCCACGGAACGCGCACGTTCCGCCGCGGTGACACGCCCCGATCCTCAAAATAGGATCGGCGCACGGCAGGCGCGGCCTGTCGTGGGGGCAGTTTGTGTCGCAGATCTTCATTTCCCACGCTTCGTCCGACAATGCCGCGACCGTCGCGCTGCGCGACTGGCTGGTCAGCGAAGGCTGGTCCAATCTCTTTCTCGACCTCGACCCGGTGCGCGGCATAGCGCCCGGGGAACGCTGGGAACGCGCGCTGAACGAGGCCGCGCGACGCTGCGAAGCGGTCGTGTTCGTCATATCCAGGTCGTGGCTCGCGTCGCGCTGGTGCGTCAACGAACTCACGCTCGCGCGCCGGCTGAACAAGCGCCTGTTCGGCGTGCTCATCGAGGAAGGCCTGTCGATCGCAGACCTGCCGGCCGATGTGACCGCCCATTGGCAGGCGGTCAATCTGGCGACGGGACGCGACCACCAGCAGTTTCGCGTGACCCTTCCGGTCACGGGCGAGGAGGCGCATGTCACCTATTCCCGCGAGGGGCTGGCGCGCCTGAAGGCCGGGCTCCTGCGCGCCGGACTGCATGCGAGCTATTTCGCCTGGCCGCCCGAAACGGACCCGAAGCGCGCGCCCTATCGCGGCCTGCGGCCGCTGGAAGCCGACGACGCCGGAATCTTCTTCGGCCGGGAAGCGCCGGTCATCGAAGCCATCGACCGTCTGCGCGGGCTCACCGAGGCGGCGGCGCCGCGGCTGATGGTCATTCTGGGGGCGTCCGGCGCCGGCAAGTCCAGTTTCCTGCGGGCCGGCCTTCTGCCGCGGCTCGGCCGCGATCCGCAGACCTTTCTTCCCCTGCCTGCGATCCGCCCGGAACGGGCGGCGATCAGCGGCGAGACGGGCCTCGTCAACGCCCTCGCCGGCGCCTTCGAGGCGGCGGGCGTCGCGATCGCGCGCGGCGATTTGCGCGAGAGCGTCGCCAGCGGCGCGGCGGCGGTCAAAGCGTTGCTGGCGCGCCTGCAGGCGGCGGTTTCATCGCCGGAGGACGGCGCTTCGCCCGGAAGACCGCCGACGCTGGTGATCCCGGTAGACCAGAGCGAAGAATTGTTTCTCGGCGAGGCGCAGGACGAAGCAAAGGGCTTCCTGCGCTTGCTCGCCAAGCTGTCCGCCAGCGACGATCCCGCCGTCATCTGCGTCTTCACCATCCGCTCCGACAATTACGAGCGCCTGCAATCCGCGCCGGAGCTCGACGGGCTGCATCAGGAGACGCTCAGCCTGCCTCCGATGCCGAAGGGGTCCTACGCCGAAATCGTCAGAGGTCCGCTGCGGCGGCTCGACGGCACGCCGCGCGCAATCCATGCGGACGAAGCGCTGATCGAAGCCGTGCTGGCGGACGTCGAGACGGGCGTTTCAAAGGACGCGCTGCCGCTGCTGGCGTTCACGCTCGAGCGGCTCTACCAGGAATACGGAACGACGGGGCGGCTGACCCTCGATCATTACGTGAAGCTCGGCAGGGTCGCCGGCTCCATCGAGGCCGGCGTCGAGCGCGCGTTCAGGGCGGCGGACAAGGATGCGCGCATTCCGGGCGACCGGCAGGCGCGGCTTGCCCTGCTGCGCCGGGGCCTGATCCCGTGGCTTGCGGGCATCGATCCCGACACCAAGGCGCCGCGCCGGCGCGTCGCCCGCGTCTCCGAAATTCCCGCAGAAGCGCGACCGCTGATCGACCTCCTGGTGGAGCAACGGCTCCTGTCGACGGACGTGGCGAAGGACACCGGCGAAACGACCATAGAGCCGACGCACGAAGCGCTGCTGCGCCAATGGCCGCTGCTGCAGAACTGGCTGGGGGACGACGCCATCCAGCTCGCCTTGCTGGACGGGTTGAAGCGCGCGGCGCGGGAATGGCAAGCCAATGCGCAGGCGCCGACATGGCTGACGCATGGCGCCGAACGCTTGCGCGCGGTGGAAAGCATTCTCGAACGCCCCGACCTTGCCGCAAGTCTCGACGCGCTGGACCGCCGCTACCTTGGCGCCTGCCGGGCGAAGGAGGAAGGCGAGCGCTGGAAAGCGCGGCGCGCCGCCGTGCTGGCGGCGGCCCTCGTCATCGGCAGCGCCGCCGTCGTCATCTACAAGGATGCGCTCCTGGGCGCATGGCGCTGGTACAGCCAGGTCGTCCCCTACAGAAGCGCGAATTTCGATCCGCATGTGCTCTCGGCCGATCGGGAACGCCAGCTCGCTTCAGGCCAAGCGCTGCGCGAGTGCAAGACCGCCTGCCCGGAAATGATCGTCGTTCCCGCGGGCGGCTTTTCGATGGGATCGCCCGCCGGCGAACCCGAGCGGTACGAGAACGAGGGACCGCAGCGCGCCGTGACGATTGCGCGACGATTGGCGGTATCCAAGACTGCGGTCACCTTCGACGAGTGGAACGCCTGCGCCGCCATGAACGCGTGCCGCCCAGCCGACAGCGCCGGGTTCGGCGAGGGAACAAGGCCGGTCATCAATATCGGCTGGAACGACGCCAAGTCCTATGTCGCGTGGCTTTCGCAAATGACCGGCCGCACCTACCGGCTGCTCAGCGAGGCCGAGTGGGAATATGCCGCGCGCGCCGGCGCGACGACCGCCTATTACTGGGGCGAGGATGTCGGCGACGGCAACGCGGTTTGCGACGGCTGCGGCAGCGAATGGGACAGTCTCAGCACGGCGCCGGTCGCGCAACTCAAACCCAATGCGTTCGGCCTGTTCGACATGGCCGGCAACGTCTACCAATGGGTCGAGGACTGTGCGCACGACACTTACGAAGGCGCGCCGCGCGACGGCGCGGCGTGGGTCGAAAAAGGCGATTGCGGAAAGAGGATGGCGCGCGGCGGCTCCTGGGCCGACGTCGCGCGCTTCGCCCGCTCCGCCGCGCGCATGACGCTCGAGGCGGACGTGCAGTCGAAAGTGTTGGGGTTTCGCGTGGCGCGTGAGCTAAACTAGCGCATCGCGCGCGAAATGCATTTTGCTGGAGAGAGATTTCATGAAATTTGCAGTTTCGATTCTGGCGACCGCCGCCATCGCCATTTGCGTGACGCTTCCCGCAGCGGCGAAGGAATCCTGCGCCTCGTCCTACGCGCGATGCGCCCAGAGGTGCACGACCAATCTCGCCGGCGATACGGTCGAGGTCTGCCGTCGCAAGCATTGCGACAGCAAGATGTCGATCTGCCGTCAGTCTGGCTGCTGGCAGCAGGACGCGCGCTTCGGCGGCGAGGTGACCTGCGGCCTCTCGAAATAGCGGGAAGCGACGGTCAGCCCGCCTTGCGCACGGCCGCTTCGATCGTCGCCACGTCGATCTTCTTCATGGGCATCATCGCCTCGAAGGCGTTCTTCGCCGCCGCGCCGCCGGCCGCGAGCGCATCCGTCAGGACTTTCGGCGTGATCTGCCAGTTGACGCCCCACTTGTCCTTGCACCAGCCGCAGGCGCTTTCCGTCCCGCCGTTGCCGACGATGGCGTTCCAATAGCGGTCGGTCTCTTCCTGGTCCTGCGTCGAGATCTGGAAGGAGAAGGCCTCCGTGTGTTTGAACATCGGCCCGCCGTTGAGGCCGACGCAGGGCACGCCGACGACGGTGAACTCGACGGTGATGACCTGACCTTTCTTGCCGCTGGGATAATCGGACGGCGCAAGATGAACGCCGGCGACGCGGCTGTCGGGAAAGGTCGCGGCGTAAAAATTGGCGGCTTCTTCGGCGTCCTTGTCGTACCAGACGCAGATCGTGTTCTTGGTCATCGGGGCCTCGTTCGATTGGTCGTCGCCGGTAACTAGGGCCATCGGCGCGCCTTTCGACCGTCGCCGCTACCGCTTGATGCGGGCGAGCGGCGCACAAAGCGCGGCGGCGAGCGCCGACAGCGCGCACATGATGGCGAACGCGTTTCCATATCCGCCGGTCGCGTCGAAGATCGCCGCGCCGAGCCAGGCCCCGAGGCCGCCGAAAATCTGGTGGACCATGGTGATGAGGCCGGTGAGAGCGCCCAGATGCCGCGCGCCGAAGAAATTCGCGGCCAGCACCACCGTGAGCGGCGCGGTCACAAGAAAGGTCGCGCCGAAGACCAGCGCGAAGATCGCGACCGACAACGGCGACTGGTCGGCCCAGATCAGCCCAAACACGGCGACGCGCGCGAGAAAGGAAAGCGCGGTCGGCCAGACCGGCCCCGCGCGGTCGCTCATGATTCCGCCCGCGACCACGCCGATCAGGCCGGTGAGGCCCATCAGGGCCAGCAGATTGCCGGCGACCAGCGCGTCCACGCCGCGGTCCTGCGCGAAGGCGACGACATGGGTGGCGACGAAGAAATCGTCGAAACCGCAGATCGCGTAGATGGCGAGCAGCAGCCACATGCGCCCCGTACGCATAGCCTCCGCGACGCCGATCCCGTCGGCCGGCTGCGCGGCGCGCGCCGCGCTTGCGTCGGTCTTCGGCAGCACGGCGAGCAGCAGCAGCGCCAGCGCGAGATGCGCGACGCCGAGGCCGAAGAACAGCGTCCGCCAGTTGAGCGCGGCGAGCAGCGCGGCCAGCCCCGCGATCATCACGAGCTGGCCGACGCTCATGCCCGAGGTGACGGCGGCGTTGACCATGCCGGTGCGCACGGGAAAGGCGCGCGTGACCATGACGCCGACCGGGATGAGCGAGGCCGCGCCATTGCCGAGCCCGTAGATCAGCCCGTAAAGCAGCACCGCGTGCCACGGCTGCGTGATGAGCCCCATGAGGCCGATGCCGACGCCGCCGAGCGCCAGCCCGAGACCGAGCACGAGGCGCGGGCTGCGCCGGTCGGCAAGCCGCCCCGCCCAGAACATGGCGAGCGCCGAGACGACCTGAAAAACCGCGACCGCGACGCCCAGCGCGCCGCGCGGCCAGCCGAACTCGTCGACGATGGGCTTGAGCGTCAGGCCGATGGCGAAGCGCGTGCCGCCGCCGATGAACAGCACGACAAAGCCGCAGATGAGGACGAGGGCGGCGGGCGCAAGGAGACGGCGGGGCATGGGGCGCGATCGGTCCGTTAAGCGACGCGGATCGTGCGCCGGCGCCTCACCATACCAGTTCCCGCAGGTGCGCGGCCGGCGCGGCGCCGGCTTCGGCGAGCAGATTGCGATAGGCGGCTTCGTCCACGCTCCAGTCGTCCGCCGCGCCCGCGGGATGCAGCGCGTCGCGGTGGATGCCAGACGTCACGAACAGGGCGTCGAAACCCTGCGCGGCGGCGCCCCTGATATCGGTGAACAGGCCGTCGCCGACCGCCAGGATCTTCGCGCGATCGACCGCCGCGCCGCGAATGCGCTCGGCCTCCTTCAGCGCGGCCTCGTAGATGATGGCGTGCGGCTTGCCGGCCATGACGACGCGGCCGCCGAGCCCCTCGTAGCGCTCGGCGAGCGCGCCGGCGCACCACAGGAGATCGTCGCCGACATGCACGACGATGTCGGGATTGGCGCAGATCATCGGCAGATCGCGCTCCTTCATGGCGGCGAGCGTCGGCAGATAGGGCTCGGGATCGCCATAGTCGTCGAACAGCCCGGTGCAGACGACATAATCGGCCTGCGCCAGCGGCAGCAGCGGCGGCTTCTCGCCGATGCGCGCGGCGACCGTGTCGAACAGCGACAGGTCCTTGGGCGGCCCGATGTGATGCAGGGGCGCCGCGCCGCGCGCGCAGACGAGATCGACCGTGACGTCGCCCGACGAAACGATGGAATCATAGGCCGAGCGCGGCAGGCCGAAGGCGTCGAGCATCTTGACGATCGGCGCGCGCGGGCGCGGCGCGTTGGTGATGAGCACGACCGTGCCGCCCTTCTGGCGAAAGCGGGTGAGCGCATCGGCGGCGGATGGCGTGTGCGTGCGGCCGTCGTGCACCACCCCCCAGACGTCGGAAAGGATCACGTCGTAATCGGCGGCGAGGGCGGAGAGGCCGGCGACAGGCCTGGAGGCGGGTTTGAAACTCATGCGGGCGCGCTACGGGGCGCGCGGCTTCAAGTCAAGCGGGCCGGTTTGGCCCGAGCATTTTGGCGGGGTCCACGAGCCGGTCGAAATCGACCTCGGAGACGTAGCCAAGCGCGAGCGCCGCCTGCTTCAGCGTCATGTTCTCGTGCAGGGCGTAGTGGGCGATCTTCGAGGCCCTGTCGTAGCCGATGGCGGGCGCGAGCGCGGTCACCAGCATCAGGGAATCCGCGACATACTTCTCGATCCGCGTCCTGTTCGGCTCCGCGCCCTCGATCATGAACCTGCGGAAATTGGCGCAACCGTCCGAGAGAACGGCTATCGACTGCATGACGTTGTGGATGATCAGCGGCTTGTAGACATTCATCTCCAGATGCCCGCCGGCGCCGCCGAACCCGACCGCGACGTCATTGGCCATGACCTGCACGGCGACCATGGTCAGCGCCTCGGCCTGCGTTGGATTGACCTTGCCGGGCATGATGGACGAGCCGGGCTCGTTGGCGGGCAGGATCAGCTCCGCAAGGCCGGCGCGCGGACCGCAGGCGAGAAGCCGGATGTCGTTGGCGATCTTGAACAGCGACCCGGCCAGCGTGCGCAGCGCGCCGGAGAAATGCACGAGCGCGTCATGCGCGCCCTGCGCCGCGAACTTGTTCGGCGCGGTGACGAAGGGCAGGCCGGTCAACCGGGCGATCTCCGCAGCGGCCGCTTCCGCAAACCCCAAAGGCGCATTCAGGCCGGTGCCGACCGCCGTGCCGCCGAGGGCGAGGGAATAGACGCCGCCGAGCGCGGCTTCGAGCCGCTCGATCCCGTCCGACAGCATCGCCGCATAGCCCGACCATTCCTGTCCGAGCGTCAGCGGCGTGGCGTCCTGAAGATGCGTGCGGCCGATCTTGACGATATCAGCCCATTCGCGCGCCTTCGCATCGATGGCGTCGCGAAGCTGCTGGACGGAAGGGATCAGCCGCCGGCGCGCGCCGAGCGCGGTCGCGATGTACATGGCGGAGGGGAAATTGTCGTTCGAGGATTGCGCCATGTTGACGTGGTCGTTGGGATGCGCCGGCCGCTTGCTGCCCAGAGGCTCGCCGGCGATCTGCGAGCAGCGGTTGGCGATCACCTCGTTGACGTTCATGTTGAACTGCGTGCCGGAGCCGGTCATCCAGACGTGCAGCGGAAACATGTCGTCGTAGCGGCCCTCGAGAATCTCGTCGCAGGCCTGCACGATCAGGCGATGCTCTGCCGCGCCGAGCCGGCCGCCGGCGCGATTCACGTTGGCGACCGCCTTCTTCAGGATGGCGTAGGCGCCGATCATTTCGCGCGGCATCAATTCCCGGCCGATCGAAAAATATTCCAGCGAACGCTGCGTCTGCGCGCCCCACAGCCTGTCGGCGGGAACGTCGATCTCGCCCAGGCTGTCGGTTTCCCTGCGCATCTTGGCCATCCGGCGCTCCTTCGCGGAACTGGGGTCGCCCCCGTTATATGGGGCGGATCGCCGGGCGCGACCGCTGCGACGCCGCGCCGCCATTCCCAGCGGACACGCCAACATATATAGAAGGACGAATGTATCCTGCGCCATCAAGGGAGCGCCCGATGTCCAAACTCCAGCTCGACGTATCCGGCATGACCTGCGGCGGCTGCGCCCGTTCGGTCGAGAAGATCATCCAGAAGCAGGACGCGGCGTCGAAGGTCTCGGTCGATCTCGCGACCGGCCGCGTCGAGGCGGAAACCTCCGCCGATCCGGCGGCGATCGCCGCGGCGCTGACGGCCGCTGGCTTCCCCGCAAAACAGGCGGCGGCCTAGCTTAACCCGGCGAACGCTCTATCTCTCCCGGCCCATCCATCCGGGAGAGAACAATGGTCGATAAAATCAAGCCGCTTCTGACCGTCGCCGCCACCGCCACCGGCGGGCGCAACGGACATACGGCCGCCGCCGACGGATCGGTGAAGGCGGACCTGTCCGTCGCCAAGGAAATGGGCGGCCCCGGCAAGCCCGGCACGACCACGCCCGAGCACCTGTTTGCGGCGGGCTACGCCGCCTGTTTCGGCGGCGCGCTCGACTTCATCGCCAAGTCGCACAAGAAGGACGCCAGCAAGGCCGCGGTCACCTGCAACGTGTCGATCGGCCCGCGCGAGGGCGGCGGCTTCGGGCTGGCGGTGAAGATGCATGTCGAGGACAAGAGCCTGCCGCAGGCCGAACTCGCCGCGCTGGTGAAGGAAGCGCACGAGAAGATCTGCCCCTATTCCCACGCCACGCGCGGCAATGTGGACGTGCAGCTGGAGGTGGTTGGGGGTTGAAACCACGGCTGTCACCCCCGCGAAAGCGGGGGTCCAGCCGCCGTTCGGAATGATTTCCGGATTCCCGCGTTGGCGGGAATGACATTGCGCCCTCGTCCGGTTCCATTCACCCTGCCCCGCTTTTGAAGGTGCGCCGCCCGGCCGCGCTTGATAAAGAAAGCGCGAAATCGCGAGGGGCGGCTCTCCGTCGCTCGCTCGTGCTGGACGATCAAATCGCCCGCGTTCCGCGGAGGATTTGATCGGGGGAATTGCGCCGTGGCGACGAAGAATGGACGGAAGGACGCGAAATCGGGCGGGCAGACGCTGCTCGCCCATCTCGTCGCGTCCGGCTACAGGCGCGCCGAGCCGCCGATCCTGCAGCCCGCGGCGGTCTTCCTCGACCAGCTCGGCGAGGACATGCGCGGCCGGCTCTACCTGACGACCGACGCCGCCGGCGCCGAACTCTGCCTGCGGCCCGAATTCACCCTGCCCGTTTCCGTCGCCTATCTCGCGTCCGCCGCGGCCGGCAAGGCCGCCGCCTTCTCCTATCTCGGGCCCGTGTTCCGGTTCCGCCCGGAGGCCAGCGGCGAGTTCCTGCAGGCGGGCCTCGAAAGCTTCGGCCGCAAGGACAAGGAGGCCGCCGACGCCGAAATTCTGGCGCTGTCGCTGGAGGCCGCCGCCAAGGCCGGCCGCGGCGATCTCGCCGTCACCATCGGCGACGCCGGACTGTTCGCGAAATTCCTGGAATCGCTCGCGCTGCCCGCGAGCTGGCTGCGCCTCGTCCGGCGCGGGCTCGCGCATGGCCTTTCGCTCGAGCAGATCTTCGCCGCCCCGCCCGCCAACGGCTCGGACGACCATTCCGGCGTGCTCGCGGCGCTCGAAGGCGCCGACAAGCAGGGGGCGCGCGCGCTGGTGGAGGACCTCCTGTCCATCGCCGGCATTTCGTCGGTCGGCGGGCGCAGCGTCAGCGAGATCACGGAGCGCTTTCTCGAACAGGCGAGCCTGCGCTCGGGGCCCGGCGTGCCGCAGGACAAGCGCGACCTGATCGCGAAATTCCTGGCCGTATCGGGCGACCCGGACGCGGCGTCGGCCGCGCTGCGCAAACTCGCCGGCGACGCCAAGCTCGATCTGACCGCCGCGCTCGACTCGTTCGACCAGCGGCTCAACTTCATCGTCGCGCGCGGCCTCGATCCCGCGACAATGAGTTTCTCGGCGCGCTTCGTGCGCAGGCTCGACTATTATACGGGCTTTATTTTCGAGGCGCACGGGCCGGGCCTGCCGCCGGACAAGCCGGTGATCGGCGGCGGACGTTACGACCGCCTGCTCGGCACGCTCGGCGCGAAGAAGGATATTCCCGCCGTCGGCGCCGCCGTCTGGGTCGAGCGGCTGTTCCCGGAGGCGCAGCCGTGAGCGCGAGCAAACTCATCGTCGCCGTGCCGTCGAAGGGCCGGCTGCAGGAAAACGCCAACGCCTTTTTCGCCCGCGCCGGGCTGGAAGTCGTGCAGGGGCGCGGCGCGCGCGACTATCGCGGCGTGCTGAAGGGCGTCGACAATGTCGAGATTGCCTTCCTTTCGGCCTCCGACATCACCGCGCATCTGGCGCAGGGCTCGGTGCACATGGGCGTGACCGGCGAGGATCTCGTGCGCGAGACGATCGCCGACGCCTCGGCAAAAGTGGAACTGCTGACGCCGCTCGGCTTCGGCCACGCCAATGTCGTCGTCGCCGTGCCGCAAGCCTGGATCGACGTGCGCGGCATGGCCGATCTCGCCGACGTCGCCGCCGCCTTCCGCGCAAAGCGCGGCCAGCGGATGCGGGTGGCGACCAAATACGTCAATCTCACGCGCCGCTATTTCTCGCAGAACGGCGTCGCGGACTACCGCATCGTCGAAAGCCTCGGCGCAACCGAAGGCGCGCCTGCCGCCGGACAGGCGGAACTGATCGTCGACATCACCACGACCGGCGCGACCCTGAAGGCCAATGCGCTGAAGGTGCTGGACGACGGCGTGATGCTGCGCTCGGAAGCCAATCTCGTCGCTTCGATGAGCGCGCCATGGAACGACGCGGCGCGCGAGGCGGCGCGGCTTATTCTCGCGCGCATCGCGGCGGAAGAAGAAGCGCGAACGACGCGCGAGGTGCGCGCCTTCGTGCCCGATCTTGGCGACGGCAAGGTGAAGAAGGCCGCCGCGAAATACGGCGCGCGGCTGCGCGGGCGCGGACAGGAAGGCCTGCTCATGATGGCCTGCCCCAAGGCCGACGCCGCCGATCTTGCCGAGTGGCTCATCAAGCACGGCGCCGAAACGGTGACGGTCGGCCAGGTCGACTATGTCTTCACCGCGAAGAACGCGCTGTGGGAGAAGCTGGCGAAACGGCTGGGGTAACGCCGCCGCGCTGTAAGGCGTCCACAATCGCTGCGCGTGGATGGCCGGGACAAGCCCGGCCATGACGGCTTCGAAGAGGTAGAACGGTCCGGCAATCCGTTCTAGGCTCCGCGCAAATTTCATCGCGAGCCCTCCATGATCGTTCTCATCCTCGGCCTCCTCATCTTCATCGGCGTGCATCTCGTGCCGACCTCGGCGCCGGCGCGCGAGGGCCTCGTCGGCAAGCTCGGCGAGGCGCAGTACAAGATCGCGTTTTCCGTCGCCTCCTTCGTCGGCTTCGCGCTGATCGTCTGGGGCTTCGGACTGGCGCGGCACTCGGGCGCGAACGTGCAGCTCTGGACGCCGCCGACCTGGACGAAGCATCTGGCGTTCGCGCTGATGTGGCCCGCCTTCGTGCTGCTGGTCGCGGCCTATGTGCCCTCGCATATCCGCGACAGGGCCAAACATCCGATGCTGGCGGCGATCAAGGTCTGGGCGCTCGCCCATTTGCTCGCCAATGGCGATCTGGCGGGCGTCCTGCTGTTTGCGGGCTTTCTCGCCTGGGCGGTCTACGACCGCATTTCGGTGAAGAAGCGCGCGGCGCTCGGGCCGCTGGGGACGCGCCATGGCGGCGTCGCGCAGGATATCGTCGTCGTCGTCGTCGGCACGCTCGCTTATCTCGCCATGCTGTTCTGGGGCCACCCGCTGCTGATCGGCGTTCGGCTGATCGGCTGACCCTCTCGTTTTCCCGCCGCATTTTGATGTAAGAGGGGCCGGACGCATGTTCGTTCGAGGGGATGCAATGAAGAAACTCGCAATTCTGGCCGTGGCCGCCGTGGCGGCGGCTTCGTTCGCGGCGCAGCCGGCGCTGGCGCAGAAGAAGAAGAAGGGCCAGAGCCAGGAGCAGGGCGAGGGCGGCGAGAAGAAGGACGACAAGTTCGCCTACGAATCCCCCTTCCCGACCAAGGCCAACTGGCAGCTCACCAGCATCAACGGCAAGAACCCGCCGGCCGACGCTTCGCTTCTCATCGACGAGAACTTGCGCGGCAGCGGATCGTCCGGCTGCAACACCTGGTCGGCGACGCTTTACCCGGTGAAGGGCCATCGTCTGGCGATGGGACCGATCGCGCTGACCAAGAAAACCTGTTCGCCGGAAATCACCGGGTTCGAGCGCGCCTATCTCAGCATCCTGGCGACAGGCCCGGTCTGGGACCTCAAGGGATCGACGCTTACGGTCAAGAGCAAGAACGGCGAGCTGGTCTACAACCGCGGGCTCTGATTTTCCGGGGACGCCCGCCGCGTTACGGCAGGCCCGCGCCGCCGGACGCGCCGTAGATCTGGCCGGTCGCGTAGCTCGCGGCCGGGTCGGCGAGCAGCACGTAGATCGCCGCGAGTTCGGCGGGCTGGCCGGGCCGCCCGGCCGGCGCCTTCGAGCCGAACTGCTCCAGCTTGCCCATGGACGCGCCGCCGGAAACCTGCAGCGGCGTCCAGATCGGCCCCGGCGCCACGCCGTTGACGCGAATGCCGCGTTCGGCGAGCTGCTTGGCGAGCGAGCGCACGAAATTGGTCGTCGCCGCCTTGGTCTGCGCGTAGTCGTAGAGGTCGGGCGAGGGATCCGTCGCCTGTTCGGACGAGGTGGCGATGATCGTCGCGCCCGCCGGCATCAGCGGCACCGCTTCCTGCAACAGCCAGAACGGCGCGTAGATGTTCGTCTTCATCGTCGCGTCGAAATCCTCGCTGCTGATCTCCAGAAATGAATCATGCGCCTGCTGGCGCGCGGCGTTGGTGACGAGCAGGTCGAGCCCGCCGAGCGCGGCGTGCGCGGCGCGGACCAACTTTCGGCAGAATGCTTCGTCCCGCAGATCGCCAGGCAGAGCGAACGCCTTGCGCCCTGCCTGCTCGATCACCGCGATCACGTCGCGGGCGTCCTCTTCCTCGTTCGGAAAATAATTGATCGCGACATCGGCGCCCTCGCGCGCAAAGGCGATGGCGGCGGCGCGCCCCATGCCGGAATCGCCGCCCGTCACGAGCGCCTTGCGGCCGGTCAGGCGGCCGGCGCCCTTGTAGCTTGTCTCGCCATGGTCCGGCGGCGGATTCATCTTCTTTGCAAGGCCCGGCCATGGCTGCTTCTGCTTTTCAAACGGCGGGGCGGGAAACTTGGGCGTGGGATGCTCGAGCGGCGCGGCGGCGCCGCCTTGAACGCGGTCGTCCATGGGTTGTCTCCATAAAGGAGGCTGAACGCCGCGTTGCAGCCTTCGTTCCGATCCCCGGGGGAACGCGCGCGGCGCGGCGGCGTTAGCGCCCGTAAATCGGCGCCTTGCAAAGCGCGCGGGAGCTTCTTCGAACATGGACGCATTCGCTTCGTCCGACATCGCCCAGGCCGCCGGGCTGGCGCGGGCCGCGGGCCTGTCGTTTTCCGACGACGCACGGCCTGGCATTTCGCGCCGCCGCGTCGGCAAGGGCTTCGCCTACTACGACGCGAAGGGCGCGCTGATCCGCGACAAGAGTTCGATCGCGCGCATCCGCGCCATCGTCATTCCGCCTGCATGGGAGAAAGTGTGGATTTCGCCCGACAGGCGCGGGCACATCCAGGCGACGGGGCGCGATGCGCGGGGACGCAAGCAATATCGCTATCATGCGGACTGGAGCGCGCATCGCGAGGCGACGAAATATTCGCTGCTGCCGGAATTCGCCGCCGCGCTGCCCGGGTTGCGCGAGGAGATCGAAACGCATCTTCGTATGCGCAGCGTTTCGCGCGAGCGCGTGCTGGCCGTCGTCGTCACGCTGCTGCAGCAGACGCTGATCCGCATCGGCAATGCGTCTTACGCGCGCGAGAACGAGTCCTACGGCCTGACGACGCTGACGGAAGATCATGTCGAGATCGCCGGCGCGAAGCTGCGCTTCGCCTTTCGCGGCAAGAGCGGCAAGGAATGGAATCTGACGGTCGCCGACCGACGCATTGCTCATGTCGTGCGGCAGTGTCAGGAGCTGCCGGGGCAGACGCTGTTTCGCTACATGTCGGAAGGCGGCGTGGCGCGCGACGTCGCCTCGAGCGACGTCAACGATTATTTGCGCGAACTGACGGGCTTCGACTTCACCGCCAAGACCTTTCGCACATGGGCGGGCACGGTGCTGGCCGCGCGCGCCCTCGCCGTGCAGCCCCCTGGCGAGACCAAGACCGCGCGAAGACGGGCTGTTGTCGCGGCCATTCGCGAGGTCGCCGCGCGTCTCGGCAACACGGTCGCGGTGTGCCGCGCAAGCTACATTCACCCTGCGATCTTCGACGCTTACGAAACGGGCGCTCTGCACCGCGCCTTCAGGCGGGCGCCGGATGCGGTCGACGAATGGACCGAGGATGAGAAGATCGTGCTGAAATTGCTCAAGACGAAGGTAGCCTGTCATTCCCGACGCGCGGAGCGCGATCGGGAATGACAGGTCGTCAATCCCGATGCCGCGCGAGCACGTCCTTCACGGCGCCGACCATCTCGTGCTCGGGCACGGAGAATTGCGCCGGGCGCGCGGCCTTCCATTCCTCGTTCGAGCCGATCGCAGATGCCGCGCGAGAACCTTCGATCAGGTCCTTGATCTGCACTTCGCCCTTCGCATGTTCATCCGAGCCCTGGATGATGACGCAGGGGCTGTTGCGGCGGTCGGCGTATTTCATCTGCGCCTTCATGCCGGCCGAGCCCAGATAGAGTTCGGCGCGGATGTCGTCCGCGCGCAATTTCGCGACCATCGCCTGGTAATGCGCGACACGGTCGCGATCCATCACAAGCACGACGACCGGCCCCATCTGCGCGCCCGCCGAGACGATGGGACTGTCGATCAGTTTCAGCGCCGCGAACAGGCGCGAGACGCCGATGGAGAATCCGGTCGCGGGCACGGGCTCGCTGCGGAAGCGGCCGACGAGGCCGTCGTAGCGCCCGCCGCCGCCGACCGAACCGAAGCGCACGGGATTGCCCTTCTCGTCCGTGACGCCGAACGTCAGTTCGGCCTCGAACACGGGGCCGGTGTAATATTCAAGGCCGCGCACGACGGAGGGGTCGACGAGGACGCGATCCTCGCCATAGCCGGCAGCGAGCGCGAAGGCCGCGATGTCGCGCAATTCCGACACGCCTTCGAGCCCGCGCTGCGATCCTTGCGCGGTTTGTTCCAGCGCTTCGATCGTTTCCGCATTCGTCGCCTTGCGCGCCGCCGTGAAGGCCAGCACACGCGCGATAGCGGCGGCGTCGAGGTCGGCGCCTGCGGTGAAATCGCCGCTTTCGTCCTTGCGACCGGGACCAAGCAGCATCTCCACGCCATGGGCGCCGAGCCGATCGAGCTTGTCGATGGCGCGCAAGACTTTCAGGCGGCGCTGATGGTGTTCGGGCGCATCGGGAAGACCGATCGCCTCCATCACGCCGTCGAGCACCTTGCGGTTGTTGACCTTCACCACATAGTCGCCGCGCCGGATGCCGAGCTTTTCCAGCGTGTCGGCCGCCATCATGCAGATTTCCGCATCGGCGGCGACCGAAGCTGCGCCGACCGTATCGGCGTCGAACTGCATGAATTGACGGAAGCGGCCGGGGCCGGGCTTTTCATTCCGGAACACGTAGCCCGCGCGATAAGAGCGATAGGGTTTCGCCAGCTTGTCGTAGTTCTCCGCGACGTAGCGGGCGAGCGGCGCGGTCAGATCGTAGCGCAGCGACAGCCATTGCTCGTCGTCGTCCTGAAAGGAGAAGACGCCTTCGTTCGGGCGGTCCTGATCGGGCAGGAACTTGCCGAGCGCGTCCGTATACTCGATGAACGGCGTCTCCACCGCCTCGAAGCCGTAGAGTTCGTAGGACTCGCGGATTTTCGCCAGCATCCGCTCGGAGGCGGCAAGCTCCGCCGGTCCGCGGTCGGCGAGACCGCGCGGCTGGCGGGCTTTCACAAGATTTCTGGTATCGCTCATGCGCCGGGGTTTAGGCGCGCGGGGCGCTCAGGGCAAGGGTCTGCTACCCGAGCGCGCGGATGAAAATCCCGCTGGCGACCAGTCCAAGACCGACCTGTCCCCATTCCAGCAGGCCCCAGGTGGCGATCAGGCCACGCGCGCCGGCGCCATCGGCCGAGGGATCGAGCAGGCGATTGTTGATCGGCACGAGCACGAAGGCCATGTAGGGCCAGCTCGCCATGGCGAAAGCCGCGCCGATGAGCCAGAGCGCATTGGCGCCCGCGCGGTATTCGACCAGCGCGGCGACGGCGGCGGCGAGCGCGAACAGCGCCAGCAGCAACAGCGCGCGCCGGTCGCTCGGCGCCCATTCCTTCACCAGCGCCCGGTCGTCCAGCGTCAGCCGCGCGGGCTGCTCGACCAGCACCGAATAGAGAGCCGCGCCGAGATAGGCGGCGGCGAAGGCGAGCGCGAAGGGGCCAGCGTGCATCAGATACTCCCGGGCGGTACGCCCACGGCGATTCAACTTCGGGGCGAGCCTACAACCTCGAAACCGTCATTGCGAGGAGCGCTGGCGACGAAGCAACGACGGCCTCCCCTCACCCTCGCGGCGCGTAGACGCCGTCCGGCTGCTTCTCCAGGCTGAGATGGCGCTTGTGCATGGCGAGCAGGGTCGAGCGATGGCCGATGGAGATCACCGTCGTCTGCGGCAGATGATCGAAGATGGCGTGATAAACCTCCGCCTCCAGCTTTTCGTCGAGCGCGGCGGTCGCCTCGTCGAGCATCAGCCATCTCGGCTTCGCCAGGAGCGCGCGGGCGATCGCCAGGCGCTGCTGCTCGCCGCCCGACATGCGCTGCGACCACGTGTCGTCGTCATCGAGACGCTCGATGAACGGTTCGAGCCTTGCGGCCTGCAACGCCGCGCGAATGTCGGCGTCTGAATAGGCGCCGGGTTCGGCCGGGTAGGAGACGGCGGCGCGCAGCGTGCCGTTCGGCAGATAGGGGCGCTGCGGCAGCACGAGCGCGCTCTCGCCCTCGGGGATGTGGATACGGCCTGAACCATAGGGCCAGATGCCCGAGGTCGCGCGCAGCAGCGTCGACTTGCCGGAGCCCGAGGGGCCGGTGATGAGCGCGCTCTCGCCCGGTTTGAACACCAGCGCGTCGGCCCGCACGATTTCCTTGCCGTTCGGCAGGGCGACCGAAACCTTGTCGAGCGTGACCGGGCCGCCCAGGGGCGCGGGCGTGCGGTTGGGGCCGGCGTCGCGGGCGTTCTCGGCGGCGTTGATCGCCGCATCGAACGAGGCGAGGCGCTGCACGACCGAGGTGAAGCCGGCGAGCGAGGTATAGTTGTTGACGAAGAAGGTGAGCGCGCCTTCCACGCGGCCGAAGGCGCCCGCCGTCTGCGTCATGACGCCGAGCTGGATCTTGCCGGCGAAATAGAAAGGCGCGGTGAAGATGTAGGGAATGATCGGCGAGATCTGACCGTAGGTGGCGGTAAACGCCATCAGCTTCTTGCGCTGCGCGACGATGCGCAGGTAGTTGGCGATGACCGCGCCGAACTTGCCGCCGAGCGCGCTCTGCTCGGCGCGCTCGCCCGAGAGCAGCGCGACCTGCTCGGCGTATTCGCGCAGACGCGCGAGCGAGAAGCGAAAATCGGCCTCCACGCGCTGGCGCTCGAAATACATGCCGACGAGCGAGCGGCCGATGAAATGCGTCACCAGCGTGCCGAAGACCGCGTAGACGAGCGCGACCCAGAACAGCAGGCCGGGAATGACGATCTCGGTGCCGGGGATGGCGTAATTGCCCGACAGCTCCCACAGCACGATCGAGAAGGAGACGAGGGACGAGAGGGTCGAGATCAGCAGGATCGAATACGAGTATATGCCCTCGCCGTCGCCGCCGCCGATGATGAAGCGGTTGACGTCTTCCGCGATGCGCTGGTCGGGGTTGTCCGCGGCGCCGCCCGCAAGGCTCATGCGATAGTGCGCGTGGTGGCCCAGCCAGTGCGAGACATAGAAATCCGTCAGCCAGCGACGCCAGCGGATGACGAGCATCGACTGAAGCACGAATTCGATGATGGCGCTGGCGATGTAGACGAAGGCCCAGGGAACGAAGACCCAGAGCAGGAGCTTCCAGAAAGTCGGGGCGTCCTTGTTCTGGATGGCGTTGAACCAGTCGCGGTTGAAGAACGAAAGCCGCACGGTGATCGCCACCTGCGCCTGGTTGATGATCACAAGGGTGGAGATCATCGCGATGGCGATGCGCCGCTCGAGCGCGGTATAGAAGCCGAAGGGCCAGACGCGCGCCGAGCCCATGTCGGACTGCGTGTAGTAAAGATCGGCGATGCGCAGCGGCTCGCGCATCACGCGCAGACGCGAGACGACGTAGACGAGGATCGAGAACATCGAGACCGTCAGCGGCAGGGAATCCGGGGGCGTGAATTCCTTCAGGCGGTCGGGCCATTTTTCCGCATGGAGCAGGACAACCGCGAGGCCGAACAGGATCGTCTCGGTCGAGAAGATCGCGACGAAGATCTTCATGAAGGCCGAGATGTGCGCGGAGGCCGCGGTCGTCAGCGCGCACAAAAGCGCGGCGCCGGCCACGAGATAAAGGAAACTGTCGTCCAGCTTGAACGCCGCGAAGGCCGCAAGAAGCCCGAAGACGCCAACCGCGCCGCTGAGAAGCCTCATGTGAACTGCCTTTCGCAAATCGCCATTCGATGCGCTCCCTCAGGTGTATCGACCGGCCGCGCCGGAAGCGCAAGCCGAACCGTGGCGGTCGCCCC
>WBZM01000263.1_pt1 | contig 39007 bp, 37 predicted proteins | sample 5204271 | NCBI WGS metagenome assembly WBZM01 (sample SAMN12344346, study PRJNA552823) | activated sludge metagenome | biome: Activated sludge suspended growth; feature: Nitrification reactor; material: Wastewater; isolation source: activated sludge from nitrification reactor of wastewater... | reverse complement strand
AGCCCACGCCGCCGCCGCGGCGCATCGTCTCGGCGGCCTCGGTGAGCGCGGTGTAGATGCCGGGGTGGCCTTCGTCGTCATGCGCGATGGAGTCGCCCACCGGCTGCACGAAGCAGTTGATCAGCGTGGCCGAGAGCTCGGTGCCAGCCGCCGACTGGATGCGGCCGGCCGGCACGAAGCCGCCGTCGAGCGCGGCGACGAAGCGCTCCTCCCACTGCTTGCGCTGCTCGGGCGCCTCGGCCTGCGCCAGCGCGCGCGCCACGCGGGCATGCACCGCCGCGATCGAGCGCTCGCCGCCCTTGGCGTATTTCTCCAGCAGCACCTCTTCGCTGATCGGCTGGGCCGGCAGGTTGAGCAGGGTGTGGGCGGCGTCGGCGCTCTTGCGGGTCTCGTGCATGGGGTGTGTCTCCGGGTGCGAGGGCGCACGGTAGCCGCGGGCGCCGCCAGCGCATTTGACCTGGGTGAAAGGAAGCTGGATGAAAAGACAGTGCGCATGGTGCCCGATCCGCGCCGCTTTGACACGCCCCAAAGCCCTGCTGCCGGAAGGCAGATACTCGGGCCATGCCCGACCTGACTTTCCTCCTTCCCGACGGCCGCGAGATCGGCTTCGAGGCGCCCGAGGGTGCCAGCCTGATGCAGGCGGCCACCGGCCATGGCGTCGAGGGCATCGTGGCCGAATGCGGCGGCCAGGCGCGCTGCGCCACCTGCCACGTCTACGTCGATGCGGACTGGGCCGAGCGCCTGCCGCCGATCGGCCGCGACGAGGAGGCCATGCTCGGGCTCACGGCCGCCGAGCGACGGCCGACCAGCCGGCTGGCCTGCCAGATCCGCCTCACGGCGGACCTTCAGGGGCTGCGCGTCGAAGTGCCCGAGCGGCAGTACTGAGCCGCTCGGTTTCGCCCGGTCGCGCGGCTCAGAAGCCGCGCTTGGCGCGCATCAGCAGCGTCGCCACCTCGTTGGAGGCCCGCGCGAAGGCCGAACCCGAGCCGATCAGGCGCTCGGCATCGGCATAGGCCCCGCCATTGATCTGACGTGCCACCGCGCCGGCCGCGCCGTGGAACTCGGCATGCTTCTCGAGCAGCGCGACGAAGCCCGGCTGCGAGCCCCAGCGCTGACCGCCCTGGCCGTGCAGCCACTGGCCGAGCGGGCAGCGGTCGTCACGGCAGATCGTGTCGGCATCGAGCTGGCCGTGTTCGGCGATGGCCTGGCGCAGCTTCACCTTCCACTGCCGGTGAGCTTCGATCGCGCGATCGAAGTCGAAATCGTCCGTCCTCGGCGCCGCCGTTACCCCGGCCAGTTGCACACCGTCCGGCAGGCGGAAGCGGTCGACCTCGTGGGCGAGCGAGAGCGCCTGGTCCTTCATCGACGACGACGCAGCCGCCGTCTGCTCCACCAGCGCCGCGTTCTGCTGGGTCATGCGGTCGAGCTCCTGCACCGCGGCGCCGATCTGCGAGATGCCCATGCTCTGCTCGCGCGCGCCGTTGGCGATCTCCCCGAGCAGCTGGTTGACGCGCTGGGAGGCCTCGACGATGTCCTGCATGGTGCGGCCGGCGCGCTGCACGATGCCCGCACCGGCCTCGACCTGGCCGACGCTGCGGCCGATCAGGTCCTTGATCTCGCGCGCGGCGGCGGCCGAGCGCTGAGCGAGCGTGCGCACCTCGCCGGCCACCACCGCGAAGCCGCGGCCCTGCTCGCCGGCGCGTGCGGCTTCCACCGCGGCATTCAGCGCCAGGATGTTGGTCTGGAACGCGATGCCGTCGATCGTGCCGATGATCTCGGCGATGCGGTTCGACGAGTCGCGGATGCTCTCCATCGTCTGCACCACCTCGCCCATCACGCGGCCGCCTTCGGTGGCGACCTCGGCGTTCTGGGCCGCCACGCGCGAGGCCTCGGCGGTGTTGTCGGCGCCGTGCTTCACCGTGGAGGAGATCTCCTCCATCGAGGCGGCCGATTCCTCCAGGTTGGCGGCGGCCTGCTCGGTGCGCGACGAGAGGTCCATCGCGCCGCTGGCGATCTCGCTGCTGGAGTGCACGATCTCGCCGCTCGAGCGGCGCACGCGCAGCACCATCGTGCGCAGCGATTCCTGCATCGCGCGCAGTTCGTGCATCAGCTGCGCCGCCTCGTCGTTGCCCCAGGGAGAGGGCGAGGTGGTCAGGTCGCCCTGCGTCATGGCACGCAGGTGGCGGCGCGTCTCCTTCAGGCCGCCGTCCATCACGCGGTAGAAGCTGAGGAAGAGGTAGCCTGCCAGCAGCAGCGAGCCCAAGACGATCGCCGCGTCGACCTCGATCTGGTGCAGCATGGCCTCGCGCAGGTCGCCCACGTAGATGCCCGACCCGATCACCCATCCCCAGGGTTCGAAGCCCTGCACGTAGGAGATCTTGTCCACCGGCTTGTCGCTGCCGGGCTTGGGCCACTGGTAGGCCACGAAGCCCTTGCCGCTCTCGCGCACCTTGGCCACGAAGGCCTTGAACAGGTGCAGGCCGTTCGGATCCTTGACGCCGGAGACGTCCTGCCCGTCGAGCTCGGGCTTGATCGGGTGCATCACGACACGCGGCTGCATGTCGTTGATCCAGAAGTACTCGCTGCCTTCGTAGCGCAGCGAGGCGATCGCCTCGCGCGCGAGGCGCTGCGCGGCGGGCCGGTCGAGCTTGCCCGAGGCCTCCTGCGCGTGCGCCCACACCACGATGCCGTGCGCGATCTCGACATGCTGGCGCGTGGCGTCCTCGCGTGCGCGCAGGGCGAGGTCGGCCTGGTTCTTCAGCTGCACGCCAAGCAGGCCGAGCAGCGGCACGACGAACGCCAGCGAGATGATCAGTGCCTTGGCGTTGAAGCGCAGCGCGCGGAACAGGCGCACGCCCGGCGCCCAGATGCCGTGGTACGCGAAGAAGCCGGCATCGGCCGGCGGGGTATGGCGCGACACGGGCGAGGCGCCGGTGAGGGTGACTGCGGACATGGAATCTCTCTCGCGGGTTGATGCGGAACCGGGCTCGGACAGCGAGCCGTCCTCCGTCACCTGTATCGACGCACCAGAATGGAACTTGATGTCCCGTCAGCGCGCATCATTTCTGTGCGCTCCGCCGGTGAGAAGTCACGCTCCGCCAGACCTTCGTGCCCCGGTGACCCGCCCGGCCAGGCGGGTGCGGCGCAGTGACCCAGTCCCTCGGGGATCCGTGAGCCATTCCTCGGTCCCACGGACTGCGGCACCGCCAGCGCGCGCGCGTCTCGTGGTTGACCCGCTCGGCAGTCGCCTTCGTTGACTCGACAATCCTGATCTCCGAACCTCACTTCGCGTCACTTCATGCATCCCCTCCCGCCCGCTGCCACCGATGACGTCGAGGCAGCGGGGCCGCAAACACGCTTGCGGCGGCTCAGAGCCCTGAACGCGGAGGCCGAGACGACGCTGGACCGGAACCTTCTCGAGGCCCGCGCGCTCGCGTTGCAGTCCGAGTCGCTGGCGCGCGAGCTCGGTGCCAACGGCGAACTCGCGCTCTCGCTGCTGGTGCAGGGCAAGGTGTGCTTCTTCGAGGAGCAGATCGACGAGGCGCTGCAGCTCGGCCAGCGTGCTGCCGAACTCGCGGAGAGCGAAGGTCACCCCGGCGTGCTGGCCAAGGTGCTCTCGGGGCTGGGCGCGATGTGGGCGACGCTGGGCTTGGGCGAGCAGGCGCTGCCCCACCTGGAATCGGCCGCCGAGCAGCTCGCCGGCTCGCCCGATGCGGCCGGCCTTGCGCTCGTGCAGTCGCTGCTGGGCGGGGTGCTGGCGCAGAGCGGCCAGCCGGAGCGCGGCCGTGTGCAGCTGGAGCAGGCACTCACCAGCTTCACGCAGCTGGGCATCGCCAACCGCGCCCGCGAGGCGCGCCACAACCTCGCCTGCCTGGCCAACCTGCAAGGCCGCCACGCCACGGCACTGGCCATGTCGGACATCTCCAGTGCCGAGGCGCTGCGCTGCGGTGACTGGATGCACGCGCACATCGAGGCCACCGCCTGCGACGCGCTGGTCGGCCTGGGCCGCGCCGACGAGGCCGTGCAGCGCGCGCGCCGCGCGATCGAGGAAACGCCCGACCGCAACCGCGGCGACTACGACCTGCGCCTTGCGCTCGGCCGTGCCGAGCTCGCCGACGGTCGCATCGACGACGCCGAGGCGTCGCTCCGGCACGCACTGGGCCTGCTCGAACGCGGCGGGCGCCCCGACGACCCGCTGCTGTTCGAGGCGCTGGCCGAGGTGCAGCGTCGCCGCGGCGACGAGGCCGGTGCGCTCGAGCTGTCGGCGCGTGCGCTGCAGGCGCAGCAGGCCGGCCACGGCGGCAGCGAGGAAACGTTGCGCTGGCGGCTGAAGGCGCTGCAGGCCGGCGTGGAGCTGCAGGCCGTTCGGCTGCGCTACGGGCGCATTGCCGCCGAGCGCGCGCGGCTGTCGGCGCAGCTCGAGCACAGCCGGCGCCTGCTCGCCGCCGAGATCGGCGCGCGCCCCTCGGGCCTGCTCGACGACCCGAGCGCCGCACCGCACCCGAGCTTCGACCGTGCCTTCGACGGCGAGGCCTCCGGCTACGGGCTGCGCTACCAGCCGCTGGTCGACCTCGCCGAAGGCCGGGTGGTCGGCTTCGAGGCGCTGCTGCGCCTGGCCGGCAAGCCGGGCGGCAGCTCGGCGCCGCTGGAGTTCGTGCGCCGGCTCGAGGCCAGCGGCGAGATCGCCTCGGTGGGCCACTGGGTGCTGCGCCAGGCCTGCCGCGATCTCGTCGCGCTGCAGGCCGATGCGTCGATGCCGCTGCGGCTCACGGTCAACGTCTCGCGCCAGGAGATCGAGCGCGCCGAGTTCGCCGACGACGTGCTGGAGGTGCTGGCCGCGGCCGGCCTGCCGCCCGCGCGGCTCGACCTCGACATCGACGGCTTCAGCGACGACGCCGAGGTGCGTGCGCTGATTCGGCCGCTGCAGCGGCTGCGCAGCGCCGGCGTCGGCATCACGCTGGACAATTTCGGCAACTCGCTGCTGCCGCTGGCGATGCTCGCGGAGCTGCCGCTTTCGCGCCTGAAGATCGACCGCAGCGTGGTGGCCAACTTCGGACAGGACGATCGCCACGACGCGCTGCTCGCCTCGCTGCTGCAGACCGCGTCGAACCTGCGCCTGGGGGTGGCGGCGGCCGGCATCGAGCTGGCCACGCAGTGGCGCGGGCTGCGCCGGCTGGGTTGCGGCGAGGGGCAGGGCTTCCTGTTCGCGACGCCGCTGCCGCTGGCCGTGGCGCTGCAGCTGCCGCGCGTGCTGCCGGCCGCCTGAGGAACGACAGGCGCCGCGGCCCGGGGCCTCAGGCCGCGGCGGCCACCTCGGCGCGCGTCAGCAGGCGCTCCATCAGCTCGCGCACGCTGCGGATCTGGTCGCCGAAGGGCAGCGCGCCCGCGCCGCGGAAGAACAGGCCCTTCTTCGTGTCGCCGCGCAGCGCGGCGGCGAGCTGGTTGTCGATGCAGAACTGGCCCCAGCCCTTCAGGCCGTCGCGCAGCCCGCACTGCGCGAGGCAGTCGAAGGCCTTGGTGCAGCGCGTCTTGGCGTGGCTCACCGCCTGCAGCTTGTCCTCGATCTTCAGGTAGGCGCGCAGCCAGGGCGTGGCCACCGCGCGCGCCGGCAGGCCGGCCACGCTGGTGAACTCGACCATGTCCTCGTCCTTCGCACCGGCCAGCACCTGCTTGAAGGCGTCGCTCGCGTCGCCCTCCTGCGTGACCGCGAACGGCGTGCCCAGCTGCACCGCGGCAGCGCCGAGCGACTGCAGCCTGGCGATGTCCTCGAAGGTGCGGATGCCGCCGGCCGCGATCAGCGGGATCTCCTTCTCGATGCCGGCGCTCCTGAGGAACTCGCGCGACTGCGGGATCACGTTCTCGAAATCGAAGCGCGGATCGTTGAGATCGGCGATCTTCGCCGCGCCGAGGTGACCCCCGGCCAGGCGCGGATGCTCGATGACGATGGCGTCGGGCAGGCGCTTCTTGCGCTCCCACTTCTTGACGATCAGCTGCACGCCCCGCGCATCCGACAGGATGGGCACGAGCAGCGCGTCGGGGTGGTCGGCCGCGAGGTCGGGCAGGTCCAGCGGCAGGCCCGCGCCCACCACCACGGCGTCGATGCCGGCCTCCAGTGCGCGCTTCACGGACGAGGCGTACTCGGCCACCGCACGCATCACGTTGATGGCCAGCAGCCCGCGACCTTCGGAGAGCACGCGCGCCGCGCGGATCTCGCGCTCGATGGCCTCGAGGTTGGCGGCGTCGATCTGCGCCTTGGTGTCGGCATCCAGGCCCGGCCGCGCGGCCAGGCCCTGCGTGCGCTCCATCAGGTCGGGATGGTGGCGGCGCAGGTCCACCGACGAGAGCGTGCCCACGCCGCCGAGCGCGGCGACGCTGCCGGCGAGCTTGTGCGCGGAGATGCCCACCCCCATGCCGCCCTGCACGATGGGCAGCAACGCCCGCCCGCGCAGGCGCAGGGCCGAGAGACCGCTGCGATCGAAGAGCGGCCGCATGCGCGGGTCGATGGCGTCGGTGTCGGTCCTGAGAAGCATGGGCGGTCAATCCTCCAGGGTGCGACTGTGGTGGTCGCCACGCCACCGGCCGTTGACGCCGGTCAAGCCCGCATCAATCCGCCAGTAACGAAACCCATTGCCACAGCGCGAAGCCGGCCAGCACCGCGGCGCTGACGAGGTTGACGCGCCGCCGCCAGCGCGCGTCGAAGCGCTCGCGCAGCCGACCGACCGCGGCGCTCAGGAACAGCCACCACAGCGCCGAGCCGAACAGCACGCCGGCCACCATCAGTGCCGGCGAAGCGCTCGCACCGCGCCCTGCCATCGAGCCGAAGATGGCGATGAAGGAGAAGATCGTCGCCGGGTTGGAGAGCGTCAGCATGAAGGTGCCGCTGAAGTAGTGCCAGCCGTCGCGCGCGGGTGCGGTGCTGGCCGCGCGATCGGCCAGCGGCGCGCGCAGCAGCTGCCACGCCATGTAGAGCAGCACCGCGCCGCCGAACAGCGCCAGCGGCACGCGCACCGACACCAGCGCCTGGATCAGCCAGTTCACGCCGTAGGCACCGATGGCGCCGTACACCGCGTCGGCCGCCGCCGCGCCCAGCCCCGTCGCGAGGCCCGCGCGCGGCCCGTGCTCGAGGCTGCGCTGAATGGTGAGCAGACCGATCGGCCCCACCGGGGCCGCGATCGACAGGCCGATCAGGAGCGAAGAGAGGAACACGCCGACGTCATCCATGACGCGACTCTAGGGCATGCCCCGAAGGGGCCGCGGCGGCCGTCTCGTCGCCGCGCTCTACACGGGGCGGCGATTGCGCCGCCTCAACACCGTTGGCCGGCGGCGTCCCCAGAATCGAATCGGGTTCGAAGTCGACCCGCCCGGCTGCACCCGCGGCCGGTGCCAATCACTACCAAGAGAAGGAGAGAGCAGCATGCAAGCCAAGACCAAGCTTCTGATTGCCGCCGTCGTTGCCGCGTTCGTCGCCCAGGGCGCTCTGGCCGCCGACAAGAAGAAGCCGGCCGGCAAGGCCGGCGAGTGCGCCGAGCAGTCGGAGGCGCCGAAGGCGGCGTCGGAGAAGAGCCGCGCCGAGGTGAAGGCCGAAGGCAAGGGCACCAGCCGCGAATGCGAGGCGAGTGCCGCGCCGGCCGCGAAGTCGGAGAAGAGCCGCGCCGAGGTGAAGAAGGAAGTCAAGGAGGCGGTGAAGTCCGGCGAGCTCTCCAAGAGCGACGCGATGGAGAAGGCCAAGAAGTAATCCGCACGAGCGGACAGCCTTCGGCGGCGGCAGGGGCGACCCTGCCGCCGCTTTGCTTGGCGAGGATGCGGCGAGAATCCGCGCATGAAGGTCTTCGGCATCGCGGGCCACTCGGGCATGGGCAAGACGACGCTGCTCGAGCGCCTCATCCCTCTCCTGCGCGAGCGCGGCCTGGTGGTCTCGCTGGTCAAGCACAGCCACAAGGCGATCGAGGTCGATCGGCCGGGCAAGGATTCGTACCGCCTGCGCGAAGCAGGCTGCCAGGAGGTGCTGCTGCTCGGCGACGGCCGCTGGGCGCTGATGCACGAATTGCGCGGCGCCGAGGAGCCGCCGCTGCCCTACCTGCTCGGCCGGCTGCAGCACTGCGACCTGGTGCTGGTCGAGGGCTTCAAGCAGGGCGACTTCCCGAAACTCGAGGTGTGGCGGCCGGCGCTCGGGCGCGAACGGCTCTGGCCGCAGTGGCCCGGCATCGCCGGCATCGCGTCCGACGTGCCGCGGCCCGACGACGTGCCGGCCGGTCTGCCCTGGCTCGACCTGCACGACACGCGCGCGCTGGCCGACTTCGCGCTCGCCCACGCGCAGGCACGCGCAGGCTGAACTGTGGCGCGGAGCGCTCAGCGCTGTGATGCTGCCGAGGCCGCCGGCGCCACGGCGGGTGGCTGCGCCGCGCCTTCCTTCTCGGCGCCGATGTGCTGCTCGATCGGCGGCAACGTGTGCGCGATGCCCTTGTGGCAGTCGATGCAGGTCAGGCCCTTGTTGAAGGCCTCCTGGTGCACGTTGGCCGCCCGCCGGTTCTGCTCCGCGTAGTCCATGTACGTGAAGTTGTGGCAGTTGCGGCACTCCTGGCTGTCGTTGCGCTTCATGCGGTCCCACTCGTGCTGGGCGAGCGTGGCGCGCTTGGCATTGAACTTCTCCGGCGTGTCGATCGAGCCGAGCACCTTGTGCAGCACCTCGTTGCTCGCCTGGATCTTGCGGATGATCTTCGGCACCCACTCCCTGGGCACGTGGCAGTCGGGGCAGGTGGCGCGCACGCCAGTGCGGTTCTGGTAGTGGATGGTGTTGCGGTACTCGACGTAGACGTTCTCCTTCATCTCGTGGCAGGAGATGCAGAAGGCCTCGCGGTTGGTCCACTCCAGCACGGTGTTGAAGCCGCCCCAGAACACGATGCCCACCACGAAGGCCACACCGATCGCGCTGGCAGCCAGCCCCCACACCCAGACGCCGAGCCGGCGGATCGGGCCGGGCGCGCCCTTGTCGTTGTTCTCAGCCATGCGCCGCTCCTCTCACTGCAGCCCGCGGGCGCGCTTGAAGTTGTTCTCCACCAGCGGCTTCGCGTCGGTCTGCGGCACGTGACACTGCGTGCAGAAGTAGCGGCGCGGGCTGATGTTGTCGAGCTCCTGCCCGTCACGGGTGCGGAAGTGCGTGACGCTGACCTTGGTCGCACCGCTGTACTTGGCCTTCTGCCAGGCGTGGCAGTCCATGCACTTGTTGAAGTTCTTGGTGATCTGGTAGCCCGCGGTGTTGTGCGGGATCAGAGGCGGCTGCTGCACGAAGTCGCGGTCGCCCACCGGCCGGTCGCGCTCCTGGTGCGACGCCACCGGCGGGTTGTCCTGGTTCACCGGGGTGCCGTCGCGCAGGCCCTTGAGCTGAACCGGCTCGTCGGCCGCCGGGGCAAGCTGGGTGCCGAGCGCGAAGATGCCGGCGGCAAGCGCGTACTTGAGGAGGTCACGGACTCTCATGGTCAGTCCCTTCGGGTGTCGAATCGGTGGGTGAATCGGAAGACGTCGGGCGCGCAGACGTCGATGCAGCGGCCGCAGTTGGTGCACTCGCGGTCGGCGACCACGGGCGAGGCGCCGTCCTTGCCCTTCAGCGGGATCACGATGACCTGCGGCTCGGGGCAGACGGCGTAGCAGTCGGCGCAGTCGTTGCAGCGGCTCGAGTGCGCGGCACTGACGCGCAGCAGGCTCTTGCTGCCGATCAGCGCATAGGCCGCGCCGACCGGGCAGAGGTGGCCGCACCAGCCGCGCGGCGCCACCAGCAGGTCGAAGAGGAACACCGCGGCCACCGCCCCCCAGGCCAGCGTGCCGCCGAAGATCAGCGCGCGCTGCGTCATCGAGACCGGGTTGACGCTCTCCCACACCGTCTGGCCGGCGATCGCGCTGGCCACGAGCACGGCACCGAGCAGCCAGTAGCGCAAGCTGCCGCGCGGCGCGCGGCCGGTGGTGACGCGCAGGCGGCGACGCAGCCACGAGGCGGTGTCGGTCACCACGTTGACGGGGCAGACCCAGCTGCAGAACACGCGCCCGCCGGCGAGCGCGTAGAACGCGAGCACGATCGCCGCGCCGGTCAGCGCCGCGGCCTCGGGCGCATGGCGCGCGGCCAGCGTCTGGGCCAGCACGAAGGGATCGGTCAGCGGCAGCACGCCGAGCGTCAGGCTGGAGGCGAGGTTGCCCTTGACGATCCACAGCCCGGCCAGCGGCCCGAGCAGGAACAGCGCGAGGATGCCGAGCTGCGACAGCCGGCGCAGCAGCAGGAAGCGGTGCGCCTGCCACCCGCCGCGCACTCGCACGGCATCGCGACCCGGCGCCTTGACGGCGCCGGCGCGGTGCAGGCCGAAGCTGCGGCTCGTGACGGGCGTACTCACCGGGCGGCCTCCGACGCCGGTGCGGCATACGGCTCGCGCCCCGAGCGCAGCGGCGCGAGGTCGCCCGGCACCGGCTGCGCCGGCAGGTTCTGCACCGGCTGCTCGAAGTGCGGGCGGCCCGCCTGGTTGCCGGCCTCCCAGCCCTTGCGGTAGTGGTGGCCGAGCTCGCCGCGGGCGATCGACTTCGGCAGCACCTTGATCGCGGCCTGCTCGAGCACGCAGCTCTTCTCGCACTTGCCACAGCCGGTGCAGGCCTCGGCGTGCACCGTGGGCAGCAGCATCGCGTGGCGGTCGCTGCGCGGGTTGCTGAACTTCTCCAGCGTGATCGCCTGGTCGATGACGGGGCAGACGCGGTAGCAGACGTCACAGCGCAGCCCGAGGAAGTTGAGGCAGTTCTCCTGGTCGATCAGCACCGCCACGCCCATCTTCGCCTTGGTGATGTCGGTCAGCGCGTGATCGAGCGCCCCGGTCGGACAGGCCTTGACGCAGGGAATGTCCTCGCACATCTCGCAGGGGATGTCGCGCGCCTCGAAGTACGGCGTGCCGATCGCCACGTCGCGCGCCAGGCCGTCGCCCCACTGCGAGAGCTTCAGGTTCTTCGGCGGGCAGTCGCGCACGCACAGGCCGCAGCGGATGCACGCGCCGAGGAAACGTTCCTCGTCGATCGCGCCGGGCGGCCGCAGCGCCTGCGCCGGCCGCGCCTGCGCACCGCGGCCGACCAGCGCCGCGCCGCCGGCGATCAACGCGGCGGTGGTGGCGCTGGCGCTGGCTTGCAGCACCGTGCGGCGGGAGAGGTCCATGGCCCGAACCGGAGCCTCAGACGCGCGTCACCTTGACGGCGCACTTCTTGAAGTCCGTCTCCTTCGAGATCGGGCAGGTGGCGTCCAGCGTCAGCTTGTTGACCAGCCGGCCTTCGTCGAAGAAGGGGATGAACACCAGGCCGCGCGGCACCTTGTTGCGGCCCTTGGTCTCGACGTGCGCCGTGATCTCGCCGCGCCGCGAGGCCAGCTTGACCTGCATGCCGCGCTGGATGCCGCGGTCCTTGGCGTCGTCGGGGTGCATGAAGACCACCGCCTCGGGCACGGCGCGGTGCAGTTCGCCGACGCGGCGCGTCATCGAGCCGGTGTGCCAGTGCTCGAGCACGCGACCCGTGCACAGCCAGAGGTCGAAGTCCTTGTCCGGCGCCTCGGCCGCAGGCTGGTAGGGCAGCGCGAAGATGTTCGCCTTGCCGTCCTTGAAGCCGTAGAACTGCACGCCCTCGCCCTTCTTCACGTAGGGGTCGTAGCCTTCGCGGAAGCGCCACAGCGTCTCCTTGCCGTCGACCACCGGCCAGCGCAGGCCGCGCACCTCGTGGTAGGTGTCGAAGGGCGCGAGGTCGTGGCCATGGCCGCGGCCGAACTCGGCGTATTCCTCGAACAGGCCCTTGTGCAGGTAGAAGCCCAGCGCCTTGCTCTCGTCGTTGGCGTAGTCCTTGATGTACTTGGCGTTCACCCTGGTGAGATCGGCCAGCGGGTACTTGTTGACCTTGCCGTTGCGGTAGAGCACGTCGAACAGCGTCTTGCCCTTGAGCTCGGGCTTCTTGGCGATCAGCTCGGCCGGCCAGACCTCCTCGACCTTGAAGCGCTTGCTGAACTCGATGTACTGCCACAGGTCGCTCTTCGCCTCGCCCGGCGCGCTGACCTGCTGGCGCCAGAACTGCGTGCGGCGCTCGGCGTTGCCGAAGGCGCCTTCCTTCTCGACCCACATCGCCGAGGGCAGGATCAGGTCGGCCGCCATCGCGCTGACGGTCGGGTAGGCGTCGCTGACGACCACGAAGGTGGCCGGGTTGCGCCAGCCCGGCAGGATCTCGCCGTTGATGTTCGGCCCGGCCTGCATGTTGTTGGTCGTGCTGGTCCAGTAGCACTTGAGCTTGCCGTCCTTCAGCGCGCGGCTCTGGGCCACGGCGTGCAGGCCGATCTTGTCGTTGATCGTGCCCTCGGGCAGGCCCCAGATCTCCTCGGTGTGCTTGCGGTGCTCGGGGTTGGTCACCACCATGTCCGCGGGCAGGCGGTGCGCGAAGGTGCCCACCTCGCGCGCGGTGCCGCAGGCACTGGGCTGGCCGGTCAGCGAGAACGGGCTGTTGCCCGGCTGGCTGATCTTGCCGGTCAGCAGGTGGATGTTGTAGACCATGTTGTTGGCCCAGGTGCCGCGCGTGTGCTGGTTGAAGCCCATGGTCCACAGCGACATCACCTTGACCTTCGGGTCGGCGTAGATCTTCGCCAGGTCCTCGAGCGCCTTCACCGGCACGCCGGAGAGCTTGCTGACCTTCTCGGCGGTGTACTCGCTGACGAACTTCGCGTACTCCTCAAAGGTGCTCGGCGTCGAGTCGTTCGGGTTGCCCTTGGGCTTGCCGTCGGCGCCGGGGTAGCCGTTGCTCTTGGCATCCTTCTCGAGCGCGTGCGCCGGGCGCAGGCCGTAGCCGATGTCGTCGACGCCCTTCTTGAAGTTGACATGCTTCTTGACGAAGTCCATGTCGACCTTCTTGTGGGTGATCAGGTAGTTGGCGATGTAGTTCAGGATCGCCAGGTCGGTCTGCGGCGCGAAGACCATGCCGAGGTCCGCGAGGTCGAAGCTGCGGTGCTCGAAGGTGGAGAGCACCACCACCTTGGTGCTCGGGTTCGACAGGCGCCGGTCGGTGATGCGGCTCCACAGCACCGGGTGCATCTCGGCCATGTTCGAGCCCCACAGCACGAAGGCGTCGGCCTGCTCGATGTCGTCGTAGCAGCCCATCGGCTCGTCGATGCCGAAGGTGCGCATGAAGCCGGCCACCGCGCTGGCCATGCAGTGGCGCGCGTTCGGGTCGAGGTTGTTCGAGCGGAAGCCGGCCTTCCACAGCTTGCTCGCCGCGTAGCCTTCGAAGATGGTCCACTGTCCGGAGCCGAACATGCCCACCGCGCCCGGCCCCTCGGCCTTCAGCGCTTCCTTCCACTTCGCGGCCATCAGGTCGAAGGCCTGGTCCCAGGTCACCGGCACGAACTCGCCGTTCTTGTCGTACTGGCCGTTCTTCTGGCGCATCAGCGGCGTGGTCAGGCGGTCCTTGCCGTACATGATCTTGGACAGGAAGTAGCCCTTGATGCAGTTCAGGCCGCGGTTCACCGGCGCGTCGGGGTCGCCTTGCGTCGCGACGACACGGCCGTCCTGCACGCCCACCATCACCGCGCAGCCGGTGCCGCAGAAGCGGCACGGCGCCTTGTCCCAGCGCACCGCGGCATCGGCCGCGGCGGCGGGCGTCGCGGCGGGCGCGCCGAGGGCCGTGATCGGGATGCCGGCCGCGGCGGCACTGGCGGTCAGGGCCTGGGTCTTGAGGAAGTCACGGCGGTTGGCTTGCATCTGGGGTCTCCATGCGGCGCACAGGCGCCTCGGGGTCTCATCGATGACGTCGATCCTGGGACGGCGTCAGGGTCTTGTCCTTGAAGCGGTTCAAGAACCGTCGGTCGGGGTTGATCTGGCCCAATCCTTCAGGCTGCCCCGCCACGCCCGGTAGTCCTCCACCGCGCCGGAGCCGGCCGGCGGCGCATCGGGGCCGGAGTACTCGTAGACGAGCGAGGTGCCCAGCACCTCCGGCCACAGCGCGATCTCGGCCAGGGTGGCGGCGGCGCTGTGCACGGTGCCGTCGCGCTCGGCGTCTTCCAGCACGAGCACGAGGCGGCCATCGCCGGGGTTCAGCGCGAGGTCGAGACCGGGCCGCGCCGTAAGGCGCGGCACCACGGCCTCGAGGTGTTGAGGTCGAACCCGAACCACTGCCCCGAGAATGCTCACTGCGCGCTCCTGTTCTTCTTGGAGGGCGCACTGTGCGAGCCGGGCGATGGCACCAGATTGATGCGCGTCAAACGAAACGACTGGCCCCGACGAGGTGACGATGGATCCGCAACGACGCTCATTTCTGCGTGGCAAACCCGCGGACGCGCAAACGCCGCCGCGACCGCCCTGGTCCCTGCGGCCCGAGGCGGCGTTCACGTCGGCCTGCACGCGCTGCGGCGAGTGCGTGCGTGCGTGCCCGCGCGGCGTGCTGCGCCACGGCGACGGCGGTTACCCGGAGATCGTGTTCGAGGCGGCCGGCTGCAGCCTGTGCGGCGAGTGCGCGAAGGCCTGCGCGCCCAAGGCCATCGACCGCACGGCCACGGCGGAGGCCTTCGCGTGGCGTGTGCAGGTGGACGATCGCTGCCTCAATCGCCGCGGCATCGAGTGCCGCGTGTGCGGCGAGGCATGCGACACGCGCGCGTTGCGCTTCGTGCCGGCGCGCGGCGGCATTGCGCAACTGCAGATCGACGCCGCGGCCTGCACCGGCTGCGGCGACTGCGTCGGCGTCTGCCCGGTGCGGGCGATCACGCTGCGCTGAGCCGGCCCGGCCTCAGCGGGGCGGTTGCCACTGCATCGCCACGCGCAGCCCCGGTGCGGCGTGCTCGATGCGCAGCTCGCCGCCGTGCGCCTGCGCGACGAGGCGGCACAGATAGAGCCCCAGCCCCACCCCGCCGGCGCTGCGCGTGCGCGCGCTGTCGGCACGGTAGAAGGGCTCGGCCAGCCGGCGCAGCTGCTCGTCGGTCACGCCCGGCCCGTGATCGCGCACACCCAGCTCGATCCGGCCGTCGTCGCGGCGGCGCAGGAACACCGTGGGCGGCTCGGCGGCACCGGCGCTGTGGCGCAGCGCGTTGTCGATCAGGTTGCGCAGCAGCAGGCGCAGCCGCATCGGATCGGCCGTCACGGCGTCGAGGCCCCCGGCGAGCTCGAAGCGCAGCGCGCGGCCGGCGAACGAGGCCTCGGCCACCTCGTGCACCAACGCCGTCAGGTCCACGCGCTCGGTCAGCAGGGCCGAGTGGCCGGCGGCGAGGCGCTCGCTCTCGAGCAGGTCGGTGATCAGGTCGCGCATCTCGCCGAGATCGCGCAGCAGCGCGTCGCGCGGTTCGCCCTCCGCCACCAGCTCCGCGTTCAGGCGCGCGCGCGTCAGCGGGCTGCGCAGCTCGTGGCTGATGGCCAGCAGCAGCGCACGCTTGGCGTCGAGCATGCCGTGCAGGCTCGACGCCATCCGGTTGATGCGGCCGGCGAGGTCGGCCAGCTCGTCGTTGCGCACCATCGCGATCGGCCGGTCGAAGTCGCCCGCGCCGAAGCGCGCCACGCCCTCGCCGATCGCCTCGAGCGGCCGGAACAGGTGGCGCACGTAGGCATAGGCCAGCGCCGTCAGCAGCAGCAGCCCGGCGAGCGTGAACCAGCCGAACATGCGCGGCCGCGCATCGGGCGACGGGCCGGCCAGGCCGAAGGCAATGCGGTGACCGTCGGCGCTGGTGCGCACCAGGCCCCAGTGCGCCGGATCGAAGCGCCGGGCACGCAGCGCCTCGTCGCGCGGATGCGAGTCGTAGTGCACCCGAGGCCCGTCGATGCGGATCGAGATCGGCAGACGCTCGACGATCGCCGCCGCGCGCGCGGGGTCGGGCGGCGAGCCGATCTCGGCGGCGAGCCGGTCGGCATAGTCGTCGACGATGGGCTTGACCCAGCCCTGCCAGCCCGACTGCAGCGCCCGCTGCGTGCCGAACATGAACACCGCGGTGGTGGCCAGCGCGAGCAGCAGGAACAGCGTGACGAGCCGCCACTTCAGCGAGTGCCGCCAGCGCCGGTGCGCCTCCTTCCAGCGGCCCTGATGGCGCTTCATGCGCGCACGCCGGCGAAGGTGTAGCCGGCGTTGCGCAGCGTCTTGATGCACTGCAGCGGCTCGAGCTTGCGGCGCAGCCGGCTGACCAGGATGTCGACCGCGCGCGTGTGGATGTCCTCGGCGGCGTGCCCGCGCAACCGCTCGAGGATGTCGTCGCGGTGGAACACCTTGTTCGGCGCGCCGGCCAGCAGCACCAGCAGCTCGAACTCGGTGCCGGTGAGCTCGAGCTCCGCACCTTCGCGCTCGACGCGGCGGCGGTCGAGATCGATCAGCAGCCCGTCGAAGCGCCACTGGCGCCCCGCCACCGGCGGCGCGGGCACGAGGCGCCGCAGCACCGTCTGCAGCCGCGCCAGCAGCTCGCGTGGCTCGAAGGGCTTGGGCAGGTAGTCGTCGGCGCCGAGCTCGAGGCCGACCACGCGGTCCATCACGTCGCCGCGCGCGGTGAGCATCACGATCGGCAGGCTGCTCTCCTTGCGGATCGTGCGGCACAGCTCGAAGCCGTCCATCTCGGGCAGCATCACGTCGAGGATGGCGGCGTCGAAGCCGCCCTGGCGCAGCAGCGCGAGGCCCTCGCTCGGCCGCATCGCCTGCGTCAGCTCGAAGCCCGAGCGCGCGAGATAGGTGCGCAGCGGCGGGCCGAGGGCCTCGTCGTCGTCGATCAGCAGCAGTCGGGGCATGGGGCGTCGGTCACAGCCAGCGCGGCACCTCGGCCGCGTAGTCACTGTACCAACCGCCGTACTGGCGGCGCAGCTGCGCCTCCTCGGCCGGCACCAGCCAGCGATCGGCGAGCGCGAAGCCGAGCACCGCGGCGGCCATCGCGCCCACCGATGCCAGCGCCAGCCCGAGCCCCAGCAGCGCGACTGCGCCGCCGAGGTACATCGGGTGGCGCCCCAGCGCGTACGGCCCGTGATCCACCAGCACTCGCGCCGGCCCGGCCTCGGTCAGCGGCGCAGGCGCGCGCACCAGGCACCAGGCCGCCCACGCCGACCAGGCGAGTCCGGCTGCGGCCAGTTCCGCACCCAGCCCGCCGACGGCGAGCGACAGCAGATCAACCGCGCCAGCCATGGCGACCCCGGTTCATGAACTCGCGCACCTTGGCCTGCTGCTCGGGACGCAGGCTGTCGTAGAAGTCGCCGAACGCGGCGATCAGCTCGGGGCTCTTGGTGTTGATCGCCGAGGTCTTCGCCTCGACCAGCGCCTGGGCCTTGGCACGGTCGAAGCTGGCGCCGGCGACCAGCGACTTCATCTCCTCGCGCGGGTTCCCGCCGGCCACCAGCGCGTTGCGCTGTTCGCGCAGCCGGTCGGCGACGACGCCGAGCTTGGCCTTCTGTGCCTCGTCGAGATCGAGTCGGCTCGCGACCTTCTCGACCATGCGGGTCTTCATCGCCGCGGCGTCTTCCTCGCTCATCGCCTGCCAGCCGTGGCCGTAGGACGGACGGTGCGAGCAGGCCGCCAGGCCGCCGAACAGCACGCTGGCGCCGAACACGCCGATCAGGGTTCGCTTGATCCACTTTCTCATGATCGATCTCCATCGATGGCCCTCGCGGGCCGGGTTGTGATGGAGACGATGCTGCGGGGCGGCGCGCGCCGCGTCCTTTCGCCGGGGTATCGCCGCGTAACGTTTCTTGTCACGCACGGTCGACCTCGGAGCGACGCGGCGCGCCTCCCGGCGGGCCGCGTCGCGGTTGCGCTCAGAACGCGTACTTCAGCGAGGCCTTCACCGAGCGGCCGTTGATCGAGCGCGCGATGTACAGCGGGTTGTTGCCGAGGTTGTTCTGCGGCTCGGCCTCGGTGTAGCCGATCTTGTCGAACAGGTTGTTCACGCCGAGCGAGACGGTCGCGTTCTTCACGATCTCGTAGTTCACGAAGGCGTTGACCACCGCGTAGGCCGGCAGCACCACGACGTTGTCGTTCTGCGCGTAGGACTTCGTCGTGCCCACCAGCGAGCCGCCGATCTCCAGCGGGCCGCTCGTCCAGGTCGGGGAGATCTGGTAGACCAGCTTGGCCTGGCGACGCGGCGTCTTGCCGTTGTTGGTTCCCGAGGTGATCTTCGCATCGGTGAGCGTCGCGCCGCCGGCGATGCGCAGATCACCCAGCGTCCAGGCCACCTCGGCCTCCAGGCCCTTGGAGTCGTACGAGTCGTTCTTGATGGTCTGCGTGGTGACCTCGAAGCCCGCGCCTTCCTTGGTCTTCGCGAAGAAGGCGGTGACGAAGGCGCTGACGCCCGACTGCCGCCACTTCACGCCCGCCTCGACCTGATCGATCTCGTTGACCGGGTACGGGTCCACGCCCGTGGCCACGCGGGTGTCCCAGATCACGCGGTCGGGCGACTTCCACGACACGCCGTGGCTGGCGCGGCCGAACACCGCGAGGCTGCGGCTGAACTCGTAGTTCGCGCCCAGCGAGTAGGACGTGGCATCGGTGCTGTAGCTCACCTTGTTCGTGCGCGACGGGTTCCAGGTGCCGCCGCTGGCGGCGTCGCCGAACGATTGCCAGCCGCTGGCGCGGTGCTTGTCGTAGCGCACGCTGGCGTCCACGCTCAGCGGCCCCTTCTCCCAGGTCAGTGCGGCGTAGGGCGCGACGGCGGTCAGCCGCACGTCGAAGCTCCGGAAGCAGCAGCCGCCCCAGGTGGTGGTGGCATCGCCCACCGGCTGCGTGCTCGGGTTGCCCGCGTCGTCGTAGAGGCCCGCGCCGCTGCCGTTCAGGCCGACGTTGTAGCGGTTCCAGTACCAGGTCTGCGCGAAGTTCTGGATGCCGCTGAACAGGCCGCCGGTGACGGTCAGTCGGTCGGCGTCGCCGAGCTTCATCTCCTTCTGCACGCGCAGGTCGTTGAAGACGTTGCCCATGTCGTCGAGCGACGAGTTGAAGATGTGCGCCGAGAACACCGGCGTGGTGCCGGTGTAGGTGCTCGGCTGGCTGCCGGCCGGGAACACGCCGATGAAGCGGCCGCTGATCGCGCTGCGGCGGAAGCGGTTGGTGATGGTCAGGCCGTCGCCGGGCTTGAATTGCCCTTCGATGCCGATCGAGTCGACCTTGACCGCCAGGCCGTCGGCCGGGTTGGTGACCAGCGGGTTGCCGTTGCGGTCGATCACGGTGTCCTTCGGGAAGTTGGAGTTCACGAAGAAGGCGGTGCGCGGGTCGACGCCGGGGATCGTGCTGATCTGCGAGCCGTTGGCCACCACCGGCACCGGCAGGTAGGTGGGCGTGCGGTCGTCGAGGTGCTTGAGCGTCAGGCGCAGATAGCCGTTGTCGAGATCCTTGGTGAACGAGGCGCGCAGCTGCCCGCCGTTCTCGGTGGTGACGTCGGTGTTGCGCGTGCCCTCGCCGATGCGGTGGAAGCCGCCCACGTGGGCGTAGAGCTTGTCGCCGATGCGGCCGCCCCAATCGAAATCGACGCGCTGCTGGCGATGGTCGAGGCCCACCGTCATGCCGACCGCGCCGCCGGCGTCGCGGCCGTTGCGGGTGCGGAAGTTGACGATCGCACCGGGAGAGTTGGTCGACAGCGTCGAGGCCGAGCCGCCGCGCACGACGTCGATCGAGTCGAGCGAATAGTCGGCGCGCACGAACTGGTCGGCCGTGGCGAAGGAGACGTCGCCCACCAGCAGCACCGGCAGGCCGTCTTCCTGCAGCTGCACGTAGCGGCCGCCACCGTCGGACATCGGCAGCCCGCGCACGCCGAGGTTGGCATTGCCTTCGCCGCCGGACGATTCGGCGCGCAGGCCCGGCACGGCGCGCAGCACCTCGGCGGCGCTGGCGGCCTGGGTGTTCTGCACCTGCTCCGCGCCGACCGTGCTGACCGACACGCTCTGCTTCATCTTGCTGCGCGCGGTGGACGTGCCGGTGATGACCACGGCGTCGAGCTTCAGGCCGTCGCCCTGTGCCTCGGGCGCCGGAGCCGCCGCTTCGGGGGTGGCGGGCGCCGCGGACTGGGCATGCGCCGCGCCGATCTGCGCCGCGGCCATCGCCGCGGCCAGGGCGACCTGGCGCAGCACGAGAGGGGATGTGCGAGTCATGGGGTCTGTCTCCGTCTGTGTGTGAGGGTGGCTGTCGTCGACGCTCCAGTGGCGTCTATTGGACTCGGTTTGCAATCGATTGCATCTTGGGGTTTACCTTGCTTCGTGGCTTGCCAGAAACAAACGATTGAGGGTTGAAGCGAAGAATCAGCCGGCTGCCGCGAGCAGGCGGGCGGCGCCGCAGTCGACCAGCGGCTCCCACCGCGTGGCGCCCTCCGGGCCGCTCAGTTCGATGGCGAAGTCGCGCGCCGCGAAGTCGACACGCAGCGTCGCGCGATGCCGGCCCTGCGCCCAGTGCAGTGCGAGGCGCGAACCCTCGTGCCGGTCGCAGACGAAGTGGCCGCCGAAAGCCGGGTGCTCGTTGCGCAGCCGGATCAGCGAGATCAGGTCGCGCACCACCGGCCGCTCGAGCTGCGCGAGCACCTCGGCTCGGTCGTAGCGGTGACGGTTGATGTCGCGGCCGACGCCGGTGCGCGCCAGCAGCGCCGTGTCGTTGAGCCCGGCGAGCAGGCCCACGTAGTAGACCTGCGGCACGCCGGGCAGGAAGAACTGCAGCGCACGCGCCAGCAGGTAGGCGCGGTCGTCGCGGCCGAGCGCGTCGTAGAAGGTGCAGTTGACCTGGTACAGGTCGAGGTTGGAGGCCGCCGCGCCGGTGGCGGCCCGGCTGGCGCCGCCGCTGTTGGCATGGATGGTCTCGACCAGCCGGTCCAGCTCGGCCGGCGGCACCAGGCCCGGGCAGGCTTCGCGGTTGGCCGCATCGGCGCCGATGTCGATGATGCCGATGCCGTCGTGCGTGTCGAGCACGGTCAGCGCGTTGGCCGGGCGCTGCGCGATCCAGCCGGCCAGCGGCGCCGCGGTGCCGAAGAACAGCGCATGCAGCAGCAGCGGCGGCAGCGCGAAGTCGTACACCCAGTCGACGCGCCGCGCGATCTCGATCTGGCGGCGGTAGTACGAGTGCACTTCCACCAGCACCTCGAGGCCGAGGCCGCGCGCGACGCCGGCGAACTCGTCGATGAACTCGAAGGTCTCGGGGATCATGAAGCAGCTGGTGCCCGCGCGCTTGATGGCGTAGCCCACCGCGTCGAGGCGGATCATCGTCACGCCGGCGGCGGCCAGCGCGCGCAGCACCGACATCAGGTACGCGCGCCCCTGCGGGTGGTTCACGTCGATGTCGAGCTGCTGCGGCGTGAAGGTGGTCCACAGCACGCGCTTCTCGCCGTTGGCCAGCGTGGCGCCGGTGAACGGCAGGCCGGGCCGCGGCCGGTAGATGGCAGTGAGGTCGCGCTCGCGCGCACCCTGCGGAAACACGGCGTCGAGCCCGAGGAACATGCCGGCGTAGGGCGACTCGGCACCGCGCCGCGAAAAGTCGAGGAACTGCGGCGAGCTCGACGAGACGTGGTTGACGATCACGTCGGCCATCACCGGCACGTGCCGCGCGAGCGCGGCCACGTCGTCCCAGCCGCCGAGGCGCGCATCGACCTGGGTATGGTCGATCGGGTCGAAGCCGGCATCGCTGCCGTCGATCGGGTGGAAGAACGGCAGCACGTGCACGCCGCCGAAGACGCCCGCCAGCGGGCCGGTGAGCAGCTCGCGCAACTGCGCGAGCGTGGTGCCGCCGAATCGGTCGGCGTAGGTGATGAGCTGGACCTGGTTCTTCATGATGGAGTGAGGCTCAGACCGCGGCCAGCCGCGCGCCCTGCGCGTCGAACAGATGCAGCGCGCCCGGCAGGGGCCGGAAGCACGCCAGGTCGCCGGCGGCGAAGCCGGCGCGCGCCACCGGCAGCCGCGCGCACAGCGTGTCGTCGCTGCCGGGCAGGCCGGCGTAGACCAGCGTGGTGTCGCCGAGGTGCTCGACGTACTTGACCCGCAGCGGCCAGCCCTCGCCCTCGGCCGCCACCTGCAGCGATTCCGGCCGCACGCCGGCCCGCGCACAACGCGCGGCCTGCGCGCCCGCCGGCAGCGGCAGCGGCTGCAGGCCGGGCACGCGAAGCGCGCCGTCGGCGACGTCGGCCGGCACGATGTTCATGCGCGGCGAGCCGAGGAAGCGGGCCACGAACTCGTTGGCCGGCGACTCGTACAGGTCCATCGGCGCGCCGACCTGCTCGATGCGCCCGCCATTGAACACCGCGATGCGCTGGCCGAGCGTCATCGCCTCGACCTGGTCGTGCGTGACGTACACCATCGTCGTGCCGAGCTCCTCGTGCAGACGCGCCAGCTCGAGGCGCATCTGCACGCGCAGGTTCGCGTCGAGGTTGGACAGCGGCTCGTCGAACAGGAACACCGCCGGCTTGCGCACGATCGCGCGGCCGATCGCGACGCGCTGGCGCTGGCCGCCGGAGAGCTGGCGAGGCAGGCGGTCGAGCAGGTGGCCGATCTGCAGGATCTCGGCGGCCCGCCGCACCTGCGCCTCGATGGCCGCTCGGTCGACGCCGGCGATGCGCAGGCCGAAGCTCATGTTCTCGGCCACCGTCATGTGCGGGTAGAGCGCGTAGCTCTGGAACACCATCGCCACGCCACGCTCGACCGGCGGCAGGTCGGTCGCCACGGTGGCGCCGATGCGCAGCTCGCCCTCGGTGATCTCCTCGAGGCCGGCGATCATGCGCATCAACGTGGACTTGCCGCAGCCCGAAGGCCCGACGAAGACCATGAACTCGCCGTCGCGCACCTCGAGGTCGACGCCGCGGATCACCTCCGGGCCGCCCTCGTAGCGCTTGCGGATGCCGCGCAGGCTCAGGCTCGCCATGCGGCCTCCGGAACGGGGTGAAGGGAACGGAAGGTCATGCTCAACCCTTGATGGCGCTGGAGACGGCACTGCGCACGAACCAGCGCTGGAACACGAGGAAGACGGCCAGCGTGGGCAGCGTGGCCAGCGCCGCGAAGGCCATCACGTCGCCCCACTGGCGCGGGAACTGGCCGAAGAAGGTCTGCATCGCCAGCGGCAGCGGCGCGTAGGTCTCGCCGCGCACCGCCATCACCGGCCAGAGCAGGTCGCCCCAGCGCGCGAGGAACTGCAGCACCGCCACCGTCGCGATCACCGGCTTGGACAGCGGCATCACGATGCTCCAGTAGATGCGCCAGCGGCCGGCGCCATCCATCAGCGCGGCCTCCTCCAGGTCCTTCGGCAGTGCGACGAAGAACTGGTAGAAGAGGTACACCGAGAAGGCGTTGGCCACGAAGGGCAGCACCTGCACGTGATACGAATCGAGCCAGCCGCGCGTCCAGGCGCCATCGGTGAACCAGGGCAGCTGGTTGACCAGCAGCAGCAGCGGCACGGCCACCGCCTCGAAGGGAATCACGATCAGCGCCACCACCAGCGAGAGCAGCAGCTCGCGCCCGCGGAAGCGGAAGCGCGCCAGCGCGTAGGCGAAGAGGCTGTTGACGAGGATGCCCAGCAGCACGGTCGTGCCGACCACGAGGATGGAGTTGAGCAGCGCACGGCCGAAGCTGGCCCGCTCGAACACGTCGCGGAAGTTCTGCAGCGACAGCTCGCCGGTGGGCATGAAGGCGCGCAGGCTGCCCATGTCGGCCAGCAGCTGCAGCTCGTCGCCCTTGAAGGCCGACACGAACATGAACAGCAGCGGACCGAGGAAGAAGGCCGCAAGCAGCAGCGACAGCGCGTAGTGCGCGACGCGGCCGCGGCGCGGGCGGCGCGCGGCGGCGGCCGGCACGGCAGGCGACTCGGTCATGGCCACTTCGCTCATGCCACCACCCGCTCTTCCCGCACCAGCCAGCGCTGCAGCAGCGAGACGGCCAGCACGATCACGAAGAACACCACCGACAGCGCCGAGGCGTAGCCGATCTTGCCGTTGCGGAAGCCCTCGTGGACCATCAGCATCACCATCGTGCGGAAGCTGTCCACCGGCGCGGCCGCGCCGCTGCTGGCGATGATCTGCACCTGCGTGAAGAGCTGGAAGGCATAGATGGTGGTCGTGACGACGACGAAGATCGTCGTGTTCTTCAGCAGCGGCAGCGTGATCCAGCGGAACTGCTGCCACGGGCTTGCGCCTTCGAGCGAGGCCGCTTCGTACAGGTCGCCGGGGATGGACTGCAGCCCGGCGAGGAACACCAGCATCTGGAAGCCCACGCCCTGCCAGATCGACAGCAGCATCACCGCGGGCATCACCAGTGCCGGGTCGCGCAACCAGTCCTGCGGGCCGACCTGGCCGAAGCTCAGCAGCCCGACGAGGCGGTTGATCACGCCCTGGTCCGGGCTGTAGAGCAGCGACCAGATCACCGCCACCACCGCCATCGTGGTGGCCACCGGCATGAAGTAGATCGTGCGGAAGAGGTGGCTGCCGGCGAAGCGCCGGTTCACGAGGATCGCCAGGCCGAGCGCCAGCGCGCTCTGCAGCGGCACCACCACGGCGACGAACAGGAGGTTGTTGCCGAGCGCCGCCCAGAAGGCCTCGTCCTCGGCCAGGCGCAGGTAGTTGCGCCAGCCGACGAATTCGGTGGGCAGCTCGTCGGCGCCGAGCAGGCGCTGGTCGGTGAACGACAGCCCGAGCGCCATCGCGAACGGCAGCACGAGGAACAGGCCGAGCAGCAGCAGGCCCGGCCCGGCGAACAGCCAGGGCGCGAGTCGGTCGGCCAGCGGGCGGGCGCGCGAAGACGTGGTCATCACTTGACCGGGAAGCCCTTGTTGTCCTCGATGAACTGGTCGATCTTGCGGGCCGCACGATCCAGTTCCTTCTTCGGGTCGCCCCCGGCCACGACGTTGTTCACCGCCTCGGCGAACGCGGTGGTGATGGCCGGGTAGGCCGGCGTTTCCGGCCGCACCCGCGCGACGCCGGAGCCGATCTGCTCGGCGTACACCCACAGCGGACCGCCGGCCCTGAACCGCTCGCTACGTGCCAGCGCGCTCTTCGTGCCGGGTACCGCGCCGTTGGCTTCGGTGACACGCGCGATCTCGGCCGGCGACATCAGGTGCGCGAGCACCTTGGCGGCGGCCTGCGGGTCCTTGCAGTCGGCCGAGATGCCGAAGTTCCACGAGCCGGCGCCGGTCACGGCGCGGGCGCCGAACTGCGGCATCGGCAGCAGCACCAGGTCATCGCCGAGCGCCTTGCGGTAGTCGGCATAGACCCAGTGGCCGACGTACGACAGCGCCGAGCGGCCCTTCACGAAGTCGGCGTCGTCCTTCGTGGCGGCATTCACGTAGCCGGCCTTGATCCAGCCCTGCAGCGTGGCGAGCGCCTTCACGGCCTCCGGGCCGTTGAGGCGCCCCTGGGCGCTCTTGTAGGTAGTTCGGTCGACGAGGTCGCCGCCGAAGCTCTGCACGATCGGCGAGAAGCCGTAGGTGAACCACTCGCCCATGCCGTAGTTGAACTTCATGTCCAGCGGGTACGGCACGCCCGCGGCCTTCAGCTTCCTCAGTGCGTCCTCGAACTCGGCCAGCGGCCAGGCGTCCGCGGGCGACTTAGGGATGCGAACGCCGGCCTTCTCCAGCATCGAGCGGCGCCCCCAGATCGCCAGACCGGAATCGAACTGGCCGAGGCTGTAGAGCCGGCCGGCGTAGGTGCCCTGGCGCTGCAGCGAGGGCAGCAGGTCCTTCGCGACGGCTTGCAGCTCGGGGAAGGCGTCGAGCGGGACGATCTTCTTCGTCCACGCATAGTTGTAGACGTTGGGGCCGTCGAAATCGAGCACGCAGGGCAGCTTGCGCGCCAGCGCCGCGGCGCTGACCTGGTCGTTGTAGCTGCCCTCGGGGAGCTTGACCAGCTCGATGCGCACGTCCTGGCGCGCCTCGTTGAACGCCTTCGCGCTCGCCACGTAGGCCGCCGCCTCGGGGCCCGCGCCGGCATGCACCCACATCGTGACCACGCTCTGCGCGTGCGCCGGGGCGGCTGCCGCGAGCGCGGCCAGGGCGAGGGTGCGAACGATGGGGGTCATGTCGTCTCCGTGGGTCGGGCGGCCGGCCCTATTCGACCTTGAATTCGAAGTCCTGCGAGGCGAGGATCTCCTCGCCGCCGCTGGTCTGGCACTGGTACTGCGCCAGCGCGGCGCGCACGGCGGCGTGGAAGATCTTCGGGCCCGAGACGATCTTCACGTCGACCACGCGCGTGCCGCGGATCTTCACCTCGGCGCGCACCGTGCCGCTGATGCCTTCGTCGAGCGCGCGCTCGGGGATCGCCGGCCGCGCCTGCTTCGGGCAGGCCACCGCGATGTCCTGGCGCAACGGGGCAGGCGGCGCGGGCGGTGCCTCCGGAGTCGTGGGCGCGGGCGGCGGGGGCGCGACGGGAGCGGCGCTCTGCACGGCGGTGATCGCCGGCGCGGCCTCGACGGCCGGCGGCGGCGCCACCTCGGGCGGAGGCACGTAGGCCGGCGGCGGCGGCGCGAGCTTGGGTACTTCCTTGACGATGGGCTTGGGCGGCTCCGGCGGCGGGGGCGGCGGGGGCGGCGGGGGCAGCTTGACCTCCTGGATGATGGTCGCATCCAGCGGCTTCTTCACCACCTCGATGACCTGCTGGCCGAGGCCGTTGACGAGCGCGTAGCCCACCAGCAGATGGAAGACCGCCATCACGCCGATGGCCACCGGGCCGAATCGGCCCTTCGGTGCGAAGTCCTTGCGCCGGCCCGGGGCGTGGATCGAGAGAGTGCTCATGGGACGAACTGCTCCGAACCGACGATGCCGATCTTGGTCAGGCCGATGCGCTGCGCGCTGGCCAGCACGCCGGCCACGACGTCGTAGCGCGCCTTGCGGTCGGGCCGGATGTGCACCTCGGGCTGCACGGCCTGCGCCGCGGCCTGCTGCATGCGCTCCTCCAGCGCCTCGCCGGCCGCCACGGCCTCGCCGTTCCACAGCACGGTGCTGGCCGGGTCGATGTCGATGCGCAGCACCTCGGGCTTCGCATCGCTCGGCGGCGGGTTGCCGGTGGGCATGTTGAGGTTCACCGAGTGCAGCTGGATCGGGATCGTGATGATCAGCATGATCAGCAGCACGAGCATCACGTCGATCAGCGGCGTGGTGTTGATGTCCACCAGCGGCTCGTCGGCGGCCAGCGTGCGGGGGGCCTTCTTCGCGCGTGCCATCTCAGCTCCGGGCGGGCGGCTCGGTGATGAAGCCGATCTTGACGATGCCGGCACGCTGGCAGGCGTAGATGATGCGGCCGACCGGTTCGTAGTCGCTCTTCCAGTCGCCGCGGATGTGCACCTCGGGCTGCGGGTTCATCGCGGCCACGGCCTTGAGCCTGTCGATCAGCGCGGGGGTGCCGGCCACGCGCGCATCGAACCAGTAGATGCCGCCGGCGCCATCGACCGAGATGACGATGTCTTCCGGCTTGCTCTCGCGCACCTCGTTGCGCTGCTTGGGCAGATCCACCGGCACCGAGTAGTTCACCACCGGGATGGTGATCAGGAAGATGATCAGCAGCACCAGCATCACGTCGACCAGCGGCGTGGTGTTGATCGCCGAAACCGCCTGGTCTTCGCCGCCGGCAGCGGGGATGTTCATCGCCATGGTGGAGCTCCCGCGCAGTCGGCCCGCTCAGGCCGGCTGGCCGCCGGCCAGCAGCACGGTGTGCAGTTCACCGGAGAAGTCGCGCACGTCGTCCATCACCGCGGTGTTGCGACGCAGCAGCCAGTTGTAGCCCAGCACCGCCGGCACCGCGACCGCCAGGCCGATGGCCGTCATGATCAGCGCCTCGCCCACCGGGCCGGCCACCTTGTCGATCGAGGCCTGGCCCGCGACGCCGATCGCGGTGAGCGCGTGGTAGATGCCCCAGACGGTGCCGAACAGGCCGATGAAGGGCGAGGTGGAACCCACCGTGGCGAGCAGGCTCATGCCGTTGGACAGTCGCCGCTGCACGCGCTCGGTGGCGCGGTGGATCGAGAGATCGACCCAGTCGGCGAAGTCGACCTTCGCGTGCAGTCCGCCGTGCTTGCGCGTCGCCTCCAGGCCCGCCTCGGCGATGAAACGGAACGGTGAGCCATCGGCGAGCTTGCCCGCACCGGTCTCGACCGTGCCGGCATTCCAGAACTCCTGCTCGGCCTTCTTCGCCTGGCGGCCCATGCGGCCCTGCTCGAGCAGCTTGGTGACGATCACGTACCAGCTGCCCATGCTCATCAGCGCGAGGATCACCAGCACCGACTTGGCCACCGCATCGCTCTGCGTCCACAGCGCCTGCAGGCCATAGGGGTTGTCGACCTTGGCGACAGCCGCCTTGGCGGGTGCCGCCGCGGGCGCGTCACCCGGCTGTGCCAGGCTCGGCGAAGAAAACGTCAGGGCCGTGGCGAGGGCCAGACCGGCCAGAAGGGCTTGGAACATCGGGCGCATGGCGTGTCCTGCGGGGTCGGTGGGTGGGGCGCGCGGGCAGGCCGCGACGCATCGGATGAATGGAATTCTGCGGTCTTTGCAATCGATTGCAAACCAGGGAATACCCGATCCCGAGTGCCATCCGCGACCCAATCGTTTGCGCGCGCGGCGAAGGGTCTGCGGCGCCGGCACTACACTCGGTCCGCCGTGACACCGCCCCGCGATCCCCGCGCGCCGCGCGCCGCCGCCGCGCCCCGCCCTTCCCGCCCGCAGATGGCCGACATCGCCCGGCTCGCCGGGGTGTCGGTGTCGACGGTCTCGCGCGCGCTGTCCGACAGCTCGCTGGTCAATGCCGAGACGCGCCAGCGCATCGCCGATCTGGCGCGCTCTCTGAACTACACGATCAACGTCGGCGCGCAGAACCTGCGCCTGAAGCAGAACCGCACCATCGCGATGGTGGTGCCCTACGACCCGGACACGCGCCAGCACCTGTCCGACCCCTTCTTCCTGAGCCTGATCGGCAGCGTCGCGGACGCGCTCACCGAGCAGGGCTACGACATGCTGCTCTCGCGCGTCGATGCGGACCGGCTGGACCTCGCGGCGCAGCCCTACGAGACCGGCCGCGCGATCGGCATCGTGCTGATCGGCCAGTGGCACCACCATGACCAGCTCAACGAGATGGCGGTGCGCGGCATGCCCTTCGTCGTGTGGGGCGCCCAGCTGACGAACCAGCTCTACGCCACGGTGGGCAGCGACAACCTTGCCGGCGGCCGCATGGCCACCGAGCACCTGCTCGCGCAGGGCACGCGCCACATCGCCTTCGTCGGCGACCCCGACCTGCCCGAGATCGGCCAGCGCTACGCCGGCTACGTGGCCGCGCATGCGGCCCACGGCCTGACCCCCGCGCCGGCGCTGTGCCGCCGCGTGCCCTTCGTCACCGAGGCGATCCAGCGCGACATGCAGGCGCTGGTGAAGAGCGGCGCGCCGCTGGATGGCGTGTTCGCGAGCAGCGACCTGGCCGCGATGAGCGTGATCGCGACGCTGCGCCGCGAAGGCCGGCGCGTGCCGGACGAGGTGGCCGTGGTCGGCTACGACGACATCGCGCTGGCCGCGCACTTCCACCCGCCGCTGACGACGGTGCGCCAGCCCATCGAGGCGGCCGGCCGTGCGCTGGTGGATGCGCTTCTGAGCCAGATCGGCGGCGACAAGCCGCGCTCGACGCTGCTCGTCACCGAGCTCGTGCAGCGCGAGACCACGCGCCCCACGCCGACGCCGGCACCGTCGCCGCGCGCGGCCGGCAGCGCGAAGGCCGCCCGCCGGCGCTGAGCCCGCTCAGCGCGCCAGCCGCGCGCGCATCGCGTCGATCACTGCCTTGTAGTCGCGCTGGCCGAAGATCGCGCTGCCGGCCACGAAGGTGTCGGCGCCCGCGTCGGCCACCGCGCGGATGTTGTCGACCTTGATGCCGCCGTCGACTTCCAGCCGGATGTCGCGCCCGCTGGCGTCGATGAGCTTGCGTGCGCGCTCGACCTTCTTCAGCGCCGCGGGAATGAAGCTCTGCCCGCCGAAGCCGGGGTTGACGCTCATGATCAGCACCAGGTCGACCTTGTCGATCACCCACTCGAGCACGTCCAGCGGCGTCGCGGGGTTGAACACCAGGCCGGCCTGGCAGCCCTCGGCCTTGATCAGCTGCAGCGTGCGGTCGACGTGCACGCTCGCCTCGGGGTGGAAGCTGACGAGGTCGGCGCCGGCCTTGGCGAAGGCGGTCGCCAGCGCGTCGACCGGCTGCACCATCAGGTGCACGTCGATCGGCGCGCGATGACCCGCCGGCGTCACCGCGTGCTTGCGCAGCGCCTCGCAGACCATCGGCCCGAAGGTGAGGTTGGGCACGTAATGGTTGTCCATCACGTCGAAGTGGATCCAGTCGGCGCCGGCGGCGAGCACGTCGCGCACCTCCTCGCCGAGTCGGGCGAAGTCGGCGGACAGGATGCTCGGTGCGATGCGATGGGTGGTCATGGTCGAAGGGCCTCGAAGATCGAGGGAATTCTAGGCGGCCACCTAGAATGCGCCGCATGGCACGACCCGAGTTCACCAACACCGTCGTGGTGAGGCCGCTGCCCGAGCAGTCGGACCCGGCGAAGGGGCAGCACGCCTTCGCCTACACCATCACCATCCGCAACACCGGCGACGTGACCGCGCAGCTGATCGCGCGCCACTGGATCATCACCGACGCCGAGGGCCGCACCGAGGAGGTCCGCGGCCTCGCGGTGGTGGGCCACCAGCCGCTGCTCAAGCCCGGCGAGAGCTTCGAGTACACCAGCTGGACGCGCCTGGACACGCCGCACGGCTCGATGCGCGGCACCTTCTTCTGCATGACCGAGGACGCGCGGCCGTTCGACGCTCCGGTGCCGGAGTTCGCGCTGGCCACCGCCTCGACGCTGCATTGAGCGCAGCCGTCACGCTCGGCCCGGCGCGCGGCGCCGGCTGGGACCTCACCGCGCTGCTGAACGCCGCCGACCCGAAGGCCTCGCTGGCCGAGCGCCAGCTCTGGCTGGTGCGGCTGATGGAGTGGCTGCGGCGTGCGCCGCTGGAGGGCGCGGCCGAGCGCCACACGCCGCTGCCGGTGCTGCGCCTGAAGCACCTGCTCAACGTGCTCGACCGGCACGAGGCACACCGCACCACGCTGGGCGCGCTGCTGGCGCGCTTCTGGCGCGAGATCGACACCGTTGCGCTGTTCGCCGACTTCGGCTTCTCGCCGCGCATGAACTTCTTCGGCGAGCTCGGCCAGCGCCTGCGCGCGCGGCTGCTGCCGATCACGCCCGAGACGCAGGATCTCGGCGAGCTGTTCGCGCTGCTGTTCCCGAGCGGGCGCGACGCCGAGTGGCTGGCGGCGATCGACGACGACACGCTCGCGCGCCTGGCCGCGATGCTCGGCCCGGTGGCCGCTCCGGGGCAGGACCTGCGCACGCCGCTGGTGGAGGGCATCGCCTACCTCGCCGCCGCGGTGCGCGCCTCCGGCCACTCCGCGGCGCTGCGCCAGCGCATGAGCGCGGAGCGGCTCGCCGACGATCCGTTCCGCCAGCTCGCCGGCAGCGCCGAGCGGCTCGGCACGCACGTGCAGGCCGGCGACACCGCCGCGCAGCTGCAGGAGGCGCAGTACCTGCGCGCGCTGCTCGACGCCTGCCGCCGCGCGGCCGACAGCGTGGCCGCGCACCTCGAGGAGTTCGGCGTGTCGGTCAACGTCGTGTTCGAGACCGACCAGCTGCGCGCACGCTGCCAGCGCATCGAGGCGCTGCTGACCACGTTGCTCGCGCCGCAGCCGGCGCGCGAGCTGCTGAGGCTGATCGCGCAGCTCGCGCGGGAGGCGCAGCAGCGGCGCGGCATCCGCAGCCTGTTCGCGCGCCACTACTCGCTGCTGGCGCGCAAGGTGGCCGAGCGCAGCGCCGAGACCGGCGAGCACTACATCACCCGCGACCGCGCCGAGTACCGCGCGATGCTGCGCGCCGCGGCGGGCGGCGGCGCGGTGATCGTCGCCACCACCTTCGTGAAGTTCCTCGTCGGCGCGATGGGGCTGGCGGCCTTCTGGGCGGGCCTGGCCGCGGGCCTCAACTACGCGGCCAGCTTCGTGCTCATCCACCTGATGCACTGGACGGTGGCCACCAAGCAGCCGGCGATGACGGCGCCGGCCATGGCCGCGAAACTCGGCGACGTGAGCGACGACGCGCGCATCGAGGCCTTCGTCGACGAGGTGGCGCACCTGATCCGCTCGCAGGCCGCCGGCATCTTCGGCAACCTGATGGTGGCCGGCCCGCTGGTGCTGGCCGTGCAGCTGGCCGCGCAGGCCGCACTCGGCCAGCCGCTGGTGAACGCACAGCAGGGGCAGTACGTGCTGCACTCGATCACGCTGCTCGGGCCGACGGCGCTCTACGCCGCCTTCACCGGCGTGTTGCTGTTCGCGAGCTCGCTGATCGCCGGCTGGGCCGAGAACTGGTTCGTGTGGCACCGGCTCGACAGCGCGATCGCCTGGAACCCGCGCTCGATCGCGCTGCTCGGCGATGCGCGCGCCAAGCGCTGGGCCGCCTGGTGGCGCGCCAACATCTCCGGCCTCGCCGCCAACGTCTCGCTCGGCCTGATGCTCGGCCTCGTGCCGGCGATCGCGGGCTTCTTCGCGCTGCCGCTGGAGGTACGCCACGTGACGCTCTCCACCGGGCAGCTCGCCGCGGCGCTCGGCGCGCTCGGCACCGACGTGCTGCGCGAGAGCGCGTTCTGGTGGTGCGTGGCCGGCATCGCCGTCACCGGCGTGCTCAACCTGACCGTCAGCTTCGCACTCGCCTTCAAGGTGGCGCTGCGCTCGCGCGGCATCCGCCTCGCCGACCGCAGCCGCATCGCCCGCGCGATCCGCGCGCGGCTGCGGCACGCGCCGCTGTCGTTCGTGTTCCCGCCGAAGGCCTCACTCTGAATCGTCGCGACGCCGCTCGCCCTTCCGGCGGCCGGAGAACATCGTCCACCACACGATGAGCAGCAGGATGACGAGCGCGCCGAGCGCTTCCAGCAGAATCAGTGTCATGACGATCTCGAGGGGCCGGGCCTGGATGGGCGCGGCGATTCTAGGAGGGCTCGCGGCCTGCGCCGTGGTGCCCGAGGCCACGACCCCTTCCTCGCCCCCGGCTTCCGCGCCGAGCGCGCCGGCCGCCACCCCAACGCCCACGGGCCCCACCGTGCTGCGCCCTCGCGCGCGCTGGGTGGCCGTCGACTGGGCCGAGCTGCCCGGCTGGGCCGCCGATGCCCAGCGCGAGCTGTGGCCTGCGCTGCAGCGTGGCTGCGAGAAGCCCGCGCCCGGCTGGGAGGGCGTGTGCGCCGCGGCGCGCGGCCATCAGCCCGCGAGCGACGCCGACGCGCGCCAGTGGCTGCAGCTGCGCCTGCGGCCGTGGCGCGTCGAGAGCCTGGAGGGCAGCGCCGAGGGCCTGGCCACCGGCTACTTCGAGCCGCTGGTGGAAGCGGTGCGCCAGCCGCGCGCGCCCTTCCGCGTGCCGCTGCACGCGCTGCCCGACGACCTCGCCACGCGCAAGCCGTGGTGGACGCGCCAGCAGATCGACACGCTGCCCGCCGCTCAGGCCGCGCTGCGCGGCCGCGAGCTCGCGTGGGTGGCCGATCCGCTCGACGCGCTGCTGCTGCAGGTGCAAGGCTCGGGCCGGTTGCTGATCGCCGAGGCCAACGGCACGAGGCGCCAGGTGCGCGTGGCCTACGCCGGCCACAACGACCAGCCCTACAAGTCGGTCGGCCGCTGGCTGATCGAACAGGGCGAGCTCCGGCCCGAGCAGGCCTCGTGGCCGGCCATCAAGGCCTGGGCGCGCGCCAACCCGAAGCGCCTCAACGAGCTGCTGTGGAGCAACCCGCGCTACGTGTTCTTCAGGGAAGAGCCGCTGCCCGACCCGGCCGTCGGCCCGAAGGGCGCCCAGGCGGTGCCGCTGACGCCGGGGCGCTCGATCGCGGTCGACCCGCAGTCGGTGCCCTATGGCACGCCGGTGTGGCTGGACACGACCGAGCCGCTGTCGAGCACGCCGCTGCGCCGCCTCGTGATGGCGCAGGACACCGGCAGCGCGATCACCGGCGCCGTGCGCGCCGACTATTTCTGGGGCTGGGGCGGCGACGCCGAAGCGCAGGCCGGCCGCATGAAGCAGCCGCTGCGCATGTGGGTGCTCTGGCCGCGCTGAGCGGCCAGCTCGTTCATGCGGGTGCGGCGTCGCGCTGCGGCGCGGCAGCCGTGGCCTCGGCCGGCAGGTGCATCGTCACCGTGGTGCCGGCGCCGGCCTCGCTGGCGAGCACGAGCTCGCCGCCGAGGATCTCGACGATCTCCTTGACGATCGCCATGCCCAGGCCGGTGCCGGGAATGTTGCCCGAGGCATCGGCACGGTAGAAGCGCTCGCCGACACGCGCCAGCTGCGCGGCCGTCATGCCGATGCCGTGGTCGGCCACCACCAGCGCGAGCCGCTCGCCCTCGCGCCGCAGCGCGACGTCGACACTGCCGCCGTCGGGCGAGTACTTGTAGGCGTTGGACAGCACGTTGCCGAGCGCCTGCGCGAACTTCTTGCGGTCCACCGCGGCCCGCACCTCGCCTTCCGGCAACTGCAGCAGCGGCGCCTCGCGCCCGTTCGGCGGCTTGAAGTCGTTGACGATCTCGCGCACCAGCGCGGCCAGGTCGAGCGGCTCGATCTCGAAGTCCAGCCCGCCGCGCGATTCGATGCGCGCCAGGTCGAGCAGCTCGTTGATGATCGAGATCATCAGCCGCGCCTGGCGGTGCACGGTGGCGAGCGCCTCGGCGCGGTTCGCCTCGCCGAGCTTGCGCACCATCATCAGCTCGACGAAACCGAAGATGCTCGCCATCGGCGTGCGCAGCTCGTGCGCGGCGGTGGAGAGGAACTCGCTCTTGATCCGCTCGACCTCGGTCTGGTGCGTCACGTCGCGCAGGTGCAGCACCTGCGACACGGTGGCGTCGTCGCCGGTGCGCAAGGCGACCTCGAAGACACGCCGCTTCGGCCGCTCGGCCTCGACGAGGTGCCGCTTGCCGCCGCCGGCGGCACGCATCTGCGCGAACGGCGGCAGCTGGCCGGCGTGCAGTGCACAGCGCGCGTTCAGCAGCGCCATGAACGCCGTCTCGTCCAGTCCGATCAGCTCGGAGGCGGCGATGCCCGTCATGCGCGCGAACCCCGGGCTCACGTAGCCGACCGTGCCGGCGCGGTCGAACGAGAGGAAGCCGTCGGGGCTGAGCGCGAAGATCGCGTCGAGCTGCTCGCCGCGCTCCTGCAGCTTCAGCGTCAGCTCGGAGATCAGGTGCGTGATGGCCTGCAGGTCGTCGTGGCCGCCGCGCAGGCGGCTGGCCGCCTGAGGCATCAGGCCCTCGAGCAGGCCGCGCAGCGCGGTCAGGGTCTGCTCGCGGGATTCGGAGGCCACGCGCAGCCGCTGCTCCAGTGCGCTCTGCTCGGTGACGTCGCGGCAGGCCAGCACGTGGCCGACCACCGCGCCGTCGCCGGCGGCGATCGGAGAGAGCGTGATGTCGAGCACGTGCAGCCCGGCGCGCACGCGCTGCGCCTGCCAGGCGCCCTGGGGCATCACACCATCGGGCAGCAGCCCCGGCAGGATCTCCTGCACCGGACGGCCGAGCGCACCGTCGAAGGGCAGGTGCAGCAGTTCGCACGCCGCCGGGTTGGCCAGCAGCACGCGGCCGGCGGGGTCGAGCGTGAGCACGCCGTCGGCGATGGCGCCGAGCGTCACGGCCGCCTGCTCGCGCTGCGCCTGCATGCTGGCGGCCGCCCGGTTGAGCGCCTCGAAGGTGCGGCGCAGTTCGATCGGCGTGTCGTCGGCCTCGGCCAGCGTCGTCGGCGGCGAGCGCCCGTCGGTGTCGAAGCCCTGCAGCGCGTCGAGCCGGCCGAGCCACCGCTTGAGCGGCATGCGGATCGCGACCAGGCCGCCGACCAGCGCCGCCAGCGAGAGCGCCAGCGCATACAGCGCCTGGTTCCACAGCGCGCCGGCGATCGGCTCGGGCGCGTAGCGCAGGCGCAGCACGCCATAGTCGCGCCCGCCGACGGTGAGCGGCAGGTTCGTGTCGAACAACCGCCCGGCCACCAGCGCCGAGAGCCAGGCCGGCGGGCGCTCGCCCTGCGTCGGGTCGGCCTCGGCGCGCACGCTGCCTCCCTTGGTGTCGATGAAGGCCGCGGAGGCGAAATCGGAGTTGTCGATCGCGCGCTGCAGCGTGCGCTCGATGGTCTCGTAGTCGCCGATGACCGCGCTGTCGGCGATGGCCGGCGCCATCACGAGCACCAGGCCGTCGGCGCGCCGCTGGGCGTTCTCCAGCCCGAGCGTGAACTGGTAGCGAAAGAACAGCACCAGCCCGGCGACGACGAAGCCGATCAGCGCCAGCGAGTAGAGCGCGAAGACGCGCCCGACCAGCGAGCGCGGCAGGGGCAGGCGCAGCGGCATTGGCGGTGGCCTCAGCGCAGCTGCGCCGGTGCGGTGCGGTAGAAGTCGCGGTAGACGCCGTATTCGCTGCCGTCGGATGCGATGAAGTGCGCCTCGGCGTTCAGGCCGATCAGCTTCGAGGCCTGCTCGAGCACCTCGCGCCCCTTGGGATCCTGCGCCATGCCGAGGAAGGCGCGTGCGACGGCCTTCACGTCGGCCTCCGGCACGCGGGCGGAGTTCATCAGCGCGAGGTCGTGCACCGCCGGCGACGACCACAGCACGCGCATCGCCTTGCCTTCGCGGCGCGCATAGTTCTCGACCAGCTGCGAGTTCGCGCCCACGGCCACGGCCTTGCCGCTGAACAGCTGCGCGAAGGCGCCGTCCATGTTGCCGCCGAACACGACCTTCACGTCGATCTTGCGGTTGAGCAGCTGCGCGTAGGTGAACTTGTAGGCGACCGTGGCCTCGGGGCCGGGGAAGGCGACTTCCTTGCCGGCCAGTTGCGCGAGGTCGGTGATCGGCGAATCGGCCGGCACCGCGATCACGCCGTGCACCGGCGGCGTGAGGCGGCGGCCGAACACCTTCCAGCCGAGCTTCTCGCGCTCCGGGCTGAAGAGGTGGTTGGTGAAGACGAAGTCGACTTCCTGCGCCAGCACGTACGACGTGGTGTCCGCGGAAGTGCGGCCGATCTTCAGGTTGAGCTTGACGCCGCTCTTCTCCGAGACGTACGCGATGATCGGGTTCCAGTAGCCGGCCGTCAGCGGGATGCTGGCCTGGTTCACGGGCGAGAAGTTGTACTCGGCCGCGGCCGCCTCGGCCGGCAGCGCGGACGCGAGGGCGGCGCTGAGCGCACCGATCAGGAGGGCACGGCGGCCCGTATCGAGGGTCATGGTGAGTGTCGCGCGAAAGCGCTGTTCGCCCGGCCGGGCGGTACGCCCGATATCGGCGGCCCGAAGCGGAACTTGAGCGGAACCCGATTCGATCGCGAAGGCTGGCGCTCAGCCGGCCACGACCTTGTTGCGCCCCTGCTGCTTGGCCTCGTACAGCGCCCGGTCGGCGCGCGCGATCGCCTCCACCAGCGTCTCGTCGGGCCGGTGTTCGACCAGCCCGGCCGAGAGCGTGAAGGCGAGCTCGCGGCACTCGTGCGCCACGCGTAGCGCCTCGACGCGCGTACGCAGCCGCTCCAGCCCGAGGCGCGCGGCAGTCAACCCGGTGCTCGGCAGCATCAGCATGAACTCCTCGCCGCCCCAGCGCGCCAGCACGTCGGCCTCACGGATCGCCGCCAGCGCCTCGTGTGCGAACACCTTCAGCACGGCGTCGCCGGCCGGGTGGCCGTGCGTGTCGTTGATGCGCTTGAAGCGGTCGATGTCGAGCACCGCGATGCAGAAGCGCTCGCCGCGCGCCTCGCTGCGCGCGCGCTCGGCCTCGAGCAGCGTGCTCATGTGGCGGCGGTTGGCCAGGCCGGTGAGCTCGTCGCGCTGCGCCAGCACCTCGTTGCGCGCCAGCGCCTCGCGCAGCTCGGCCTTCTGGTGCTTGAGCTGGTCACGCAGCCGGCCGAGCTGGCCGGCCAGCATCGAGACCGCCGGCAGGATGATCGCGATGACGAGGAAGTGCGCGAACTCGACCTCGGGCCGGTAGATGCGCGGATCACGCCAGGCCATCAGCGCCATCGCCGCGCCGAAGAGCGCCAGCGCCAGCCAGCTCATGCGCCGCACCTGCGCCGGGCTGAGCGAATACAGCCCGAACATCAGCACCACCATCATGATCGGGAACACCGCACCGCGCGCACGCCCCGCCAGCGTGTAGGCCACCGCGCCGACGGCCAGCGCGAAGCTCATCTGCGCCACGGTCAGCGACGGGTCGGCGAAGCGCTCGCTCGCGCCGCTGCGGATCGCCGCGAAGAACAGCAGCATGCCGCCCAGGCCGAGCAGCGAGAGCGCGAGCACCGGCCGCGGCGCGGCGATGTCGGCGGCCACGAAGTAGCCCATGCTCGCCACGCTGTAGGCCATCAGGCCACAGGCCAGAAGGCAACGCGCGCTGCGCGTGCGCAACCGCCGCTCGGTGCCGAGCAGCATGTCGACGAAGGCTGCCAGGCGCGGATGCATCGCAGATTCAGCGGCCAGCCGGCGCGTCGCCGGCGGCGCGCAGGTGGCCGAGCGGCAGCGCGCCGCCCGACTTGACCTCGCCGAGCGAGAAGCTGGTGTGCACGTCCTTCACGTGCGGCAGGCCCATCAGCGCATCGAGGGCGAAGCGCGAGAAGGCGTCGAGGTCGGTGGCCATCACCTGCAGCTCGAAGGTGCCCGAGCCCGAGATGTAGTGGCAGGAGATCACTTCCGGCAGCCGGCGGATCGCTTCCTCGAGCTGGCGCGTCGCCTCGGCGGTGTTGCGGTCGGCGTCGATGCGCACGAAGGCGAGCACGCCCAGGCCGATCTTGCGCCGGTCGATCTCCGCCCGGTAGCCGGTGATGAAGCCCTGCTCCTCCAGCCAGCGCACGCGCCGCCAGGTGGGCGCGGCCGACAGGCCGATGCGCGAGGCCAGCTCGGCGTTGGACAGGCGCGCATCCTGCTGCAGCTCGCGCAGGATCGCGATGTCGTAGCGGTCGAGCGCGGCGCCATGGGCGTCGGCGGCTTCGGCCGTCGGATCTGGGGTTTTCCCTTGTGCCGGCATTTCGGGCGCGATTTTGCTTTCATTCAGCACTTTCTGGCAAGAATCTTTCTTCCTCAATCCCCATTCG
>WBZM01000772.1_pt1 | contig 39012 bp, 40 predicted proteins | sample 5204271 | NCBI WGS metagenome assembly WBZM01 (sample SAMN12344346, study PRJNA552823) | activated sludge metagenome | biome: Activated sludge suspended growth; feature: Nitrification reactor; material: Wastewater; isolation source: activated sludge from nitrification reactor of wastewater... | reverse complement strand
CGCGCCGGTCCACTTCCCGGCCGCCTTTCTCGGCAAGCCGCTGGTCATCCGTTTCTGGGCCGACTGGTGCCGGTACTGCGAGGGCGAGATGACGGCGATCGAGTCCGTCTATCAGCGCCATCGGGGCCAGGGACTGCAAGTGCTGGCGGTCAATAGCGGACAGGACAAGCCGGCCGTGGTCGCGTTCATGAAGAAGATCGGCGTCAGCTACCCGGCGCTGCTCGACGAGCAGTCGAAGATTGCCCGCGGTTTCGGCGTCGTCGGCCTGCCGACCACCTATTTTGTGGACGCCCGCGGCATCGTGCGCGGCAAGATCGTCGGCGAGGCCGATGAGGCGACCTTCGAGCGCCAGGTGGTGGAATTGCTGAAATGAGCGACAATGCAACGTGCGATCTCTGTGGATTGCCCGTCGGTCTGCAGGATTTCAGCCTGCCCACGCCGGAACGGACGTTCCACTTTTGCTGCGAGGGCTGCAAGGGGATTTACCAGATGTTGAACGACATCGAGGACACCCCCGGCCCGCCAGCCAACAACCCCTCTCAAGGAGAATCCAGATGATGCAACCGATGATGACCGAAGCCGCCCGTCAGGCCCCGCAGGTCATGGGCGAAATGATGAAGCCGATGGTGATGGGCGCCGGCGGCTATGCCGCGGCCCGCGTCCTGACCACCAACCCGGCGCTTGCCTTCCTGCGCACGCCGCTGGTGGTTTTTGCCGCTGGCGTGACGACCGGCTACCTCTTGCACAAGTATCGCCGCGAGATCATTCAGGCGGTGACCAAGGCAGCCGACATGGGCAGGGATTTCGTTCTGCAGCAGAAGGAATCGCTCGACGATCTGGTCGCCGAGGCGCAGGAAGGCAACGAAGCCGAAGCCAAGGCCCAGGGCAGCGTCGAGGCCGGCGCACCGGCAGCCAGGCCAAGGGCCAGGAAAGCCGCTGCGAGCGCCTGATCCAAACTTCCCGAGTCGCGAGTCCGTCCATGAGTGCCCCGTCCGTCAATCCCCTTTCCCGCCAGATTCTGGTCCTGCACAAGAGCGCAGGTCATGTCCGTTTCGCCTTGCCGGAAGCGCTCGCCAATCCCGGCTCGGCGGCCGTCATCAAGGCGGCGCTGCTGCGCATCCCCGGTGTCAGGCTGGTGCAGGTCGATGCCGGAACCGGCAAGCTGGGCGTTCATTACGACCCGATCGCCTGCAGCCTGCCGCAGCTTGCGCTCGTCCTCAAGGGCAGCCTGGAAGCTGCCGCAACCGCAGCGGCGCGCCCGACCGCTGCCAATGCGCCTCCGGCATCCGGGATCGGAGAAATTGGCCAGCAGCTGGCCCGGGGAGCGAAGCACGCGGAAACGCTGGCGCGGCGCTTCGCACAACGTGCCCAGACACAACTGGCGCCAACTCAACCGGCCGACAGCGGCGCGGCGCCGGGCAAGCTGGCCCCGCTGCGCCGCGCCTTCGACCCGTCGCTGCTCAACGAGAAGGCGGTGATCAATTTCGCCAACGACATCGTCGCCTTCTACCTGATCCGGGTGCATTGGAACCTGATCACGCAGCACTGGCTCAAGTCGCCGCTGCGGCACGCCGACGTCTGGCTGACGGTTTTCTACCTCACCTTCCTGCTGGTGCGCTACCGCAAGGGCGCGCCGCGTTCCCCGGCCAAGTCCAACCCGGCGCCGCCCGTCGAGGAAAAGGCGGCAGCGTGAGTGCGCCGCTCGAGATCCGGCTGGCGCATGCCCTGCAGCGGCGCATCCGGGTCGTCATCCCGGCGCTGAAGGGCGACCGGGAGCGCTTCTATCTGCTGGAAATCCTGCTGCGCAAGCGGCCGGCGATCCGGGAAATCCGAAGCGAAAGCCGGATCGGCTCGCTGACCATCCATTTCGACCCGGCGGCCATCGCGCGTGCCGATCTGCTCGCCGCAGTGACGCAGATCGCCACCGTGCTGGCGCGTAGCCCGCGGACGCTCAAACCGGAAGCGAAAGCCGCTCTGGAGGGCCCGCTCCGGCACAGTTCGGTGGCCATCGAGGGGATGACCTGCGCCTCCTGCGCGGCGCTGATCGAGCTGACGCTGCAGCGCGACCCGCGCGTCAGCAACGCCACCGTGAATTTCGCCGCGGCCACCTGCGCCGTTGACGGCCAACTCGACCGCGACGCGGTTTTCGCGCTCGTCGATCGCCTCGGCTACACGCCGCGCCCGATGGATACGCTCAGCCAAAGGCGCTTTCTCGTCGAACGCGAGAAGATTCTGCGCGAAGAGGCGCGCAAGCGTTTCCTCGCCGCCGCCGCCCTGACCGCGCCGTTGATGGTACTGGGCATGGCGATGCCGCACCACTACGGCCTGCGCCTGCTGCAGTTCGTGCTGGCGACACCGGTGGTCTTCGGCGCCGGCCTGCCGTTCTTCGAGAAAGCCTTCAAGCTGGCGCGCAACGGCAGCGCCAGCATGGACACACTGATCGCCCTCGGCGCCGGTGCCGCCTACCTCTACAGCCTGCCCGGCCTGCTGCCGCACCGCCGCACGCACTTCCTCTATTTCGAGGCGGCTGCAAGCATCGTCACCTTCGTGCTGCTCGGCCGCTATCTGGAAGAGCGCGCCAAGGGCAAGGCCGGCGAAGCGATCCGCCAGCTCATCGAACTCCAGCCGGCGACCGCGACCGTCATCCGCGATGGCGTCGAGAGGATCGTCGATGTCGAATCCGTTGTCCCCGGCGAAATCCTGCTGGTGCGACCCGGCGAGCGGGTGCCGACCGACGGCGAAGTGATCGCCGGCAGTTCGGCGGTCGATGAAGCAATGCTCACCGGCGAAAGCCTCCCGGTCGGCAAGGCAGTCGGCGACAAGGTAATCGGTGGCTGCCTGAACCAGAACGGCGCACTGACGCTGCGCGCCACCGCGGTCGGCCAGGACACGGTACTGGCGCATATCGTGCACATGGTGGATGAGGCGCAGAGTGCCAAACTGCCGGTCCAGAAGCTGGCCGACCGGATTTCCTCGGTCTTCGTGCCGGGAGTCATCGGCATCGCCGGGGTCACTGCCGGCGGCTGGCTGCTCGGTGGCGCGCCCGCGACGCATGCGCTGGCCCATGCCATCGCCGTCGTCCTGATCGCCTGCCCGTGCGCCCTAGGCCTCGCGACGCCGACGGCGATCATGGCCGGCACCGGCGCGGCGGCGCGGCGCGGCATTTTCATTCGCAACGGCACGGCGCTGGAAATCGGCGCCAAGGTCACCACCGTGGTCTTCGACAAGACCGGGACCATCACCGAAGGGCGCCCGCTGGTCAGCGACTGGCAGAACCTGAGTGGTCTGCCGGACAAGGAATTGCTCGGCCTGCTGGCGGCCGCCGAGAGCGGATCGGAACATTACCTGGCCAGGGCCCTGCGCGAGTTCGCCCAAACGCTCGCTGTTGCGGTCGACAGCGAAAAAGTGGCCAATTTCAGGGTCGAGCCGGGGCATGGCATCGCGGCCGATGTCGACGCTCGCAGCATCGTCATCGGCAATGCCGAATGGCTGACCGCCTGTGGCGTCCAGACGACGCCTCTCGCCGAAGCCTGCGCGCGCGCCGGCGGCGAAGGAAAGACGCCGGTACTGGCCGCAATCGATGGCCAGCTGGCCGCTTTCTTCGCCATCGCCGACCAGCCGCGAGCGGATGCCGCAGCGACCATCGAGCGCCTGCACCGGTTCGGCATCAAGACGCTGATGGCGACCGGTGACATCGAGGCCGCTGCACGCCATGTCGCCGGACTGGTCGGCATCGACCGCGTCGAGGCCCGCGCCACACCGGAGCGCAAGCTGCAACTGGTTCGTGCCCTGCAAGCCGCCGGCGAAGTCGTGGCGATGGTCGGCGACGGCATCAACGATGCGCCGGCGCTGGCGGCGGCAGACATCAGCATGGCGATCGGCGGCGGCACCGACATTGCCGTCGAGGCGGCCGACCTGACCCTGGTGCGCGGCGATCTCGGCAAGGCGACGGAAGCGCTGGCGATCTCGCGACTTACCATGCGCATCATCCGCGAAAACCTGTTCTGGGCGCTCGGCTACAACACCATCGCCATCCCGGTGGCGGCGGCCGGCCGCCTCAACCCGATGATCGCGTCGGCGGCGATGGCGGCGAGTTCGGTCTCGGTCGTCGTCAATTCGCTGCGCCTGCTCAAATAGGACCGAGGCGGGCGGTGGATCACTCGCTGCACCATGCCGTCGCGGGGTTCGGCTATTTCGCCGCCTTCATGACCGGCATCCTCGGCAGCGGCCATTGCCTCGGCATGTGCGGCGGCCTGGTCTGCGGCTATTTCATCCGGGCGCGGGCTGCCGGCAGCGGGCGCCTCAACATCGCCCCCTATCTCGCCTACCACGGCGCGCGGATTACCGTGTACGCGATGGTCGGGCTGATCGCCGCGGCGCTCGGCGCGGTACTCGTATCGACCGGCCAGATCGGGCTGGCGCAAGGCGTGCTGCAGATCGTCGCCGGGCTGATCGTCATCCTGCTCGGCCTGGAACTGCTCGGCCTCTCGCCGCTCAGGCTGACTGTCGGCTTCGCGCCGGCGCGCTGGTTGCGCCAGCAGTTCGCCGGTGCCGCGCAAAAGGGAGCGCTGCGCGGGGCAGGCGTCGCCGGCCTGGTCAACGGCCTGATGCCCTGCTCGATGACAATGGCGATGGCGGTCAAGGCGACGACCGCCCCGTCGGTGGCGGAAGGCGGCCTGCTGCTCCTCTCCTTCGGCGCCGGCACGCTGCCCTCGATGCTGCTCGCCAGCCTCCTGTTCGGCAAGCTCGGCCCGCAACTGCGCGGCGCTATGCAGAAGGGGGCAGGGCTGTTCGTCATCGCGCTCGGGCTGTCGACACTGTGGCAGGGCGTCAGTTATTTTCTGGTCATGCACAGGCTGGTCGGTTAGCACGATGCGCCGGTGGGCCATTGCGACAATATGTCGCACGGGATGCCCATCGGCCAGGGCTAATATGATCGGCATTCATTCGCCGAGGGAGAACACCATGAAACGCCGCGACCTGTTCAAACTTTCGCTTGCTTCCGGCGGGCTGGCGCTCGCCGCCGCCCAGTCCAAGGCGGCGCCGGCCTGCCCGGGCGACGGGACGCCCAACCAGTTCATCCCGAAGAACCCGCCGGACCCCAAACCGCTGGAAAACGAGTTCGAGAAGTACCTGAAATGCCCCTACTGCGGCATGGACCGCAAGGAGCACAACCGTAGCCGGATGCTGGTCCAGTATTCGGACAATCTGGTCGACGCAACCTGCTCCATCCATTGCCTGGCGCTCAGCCTCGGTCTCAACGTCGATCGCGAGCCGAAGGAAATCTGGGGTCCCGATTATGCCAACAGCGCCGATCCCCGCCCGCTGATGCCGGTCGACAAGCTGACCTACCTGATCGGCGCCGACCTCAAGCACGCCATGACCAAGCGCAGCAAGCATTCCTTTGCCGCCCCCGAAACCGCCAGGGAGTTCCAGGCCAGACACGGCGGCGCCCTCGGCAAGTTCGACGACGCGCTGCGCGAGTCCTACCTGGACATGGCCAGCGACGTCGCGATGATCCGCAAGATCCGGGCCGAACAGCGCAAGAAGATGGCCGAACAGAAGCCCGGCTGATGCCAGCTCGCTACCGCCTTCTCGGGATCATCGGGCTTATCTGGGCCCTGGCGTTAGCCGCGAGCGCCAACGCCCAGACCGCGCTGTCCGGCATTCCCAAGCCCGACGCAAGGGATCTCTGCCCGGTCTGCGGCATGATCGTCTCGAAATACCCGAACTGGACCGCGACCGTGCTCTACAAGAACGGCCACGCCCACCATTTCGATGGCGCCAAGGACATGTTCAAGTATCTTCAGGATCTGCCGAAGTACGCTCCGGGGCATCACCAGGAAGACATCAGGGCGATCGCCGTCACCGATTTCTACAACCTCGGCAAGGCCGATGCGCGGCAGGCCTTCTTCGTCATCGGCTCGGACGTACTCGGGCCGATGGGGCACGAGTTCGTCCCGCTGGCCAACCGGACGGATGCCGAAGAGTTCCTCAGGGACCACAAGGGCAAGCGGGCGCTCGCTTTCGACCAGGTAACCGCGCAGCTTGTCGATCAGGTCGACAACGGCAGGTTCTAGCCTGTCGCCGCCGAGGCGTTCAGCCTTTCCAGCGCCTCGCGCAGCTTGGCCGGTTCATCCAGGCGCAGCATGCGGCGCACGGTGGGCGCAAGCTCGTTGACGTCGGCCTTCAGCACGCGGCTTTTGACCTTGAGTATCTGCGAGGGATGCATCGAGAAGTTGCGCAGTCCCATGCCGAGCAGCAGACGCGTCAGCTTGGGATCGCCAGCCATTTCCCCGCAGACCGAAACCGGGATGCCGACCTTCTCGGCGCTGGCCAGCGTGTGGGCGACCAGCATCAGCACCGCCGGGTGCAGCGGATCGTAAAGACTGGATACCTGCTCGTCGGATCGGTCGATGGCGAGCGTGTACTGGATCAGGTCGTTGGTACCGATCGACAGGAAATCGAGGCGGCGCAGAAAGAGGCCGACCGCCAGCGCCGCCGCCGGAATTTCGATCATGCCGCCGACCTCGATCTTTTCATCGAAGGGAACCTTTTCGCCGCGCAGGCTCGACTTGGCCAGCTCCACTGCGGCCAGCGTCTGGTCGATTTCGTGGGCGTGGGCGAGCATCGGGATGAGGAGCTTGATCGGCCCGTATTTCGTTGCGCGCAGGATGGCGCGCAACTGGGTCTGGAACATCCGCGGTTCGGCCAGCGACAGGCGGATCGCGCGGCGCCCCAGTGCCGGGTTGGTCTTGACGCGGTTGCCGAATTCGTCCGGGTGGAAATCCTTGTCGTTGCCGAGGTCGAAGGTGCGGATCGTCACCGGGCGGCCTTCCATACCCTTGACGACCTTCTTGTAGGCCTCGTACTGCTCACGCTCGTCAGGCATGTCGCCGCGGTCGAGAAAGAGGAATTCGGTGCGGAACAGGCCGACGCCTTCGGCGCCGCCGTCGAGCGCGGCCGCCACATCCCCAGGCAATTCGATGTTGGCGTACAAATGGACGTCGACGCCGTCGATGGTCTGCGACCTGGCCGTCTTCAGCCGCCTGAGCTTGGAGTTCTCCAGCTCGATCTGGTTCTTGCGCAGCTGATACTCTTCCAGCACCCGCTGATCGGGATTGACGATGACCACCCCGCGCGCGCCATCGACGATCAGTTGCTCGCCGTCGCGGATCATCGCGCGGGCGTTCTCCATCCCGACCACCGACGGAATCGCCAGGCTACGCGCCAGGATCGCGGTATGCGAGGTGGCGCCGCCGACATCGGTGATGAACGACGCGAAACGGTGTTCCTTGAAGGCGATCACGTCGGCCGGCGACATGTCATGGGCGACGACGATCAGGGTTTCTTCCTTGACCCCCTTGACCGCCTTCATGAGTGGCCGGCCGGGATGACCCAGAAGCTCCTTGACCACCCGCTCGACAACCTGCCTGACATCGAACTTGCGCTCGCGCAGGTAGGGATCCTCGAACTTGCTGAACTGGGCGACCAGGCGCTCCATCTGCTGTACCAGCGCCCACTCCGCATTGCAGCGCCGCTCGCGGATGATCGCGCGCGGCTTGTCGCAAAGTTCCGGGTCATCGAGGAACATCAAGTGGATGTCGATGAACGCGCCCAGCTCGGCCGGCCCGTTTTCGGCCGACTCCTTCATCGCTTCCAGTTCGCGCTTGACCGCACTGATCGCGGAGTCGAAGCGGGCGATCTCCCTGTCGACCATGCGCGGCGCAATGGTCAGGTGCGACACCTCGAGCGTCGCATGCGACATGAGCATGGCCCGCCCGATGGCGATGCCGCCGGAGACGCCGAGGCCGTGCAGGATGAAGCTCATGCGCTCATTCCCCTTCGCCGAAATAGTCGGCGATCAGCGCCAGCAGGGCAGCCATCGCTTCCTCCTCATCCGGGCCGTCGGTTTCCAGCGTGACCTTCGTCCCCTTGCCGGCAGCCAGCATCATCACGCCCATGATGCTTTTGGCATTGATCCGGCGTGGCCCCTTTGCCATCCACACCTCGCTCTTGTACTTGCCGGCCAGTTGCGTGAGCCTGGCGGAGGCCCGCGCGTGCAGACCCAGCTTGTTGATGATTTCGGCTTCCCTGTTCAGCATGGTCAATGCTCCAGCATGTTGAAAACGCCGTCGCGACCCCCGTCGCGGGCACGTTGCAGCAGGACTTCCATACCCTTCTCGCGATAGGTCAACGCACGCAGCAGCATCGGCAGATTGACGCCAGTCAGGCCCTCGACGCGCCCCGGTTCGAGGAGCTTGATCGCCAGGTTGGAGGGGCTGGCACCGAAGATGTCGGTGAGGACCAGCACGCCATCGCCGTTGTCGACCAGTTCGAGCATCTGCTGGGCCAGCGGCAACAGGTCGAGCGGATCGTCCTGCGCCGAAACACCGAGCTGGTTCACCTGGACCGGGCGTTTGTTGAGGACATGGCAGGCATTCTGCACCAGCGCCTCGCCGAAGCTGCCGTGGGTAATGAGGAGGATACCGATCATGTGGGGATTCTAACCCAGAGCACCTGCGGTGGACATCGTGACGGCGCCCGAATCCGCCGTCCCCGGCAATGCTTATAATTGACTCTGGCTCGGCAGCTTCAGGCGGTGAGCGTGGCCCTTCTCGAAATCAGGAACATCACCCGCCGCTTCGGCAAACTGGAAGCGGTCAAGGACGTCACGCTCGACATCGAGGCCGGCGAGTTCTTCACCTTGCTCGGCCCTTCCGGCTGCGGCAAGACGACCATCCTGCGCATGATCGCCGGTTTCGATGCGCCGGACGCCGGCGAACTCTACCTCGACGGCCAACCGCTGGCCGGCATGCCGCCGGAGAAGCGGCCGGTGCATACGGTCTTCCAGAGCTACGCGCTGTTCCCGCACCTGTCGGTGGCCGGCAACATCGCCTTCCCGCTGGAGATGGCCGGCCGTTCCCGCGACGAGATCCGCCGGCGCACCGCCGAGACGCTGTCCCTGGTGCATCTGGAGGACAAGGGCGACGCCTTCCCGCACGAACTGTCCGGCGGCCAGAAGCAGCGCGTGGCGCTGGCCCGCGGCCTGGTGAACAAGCCGCGCCTGCTGCTGCTCGACGAACCGCTCGGCGCCCTCGATGCCAAGCTGCGCGAGCGTATGCAGGGCGAACTGATTGCGCTGCAGCGCGAGGTCGGCGTCACCTTCGTCTTCGTCACCCACGCGCAGCAGGAGGCGCTCGCGCTGTCGCACCGCATCGCCGTGATGAACGAGGGCCGCATCGAGCAGCTTGACGTTCCGGAAGTGCTTTACTCGGCCCCGAGGAACCGCTTCGTCGCCGATTTCATCGGGACCATCAACCTGGTCGCCGCCGACGTCGTCGAGGCGACGCGCCACGGCCTGCGCCTGAGCGCGCCCGGCCTCGGCGAGATCGCCGCCCCGGGCGGCGCTGGTGTGGCCGCCGGCAGCCGCGGCGCGCTGGCGATCCGGCCCGAACACCTGCGCATCTCGGCGCACGCGGAACGCGCCGGACTCAAGAATCACTTTGCCGGCGCCGTCGTCGAGTACCTCTACCTCGGCGACGTCACGGTGTACAAGGTCCGCCTCGACAACGGCCTGCTGCTCGAGGCGCTGGCCACGAATGCCGGGCCGGGGCGGGCGCGCTTCCACGAGATCGGGGACCGCGTGAGCGTCGAATGGAGGCATGATGCCGGCGTCTTCCTCGAGAACTGACTGGGGCGCGCGCATGACGCGCTGGCTGGTAACGCTGCCGCCGGCGGCCTTCCTCGTCGTCTTTTTCCTGATCCCGGCGCTGATCATGGCCGCCGCCAGTTTCCGCGAACCGGGCGAGTTCGGCGGCCTGGCCCCGCTCGCCGAGCGCGGATTCAGCCTCGACGCCTACCGCTTCGTCTTCGACGACGTGATCTACGCCGGCATCCTCGCCAAGTCGTTCGCCGTCGCCGGCCTGACGACGCTGCTCTGCCTCGTCCTCGCCTATCCGCTGGCGGTGCTCATCGTGCGCAGCCCGAAGCGCCGCCGCGACCTCCTCGTGCTGCTCGTCATCCTGCCCTTCGCCAGCAATTTCCTGATTCGCATCTACGCCTGGATGATCATCCTCGGTCCGCTCGACCTGCTCTACAGCCCGGTCGCGGTCATCGCCGGCATGGTCTATGTGCACCTGCCGTTCATGATCCTGCCGCTGTACACCAACCTGGAAAAGCACGATCCGGCGCTGCTCGAGGCGGCGCAGGACCTTGGCGCCGGCGGCTGGGCGCGTTTCTGGCGCGTCACCTGGCCGTTGTCGCTGCCCGGGGTGCTCTCGGGCTCGGCGCTGGTCTTCATCCCGGTCCTCGGCATGTTCGCCGTGCCCGAACTGCTTGGCGGCACCGGCGACCTGCTGATCGGCAACCTGATCAAGGAGCAGTTTCTCGACAACCGCGACTGGCCGCTCGGCGCCTCGCTGTCGCTGTTGCTGACGCTGGCGGTGCTGGCCGTCGCCGGCGTCTCCTCGGCGCTGACGCGCAACCGGGGGCAGACGTGAGGCGCGGCGTCTGGCTGTGGGCGTCCGGGCTGGCGACCTACGCCTTCCTCTACGTGCCGCTGGCCGTCGTCGTCCTGTTCTCGTTCAATGACTCGGAACTCAACGCGTCCTGGGTCGGCTTCACGACGCGCTGGTACGGCAAGCTCCTGGGCAACCCCGACATGCTGCAGGCCGCCGCCAATTCGCTGCTGATCGCCATCGCTTCCAGCACGATCGCCACCGTTCTCGGCACGATGGCCGGGATTTCGCTGCACCGCTGGCGCCCGCCCCTGTTGCCGTTCCTGGTTCTGACGCCGGTGGCGATGCCGGAGATCCTGCTCGGCGTCTCGCTGCTGCTCTTCTTCCGCCAGGTGCTCGACCTGACGCTCGGCCTGTTCTCCATCCTCGCCGCCCATATCACCTTTTCGATCGGCTTCGTCGCCATCATCGTCCGTGCCCGCCTGGCGGGGATGGACGAGGACATCTTCGAGGCAGCGCGCGACCTCGGAGCGACCCCGTGGCGCACCTTCACCCGGGTGACCTTCCCGCTGATCGTCCCCGGCATCGTCGCCGGCTTCCTGATGAGCTTCACGCTTTCGATCGACGATTTCGTCATCACCTTCTTTGTCGCCGGTGTCGGCGTGACGACCCTGCCGCTGCAGATCTATTCGCTGATCAAGGTCGCCGTGACCCCCGAGGTCAACGCCGTATCGACCCTGCTGATGGCGTTGACCCTGACACTGATCGCGCTGGCCCTGCGTTTCGCCCCGGAGACTCTGCGGAGATCGGCATGAGGCCGGCGCTGCTCCTGCTGCTGCTCGCCCTGGCCGCCCCCGCGTGGGCCGACGACACGCTGCACCTCTACATCTGGAACAACTACATTTCGGCCGAGACGGCGGCGCGCTTCGAGGCCTGGTGCGGCTGCCGCCTCAAGCAGGACTATTATTCCGACAACGAGGAAATGCTAGCCAAGCTGGAAGCCGGCGCCGCCGGCTACGACCTGCTGGTGCCGACCGGCAACGCGGTGCACACGCTGATCCGCAAGCGCGAACTGCTGCCGCTCGACCGGCAACGCCTGCCGCATCTCGGCAACGTCGCCGCCGCCTTCGCCGATCCCTGGTACGACCCCGGCCTGCGCCACGCGGTGCCCTATGCGACGACGGTCACGCTGCTCGGCTACAACGCGACCCGGGTGGCCGAGCTCGGGCTGCCGACCGACACCTGGGCGCTCGTCTTCGAACCGGAATGCCTGAAGAAGCTGAAGGGCAAGGTCACGGTGCTCAACAGCCAGCGCGAACTGATGGCGGCGGCATTGCGCTACCTCGGCCATCCGGTCAACGATACCGACCCCGAGCACTGGCGCGCGGCGCGCGACCTCATCCTGCGCGCCAAGCCGTACTGGGCGACCTTCTCCAACAGCACCTACATCAAGGACCTGGCGATCGGCAACATCTGGGTTGCCCACGGCTACTCCAACGACATGTTCCGCGCCCGCGAGGACGCCAGGGCCGCGCGCCGCCCCTTCGCCATCGGCTTCGCCATCCCGAAGGAAGGCGCCGTGCTGGCGGTCGACAATTTCGTGATCCACAAGTCGGCGCGCCGCCCGGACCTCGCGCATCGCTTCATCGACTTCATGCTGCAAGGCGAGAACGCCGCCGACGTTTCCAACCTGATCGGCGCCGGCAACCCCAATCGCGCCGCGCTGCCCCACATTCGTCCGGAAGTGGCGGGCGAGCCGGCGATCTTCCCGCCGCCGGAAGCCCTCGAGCGCCTGGAGATGCTGCGCGACCTCGAGCCGAAGCAGCGCCGGCTGATGTCGCGGCTGTGGACCGAGATCAAGGTGAAGTGAGCGCCTGCTTACCGGTCAGCGCCGCGAAACCTGGAGGATGCCGATCAGTACCAGCGCGGCGCCGACGATCTGGGCGAGCGAGATCGACTCGTCGAGCAGCCACCAGCCGAAGCCAATGGTCAGCAGCGGCCCGACCATGCCGAACAGCGAGGTGCGCCCGGCACCGAGGCTGCGGATCGCTGCCGACTGGGCAAAGACCGGGACGACGGTGGCGAACAGGGCCATCGCCAGCCCCCAGCCATAGACGGGGAGGGGCTGGATGAATGCGGTCAACGGCTGCGAAGAAAGAAAATGCAGGAGCGTCACCGCCGAGGACATCAGCATCGCCAGCGCCGAGAAGCGCATGGCGCCGAGGCGGGTGATCATCGGCGCGCTGCCGGAAAGATAGAGCGCGTAGGAGACGCTGGAAGCGAAGACCAGGGCGCTGCCGATCCACACGCTTCGCGAGTCGCCCTGGCCAAGGTCGTGCATGAACGCGAAGCCGATGCCGATGTAACAGAGGGCCACGGCAAGCGCCTCGCGCTTCGAGAACGGCTTGCCCTGAAAGAGCACGCCGATCAGGATCGTCAGCGTCGGATAGGTGAACAGGATCAGTCGTTCCAGCCCGGCGGAGATGAACTGCAGCCCCCAGAAGTCGAGAATGCTCGCACCGTAATAGCCGAGGCAGCCGAGCACGAACAGCCGCCCCCAGTCGCCGCGCGACAGGCTCGCTCCCGCCCGCTGCTGGACCAGCCCGACCCAGAGAAACACCGGCAGCGAGAAGCCCATGCGCAGTGCGAGCAGGGTGATGGCGTCGACGCCATAGGGGTAGGCGAGCTTGACGAAGATGGCCTTGAGCGAAAAGCCGAGCGCCGCCAGCAGGGCCAGGCCTGCGCCATAGGCATTCGTTCGCTCCAAAGCCGTTCCCGGGGTGATCAAGCCTGGTCCGGGGTCTGGTTATGCCAGCAGCGGCTAACCACGTATCGCTCGCGCTAGCGCCGGCGCGTCAGCACGGCAGGCTGGTCGGCCTGGGCGCTGTTTAGCCAGATGCGTCCGGTCAGCGTCTTGCCGTCGGCGGAAAGGCGCAGGCTGAGGTTGCCGCTGTCAATCGCCGCGCCGCCGCTGTCCGGGCTGATCAGTACCCGGAGGCCGATGTCCAGTGCGGTTCCGACACCCGGCGCGTCGATGCGCCGGCCCTCGCCACGATACATGATGGCGTCAAGCTCGCCGCCACCACGCTCCCGCCAGAAGCGGCGGTACTCGCTCCAGTCGGGTCGTTCGGCGATGGCGATCGGCTCGCTGGCCAGGGTCACGGCATCGCCCTTTTCGCTCAGCACCAGCCTGACTTGCTCGCCTTGCCACAGCTGCGCCTGCCAGTCTCCCGCGACGCCGTTTGTCTCCGCGCCGCGTCCGAACAACCACAACGCCGCGGCGATCGCGACCAGCCCGACGGCCCAGAATAACCTGGGCGTTCGCCGTTCGGTCGCCGTTGCGCCCGAGGACCGCGGCGCCTGCGCACTCCTTCCGTTGACGGCGAGAGGCGATATGCCAATGGCCTTGAGGTCTTCGATCAGGCGCTCGATGTCATGTTCCCAGTCGTAGGCCCGCAGCTGCCGCCAGGTCAGTTCGCCGATGCAGTCGAATGGGGGCGGCAGGCTGCTCGCATCGGGCGGTTCGTTCAAGCCGTCGCAGAGGACGGGGATGACCTGCGCGCCAGCCGCAAGCGCAGTCTCGAGTTCCCGGCGCACCGGGTCGTCGGCGCCCGCTAGGCGGGGCAGGCCATGGCTGTCGACCGCCGAGATCAGTTGTGGCGTCACCAGCAGCAGCAAGACTGGCCTGGCATCGAGCGCACTTTGTATCTCGTTGCGCCAGGCGGAACCGCCGCGCAGGTCGTCCTTGTCGAGAAAGACCGTCTCGTCGCCAAAGACCTTTCCCAGATCGCGGGCCAGCGCCGTGGCCTTGTCGACCCCGTCAGCGGTGCGATAGCTGATGAAGATGCGTGCGCTCATGGGCGGCCCCGGTGCAAATGAAACGACACGCCGAAATTAACACGGGGCCGTGCCAGGGTCGACCCCGTCGCTGGTCGCCAGGAAACGACTCCGCCGCCTCGGGCGACCGGCTGGAGCCTACAGCGGCCGCTTGACCGTCAAGGCGCCGCGAATCTGGCCCTTGCCGTAACCGGTGGCCTGATCGTGCGGATAGGTCCTGGCGAGCTCGGCCTTCAGGCCGGCATCGAGTCCGTCGACCGGGCCGTGACACTTGAGGCAGACATCGCTGACCGGTAGCGCCTTCATGTAGCGGAAGACCTGCTTGCCGTCGATATTGACGACCTCACTTTTCTCGAGCGTCTCCGGTTTCTCCCCGTTGGCGGCGCGGATGTCGAAATCGGCCAGTTGACGGGCCTCCCAGAGATCGGGGGTTCCCCGCTCGGGATTACGCGTCTTCAGGCTGACGCGGCGGATATCCCAGCCCGTTTCCGCGCGCTTCTCCCGGATAAGTGCCGGCGCCTGTTCCTTGCAGACCGGGATGGCTCCGGCGACGCCCTTCGCGGCCACCGCCTCCTGCATGGCATTGACCACCTTGGGAACGACCGGCAGCACCGTCTTCCTGGTGTCGGCGGTCAGGGCAGCGATGTCCTGCGCCAGGGCGGGCAATGCAGCGAGCAACAGGACGATCGGGAGGAGGGCTTTCATGACGGACTCCGTTGTAACTTAGGAAACGATTATTTTATTCCAGCCCGATGGGATTTCGAGCGTTTTGTTGCAGCGAGTTTCGCAGCCGGGGCTTGTAATTGCCTTGAACCAAGCGTTTCCTCCGGTTTCCGCGTAGCATCCGGGAGATTCGAAATTTCGCGAGGTGTGGGCATGTCGATGCTGATTGCCGGACTGTTGCTGTTTCTCGGGGTGCATTCGTCGCGCGTGTTTGCTGACGATGCCCGCGCCGCATTCATCGCCGCGCACGGCGAGAAGACATGGAAGGGCCTTTACGCAGTTCTCTCCATTGTCGGCTTCGTGCTGGTGGTCTACGGCTACGGCGAGGCGCGAGCCGCGCCGCTCGTGCTGTGGACTCCGCCAGCGTGGACGCGCCACGCCGCCGCACTCCTGACGCTGCCCGCATTCGTCCTGCTCGCCGCCGCCTACGTGCCGGGCAACGCGATCAAGGCGAGGCTCGGCCACCCGATGCTGCTCGGCACCAAGATCTGGGCGGCCGCCCACCTGCTGGCGAACGGCAATGTCGCCGACGTGCTTCTTTTCGGCGGCTTCCTGGTCTGGGCCACTCTCTGCCATCGCGCCGCGAAACGCCGTGACCGGGCCGCCGGCACCGTCTATCCCTCCGGCGGCGCAGCGCCCACTGCCATCGCGGGTGCCGTTGGAGCAGGCGTGTGGGCCGCATTCGCGTTCCATCTGCACGCGGCGTGGATCGGGGTGCGGCCGTTCGGCTAGTGTCGGAGCAACGCGCTCATCAGAAGGTCTGAATTTCTGCTGCCGGCTTCGAGGACACTGGACTCAAGGCCGGCAGGGGCAAGGAATGGAAACGTCGCCAGTCCCGTTGATTGCTACACCTCAGGGATCTTTCCCGGCGGGTGCGGTCGACCTGCCAGAAAGCGCGAAAATCAGTATCGCGCGCAGGAACACGCTACGCCATGGGCGGGCGAACGGTCACGGGCTGGCTGCGCGCATCCCACGGCAGTCGCGCCTTCGCCTACGGCTCGTCGCGCGGTTCCGGGCGTAACGTAGCGGCAGCCAGTGTGTGTGCTCTCGCCTCGAAAGCGGCGACCATGCTGACGGCCATCGGCAGAACCAGCAACTCGATCATCGGTATCAGGAAGAAGGCATTCGTTTCACAGTCGAGCGCGAAATCCACCTGGCAGTGGTTGTCGCCGAGTGGTGTAAACTGCCATCGGATGTCAAAACGGCAGAACGATCGATCAGCGGAGACGACAGTGATGCCGCGCGGGCGGTCAAGGACGGTGCGCGTGCGGAAACGATGCATCAGCAGACCCAGCGCAAGGCTCTGCTCGGTTTCGTATGCATCTTCGTCCCGCCTCAAGATCCTCGCCTCACGGATCAGCGGCAGGAACTCGGGATAGCGCTCGACATCGGCGACGATATCGAAGATATGTTCAGGCGGCCGCGCAATGGCTCGGCTCTCGCGATGGGTTGCCATAGGCTATTGGGGACTCTTCGTCGCGGGGTCGCCAGGACAGACTATTGCCTGTTCATGAACAGGAAAAGGCGGCCTCCCTGACCGACGGATGCCGGATAGCCGAAGATGGCCCTTCCTGACATGGATCTCGTACTGCCCCGATTGCTGCGGGGTTGTTTCCGGTGGGTCACCTGGAGCTCAGGCGGCGACGGCTAGCCTCTGATTTTCGATCGTGCGCAACAGCAACGTCTGGTTGCGCGCCACAAAGCCATCGCGCGCGGCAGCCAGTCGTTCCAGCAGGCGATCGCAGGGCCCTGCCAGGCGGGCCTCGCTCCAGCGGTGGCTGCCGCCTTGTTCGTGAGCCGTGGTCAGATCGAGGACCAGCCGGAAAAGCAGGTCATTGCTGGCGCGGGTAATGGCCCGCAATGTCTGCTCATAGCGCACGCGGCCCCGCAGCTTGGGAAACAAGCGATCCATCACCGCCAGTTCGTTCCAGGCCCAGTTGATCTTGGGCGACAGTGCACGGTGGCCGTGGATCCAGCCAGCGACGTACACCAGATCGTTAAGATCCTCGTACAGAGCATTGATCCGCGCGTCGAGAAAGTCGTAGTCGGGGTCGCAGACATCGCCGCGTAGCCGCCCTTCCCGCGCCAGGGACTCCTTGATGGGGGTGCCGTCGTAGGGCAGCATTCGACAGAAAACGGCTGCGTTACTTCCATCGCCGACGATCGATTCGAGAAAATCCACGTTCGCGCGAATCGACTCGAACGTGGTGGACGGGTCGAACATCATGAAGCCGAACTCGAAGGTCAGCCCCAGATCCTTCAGCGTGCGCACAGCGGCGAGGTTCTGCGCCACTTCCACACCCTTGTTCAGTGTGTCCAGGCCATCTTCGCTGCCCGACTCGAGTCCCATGTACACCAGGTACAAGCCGGCGTCGCGCATTTCCGCGAACAACTCGGGCTCCACAGCATCGGCGCGGCAGTTGAGCTTCCAGATCACACGCCCCACCAATCCGGCGCGGTACAGTTCACGAATCAGATCGCGCGTCCAGCGCTGCCAGACCTTGCCGTACAGCGGGAAGTCATCGTCCTGGAACAGAAAGATCGTGATGCCGCGCTCATAATGCAGGTGCGCCATCTCGTCAACCACCTGACGCGGCTGGCGCAGCCGAACCACCTTGCCCGGCACGGCACGGTAGAAAACATGGATCGAGCAGAACGAACACGTCCGTGAGCAGCCCCGGCTGGCGATCAAAGGCATGGCGCGCTGGCCGAGAATGGCCTCGGGCTCGTAGTCACGGTCAGGCCACGGCAGTGTGTCCAGATCAGGGATCAGCCGGCGCGCCGGTGTCGTGCGGCATTCGCCTTCGGCGTCGCGGTAGGCGATGCCGGGCACGTCGCACCAATCAGATCCAACGCTTACACGGTCGGTCAGGTCCAGCAATGTGAGTTCGCCTTCGAAGCGGACGATGCTGTCGATCTCGGGCACCAGGTCCAGGGTCTCCTGGCTGGACAGGCTGGGAAAGTGGCCACCGATCGTGAAGTGGGCATCGACGCCTCCGTCACGCAGGGCTTGGGCCAGCGCGCCAAAGCGGCGCACATAAAACTGGAAGATGAGCGAAAAGCCCACCAGCATCGGCTGCAACCGGACCGCAGCGGCCACCAGTTCATCGACATCAGATTCGAAATCAAGTACTTCGACCCGATAGCCGAACCGCCGCAGGGTGGCCGACAGGTAGCCCAACCCCAGGTTGCCCTGCCGCAGGAAGCCAACCAGCAGCACCGGGCGGCGCGTATCGCGGGCGGCCGCTGCGAATTCACCTATCGACGCCACACCCGGCTGACCGGTCGCACGCAACGAAATCGGAAATGCAGACATGGCCACCTCCTGTTGTTACAGCGCGCCTGCCGGCATCTGGTGGTTGAACGACACGGGACGGCACCGGTTGCACCGCCCCGCGGGGCATCACTTCTGCTTGCGCAGTATAGCGATCGACGCTTCGAGAGCCTTTTCCTGCACTCTCAGGGTTTCAAGCTGTGAGGTCAACTGCACCACCGCAATTTCGCGGATGGCAGCGGGGTTGATGTGGTCCAGCACCCAGTCGGGCACCGGATCCCACCACCAACGAGGGCGGAACTGTAGCGCTTCGGCAACTGCGGCAGGCGGGCGGGGCGATGTGGCCATTTCGAGTCTCCTTTGTGACTATGGGTTCAGGAACAGGAAATCCAACGGTATGACAGTCGGAGTGCGGAAAACACTATCATCAACCGGAGACTCAGGCAAGCCTCAGAAAATGATGAGCCAGTCAGGGCCATTTGCAGTAGCAGTATGGCAAGTATAGTATCCCGACTCGATGCCTTCCACCTCTCTTTCAGCCTTATCTTCGCGCCTGCTAAGTGCATTCGCCCTTGCGCTGGTCTGCGTCTTGATGACCACCGGCACCAGCGCAGCGGGACGACGAATAGCCCTGGTGATCGGCAACGGCAATTACCATCAGCCTGACCTGCCGAAACTGGCGAACCCGACCAACGACGCCGAAGACATCGCCAGGGCGCTGCGCGGTTTCGGCTTTGAAGTCATCGAGCGCAGGAACCAGACGCTCGAAGGGATGAACCAGGCCATCGCCGAGTTCGGCAGCAAGATCGGCGGCAGCGAAGCCGCGCTCTTCTACTATGCCGGGCACGGCATCCAGGTCAAGAACCAGAACTACCTGATCCCGGTCAATGCCCGGATCGAAAGCGAAGCCTCGGTACCGTACCAGGGCGTCAACCTCAATCAGGTTCTCGACGAGATGGACAACGGCAAGAGCGGCGCCAACATCGTGATGCTCGATGCCTGCCGCAACAACCCGATCACCGGCAAGTTCCGCTCCGGCCAGTCGCGCGGGCTGGCCAGCCCCGGCAGCGCGCCGAAGGGTACCGTGATTGTCTATGCGACCGACCCCGGCAACGTCGCCTCCGACGGCACCGGGCGCAACGGGTTATTCACGGCCGGGCTGCTGACTGCCTTCAAGGGCAAGGACCTGACTCTGGACGGCGTCCTGACGGCCGCCAGCGCCGAAGTCGAAAAAGCCAGCGGGCAAAACCAGACACCCTATGTCAACGGTCCGACGACGCTGCAGAAGAACTTCCATTTTCAGGTCACCGTCGAACCCGGTCGCGGTGAAATCGAGAAGACCTTCTGGGCCAGCATCGAGCGCAGCAACGATGCCGCGGACTTCGAAGCCTACCTGCAGAAGTACCCGAACGGCAGCTACAAGGCGCTGGCCGAAAACCGGCTGAAAAAACTCAAGGCCGACCAGCAGACAACCGCGTCCCCTTCATCCACTGCGCCACCCGCCGCCTCCGCTGCGGCATCCGCAACAGCCTTCGACGGTCGCTGGGCGGTCACGCTCGTCTGCGAGGGTGTTGGCGAGGGTGGCAAGGTTGCCAAGGGCTACATCTACAATTTCTTTGCCGACGTCAGGGACGGGAGGCTGACAGCGCAAAAGGAGGAAACCGGGACGCCGGGATCCTTGACCTGGGTCGGCGTCATCAAGGCCGATGGATCAGCCGAGATCAATGCCAACGGCCTCACTGCAAACCCGGACTATGCGGTGGGCCACGCCCGCCCGAGCTCGCCCTACTCCTACCGCATGCGCGGCACCTTCACGCCGACGAGCGGCAAGGCAACGCGGATCGAACTCAGGCCCTGCGAAGCAACGTTCTTCAAGAACTGACCTGTTGCCTTTGCTGTACCGACGACCGCTTCTTGGCTCTCGAAACGGATTGGAGGCGAACCGCCGCAGAGGATTCTCAAGCCGGGCGGCTTCTGCGTGAAGTTGAAATCAGTGCAGCGCCGTGGTCTGCGAGACAGTGATCGACACCAACCCAAAAATTGTCGCGTGCGCCGCAACCGATTCGAACCTGGCCTTTTCTTGCTCGGATCATCGCTTTCAACATCCAGGTTTCTGTCGAAATCCACTGCGAATTTTCAAAGTGCGAATTATCGTTGACCATCACCTGCGGGCGAGGGATACTTTGCGACATGCTCTTTGAATTTCCTATCCGTTACTATTTCAATATCTAAAGGGACAAAATCATGGCCGAGACAAGCACTAAAGCAACCCCCAAGAAAGCGGCGACCAAGAAAGCAGAGACCGAGCCCATCGTTGCCAGCACCAAGCCCGAAGCCAAAAAACCCGCTGCTGCCACTTCCAAGCCCACGGCCAAGGAACCCGTTGTCGTCAAAACGCCGGCCGCCGCCAAATCCGCAACGGCGAAACCGGCTGCGAAGGCTACGGTTTCAAGCAAGGGCATGATCGTCAGTAATGAGCAGCGTTACCGCATGATCGCCGAAGCTGCCTATTATCGTGCTGAACGCAACCAGTTCAAGAGTGACCATGTGCGTGACTGGATTGACGCGGAAAGAGATATCGCTGCTCTGCTCAGCGGTGGCAAGTAGTCTGATTACGGCAAGACATTTCCGGCAGGCTACAGGGATACAGGGATAATCAGGGGCACGGTTTTGGCGTGAGGCCGCCCCTGTTTCAGCGCCTCCCCCCAAGGATCGACCCCAGCACCCCGCGCAGGATCTGGTTGCCGATCCCGCGGCCGACGCTCCCGGCCATGCCGCGTGCGGCGCTCTTGGCGGCGGCTTCGAGGACGCCTTCGCGGTGGCCGCCGCGCGGGCCGGTGCTCCCGGTGAGGATTTCGCCGAGACCGCCGAGCAGGCCGCCACCGGATTCCTGCTGCGGGGCGGGCGCGCTCTGCCGCGGTTGCGGGGTGGGACGCGGCTGCGCCTGCGCACCGCCGCGATTCCCCCAGTCGTTGGCGTCGAGGCCGCCGCGGCCAGCGGGCGGGGCGGGGATGGCGCCGGGCGCCGGACCGGGCGCGGCCGGCTTGCCCTTAAGCACTTCAAAAGCCGATTCGCGGTCGACCGTCTCGCCGTAGGTGGCGAGGAGCGGCGACGCCTGGATCAGGGCCTGGCGCTCGCCGGCGGTCAGCGGGCCGAGGCGCGAGGCGGGCGGAAAGACGATGCTGCGGTCGACGACGTTGGGACGGCCTTTTTCGTCGAGGAAGGAAATCAGCGCCTCGCCGACGCCGAGCTCGGTGATGACCGTGGCGGCGTCGAATTTCGGGTTGGCGCGCATCGTCTGCGCCGCCGCCTGCACCGCTTTCTGGTCGCGCGGGGTGAAGGCGCGCAGCGCGTGCTGGACACGGTTCCCGAGTTGCCCGAGGATCTTTTCCGGCACGTCGAGCGGATTTTGCGTGACGAAATAGACGCCGACACCTTTGGAACGGATCAGGCGCACCACCTGCTCGACCTTGTCGGTCAGCGCCTGCGGGGCATCGGTGAACAGCAGGTGGGCTTCGTCGAAGAAGAAGACGAGCTTGGGCTTGTCGAGGTCGCCGGCTTCCGGCAACTGCTCGAAAAGCTCGGCGAGCAGCCAGAGCAGGAAGGTCGAGTAGAGCGCCGGCGACTGCACCAGCTTCTCGGCGGCCAGCACGTTGATGACGCCGCGGCCGTTGCCGTCGACCTGCATCAGGTCGTGGATGTCGAGCATCGGCTCGCCGAAGAAGATGTCGCCGCCCTGTTCCTCGAGCGTCAGCAGGCCGCGCTGGATGGCACCGATCGACGCCGGGGCGACGTTGCCGTACTCGGTCGTGAAGTTCTTGGCGTTGTCGCCGACGTGCTGGACCATCGCCCGCAAATCCTTGAGGTCGAGCAGCAGCAACCCCTGGTCGTCGGCGATCTTGAACACCAGTTGCAGGACGCCGCCCTGGGTTTCGTTGAGGTTGAGCAGGCGGGCGAGCAGCAGCGGACCCATATCGGAAATCGTCGCGCGCACCGGAATGCCGTTCTCGCCGAAGACATCCCAGAAGGCGACCGGGTTGGCGTAGGCCTGGAAGCCTTCGAGGCCAAGATCCTTGAGGCGCGCTTCCAGCTTGGGCGTGACGACGCCGGCGGCGCCCATGCCCGACAGGTCGCCCTTGACGTCGGCCATGAACACCGGCACCCCGGCAAACGACAGGCGCTCGGCCATCGACTGCAGGGTCACGGTCTTGCCGGTGCCGGTCGCGCCGGTGATCAGCCCGTGGCGGTTGGCCATCTGCGGCAGCAGGGCAGGGTAGCTGTCCTCGGACTTGGCGAGGTAGAGGGGTTCGGACATGGGTGTTCTCCAGGAATCGTTAGCGCAGGCGAAAAAGATAACACAGCCGCCACGCCACCAGACCATTCACTATTCTGACGGCATCGCCTATGGCTTTCCCCATTACGCTAGAATCCAGCCTTCACCTGCCGGTTATCCCGTCCATGGCCTCCGCGGAAAACCCGATCCTGAATACGCCTTACGCCGAACCCGCCCGGCACTACGCGACCGATATCCAGGGCAACCTCAATTACAAGGATGTCCGGCAAGGCCGCCGGGTCTTCTCGCCCGACGTTCCGCAAGTGCCCCTCGGCCAGCAGGCCCAGGGCAGCATGTTCGACGTCAACGACCTCAGGGGAGACTACGGCGAACATCTGGTCAACCAGTTGCGCGACCACGTTCGCGAATGGCGCCAGTCCGGGTATCGCGGCATCACCAGCCGGGTAACGCGGGATCTGCTCACCTACTGGTTCGCCAACCCGGCGCGCGAAGCGCACCAGAAGCTGTTCTTCGCGCAGCAGGAAGCGGTCGAAACCGCGATCTGGCTCAACGAGGTGGCCGAGAAATCCAATACCGGCACCCACGTCCTCAACCAGCTTCGCCAGCGCCAGGCGACCGCCGGCGACCAGGCCGCCGACCGGCTGCCCCGCCAGGCCTTCAAGATGGCCACCGGCACGGGCAAGACGGTGGTCATGGCCTGTTTCATCCTCTACCACTACCTGAACCGGCGCGAATACCGCAACGACACCCGTTACTGCGACTATTTTCTTGTCGTCGCGCCCGGTATCACCATCCGCGACCGGCTCAAGGTGCTCGTTCCCGATCCGCGGCACGACAGCCCCCACGAGGCGCGGGACTACTATCGCCAGCGCTACCTGCTACCGCCGGCTTACCGGGAAGCGCTGGGCGAACTGGCGCATCGTCTCATCGTCACCAATTACCACGAGTTCCTGCCGCGCCAGCTTTCCGGGAACAAGCGGACTCCCTTCGATGGCAAGCTGGGCGAGGACGGCAGCAAGGTCGTCGCCACGGAAGATCAAGCCCTGGTCCTGCGCCGGATGCTCGGCAGCTTCAAGCCCGGCCGCCGGCTGCTGGTCATCAACGACGAAGCTCACCACTGCTATCTGCCGCGCGCCAAGGGCAGGGACAGCGAACTCGACAACTCCGAAACCGAAAACGAGCGCGCCGCCGTCTGGTTCTCGGGCGTCCGCGCTGTGACCGAACGGTTCAAGGTACGCACCGTATACGACCTCTCGGCCACACCCTACTACCTCTCCGGTTCCGGCTACCCGGCCTATTCCCTTTTTCCGTGGGTCGTCAGCGATTTCGGATTGATCGAGGCGATCGAGGCCGGTCTGGTCAAGATTCCCTTCCTGCCGGTCGACGACAGCAGCCACGCCATCGACGAACCCATCCTGAAAAACCTCTACGAGAATTGCCGCGACGAACTGCCCAAAAAAGGCCAGCGCAAGGTGAGGAAGGAGGCGCAGGAAGCGCCGGAGAAAGGTGAGGCTGCGCCCAACCTCCCCGGTGTCGTCCGTTCCGCCCTGGAACAGTTCTACGCCCACTATCAGCAATACGAGCGGGGGCAGCGGCAAAAGGGCGAAATGAAGGCCGACTTCTTCACCGCACCGCCGGTCTTCATCGTCGTCTGCAACAACACCACGGTATCCCGCGAGATATTCAAGGAAATCGCCGGCTACGAGCGCGTCGGCGAGAATGGCCAAACCACGGCGGTAGCGGGGCGTCTGGCCTTGTTCTCGAATTTCGATCCCGACACCGGTCGACCGCAGCAGCGCCCGCCGACGCTCCTCATCGACAGCGACGCCCTCGAACACTCCGGGCAGATCGACGATAGCTTCAAGAGAATCTTCGCCCCGGAAATCGAACGCTTCAAACGCCAATACCGCCAGCGCCACCCGGACAAGAGCATCGACCAACTGACCGACGCCGACCTGCTGCGCGAAGTCGTCAACACCGTCGGCAAGCCCGACACCCTGGGCGCCCACATCCGCTGCGTCGTCTCCGTCTCGATGCTGACCGAAGGCTGGGACGCCAATACCGTGACCCACGTCATGGGTCTGCGCGCCTTCGGCTCGCAACTCCTGTGCGAGCAGGTTGCCGGTCGTGCTCTGCGCCGCCGCCACTACTACATCGACCCCAAGACCGGCAAATTCCCGCCCGAGTACGCCCACATCATCGGCGTCCCCTTCAAGCTGTTCAAGGCCGGCAAGACGAGCCAGACCGACATCCCCGATTACGCCACCCTGCGCGCCCTGCCCGAGCGTGCGGCACTCGAAATCCGTTTCCCCAACCTCGTCGGCTACCGGCTGGAAGCCGACAGCAGCGAACTCCGCGCCGACTTCACCGCGGTGCCCGACTACTTCGTCGACACCACCCGCCAGCCGGTCGAAACCACCCTTGGCACGGCGGTTTCCGGCGACCGGCAAACGCTGCGCGCCGAACTGGAAGCCCTGCGCGACCAGCAGGTCATCTACAAGCTGACCAAGGAATACCTGCTGCGCGTTCACGACAACAAGCAGCGCAACGACCTGCGCCTCTTCCAGCAGATCAAGACCATCGTCGGCCAGTGGTACGAACAGAAACTCAAACTGAAGGGCGAGGACGATCCCATCTACAGGCGCCTCATCATCTACGACGACCCGCAACCCATCGTCGAAAGCATCAATCGCGGCATCATCGCCCATGCCGCCGAGCGCGAGCGCGTGCTGCCCATCCTCAACCACTACAACCCGGTTGGCAGCACCGCTCACGTCTTCGGCCACACCAGCAAGAAAACCTGGCCGACCCACAAGAGCCACATCAACCTCGTCGTCGCCGATACCGACACTTGGGAACAAATCGCCGCCAAGACGCTGGAAAAGACCCCGGCGGTGGAGAGTTACGTCAAGAACGCCTTTCTCGGCTTCTCAGTGCCCTATATCGACAAGGGCAAGGAACGTGAATACCTGCCCGACTACCTCGTGCGCCTGCGCACGCCCAAGCTGCGCGAGGCGATGCTCCTGCTGGAGATCACCGGCTTCAACAAGGATAAGGAACTCAAGCGCTGGGCCGTCAACGAGCGCTGGCTGCCGGCCGTGAACAATGCGCGGAAGAAACTAGGGCTGCCCCCCTGGTACTTCGCTGAAATCGACGACATCGACGACATCAAACCGCGACTGACCAAGACCATCCAGCGTATCGTCGACGAGATCGATGCCGCGCCGGACACTCTGGGTGAGGCCCTACAGCTATTGGCCAGTCTGCCTGACGATTTTTACCCGGAGGGTCGGCACGACCTGCCCGCCGCCCCCATTGCCCCCCTCGACCTGGACTGATGCCCATGTCCGCCCGCTATCTGCTCGATACCAACATCTGCATCTTCATGCGCAAAAAGACCTTCCCGGCAATGAATGACCGCTTGGAGAAGCTGTCGCCGGGGGCGCTGGCCATGTCCGTCGTCACCTGGGGTGAACTCGTCACCGGCGCCGAGAAATCGCAACAACGCGAACGTACGCTGGCAAATCTCAAACGCCTGCGGGAAATTGTTCCCGTCCTCGAACTCGATGACCAAGTCGGTGATCACTACGGCAACGTCCGTGGTCGTCTGGAGCAGGCAGGCCGGTCCATCGGCGTCAACGACAACTGGATCGCCGCCCACGCCCGCGCCCTCGGCCTGACGCTGATCACCAACAACGCCCGCGAATTTGCCAAGGTTTCCGGGTTGACCGTAGAAGACTGGACGCATGCATGAGCGACAAGAAAATCGACAGCCTCAAGCACAAGAAGGCCACCCGCGCCCGCATCCCGAGCAAGGAAGAGGCCGGCTGCGAACCCGACCAGCCGAGCAAGGCCGAACTGCCGCTCAACCCCGTCACCACCCGCGGCCAGGACCCCGAACTCTACTGGCTGGAAAAATACGGCGCGGAAGACGACGCCGACGCGCTTGACCTCGACATCCGCTCGCTCTACCGCACCGAACACATCGCCCCGGAAAAGCTCATCCAGCGCCTCTATCGCCTCAAACGCGAGCAGGCGCAGCAGGACGACCTGTTCGTCGACGACCTCTTCGCCAACTACAAGGACATCGACGAACTCGACAAGCCCACCTTCTACTACAAGCAGGCCGACCAATGGGCCAACCGCCTGATCCAGGGCGACAGCCTGCTGGTCATGGGCAGCCTGCTCGAACGCGAGGGCATGAAGGGCCAGGTGCAGATGATCTACATCGACCCGCCCTACGGCATCAAATACAACTCCAACTGGCAGATTCGCGTCGGCGACCGCAACGTCAAGGACGGTGACGACGCCAGCCTCAGCGGCGAGCCGGAAGTCATCAAGGCCTTCCGCGATACCTGGGAGCTGGGGATTCATTCGTATTTGTCGTATCTGCGCGACCGGCTGCTGGTGGGGAGGCAGTTGCTCGGGGATAGTGGCTCGTGTTTCGTGCAGATCAGCGACGAGAACGTGCATCTGGTGCGCTGTGTGATGGACGAGGTGTTTGGGAGTGAGAATTTCTGCGGCCTCATCTCATTCAAGAAAACAACCTCCGCGTCTACAAACTTACTCGCCAGCGTTTCGGACTACATCATTTGGTATGCGAAGGCACGAGAAAGCGTCAAGTACCGACAGATCTACTTGGAAAAGCGGCCCGGTGAGGCCGGCGCCTCTCAGTACACGTGGGTGCAGTATTCCGACGGGAAACGAGCGAACTTAGGGGCGTCAGCCGTCTATAGCGAACTACCAAAGGGAGCGCGGCTCTTTGCTCATGACAACATCACGTCTCAGCGCCCAGCCCAAGGACGCGATGTTCGCTCATTTGAATTTGATGGAAAGAGCTATTCACCCGGAGCAGGAACTTTTAAGACCGATTTATCGGGGCTGCAGCGTCTCGCAAGTGCAAACCGCTTGATGGGGCTGGGCAACACACTGCGGTTCGTTCGATTCTTTGAAGATTTTCCCGTTGCTCCAATAACCAATCTCTGGGACGAAACGGTTACCTCGGGCTTCTCGGATAAGAAGGTCTACGTTGTTCAAACTCATCAGTTGGCCATACAGCGCTGCATCCTCATGACCACCGACCCCGGCGACCTCGTGCTCGACCCGACCTGCGGCAGCGGTACCACGGCGTACGTCGCCGAGCAGTGGGGGCGGCGCTGGATCACCACCGATACTTCCCGCGTCGCGCTGAACATCGCCAAGACCCGGCTGATGACGGCGACCTTCCCCTGGTACACGCTGAAGGACGAAAAGACCGGTTTGCCGCGCGACGCCTGGGACGTGCGCCACGGCTTCGATTACAAGATGGTGCAACGCGTCACGCTGGGTTCCTTGGCGAACGACGAACCGCCCGAAGAGGTCACGCTCTTCGATCAACCAGCCACCAACAACAAGACACTCCGCATTTCCGGCCCGTTCACCGTCGAAACCCTGCAAAGCTTCGAGCCGCTGTCGCCGGAAGCCGTCGACGAGGCCAGCCTCGATGTCGAGCGGTTGGAGGCGTTCCAGAACCGCGTCTTCGAGCATCTGAAGTCGGCCGGGGTCAAGAACGGGCAGCGCAACGAGAACGCGGTTTTTGTCCGCATCGACCCGTTGACCGCGGACTACCTGCACGCCGAGGGTTACTACGACACGGCGGAGGGCGAGCAGAAGGCCTACATCCACCTCGGCCCGCAGTTCGCGCCGGTGAGCAAGGCAGCGGTGAATGAAGCGGTGAAGGCCTGCCGGGCGCGCGGCGACGCACAGTGGCTGCTGATCCTCGGCTTCGCCTTCGAGTCGGATGTGGAAAACTCGGTGCAGAACCAGCGCGCCGGCGCTTTCCGCGTAGATAAGGTGCGGATGCACGACGACCTGCTGCAAGCCGGCCTGACCAAGAAGGACAAGAAGGCGGCGACCTTCGTCACCATCGGCGAACCGGATATTTCGGTGGTTCGTGAATTGTGGGTTGTGGATCGTGAGGGGAGGCGCGTTGCGCATGGCGACGTCGTTGAAAAGTTATCGCGAATTGATGGTCTGGCAGGCGGCAATGGACTTGACGCAGAGCGTTTACGTTTTTACGCGCTCGCTGCCAGCAGACGAGAAGTTTGGCTTGATCTCGCAAATGCGACGGGCAGCGGTGTCGGTTCCGGCGAATATCGCGGAGGGGCAGGCACGGGCGACACGCGGGGAGTTCATCCAGTTTCTTGGGATCGCCAGGGGTTCATTGGCGGAACTGGAGACTTTGACGGAATTGTGTGCTCGCTTGGATTTGCAGACGAGCGAAGCCTGCGCGCTGCTCTCGCAGCATTGCGAACGCACCCACAAACTGCTCAATGGCTTGCTACGCTCGCTCAACGCGAACCACTAGCCACGACCCACCAGGCACGAATCACAATCAACGGCCTCGACATCTACGACCCGATCAAAGACGAGGTCAAAGCCCGTTCGGTCGCCGACATCGCCTACTGGATGGTCGATGACGACTACGACGGGGCGAATTTCATGGTCCGCCAGGTGTTTTTCTGCGGCGGCGACAAGGACGAATTCGCCAAATGGCAAAAGGGAATTTCCGACCTGGCCAAGGTGACAACCCGGAGAAGGGTGGAAAACACCCTCAGGATCGAACTCGACGACGAGGCGTTCGACCGCATCTACGGCTTCGTCTCGCACCCGCTGCCGTACCGGGCCGGCAAGCGGGTCGCCGTGCGCGTCGTCAGCCAGTTTGGCGAGGAGTCGACGAAGGTACTGGCGCTGTAGCGAGCGACTCGACGCTTGTGCGTCGGTAGATGTCGATACCGACACGGTCGATGTGGTCGATCAGTTGCTGGTTGTTCAGGCTGGCGTAATCTTGGAGATCGACCAGGCAAGGGATGTCGGTTTCATCAATGCATTGTTGCATTTCGGCCAGTGCAAAGCGGTCGAGTTGCTCGCCGATGACTGCCAGGTCGACGTCGCTGCGCAGATTGTGGGTGCCTTTGGCTCGCGAGCCAAACAGCTTCACCGTTTCGACAGCGGGAAAGCCGGCAAAAACAGCCTGCAACTGGCTGAGTATGGCGGGTGGGAGGCTGGGATGGCTCATTCTTCCAGCGCCTGGGCCATCAGGTCGAGATGCCAATCGGAGAGCATGGGCAGGTAGGCTTCGCGAATGGTTTGAATCACCGCTTCGAATTTCCTGAAATCGTAGGTATGACTCATCAGGTTGCGGTCGCCGATCATTTTCAGCCAGGTCTCGGCATCGTCGATGTATTTGGCAGCGTAGGCTTGGCGGATGACCGCTTTGGGGGAAATCTGGTCAATGCTGAGCCCGTCGTATTCCATTTTGTCCTTGAGCACTTTCCACGCGAGTTCAAAGGTGTACTCAAAACGTTGGATGATGCCTTCTTTTTCGAGCTGGCTCAGTTGCGCCGGGTCGCTTTCAATCGCTTCGCGCAAGAGGACGAATGCGCGGTCGAAATTCTGGAAGCGCTGCTTCCAGCGGATGTCTGGGTTATTCATGACGGTTTCCACGGATCGCTAACTTGGTGCTAAGTGTAAGGGATTCGCGCTGGGTCTGACGAGATAGCCCGCTCCGGGTAGAATTGTGCCTTGTTCGTTATTTGCATTCAGGAAACCACCATGGCCGGACATTCCAAATGGGCCAACATCCAGCACCGCAAGGGTCGCCAGGACGAGAAGCGCGGCGCCGCGTTCTCCAAGATCGCCAAGGAGATCACCGTCGCCGCCAAGCTGGGCGGCGGTGACGTCGGCTTCAATCCGCGCCTGCGCGTCGCGGTCGACAAGGCCAAGGCGCAGAACATGCCCAAGGACAAGATCGATACCGCGATCAAGAAGGGCACCGGCGAGCTCGAGGGCGTCGATTATGTCGAGGTCCGCTACGAAGGCTACGGAATCGGCGGCGCGGCGATCATGGTTGACTGCCTGACCGACAACAAGACGCGGACCGTGGCCGAAGTCCGCCACGCCTTCAGCAAGCACGGCGGCAACCTCGGCACCGACGGCTGCGTCGCCTTCCAGTTCAAGCACTGCGGCCAGCTGATCTTCGCCCCCGGCACCGACGAAGCGGCGCTGATGGATGCCGCCATCGAGGCCGGCGCCGATGATGTGGCAAGCAACGACGACGGCTCGATCGAGGTGATCACCACGGCGAACGACTTCATCGCCGTCAAGGATGCGCTCGAAGCCGCCGGCTTCAAGCCGGAATTCGCCGAGGTGACGATGAAGCCGGAAGGCGAAAGCGTGTTCGCCGGCGACGATGCCGTGAAGATGCAAAAGCTGCTCGACGCGCTCGACAACCTCGACGACGTGCAGGAAATCTACACCACGGCGGTCATCGATGAATAGGCGCGTTGCCGCAGCGGGAGTCGTGACGAGGCGAACCCGCGCCTGTTTCGCTCTGCTGCTAGCCGCGGTGTGCGGATCCGGGTCGGCCGCGACCTTCGTCTGTCCTGACTTGTCCACGGCCGCCCAAGTGAATGCCTGCCCGCCGGATGAAGAACTGAAATTCACCTATAGCGGTTTCTGCAGCGATAACGCCAAGGCCTATGCCAATCAGACCGACTCGTGCATCCGTTACGAAGACTATCGCGCCATGAAGAACGTCGCGCTCTGGGAATCCGCCGATGGCGCCTTCGACGGCTATATTTCGTGCGACCTGCCGCCCGCCCAGGTGAAGGCGCTGAAGCCGGCCGGCATGACGCTGGAAAAGCAGGGCAAGCTGACGAAGCTGGTTTGCGGCTACGACAAGGGCATCCGACTGACCCACCGCACCAAGGCAAACTGCACCGTCGCCAACGCGCGGGCCACTTGCGACTGACCTTACCGGCGCGCGCATCCGGCCCGTTCTGATGCAGCGCCTCTACCCCTTCCTCTTCGTCTTCCTGTGGAGCACCGGATTCATCGGCGCCAAGTACGGGCTGCCGTATGCCGGCCCGTTGTCCTTCCTGCTGACCCGTTACGGCTTCGTCATCACCCTGATGACGGTCGTCGCGCTGGCCACACGCGCGCCGTGGCCGCAGGAGCCGGTGCAATGGCTGCATATCGCGGTCTCCGGAGTCCTCGTGCATGCGGTCTACCTCGGCGGCGTTTTCGTCGCGATCAAGCACGGGCTGCCGGCGGGTGTCACGGCGCTTGTCGTCGGCATGCAGCCGCTGCTGACCGCCTTCGGCGCCGGCTGGCTGCTCGGCGAAACGGTCAGCGGTCGGCAGTGGGCCGGGCTGGCGCTCGGCTTCGTCGGCGTCGGTCTGGTGGTTTCCGGGAAATTCGGCGACGGCGCGGCGCTCGGGCCGATGCTGATTCCGGCGCTCGTCGCGCTGCTTGGCATCACCGCCGGCACGCTCTATCAGAAGCGCTTCTGTGCGCGGTTTGATCTGCGCACGGGTTCGGTGATTCAATTCGTGCCGACAGCGATCGTAACGGCAATGGCCATCGCCTGGTTCGAGGAATTCCACATCGAATGGACGCCTGCTTTCATCTTCGCCCTCGGCTGGCTGGTGCTGGTGCTCTCGCTGGGCGCCATCAGCCTGCTCAATCTGCTGATCCGCAGCGATAGCGCGGTGAACGTGGCCAGCCTGTTCTACCTGACGCCAATCTCGACGGCAGTGATTGCCTGGGCGGTTTTTGGCGAAAAGCTGACGTTGACCGCAACCGCCGGCATGTTGCTGGCGGTCGGCGGCGTCTATCTGGCGGCGCGCGCCAAATGAACGCGGCGCGCATCGTCGGCATAGATCCGGGTTTGCGCGTGACCGGCTTTGGCGTCATCGAGCGGCATGGCAGCAATTTGATCTACGTGGCCAGCGGCTGCATCAAGTCGAACGACAGGCAGTCGCTGCCGGAACGGATCAGGACGCTGTTCGTCGGCATCGGCGAGGTCATCGCCACCTACGGGCCGGACCAGGCGGCCGTGGAAAAGGTGTTCGTGAACGTCAATCCGCAATCGACCCTGCTCCTCGGCCAGGCGCGCGGCGCGGCGCTCAGCGCGCTGGCCCATGCCGGGCTGCCGGTGGCGGAATACACCGCGCTGCAGGTCAAGCAGGCGGTGGTCGGGCAGGGCAAGGCGGCCAAGGAACAAGTGCAGCACATGGTGATCCGGCTACTGGAACTGCCCGGTTCGCCGGCCGCCGACGCCGCCGACGCGCTCGCCTGCGCCATCTGCCATGCCCACGGTGGCCAGGGACTCGGCGCCATGGCGACGGCCGGCTATCGCATTCGCGGCGGACGGCTGATAGGATGAGAAACTGTGTGAAAATACAGTATGCCGTCGCGGGAGAAAATGCGCTGAAATGATCGGAAGACTCACCGGCCTGCTGGCCGAAAAGAATCCCCCGCAGATCGTGCTCGACGTCAATGGCGTCGGCTACGAGATCGACGTGCCGATGAGCAGTTTCTACAACTTGCCGGCCAGCGGCGAGAAGGTCACGCTGCTCACACACTTCGTGGTGCGCGAGGATGGCCACTTCCTCTACGGCTTCCTGACCGAGGCCGAGCGCTTCGCCTTCCGCCAGTTGCTCAAGATCTCCGGCATCGGGGCGCGGATGGCACTGGCGGTGCTCTCCGGACTTTCCGTCGGCGACCTGGCGGCGGCCGTGGCGCAGCAGGAGGCCGGGCGCCTGATCAGGATTCCCGGCATCGGCGCCAGGACGGCCCAGCGCCTGCTGCTGGAGCTCAAGGGCAAGCTGGCCGAGACGACCGGCGCGACGTTGACCGCCCCGGTCAACGCCGCCCGCCAGGACATCCTGAACGCGCTGCTGGCCCTCGGCTACAACGAGCGCGAAGCCGCCTCGGCGCTCAAGCAGTTGCCGCCCGATACCGGCACCGCCGACGGCATCCGCCAGGCGCTCAAGCAGCTCTCGAAGGTCTAGGACATGATCGACGAGGACAACCCGAAACGGCTCGCGCAGATCGCCCTCGTCGCGCTGCTGATCATCGGCTGCATCGCCGTGCTGCTGCCGTTGCTCGGCGCCATCCTCTTCGCCTTCGTTTTGTGGATCTGCACCTGGCCGGTCTATGCCGAGAAACTGCTGCCGCGCATCGGCGGGCGCAATACGCTGGGCGCCAGCCTGATGACGCTGCTGCTGGTGCTGGTGATGCTGGTGCCGATGGCCTTCCTCGTCGGCAGCCTGGCGAGCGGGTTCGACAGCCTGCGCGAAGGGATCGGTCCGGTAATCGAGAAGACCCTGGCAGCCAAGCCACCCAAATATCTGAGCGACCTGCCGGTGATCGGAAGCGAGATCGACAACAGTTGGCAGCGCATTACCAGCAACCGGGAGGAGCTCAATGCGGCACTCAGGACATTCGCCGCGCCCGCCCAGCGTCTGGCGCTGGCGACCGGCAAGGTTGCCGGCAACGGCCTGCTGCAACTGGCGCTGGCGCTGTTCGTCATCTTCTTCCTCTACCGCGACGGCGCGGCGATCGCGCACGCGCTATATACGGGCGCCCGCAAGCTGGGCGGCGATCTAGGCGAGGAACTGATCGAGCGCACCCGCGCCACGGTCATCGGCGTTATGCTGGGGATCGTCGGCACAGCCGCCGCGCAGGGGGCCGTGGCGATGATCGGCTTCCTGATCGCCGGCGTGCCGGCGGTAGTTCTGCTCGGCTTTGCCACCTTCTTCCTGTCGATGATCCCGATCGGCCCGCCGTTGATCTGGGGCGGAGCGGCTATCTGGCTCTACGACCAGGGCGAGACCGGCTGGGCGATCTTCCTGGTGCTCTACGGACTGTTGGTGATCAGCAGCATCGACAATTTCCTGAAGCCCTTCCTGATCGCGCGCGGCGCGGGCATCTCGATCCTGCTGATCGCCCTCGGCGTGATCGGCGGCGTGCTGGTGTTCGGCTTCATCGGCATCTTTCTCGGCCCGGTGCTGCTGGCGCTCGGGCACATGCTGCTCGGGCACTGGATCAACGAGGAGAAGACCGCATGATCGAAACCGACAGGCTGGTCGCGGTCGACCGCATCATCACCCCCAATTCCCGGTCGGCGCAGGAGGAGGCGCTCGAGCGCGCGCTGCGCCCCAGGCGGCTCGCCGACTACACCGGCCAGACGAAGATCCGCGAGCAACTGGAAATCTTCATCCAGGCCGCCCGCCAGCGCCGCGAATCGCTCGACCACGTGCTGCTGTTCGGCCCGCCCGGGCTGGGCAAGACAACGCTGGCGCACATCATCGCCCACGAGATGGGGGTCAACCTGCGCTCGACCTCGGGCCCGGTGCTGGAGCGCGCCGGGGACCTCGCGGCGATCCTGACCAACCTCGAGCCGCACGACGTGCTGTTCATCGACGAGATCCACCGCCTCTCGCCGGTCGTCGAGGAAATCCTCTATCCGGCGCTCGAGGATTTCCAGATCGACATCATGATCGGCGAAGGCCCGGCGGCGCGCTCGGTCAAGCTCGACCTGCCGCCGTTCACGCTGGTCGGCGCCACCACGCGCGCCGGCATGCTGACCAATCCGCTGCGCGACCGCTTCGGCATCGTCGCCCGCCTCGAGTTCTACAGCGCCGAAGAGCTGCAAAGCATCGTCGGCCGCTCGGCCACCCTGCTCAATGCCCCGCTCGACGCCGACGGGGCGCTGGAGATCGCCCGGCGCTCACGCGGCACGCCGCGCATCGCCAACCGCCTGCTGCGCCGTGTCCGCGACTACGCCGAGGTCAGGGCCGACGGCCGGATCACCCGCGGCATCGCCGATGCCGCCCTGGTCATGCTCGACGTCGACCGCGCCGGACTCGACATCATGGACCGCAAGCTGCTGTCGGCGGTCATCGACAAGTTCGGCGGCGGCCCGGTCGGCGTCGACAACCTTGCCGCCGCCATCGGCGAAGCGCGCGATACCATCGAGGACGTCCTCGAACCCTACCTGATTCAGCAGGGATACCTGCAGCGCACCCTGCGCGGGCGCATCGCGACGCCGGCGATCTATCGCCATCTCGGGCTGGCGGAGCCCAACAGCGCCGTCGTGCGCGACCTGCTCTCCGGGGAATGACCGGACGTCGCTGCAGGATGCGGCGCTGACACGGCACCGTAATCAACATGGAAACAAACCGTTACATACGATTCCTGCGAAATCAGGTAAAATCTTAAAATGAAATATGCGCAGAGCGCCAACGCCTTCTCCATCCCGGTCCGCGTCTATTACGAGGATACCGATGCCGGCGGGGTCGTCTATTACGCCAATTACCTGAAGTATTTCGAGCGTTGCCGCACCGAATGGATGCGCCAGATCGGCCATGACCAGTCGCAACTGGCGTCCGATGCCGGCATCGTCTTCGTCGCGCGCAAGGCCGGTTGCGAGTACCTGAAGCCGGCACGCCTCGACGACCTGCTGACGGTCGGCCTCGAAGTCGAGCGGCTGACCCGGGTGCGCGTCGTCTTCCGCCACCACGTCCGCCGCGGCGACGACGAACTGGTCACCGGCGTCGTCGAGATCGCCTGCGTCGACGCCGTCCGGATGACGCCGGCGCCGATCCCCGAATTCCTGCACAGCAAACTGGAAGCATTACAATGAACGTCACCCAGGATCTCTCGATCCTTCACCTGATTCTCAACGCCAGCGCCGTCGTACAGGCGGTCATGTTCCTGCTCGCCGGCGTCTCCTTCATGTCGTGGTATTACATCTTCATGAAGTGGTATGCGGTCAAGCAGGCGCGCGTCAAGACCGAGACCTTCGAGCGCGATTTCTGGTCGGGCGGCGACCTCACCAATCTCTACAACAGCGCGGTCAACGACCGCCACCATGCCGGTTCGATGGAACGCATCTTCGAGTCCGGCTTCCGCGAATTCGCCAAGCTCAAGGGCCAGAAGAACCTCGACGCCAAGGACGTCATCGACGGCGCGCGCCGCGCCATGCGTGCCACCTTCCAGCGCGAGATGGATGCGCTGGAAGCGCATCTCGCTTTCCTTGCCTCGGTCGGCTCGGTGTCGCCCTACATCGGCCTGTTCGGCACCGTCTGGGGCATCATGCACTCGTTCCGCGGGCTCTCGAATGTCGGCCAGGCGACGCTTTCGGCGGTGGCGCCGGGCATCGCCGAGGCGCTGGTCGCCACCGCCATCGGCCTGTTCGCGGCGATCCCCGCCGTGCTCGCCTATAACCGCTTCGCCCATGACATCGACCGCCTGGCGACCCGCTACGAGTCGTTCATGGAAGAGTTTTCCAACATCCTGCAGCGGCAGATGCGTTAAGCCATGCGCCAGCGTCGCCTGAAAAACGAAATCAACGTCGTTCCCTACATCGACGTCATGCTGGTGCTGCTCGTCATCTTCATGGTGACGGCGCCGATGATGACGCCTGGAACCGTCGATATTCCATCCGTGGAAAAAATGAATCAAGCAAAGGCAAAGGCGCTAGAAGTAAAAATCGACGCCGACGAGTCGCTTTCGCTGATTGATCGGTCACGAACTGCTACTGAAGAGCCGGTAAGTCGAAGGAATTTGCTCAGCCGAATCAAGGAGCTTCAGGCCAAGAACCCCGATCAGCCTGTACTGATAGTTGGCGACAAGAACGTCAAATATGAGGTAGTGCTCAAAGTCATGGATGACCTCAAACAGGCCGAAGTCAAGACTGTTAGCCTGTTGGTTCAGCCAGTGAGAAAATGATTCGGTTAAGGTCCGAAGAGCCTGGCAGGAACAAGGCCCTGGCGTTCACCATACTGGTGCACGCCGGGCTGATCGCCGCGCTTTTTCTCGGCGTACAGTGGAAACGCAGCCAGCCGGATGTCGTCCAGGTCGAATTGTGGGCAAGCCGCCCGGCGCCTGCCGTCCAGGCAGCCCCACCGCCGCCGCCCCCGCCGCCGGAAGTGAAGCCGGAACCGAGGCCCGAACCCAAGCCCGAACCCAAGCCCGAACCCAAACCCGAACCAAAGCCCGAGCCGAAGCCGGTGCCCAGGGTTGAGCCCAAACCCGAACCGCCGCCGCCCAGGAAGCCGGACATCGCGATCAAGGAAGAAAAGAAGCCGCCCAAGCCGGAACCGAAGAAACCGGAGCCGAAGCCCGAGCCGAAGAAGCCCGAACCCAAACCCGAGCCGAAGCCGGAACCCAAACCCGAGCCCAAGAAAACGGAAGCAAAGGCGGAGCCCAGGAAAGCCGAGCCGCAACCGGAGCCGAAGAAGACCGAGCCCAGGGTACCGGATTTCAGCAAGGAACTGGCAAGCGAGACGGCGCAACTCAAGAGCCGCCCGAATGCCAGCGCGCAGCAGATGGCCAGTGCCGCCGGCGCCGAGGCAGCGCAGCGGGCCGCGGCGAGCAAGCGCGGCATGGAGGAATATGCATCCAGGATCCGCGTCAAGGTGCGCGGCAATATCGTGCTGCCACCCAACATCCAGGGGAACCCGGAAGCGATTTTCGTGGTCGAGCAACTGCCTGGCGGCGACATACTCAACATCAGGCTCAAGCGCTCGAGCGGCAGTCCCGCCCTCGACTCCGCGATCGAGCGCGCCATCAAGAAATCCTCGCCGCTGCCCGATCCACCCGATCCCGCATTGTTTCAGCGCACGCTGGAGATCAAGTACAGGCCATTTGAAGAGTAAAATTATAGAAATTCATGACGAAATCGACTCCCATGCCCCAGATTTTCCACAAGATCCTCGTTTTCCTGTCGCTGCTGACCGCGACGCTGGCCCAGGCGCAGTTGTCCGTCGAAATCACCGGCGCCGGCGCCAACCGGATCCCCGTAGCGATCGCCAACTTCGCCGGCGATCCCGCCGCCGCCCAGGTGGTCACCGCGACCATACGCGCCGACCTCGAACGCAGCGGAATGTTCAAGCTGGTCGACCCGGGCGGCGCCACCCTCGACGAGAACACCCAGGTCAACTTCGGCGACTGGAAGGGCCGCGGCGCCGACGCGCTGGCTGCTGGCAGCCTGACGCGCAACGCCAACGGACGCATGGAAGCGCGCTTTCGCCTCTATGACACGCAAAAGCAGGCGGCCCTCGGCGGCGCGGTCTACGTAACCGGCAACGACCAGTTGCGTGCCGCCGGCCACCGCATCGCCGACTACATTTACGAAAAGCTGACGGGCGAGAAGGGCGTCTTCTCGACGCGCATCGCCTACGTCGTCAAGTCCGGCAGCCAGTTCAAGCTGCAGATCGCCGACGCCGACGGGCAGGGCGCGGCAACCGCGCTGACGTCCAATGAGCCGATCATTTCGCCGGTCTGGTCGCCGGACGGCTCGCGGCTTGCCTATGTTTCGTTCGAGAAGAAGAAGCCGGTGATCTACGTCCATTCGCTGGCTTCCGGCCAGCGCCAGGTGGTGGCCAATTTCAAGGGCTCGAACTCGGCCCCGGCCTGGTCGCCGGACGGCCGTCGCCTGGCTGTCGTCCTGTCCAAGGATGGCAACTCGCAGATCTATCTGGTCAATGCCGACGGCACCGGCGTCCAGCGCCTGACCCAGTCGGCCGGCATCGATACCGAACCGCGCTTCTCGCCGGACGGCGGCAGCATCTACTTCACCTCCGATCGCGGCG
>WBZM01000771.1_pt1 | contig 39122 bp, 38 predicted proteins | sample 5204271 | NCBI WGS metagenome assembly WBZM01 (sample SAMN12344346, study PRJNA552823) | activated sludge metagenome | biome: Activated sludge suspended growth; feature: Nitrification reactor; material: Wastewater; isolation source: activated sludge from nitrification reactor of wastewater... | reverse complement strand
GGCGCTGTTGCAGGTAGCGCACTTCGCGGCTGTCCTCGCCCGGATGGTAGAGACGGGCGTTGTCGAGATCGTCATCGGAAAGTGGCAAGCCGAAGCGCTCGCGGAAGTGGCGCAGGTCGTCATTCGCCAGCTTCTTGGTCTGGTGCGACGTGTTGGCGCCCTGGCCGGAGGCGCCCATGCCGTAACCTTTGGTGGTCTGCGCCAGAATCACTGTCGGCTGACCACGATGCGCGACAGCGGCGGCGTAGGCAGCGTAGATCTTGACCGGGTCGTGACCTCCACGCATCAGCGAGTCGATGTCCTTGTCCGACATGTTGGCGACCAGCGCCGCCAGCTCCGGGTAGCGCGAGAAGAAGTGCTGGCGGTTGTAATGGCCGTCGGTCGCCGACAGCTTCTGGAACTCCCCATCCACCGCCTCGGCCATGCGCTTGAGAATCCATCCGTCGCGGTCACGGGCAAAGAGCACGTCCCAGTTGCTGCCCCACAGGCACTTGACGACATTCCAGCCGGCGCCGGCGAATAGTGTCTCCAGTTCCTGCACGATGTTGCCGTTGCCACGCACCGGGCCGTCGAGGCGTTGCAGGTTGCAGTTAACCACCAGCACCAGGTTGTCGAGTTGCTCACGGGCGGCCAGCGAAATGCCAGCCAGCGATTCCGGCTCGTCCATCTCGCCGTCGCCGACATAAACCCAGACCTTGCGGTCGTTGGCCGGCATGATTTCGCGGTGTTGCAGATAACGCTGGAAGCGCGCCTGATAGATCGCGGTAAGCAGGCCAAGGCCCATCGAGCCAGTCGGGAACTGCCAAAACCCGGGCATCAGCGTCGGATGCGGGTAGGACGACAGGCCCTTGCCGATGCCGCCGAAAACCTCACGGCGGAAATGCATCATCTTCTCTTCGCTCAAGCGGCCTTCGAGAAAGGCGCGGGCATAGATGCCCGGTGCGGCGTGAGGCTGAAAATAGACCAGATCGCCCGGATGGTCGGCGGAAGGTGCCCGAAAAAAGTGGTTGAAGCCGACCTCGAAAATGTCGGCAATCGAGGCATAGGTGGCAATGTGGCCGCCCAGTTCCGGGTGCGCCTGGTTGGCCCGCATCACCATGGCCAGCGCGTTCCAGCGGTGGATTGCGGTAATGCGGGCCTCCAGATCAAGATCGCCCGGATAGGGCGGTTGCGCCGCGACCGGTATGGTATTCCGGTAGGGCGTGGTGTGGCGGGTGTGGAATCGGCCACCTGCCCGGCGGCCCGACTCGATCAGCCGGTCTACCAAGAACTCGGCGCGCGGCACCCCGGCGCGTTCGATAACTTCATGCAGGCTCTCCTGCCAGTCCTGCGTTTCCTCGACGTCGTCATCTGCCCGGTTGTGGCCCAGCGGCTTGGTGGAATCGCTGTTCATGCTGTCTCTCCTCGTATCCGATATGGATGTCAATAGTGAAAACTATAGGCTTTCAGCCAGATTCAAGGATTGCCAAATAGGCAAACATTCATCACTATTTGGCAATGTTTGTTAGTCAATCGACAAATATGCGCAATAAGCGGAACGCCTCCTCACTGGATGCCATCGATTGCCGTTTGCTGGAGCATTTACAGGCCGATGCGCGCATCACCAACATCGCCCTGGCGGAGGCGGCGCATCTCTCACCCGCGCCCTGCCTGCGCCGCGTCCGCGACCTCGAGGCCGCCGGCGTCATCCGTGGCTATGTCACCTTGCTCGACCCGGAAGCCATCGGCCTCGACGTTTCGACCTTCATCCAGGTCAGCCTGGAAAAGCAGGTCAGTAGCGCCCTCCATGTCTTCGAAGAAGCCATCGCCACCTGGCCGGAAGTCATGGAGTGCTACCTGATGACTGGCGACTCCGATTACCTGCTACGCGTGGTGGTACCCGACCTCAAGGCCCTGCAATGCTTCATTGTCGACCGTCTGGCTCGCATTCCTGACGTCTCCAACATCCGCTCCAGCGTGGCGATCAAGCAGATCAAGTACAAGACGGCGTTGCCGATCGAACTGGGGTGAGCAATTGCCCGAAAGGTGATGCGGGATAACTCGATCAGCGGTCGATACTGACGATGATGCGTCCGCGTACCTTGCCGTCGATAAGTTCGCCAGCATTTCTGATGGCGTCACCGAGGTTGACTTCGCTCACAACACAGGCTGTCACATTGATCCACCTCGGCGGCTGAACGACGGGTGATCGGCGCATTGTCGCCCGAGTCAGGCCAAAGTCTCTACGACCGCAGTGGTCGAGGAGCACTCAGCCAGCTACCGTTCGGTACGACTGCTCCACTCAGGAAGCCGCCTTTCAGAGCCGGGCGAGTTCATCTCAGCCAACGGCAACAGCCGCTGCTTTGCTGCCGTAGAGCATGAAAACCTGACGGTCTCTTCAGGGTCGAGGGTACCCATTTGCTCCATGCTTTAGCCGCCGTTCGGCATGGCTTCCTTGCCTGCATCCAGCGAACGGTGCAACCCGGAAGGCCCGGTATCGTGAAGTCAGCAGCAGCCAAAGCTGGCGGTGGTCGGGCCACCTCAGGATGACCGGCTGTCCTTGGCCGACCATCGGGCAAGACCTCACTCCAAGTCCGAATACTTCACCCGCGACCCGAACGCCTTGTCAACTGGGTACTTCTGCGCGTTCTTGGCGATCTTGGCGCGGGCGGCGGCGGCGAGGTCGATGTCGGCGGAGTCGGCGATCAGCAGCAGGTAGAGCAGGACGTCAGCGCACTCGTCGCGCAGCGCCTCGCGGCTCGCCGGTTCGGCCGGCAGCGCCGCGATCTCGGCGTCGCTCTTCCACTGCGTCAATTCCAGCAGTTCGGCGGCTTCGAGGTTGAGCGAGACGATCAGGTTGCGCAGCGAGTGGAACTGCTGCCAGTCGCGGGCGTCGCGGAATTCGAGGATGGCTGCGGTCAACGCGGAAAAATCATTCATTTCTGATTCGACAAGGGGTGACCGGGCAATGATGCCATAGCGTGGAGCCGCTAGAATGCGCCGATGAAGCGCTTTTCCCTCAACACGCAAATCCTGATCGGCTGCCTGGCCGGCATTGCCGGCGGTCTGTGGCTGGCCGGCGCGAACGCGCCGCCGGCGGCGCAGACCGTGCTCTACGCCGCGAAGCTGGCCGGCAACCTGTTCCTCGACCTGCTGCGCATGGTGCTGGTGCCGCTGGTCCTCGCGTCGATCGTCACCGGCGTCGCCAATCTGCGTTCGCACGGTCAGATGCACCGCGTGTGGACGACGACGCTCGCCTTCTTCTTCGCCACCATGGGGCTGGCGATCCTGATCGGCTTCGGCGCCGCGCACATCTTCCGGCCGGGCGAGGGGCTGCAACTGGAGATGTTCGCCGAGGCCACGCGCAACTACCAGGCGCGTCAGATGCCGCTGCCCGACTACGTCGCCCAGTTCCTGCGCGGCCTGTTCCAGAACCCGTTCAAGGCACTCGCGCAGGGCGACATCCTCGCCATCGTCATGATCGCCCTCTTTCTCGGCATCGCGCTAGTGGTCGGCGGCGAGCGTTTCCGGCAGATTCGCACGCTGATCGACGAATTGCAGGAACTCTGCCTGCGCATCGTCGGCTGGATCATGCATCTGGCGCCGCTCGGCCTCGCCGCGCTGCTGCTGCAACTGGTCGCCACCCAGCAGGGCGCGCTGCTGGCGAGCCTCGGCCATTTCATCGTCGTCGTCACCGGCACCACCTTCTTCCACGGGCTGGTCGTGCTGCCGGCGATCCTCTGGCTGTTCACCCGCGTCTCGCCGTGGCATTTCCTCAAGGGCGCGCGCGAGGCGCTGGTCACCGCCTTCGCCACCAGTTCGAGCGCCGCGACGCTGCCGGTCACGCTGCGCTGCACCGAGCAGCACCTGCATGTGAAGAAGGACATCGCCGGCTTCGTCGTGCCGCTCGGCGCCACCGTCAACATGGACGGCACGGCGCTCTACGAGGCGGCGGCGGCGCTCTTCGTCGCGCGCCTCGCCGGCATCGAACTCGACCTCGCCAGCCAGATCATCGTCTTCTTCGTCGCCATGCTTGGTGCCATCGGCGCGCCGGGCATCCCGAGCGTCGGCATGCTGAGCATGGTCCTGGTTCTCGAATCGGTCGGCCTGCCCACCGAGGCGATCGCCATCCTGCTGCCGATCGACCGCATCCTCGACACGGTGCGCACCGCGGTCAACGTCGAGGGCGACATGGTCGGCAGCATGATCGTGCAACGGCTGGCCGGCGTTCCGGCAGGAAGGGACTCCGTCGGGCCCTCCTGAAGCCGCCAAGGAGGTCTACGCCGGCTCGTCCTTGAGTTGCTTGATGAGTGCGGTCACGGCATCGACCGGGTAGATCAGCGGCACCATCACCCCGCCGATGCGCGTGAACACGCCGACCTGCCCGACGCGGGCGCTGTAGAGCACGTGATGGCCCTTGATGCCGTTGATGTTGAGCCACATCGTGCTGTCGGTGTCCATCGGCGTGTGGCCGACGATGAAAGTGGTGTGCTTCTGCAGGTCCAGCGTGCGGCGAAAGCGCTTGACGTCGCCACGGCCATAGCCGTTGGGCCGACTGGGCTGCAACTGGCGGTTGTTGACCAGTTCGATGGCGAGTTCCGGGTGACGGTGGATATTGACCAGCATGTTTCTCGTCACATTTTCTTTCGGCGCCGCCGCATGGCAGGCGAGAAAGTCGCTGGAGGCAACCACGAAGGGCAGGAGGCGATAGAAGTCCTCCATGGCCTTGCGATAGGCATGTCCGCGGCGAGCGATCAGCTCCTTGGCCCACAGCAGGCCCTGCGGAACGCCATCCTTGGCGATGTCCTCGGTGAAGGAATCGTGGTTGCCGCGGACATAGAACACTTGCAACGGAAAGCGCAGCTTGAGCCTGAAGATGAGATCCATCATCAGCATGGAACTGTCCATCCCGCGAAGTTTCCCGTCTTCCTCGCAATGGACCGCATCGCCGAGAATGACCAGGGCGGCGCTGCCGTCCTCGAGCGCATCGAGAAACGCGTTCTGGCTCAGCACCGTCAGCAGGTTGTCGACCTGCGCATGCAGGTCGGCAACCAGAATCGGGGTCAGGCTGCCGGGCAGCATCACCAGGCCGCCGGGAGTTCCCCAGTCGTTGCGCGGACGGTAGGCCTCGTACTGCATGACCTCATTGACCTTTTCAATCAGCGCCAGCGCATCGTCAGCGGGCAACGGCTCGATCGGTCCGCCGAAGATCTCGCGCAGACGCCGGTAACTGCCTTCACGCGTGCCGCGCGCGTCGCTGGCGAAGCGACCGATGGTCGAACCGGCGTCGCTGAGATTGCGGAAGACCAGCGATTCCGTGCCCTGGATAATGACCAGGTGCTCCTCGTCAACCGCCTCCGGATAATTGAACAGCGCCTGCTGGACCCGGTCTCCCGACCCCAGGGAGATCCAGCTTTTCGGAGTCAGGCGCAGAAAGCCGGTGATCCGGTCGGGTTTGGCGGCGGGATCGACGATGACGAAGTTGCCCGTCCTGATACCCTTGCCGCGCTCGTCGATCCGGTTTTCCGGATAGAGATGGAGTTTCTTGTCGTCCTGCCCCAGCGTGATCTCGATCGGCACACGGTCGAAGGAAACCCGGACCTTGGCGTCGCCCAGCCGGTAGTTGCTGCGCAGCCTGATTTCATGACCCGCGCCAACTCCGAGACGCGTCAGTATCCGCTTCAGCGGAGCCAGAAGCCGCGAGATCGTGATCGGCCGCCGGTTGGCGATCAGGTTCATGGCAGCGCCGGCGGAGCGACAAAGCGCCGGGGCGGGTTCTCGATCAAGTCGCGCAGATATACCTGGAATCCCTTGCGGTGCAGATGTTCGGCAAGGCGCATGAATGCCTCGTGCTGGACGATGCAGATTTCCCGGCTGAGTTCCTTGTCCACAACGTGCGTGCTGTGCCGCGCGCGCTCGGCGCGGCGCTCGAAGACCAGTTCCGCCGGCGGCAACAGAAATTCGAAGACGTAGCGTTGATACCAGTCGACGTTGAAGAAGAAACGCTTGCGCGGCGGAAGCTGGATGCGGTCGAAATCGATCGCCGGCACCGGATCGCGGTCGTAGAACTCGGCGTCGAAGACGGTGACCGCGTCGCCCAGTCCCTGAAAGGGCATGCCGAGGTGTATCTCCCGCGGTCGCACTGAGAGGATTTCCGACCGCCACCAGTGGTTCTTGGCCAGGTCAAGGTAGCCCTCCTCCGACCAGCCACCGAGGCGTGTAATCAGGGTACTTTTGCCGGCGCCGGGAGGGCCGGTCACCAGAATCTGGCGGAAGCGAATGTCGGAGGGGAAGTCGATCCCCTTGATATTCTGCAGCGACTCGATGGGCTCGGTTGGCAGATCCGGCATGGCTAACGCTTGACTCGAAGGAAAGACGGCGGCCCGCCGGGCCGCCGTCTGGACAAAGTTGAGCTCAATTCTAGCCGAAAACGGCGCGCAGGATATGGAAGACCATGGCCGCCAGAATGCCGGCAATGGGCACGGTGATTATCCAGGAAAGGATGATGCCGCCAATGACCCGCATGTCGAGTGCGCCGATGCCGCGGGCAATCCCCACCCCGATCACCGCACCGACGGCAATGTGGGTGGTCGATACCGGCATGCCGATTCCGGACGCCGCGACGACGACAATCGAGGCGGCAACGGTGGCTGCATAGCCGCGGGTCGGCGTCAGCTGGGTGATCTTGTTGCCAATGGTGGCCATCACCTTGTAGCCATAGGTCACCACACCGACGACGATGCCGATGGCGCCGAGCAGCAGCATGAACGGCGTCACCGCCGACCGGGCACTCACCGCCTGGGTTTCGATGATCTGGATGGCTGTCGCCATCGGCCCGACGCCGTTGGCGAGGTCGTTGGAACCGTGCGCGAAGGCCATCGCCGCGCCGGTAAACACCATCAGCGGGACGAACAGCTTCTCGACGCTGGCAAAGTGAAAAATCCGGTCTTCGCTCTCTTCGAGATGGACGCGGCCCATCAGCACCTTGGCGAGTATCGCCAGGAGGACGCCGATCGCGATCGCCAGGAGTTGCCCCTGGACCCCACCGAGATTGATATTGACGTACTTGAGCCCCGTGGCGATGGTGACCAGCGCCACGATCCAGCCGACCAGGAATGCATACAGCGGGCCCCACCTGCGCGCCTGGCGGATTGGATTCCCGGTGTTGAATATCAGCTTGCGGATGCTCAGGGTCAGGAGCAGCGCCACAATGGCGCCGAGCACGGGAGAGACCAACCAGCTGACGACGATTTCGGCAATCGTTTCCCAGTTGACCGCATCGACGCCGAATGCGGCGACACCGGCGCCGCAAATGGCGCCGACGATCGCATGCGTCGCGGACACCGGCCAGCCGCGCATGCTGGCGATCATCAGCCAGATTCCGGCCGCCAGCAGCGCCCCGATCATGCCGAACAGCAGCAGATGCGGAACCGGCTCGAACAACCTGCCATCGATGATCCCTTTCGAAACGGTGGCCGCCACCTCGCCACCAGCGAGATAGGCGCCGGCGAACTCCATGACCGCTGCGAGGAGCAGCGCGCTTCTGAGGGTGACGGCTCCGGAACCGACCGAGGTCCCCATGGCATTGGCCACATTGTTGGCGCCCATTCCCCAGCACACGCAGAGGCCGAAGGCAAATGCCATGACGTAAAAGACTGTCGAGTGCTGCGCAATGATCTCCACGATACGACCCCTGCCGATGAAGTGCTGAAATGAAGTGACGGACTCAAGAGCCCCGACGACCGCTGTGACCCGTAATGCGCGCTTCCCAACCCCCGGTCGTCAATGGGCGATCATCAGGCGCAGGCGGTCACCCACCCTCTCCGCATAGTCGGCCAGGTTGCCCACCCAGCGGATCAACTGGTACCAGAGCATCACCGACACCGGACTCAGACTGTCCTCCTGGGCGAAAAGTGCCCGCGCCAGGGAAGCGCCCATCAGGTCGGTATCGCTCTCCATGTAGCCGAGTTCGAGGATCATCGCTTCCACCCGCTCGACCTCGCGGCCGCGAAAACCCAATTCCAGCAACTCGTCGAGTTCCTCGATGATCCGTTGCGCCTGTTCGCAGGTTTCGGTGCAGCGGATGACGAATCTCGCCAGCGGTTCGGCCATGGCGACGGGAACCTCCATTTTCCGCTGGGCCAGCAAGCCGGCGATGTCCTGCGCGATGCCGGCGATCGTATCCTGCATCGCCAGCAATTCCAGCAGGTCGCGCCGGTCGACCGCGAGCAGCAGACTTCTCGGGAGGTGGCTGCGCAACTCGTTCTTGATCGTGTCCGCCTCGCCCTCCTTGGCGAAGATCTTCTCCTTCCGGACCTCGAGCTCGGACTCATTCCCCTCGATCAGGGCAGCGAACAGCGCCGGAACCTCGCCAACGCACTCGATGACGACGCGCATGTGCTGCTGCAGGGGCTTGAACGGCGACTTGCCGAACAGCGCCGCCATGGAGTTGGTCGATAACATCTCTTCTCCTCCGTCGTTGCCACGAACCCGGTGAATGGGCCGAGACCCTGACCCATCGAGCGAACCGCCCCTGGTCCTCAGCTGACGCGGTTCCACTGCTGGCGGAGATTCTAAACCTCGCTTCAGTCCGGTCAACCCATCCGCCGGAGAAATCGCCTGAGGGTCTGCACTACCCGCCGCCGCTGCCGTTTGCGTCGAGCTTCACGGCAATTCAGGCACGAACCTGCAAAAAAACCCGCAAGGCGATCAAGCCGCGCGGGTTTCGGAATCTTTTGCGTGGTGGGCGGTACTGGGATCGAACCAGTGACCCCTGCCGTGTGAAGGCAGTGCTCTACCCCTGAGCTAACCGCCCGCTGAGAGGCGCGCATTTAACCACAAGTCCCGGATCGGGTCAAACGCGGGTCGGATAGAATACGGCCCTTGGATTCCTTACGGATTGTGCACTCCATGACGCCCGTTCGCACCCGCTTCGCTCCCAGCCCCACCGGTTACCTGCACATCGGCGGCGCCCGTACCGCCCTCTTCTCCTGGGCGTTCGCCCGCCGCCACGGCGGCACCTTCATCCTGCGCGTCGAGGACACCGACGTCGCGCGCTCGACGCCGGAGGCGCTTCAGGCCATTCTCGACGGCATGCACTGGCTGGGGCTTGACCACGACGAAGGCCCGTTCTACCAGATGCAACGCATGGACCGCTACAAGGAGGTCATCCGCCAGATGCTGGCGGCGGGAACCGCCTACCACTGCTACACGACACGCGAGGAACTCGACGCGCTCCGCGCCGAGCAGGAAACGCGCAAGGAAAAGCCGCGCTACGACGGCCGCTGGCGCCCGGAACCGGGCAAGGCGCTACCGACGCCGCCATCCGGTGTGCCGCCGGTGGTCCGTTTCAGAAACCCGCGGGATGGCATCGTCGCCTGGGATGACCAGGTCAAGGGCCGCATCGAGTTCGCCAATGGCGAACTCGACGACCTGATCATCGCCCGCGCCGACGGCACCCCGACCTACAACTTCTGCGTCTGCGTCGACGACTGGGACATGGGCATCACTCACGTCATCCGGGGCGACGACCACGTCAACAATACGCCGCGCCAGATCAACATCCTGCGGGCGCTGGGCGCCGCAGTGCCGCTTTATGCCCACCTGTCGATGATCCTTGGCGACGACGGCGCCAAGCTATCGAAGCGCCACGGCGCGGTATCGGTCATGCAGTACGACGACGATGGCTACCTTCCCGACGCGGTGATCAACTACCTGGCGCGCCTCGGCTGGTCGCACGGTGACGCCGAGGTCTTCTCGCGCCAGCAGTTTGTCGAGTGGTTCGACCTTGACCACATCACTGCATCGGCGGCGCAGTTCAACACCGAAAAGCTGTTGTGGCTAAATCAGCACTACATGAAGCAGCTGCCGATCGCCGACCTCAGCGAACAGGTCAAGGCACGCCTTGCCGCCCGCGACGTCGATACCGGGACTGGGCCGGACCTGGAAAAAGCGGTCGAACTTTACGTTGACCGCAGCAATACCCTGAACGTGCTCGCCGACGCGGTGGAAGTCTTCTATGTCGGGGTCTCGCCATCCCCGGACCTGCTGGCGCAGCATCTGGCGGACGATGCGCGACCGGCGCTGGCCGATTTTGCCACCGCGCTCGCCGGAGTTGAGTGGGAGGTGCCGGCGATCAATGCCCTGATCAAGGAGACGGTCGCGCGCCATGGGCTCAAGATGCCGAAGCTGGCGATGCCGCTGCGCGTGCTGCTGACCGGCCAGACCCAGACCCCGTCGGTCGACGCCGTCATCGCGCTGATCGGTCGCCGCAAGGTCCTCGACAAATTGGCCGCCTTGAAATGTTGACGAAGCCGCCGGGCAGGGCATCCCGGAATCCGCCATGCGCCAGAATCAGCTTGACACGGGGATTTCCGGGGAGATATAAATCGCTACACGAACAAATCTCGATGTCGTAATTCCACCAAAGGGGATCCCATGAACAAATCTGAACTGATCGACGTAATCGCTGCGCAAGCCGAAATTTCCAAGGCGGCCGCCGGTCGCGCGCTGGATGCAACCGTCGCCGCTGTCAAGGAAGCGCTCAAGGCTGGTGACAGCGTGAGCCTGATCGGGTTCGGCACCTTTTCCGTCGGCGAGCGCGCCGCCCGCACCGGCCGCAACCCGCAGACCGGCAAGACCCTGAAGATCAAGGCCGCCAGGATTCCGAAGTTCCGTCCTGGCAAGGGCCTCAAGGACGCCTTGAACTGATCGAATGCCGGGTGCTTAGCTCAGTTGGTAGAGCGCTAGCCTTACAAGCTGGATGTCGGGGGTTCGAACCCCTCAGCACCCACCAGGACATCCGGCTCGGAATTGCAGAACCCCGCCCCCGAGGCGGGGTTTTCGTTGATTGCCGGCGCCCGTCACGCGCAGACAGGGCAGCGGACATCCGGTGCGCCGCAAATAATGCCTGACGCCGCGAGGCAACACCGTGTCGCTCGCGCCCCCGTCTCAGGTCGCGGGCGGTTTTCCTCGCGCATGCCCGGTTGGGCTCCGGGTTGCGGCCAGGATTCCGCGCAGGATGTTGATCTCGTCCCTTTCGAGGCGAGTTCGCGAGAAGAGACGACGCAGTTTTGGCAGCAGCCTTCCCGGATGCGCCGGATTGAGAAACCCGGTCTCGGTCATCACCGCCTCGAAATGCGCATACATTCCCTCGACTTCATCGTGGGTCGCCATTCGCGACGACGCGGGCGTAGCCGTCGCGCCAGCCGGTGACGCCAGCCCGGCCAGGGCGGCCATGCGGATTTCGTAACACATCACCTGTACCGCCGCGCCGAGATTAAGCGAACTGAACTCCGGATTGGCCGGAATCGTCACCACCGCCTGGCATAGCTGGATCTCTTCATTCGTCAGGCCCACGGTCTCGTTGCCGAAGACCAGCGCCACCTGGCCCTGCTCGGCTTGCGCCAGCAGACGGGCCACCATCTCCCGCGGCTGCCCGCCGGGCGGGCCAAGATCCCGGCGCCGTGCCGACAGGGCGACGACAAAGATGGCACCGGTCAGCGCTTCGGGCAGCGAGTCACTGATTTTTGCCGATTCCAGGACGTCGACCGCGCCGGTCGCACGCGCGTCCGCTTCAGGATCGGGAAACCTCCGCGGATCGACCAGGCGCAGATCGGCCAGCCCCATGGTCTTCATGGCCCGCGCCGCCGCCCCGATGTTACCGGGATGACTCGGGCGACACAGGACGACGCGGATTCGCGACAGCAGGAATTCGGGCTTCATAGTAAAATCGCCACTCTCCAAATCGATCGGCCGGCCTCGCCGTCCGCCAGCTCTGCAAGCCATGCATCCAGCCCTGAACATTGCCGTCAAGGCGGCGCTTCGCGCCGGCAAGATCATCAATCGCGCGTCCAACGACCTTGACCTGATCAAGGTGGAAGTGAAACAGGCCAACGATTTCGTGACCGAGGTCGACAGGAAGGCCGAGGCTGCGATCATCGAAACGCTGCGGGACGCTTATCCAGCGTACGGGATTCTAGCAGAGGAGTCCGGAGCGACCGCCGCAACGGGTTCCGCCGAATTGGATTACCGGTGGATCATCGACCCGCTCGACGGCACGACCAATTTCATTCATGGCCTGCCGCAGTACGCCGTCTCGATCGCCCTGGCGAAAGGCAACAGCGTCGAACAGGCGGTCGTTTTCGATCCCAGCCGGAACGAATTGTTTACCGCCAGCAAGGGCGCGGGCGCCTTCCTGAACGAGCGCCGCATCCGCGTTTCCGGACGGACCAGACTCCAGGACTCGCTGCTCGGCACCGGGTTCCCGTATCGCATGTTCGATCACGTCGACACCTATCTCGCGATCTTCAAGGAACTGACGCGGAAGACCGCAGGCCAGCGCCGTCCCGGCGCCGCGGCGCTCGATCTGGCCTATGTCGCCTGCGGTCGTTACGACGGGTTCTGGGAATTCGGGCTTTCCCCGTGGGACATGGCCGCCGGGGCGCTGCTGATCTCGGAAGCTGGCGGACTGGTTAGCGACCTGCGCGGCGAAGCGGGCTACCTGACCAGCGGCAACATCATCGCCGGCACGCCGAAGGTCTTCGCACCGCTGCTCAATCTCATCCAGGAACGATTGCCCGAATCAATCACCGCCTGAGCGCCGCTAGCGAGGGGCCGCCCCGCCACGGCAGGCAACGGCGGGGACTATTTCTCGACCTTCTCCGCCGCGGCACCTGCCTTGAAGCCGGTGAACATGTTGCGCGTCTGGCTCTGCAGCTGCTCCTGCATCTGCTGGAACATCTTCTTGGACTGATCCATGTAGGCCGTCATCATGCTCTGCATCGCGGGCTGCTGGAAATTCAGGAACTGCGCCCAGAAATCCGCCTGCAGATGGCTGTTGTCGCCGTACATTGAGCGTGACTGCTCCTGCAGCCGGTGCTGGAAATCAACGAAGGTGCGCATGTTGTTTTCCAGATACTTGCCCAGCATCCCCTGCATGGCGCTGCCGTAGAAGCGGACGAAGCCCGAGAGCAATTCGCAGGAGAAGAGGGGAACGCCACCGCTCTCTTCCTCGAGGATGATCTGCAGCAGGATGCTCCGGGTGAGGTCATCGCCGGTCTTGGCGTCGAGCACCTTGAACGGTTCGAACTTGAGAACGAGATCCTTGACATCCCCCAGCGTTATGTAGGCGCTCGTCCTGGTATCGTAAAGACGGCGATTAGGGTATTTCTTGATGAGACGTACTTCCTCGGACATCCGGCATCCCTCGAACGAGCTTGTGTGCACTGCAACATTATAGAACAAAAAAACAGGCACCCGCAGGTGCCTGTTCTTGATGCAGCGCAAGAATTGCGCAATTACTGGTAGTACAGACCGCCGTTGAGGTTCATCGTGGCGCCGGTCATGAACCCAGCCAGTTCGGAGGCCAGATAGACGCAGGCGCCGCCGATTTCTTCCGGCTTGCAGAGACGCTTCATCGGCACGCCCTCGATGATGGTCTGCAGGATTTCCGGCTTGATCGCCATGACCATCTTGGTCGCCACGTAGCCCGGACAGACCGCGTTGACGGTCACGCCCTTGGTTGCCAGTTCCGCAGCCAGCGCCTTCGAGAAGCCGATCACGCCCGCCTTGGCAGCCGAGTAGTTGGTCTGGCCAGCCTGACCCTTCAGGCCGTTGACCGACGAGATGTTGATGATGCGACCCCAGCCACGCTCGGCCATCTTGGTCGAGACCTGCTTGGTCATGTTGAACAGCGAGGTCAGATTGGTGCCGATAACGGCATCCCAGCCATCGCGCTCCATCTTGGCGAACATGCGGTCGCGGGTGATGCCGGCGTTGTTGACCAGGATATCGACCGGGCCGACCGACGCTTCGGCTTCCGCTACCATCTTCACGCAGTCGTCCCAGGAAGAGACGTCACCGGCGACGCAGACGAAGTCGTTGAAGCCGGCAGCAGTCATTTCCTTCAGCCATTCTTCCTTGTTGTCGAACTGCGGATGATATGCGGCCACCACCTTGTGGCCAGCCTTGGCAAGTTCCTGGCAGATGGCGGTCCCGAGGCCGCCCATCGCGCCGGTGACGAATGCAACACGTTGCGTCATGCTCTTTCCTTCCTTTGTTGATATATACAGCGGTTCAAAAAATCACGCCGGCCAGTACATCTGCTGGCCGCCGTTGATGGAAACAGTGGTATCGGTGACGAAGTTCATGTCGCGGGCGATGCCGGCGTTACCGACCGGAACAACCGCCGGGCCGACCTCGCGAAAAGGTGGTGACCAGCCTGAAATCCGGCGCCGCGAGCCTGATGCAGAATGCCGCGCCGAGTCTGCCAATCCCTTCGTCATCAGTACAGTTCTCGAATTTCCTCCCCCTCCCGCGGAGCACCTTTTCAGACCGCGCGCTCGCGCACAAAGTGACCGGGTGCCGGCTCGATCGGCTTGTACCTGTCATTCCCCGGCCTGCGCGGCGCCCGCGATTCGCCGGCAAACGGCTTCAGCCAGGCGGCCCAGTCGTTCCACCAGCTGCCCGGCCTGTCGTCCGCCGCGGCCAACCAGGCTTCGGCATCGCCGCTCACATCATCGTTGACCCAATAGTTGCGCTTGTTCTTGCTTGCCGGGTTGATGGCGCCGGCGATATGGCCGGAAGCACCGAGGACGAAGCGCGCCTTGCCCCCGAGTATCCGCGTCGTCTCGTAAGCCGACTTCCAGGGAACGATGTGATCCTCGCGCGTCGCCAGCACATACACCGGCAGCGCCAGCGCGCCGAGGTCGATGCGCTGGCCGCACATTTCCAGCTTGCCGGGAACGCGCAGGCTGTTGTCGAGATAGAGGTTGCGCATGTACCAGCAGGCGAACGGTCCCGGCAGATTGGTCGAATCCGAATTCCAGTAGAGCAGATCGAATGCCTGCGGTTTCTGCCCTTTCAGGTAGTTGCCCGCGACATAGTTCCAGACGAGGTCGTTGGCCCGCAGGAAGGAGAAGGCATTCTGCAGGTCGCGAGCCGGCAGCAGGCCGCCCTTGCCGATAGTCGACTCGCGTCCCGCCAGCGCGTTGGCGTCGATGAACAGCCCGATCTCTCCGGTGTCGGAGAAATCGAGGAGCGTCGTCATCAGGGTCAGCGATGCCGCAATGTCTTCGCCCCGCCCCCTGAGCACGGACAGCGCCGAAGTCAGGATCGTGCCGCCGACGCAGAATCCCAGCGCATTGACCTGCTTCACGTCGCAGATCTCCCGTGCCACCTGCAGTGCCGCGATCGGACCATGCTCGATGTAATCGTCCCAGGTCAGGTGGCCGTGTTCTTCGTGCGGATTGCGCCAGGAAACCAGGAAGACCGTGTTGCCCTGCTCGACCATGAAGCGGATCAGCGAATTGTCGGGCTGCAGATCCATGATGTAGAACTTGTTGATGCACGGCGGTACCACCACCAGCGGGAGCGCGGCGACTTGCGGCGTCAGGGGCGCGTACTGGATCAGTTGCATCAGGTCGTTCTCGAAGACTACCGCGCCTTCGGTCGTCGCGATGTTGCGACCGATTTCGAAGACCGACTCGTCGGTCATCGAAATGCGCCCCTTTTCGAAATCCCTGATCAGATTGTTGATGCCGTCGGTAATGCTCCGGCCCTCGGTTTCCAGGGCCAGCTTGATGAATTCCGGGTTGGACGCGGCGTAATTCGAGGGCGCCATGGCGTCGGTTATCTGGCGCGCCAGAAAACGCATGCGGCTGCGCGCCTTGTCGTCGCTCGCCGGGATCAGCTCGACCAGGTCCTTCATGTACTTCGCGTTGAGCAGGTAGGCCTGGTGCAGGTAATCGTAAACCGGGCTTTCGCGCCATTCGGGCGCCGCAAAACGGCGATCTCCAGTATCGGCCGCGACCTTGAAAGTCTCCGGGGCGCCCTGCTGGCGGGCGAGCACTGACTGCCAAAGCGACATCTGCTGGGTCATGAACTGCTGCTGCAGCGCGAGCAATGCCTGCGGGTCGGCAGCCGGAGGAAGCGTTGCCGAAGGATTTCCGGCCTGGCCGATGAAGGTCATGAACTGCTGCGCCATCTCCTGACCCGCCTGCATGAACAACAGGGGTGAACCCATGAAAGCATCGCTATTGTCAGGTCCCTCTTGCGCCATGGCCATTCTGTTCTCTGTATATGAATCGGGGTCGAGCCGTTCGATTCTCCATACCAGCCCGAGCGCTGTCAATGGATTTGACTGCATAATTACCCGGATGTACATCGTTGCCATCGGCTGGCTTTATGTGACCATCCTCGTCGCGCTGAGCGAGCCGACGGTGGTTTCCGGAATCATTTCCTTCCTGTTCTACGGCCTGTTGCCCTGCGGGTTGCTGCTCTGGATGGCTGGCCGCAAGGTGCGTCGGCAGCGCCGGCGCTATCAGGAGCTACTCGCCGACGAGAAGGCGGGCGACAACGATCGAGGCGATGCCAAGCCCGATCAGTAGGACCTGCTGCACCGTCGCTTTCAGTTCGGTGCGCTTGTGCAGGCCGGGAATCAGGTCGGCGACGGCAACATAGATCATGCTGGCCGCCGCCAGGCCGAGCAGCGAAGGAATCCACCCGGTCAGCTGCGACAGGGCGAAGTAGGCAAGCATGGCGCCGACCACTGTCGCCAGGCTCGACAGCAGGTTGAAGGCGAGCGCCCGCGCCCGGCTGTAGCCGGAATGCAGAAGGATCAGGTAGTCGCCGACTTCCTGCGGAATTTCGTGGGCGATGATGGCCAGCGCGGTGACGATCCCGAGTTCCTTGTTCTCCAGGAATGCGGCGGCAATCAGGATCCCGTCGACGAAATTGTGGAAGGTATCGCCGACCAGGATCAGCATGCCCGAGCGCCCGTGATCATGGACGGGGGCGTGGGCATCGTGCGCCTCGCAATGATCGTGATGGCAATGCCGCCACAGGACCAGCTTCTCCAGCAGGAAGAAGGCGAGAATCCCGAAGAGGACGGTAGCCGCCATGCGGTGCGGGTCGCCGTGCTCGAGCGCATGCGGCAGGATTTCCAGAAACGCCGCCCCCAGCAGCGCGCCGATGGCATAGGAAATCAGCACATTCACGCGCTGCGTGCCAGCCGCGAGTGTCACTGCCGCCGCCGCCACGACGCTCAACACGCCGCCGGCCAATGCAACGGCGATGATCCAGGCGAGGGTACTCACGGGAGAGCCGATCCGATCCGGAAAAAGGCGCGAATCATACACTGTCCAGCCAGATCAGACTCGCCATCCGTCCGGTCGTGCGATCACGGCGATACGAAAAATAGCGCGCGGACTCGCTGAAGGTGCACCCTCCGCCACCGCTGATCGCGCCGACTCCCGCCTGCGCCAGGCGCTGCCGCGCCAGCAGGTAGATGTCACACAGCCACTTGCCCGGTCCCGTCGCCACAAATGCGGCACGGGCTGACGCATCCCGCGCGACGAAGGCATCACGCACTTCCGTCCCGACCTCGAAACAGCGCGGGCCGATCGCGGGACCCAGCCAGGCCAGAAGTTCCCCGGGAGCCACGGCCATCGCCGCCACCGCGCTCTCCAGGACGCCCCCCAGCAGCCCGCGCCAGCCGGCATGCGCGACGCCGACCACCGAGCCGCGGCAATCGCAAAGCAGCACCGGCAGGCAATCGGCCGTCATCACCACGCACACCGCCCCCGGCCGGCGCGCAATAGCCGCGTCGGCCGCTTCGGTTTTCGCCTCCTGGCCGGCGTCGACCGCGACAATGCCATGAACCTGCCTGAGCCAGCGCGGCTCGCCGGGCAATGCCGCGCGCAGGGCCTGGCGATTCGCCGCAACGGCGGCCGGATCGTCGCCGACGTGATCGCCGAGGTTGAAACTCGCCCACGGCATCCGACTTGCGCCGTCGTTGCGCGTCGTCTGCAGGGCCTTGACGTTGGCTGGCACAGCCCAGTCGGGAACGTAGACCTCACCCACCGCGCAGCGCTTGCAGCAAGGCGGCCATGTCGGCTGGCGGCGGCGCCTCCCACTGCTGCATGCGCCGCGTGAGCGGATGCAGCAGTGCCAGGCGGGTGGCGTGCAGGGCCTGCCGGGAAAATGCCGGCAGACGCTGGTCGGGCTTGCCATAGACCTGATCGCCGAGCAGCGGATGCCCTATCGACGCCATGTGCACGCGGATCTGGTGCGTGCGTCCGGTCTCCAGCGAGCATTCGACCAGCGCGCAGTGGGCGAACTGCTCGAGGACGCGAAAGTGGGTTACCGCCGGCTTGCCGCCGCGGCTTTCCGGAACCACCGCCATTTTCGTCCGGTGCACCGGATGGCGGCCGACCGGCGCCGCGACCGTCGCATCGCGACGGACGACGCCACGGACGACCGCCAGATACTGGCGCCTGACGCTGCGCGCTTGCAACTGGCGTACCAGGTCGGTCTGCGCCGCGAGCGACTTGGCGACGACGAGCAGGCCGCTGGTGTCCTTGTCCAGGCGGTGCACGATGCCCGCGCGCGGCACTTCGCCAATCGCCGGCACATGGTGCAGCAGGGCATTCATCAGGGTGCCGCTCCAGTTGCCGCTCCCCGGGTGCACCACCAGACCGGGCGGCTTGTCGATGACGAGCAGCGCTTCGTCCTCGAAGACGATGTCGAGCGGGATGTCTTCCGGCTGCTCGGCGCTGTCCCTCATGCCGGGCGGCTCGCTCAGGACCAGGCGTTCCCCGCCCACGACCTTGTGCCTGGGCTCCGTCTCGATTCGCCCGCCCACGGCGACGCGCCCTTCTCGCACCCAGGTCTGCAGGCGACTGCGGGAATGCTGCGGCAGGACTTGTGCAAGCACCCGGTCGAGACGCCACCCGGCGCAGCGATCCGGAACCCGGGATTGATCGGGCGGAGTTCGGCTATAATCGGCCCGGTCTTCCAAAGGATTGTTCATGATGCGAAGTTTACCCGCATTCCCCACCTTTCTCCGTCTGGCGACAGCGCTCCTGATCGCCGCCGTCATCAGCGGGTGCGGCCTGCTTTCCGGCGACAAGGACGAAACCGCCGGCTGGTCGGCCAACAAGCTGTACGCCGAGGCCAAGGACGCGCAGAGCAGCGGCGCCTGGGACAGGGCCGCCAAGTATTACGAAAAGCTCGAGGCCCGCTATCCGTACGGACGTTATGCGCAGCAGGCTCAGCTTGAACTGGGCTACGTCTACTGGAAGGCGGGCGAGCCGGGCTCGGCCATCGCCGCCTGCGACCGCTTCATCAAGCTGCACCCGAATCATCCGGCTGTCGACTATGCCTACTACCTCAAGGGCCTGGTCGGCTTCAACGAAGATCTGGGCTATGCGCCCTACATCAGCACGCAGGACCCGACGGAACGTGACCCGAAGGCGGCACGCGAGTCGTTCGACGCCTTCCGCGAACTGGCCACCCGTTTCCCCGAGAGCAAATACACCCCGGACGCCATCCAGCGGATGAATTACCTGGTCAATGCGCTGGCTTCGCACGAAGTCCACGTCGCGCGCTATTACATCAATCGCGGCGCCTACATAGCGGCCGCCAACCGGGCGCAGTTCGCGATCAAGACGTATCCGACGGCGCCCGCGGTCGAGGAGGCGACCTACATCCTGATCCTGGCCTACGACAAGCTGGGCATGAACGACCTGCGTGATGACGCCGACCGCGTCATGCGCAAGAATTTCCCCGATAGCGAGTTCTACAAGACCGGCCTGGTCGACAAGAAGAAGTGGTGGCATCTCTGGTGATCGGGTCCGGCGACCCCGCCTAGCCGGTCGCCGTGGCGGTTGCCAGCCATACCAGTTCGGGAACTCCATCGGCACCGCCGCAGAGGACGGCGTTCTGCCCGTACTTCCCGCCCAGGGTCATAGCCTCGGCAACCGCGATGCCGGGAACGAAACAGCTTTCTTCCACCGGCCAGGCAGCGTCGTCGGCCACGTTCTCGCCGACATAGGTCTCAAATCCCGAGTCGAGAAGTTCGCATTCCAGTTGCGACTGGCGGCTGGCGTTCTCATTCCCGTCCAGCGGCAGGGAGGCCGGGTTGCACGCCGTCAGCACGGCAAAGCAGGTCGCCCCGGTGGCCTCCAGCCAGCAACGCAAGGTCTCCGAGGCAACGCCGGGACGCAGGTCGCAGCGCCCATCCGGCAGGTAGACGCGATACATCGTCGCCCGGTAGGCGGTTTCCAGTTCAGTCGTCTTCGCCATCCAGTTCAGCCAGGCCGATCAACTTTTCGGCATCGCTCGCCGGCAGGGCCTCGACGTCGCTCAGCTTTCGTGACAACTGGCGGGTCCGCGTCTCGGCCTTGCTGATACTGTTGCTGGCCTCGTCCAGCTTCTTCCGGGTGTGCGCCAGAGCTTCGCCGAACTTGCCGAATTCGCTCTTGACCGCCCCCAGCACCGCCCACACCTCCGCCGAGCGCTGCTCGATGGCCAGCGTCCGGAATCCCATCTGCAGGCTGTTGAGAAGCGCCGCCAGCGTCGTCGGCCCGGCCAGGCTGACTCGCCATTCGCGCTGCAGGGTATCGGCCAGCCCCGGGCGTCGCAGAGCCTCCGCATACAGCCCTTCGGTCGGCAGATAGAGCAGCGCAAAGTCGGTGGTGTGCGGCGGCGCGACATATTTCTCGTGAATGCTGCGTGCCTCGGCCTTGAGGCGGACCTCGATCGCCTTGCTCGCCTCGTCGACGAGGGCCAGCTCGCCGCGTTCCTGAGCTTCGATCAGGCGCTGGTAATCCTCGACCGGAAATTTCGCGTCGACCGGCAGCCAGACCACCGCGCCATCGCCCCTGCCCGGCAGGCGGATGGCGAAATCGACGCGCTCGCCGCTGTCCGGGCGTGTCGCCACATTGGCGGCAAACTGGTCGGCAGTAAGGAGCTGCTCGAGCAGCGCCGCCAGCTGGACTTCGCCCCAGGTCCCGCGGGTCTTGACGTTGCTCAATACCCGCTTGAGGTCGCCGACGCCGGCAGCCAGCGACTGCATTTCGCCGAGGCCGCGATGCACCTGTTCGAGGCGGTCGCTGACCAGCTTGAAGGACTCGCCGAGGCGCTGCTCGAGCGTGGCGTGCAACTTTTCGTCGACGGTCCGGCGCATCTCCTCGAGCTTGCTGGCATTGTCGGCCTGAATTGCGGTCAGCCGCCCCTCGACGCTGATTCTCAGCCGCTCGAAGCGCTCGTCGAGGCCCAGCGAAAAGCGGTTCAGTTCGCGGGCAAAGCCTTCCAGCCGCTCTGACTGGGCCGTACCGAAATGACCGACCTGGGTCGTCAGCGCCTGGCCCAGCAGTGTCGCCGATTGCGCGCGCTCCTCGCGGTCGCGGAATGCCTCCTCGGCGTCCTCGCGCCGGCTGCGCGCCAGTTCGTCACGCAGTTCCCGCTCGAGCCGTTCGAGTCCCTTCCCCTGCGCCTCCAGCAGGGCACGCTGGCGAACCTCGTCGTCACCGCGCCGGCTGCCGCGCAGCAAGGCGACGACCTGCAACACGACGACGGCGACGAGTCCCGCCAGCAAAACCAGAAACGCGGTTTCGTTCATTCCCTAGCGCAGCGAGAAGTCGACGCGGCTGCCGTTGCCCTTGTCGTCCCCACCGCGCTTGGGCGGCACGAGAAAGATGCGCTCGGCCGGAACCTTGCCCTGCTCGATCAACCAGCTCTGGACATTCTCCGCCCGCTGCAGGGCAAGTTCCTTGACGTCATCATCGCTGGCCGGCAGGTTGGTCAGCATCAGCTTTTCCATTTCCTCGACCGGCAGATCCTTCTGCATTCCGATCAAGTTGCGCGGTTTCGGGAACTTGGCTTCCTTGTAGGCGCGTTTCAGGTACTCCGGATATTCTGCCGGGTCGATCTCGACCGAATCGAGCGATCCCCCTTCCGTCCCCTTCCTGATCTGATCCTTCAGCTTCTCGCCCTTGACCGCACGTTCCATGGCAACCCGCTTCAGGCCTTCCTTGTCGGCTTCGGGATCGGCACGGCCGGTCACCTCGAGCTTGAGCGAATCGCGTTCGGCGAGCGCCTTGGCCAGCGACTCCAGGCGTTTGGTCGCCGTGTCGCCGAGGTTGGCGCGTCCCGGCCCGAATTCGACGTTCGACAACTCCTCGCCACCACCGAACATCGAGCCGAGCAGCGCGAAGGGCGAAGTCACGGCCTTGACGAAGAGATTGACGATCACCTGGATGATCAACCCGCCCACCGAGAAATCCGGATCGTCGAGCGAGCCGGAGATCGGCAGGTTGAGGTCGATCTCGCCGCGGTTGTTCTTAAGCAGCGCGATCGCCAGATTGACCGGCAGCTTGGTGGCGTCCGGACTGTCCACCTTGTCGCCGAAGGTCAACTGATCGATGAAGAGCCGGTTTTCCGCCGCCAGCTTGTTGTTCTCCAGCTTGTAGGCGACGTTGAGCGACAGCTTGCCCTTGTCGATGTTGTAGCCGGCGTACTTGCCCGAGTACGGCGAGAAGGGAACGAGATCGACACCGGTCACGTCGGCCTTGATATCGAGGAAGGATTTCGCTGCCAGCGGATTCAGCTTGCCGACGACCTGCACCGGCGCCGAATTCGCATACTTTCCGCGCAGTTCGAGATCGGCAACGGTATCGGCAGCCGATGACAATCCGCTGACACGTCCGGCGACCCTGGTCACGTTCACCGTGTAGTTGGGCTTGACGAAGAAATCCGAGAAATTGACCGTGCCGCCCTGCAGCGTGACCTTGGCGATGCGGATCGGCAACGTCGGAGCCTGGGCGGTGGCTGGCGGCACCGGGGCCACCGCTTTCCCGGCGGCCGCGCCGGCCGCCGGCCGTTCCGGGGCGCTGGCGACCGGCTGGGCGCCGGCCTCGGGCCTGCGCACGATGTCCTGCAGGTTGAGCCTGCCCTCCTTGCTCAGGATCAGGCGCGAATAGAAGTCGCTGAGCGCCACCTCGCCGACATTGACCGCCATCGGCTGCAGCCGGAAATCGATGCCGCCCAGATACAGCGATTTCCACTTCAGGAAATCGGCATTGTTGACCTTGTCGATCGCCAGCAGGTCGCCGAGCGTCAGCGACCCCTTGTACGTCGCGTTCAGCCCGTCCTTGCCCATCTGCGCCGTCAGTTCGCCGACATTGGAAACCAGACCGCGGGTCAGCGCGATGTTCAGGAAATTGGTGAAGTACGGCTGCAGCGGCAGCAGCGGAATCGCCTGGGTCTCGACCTTTAGCGATGCCAGCAGCGGCATCAACTGCACGCTGCCATCGACCTTGAGACTGCCTTTCTGGTTGATCCGGCTCTTCAGTGACACGGTTCCCGTCTTGCCCGCCTCGGTCGACAGGTTCTCCGCGAGCAGGCTGAATCCGTCGATGATCTGGACGGCGACCGGCACGGTCGACCGGTCTTCGACGCGGACCGCGACATCGTCGACCGCCAGTTTCGTGACGCTGACCAGCCACGGGCGCTCATCCGACAGATCCTCGCGCGCCTTGCGGACTGTTTTCAGGACGGGTGAACTCACCCATTCGATCTTGCCCTCCTTGTTGCGGACCAGCAGCGCCCGCATTTCCTGCATGCCGGCCTCGGCGACGTCGACACGATGTCCACGCAGGTCCAGGCGCACCCCCTTGGCGGCGATGCGGCCGACGCGCGCCCGGTCGCCGAGATCGACCCGGTACGTCGCTTCGCTGATCTCGATCGGTTCGGCCAGCGTGCCGTCGATCTTGCCGATGGCGACATCGATGTCGAGGACGTCGCCGCTGGTCGGCACGACGGTCGACTCGTCCTGCCAGTGCATTCTCCCGTTGCTCAGGCGAACTTCCCCGATGCTCCACTCCGGCGGCTTCGCCGCCGGTTCCCTGGCTTCGCCCCCGGTGCCCTCGGCGACCTGCTCGACGAGCCGCAGCCAGTTCATCTCCCCGCCGCGGTTGATCGCCACGTAAGGCTCCATCCCGTCAAGCGCCACGCGCCTGACCGCGAAGCGGCGATTAATCAGGTCGGCATTTTCGACATCGACATCGAGCCGCTTCCAGGCCATCAGCGGCGCACCCGTCGCCTCGTCCATGTCGAAGCCGGAAACATGGGCGCTGCCCACCACGGTGAATGAAAATACCTTTTCGGACAGTTCCTTGAAGACGATCCGCAGTTCGCTGTCGAGCGTGCCCGACTTCAGGCGGACGGGCAGCGAACTGGGCAGGTAGGGCTGGAATCCGGCCAGATCGAGCCGATCGAGGTCGAGATTGAGTTCGCTCTGCAGGTTGCCTTCGAAGATCTCCGTGCTCCTGCCCTTGAGGACCAGCGGCGCCCCGTCGAACGTCGCGGAGAAGCTGGGTTCGACGACGATCTTCGCCTGGTAGGGCAGGCTCGAGATGAACGGCAGCGCGAAACCGATGTCGCTTACGGTATGCACCCTGCCCTTCGGCTGGTCGTCGAAGATCACCTTGCCGCCGCTGACCTGGATGTTGTTGATCGAGAAACGCGGCGTTGGCGACGGTTCCTTGGGCTTCAGCCACTCGTCGAGCAAGTCCGAAATATCGTACCTGCCCTCCGCCACCCGGGCGATCGCCACCCGCGGCCCCTGCAGGCGAATCTCGTCCACCACGAGGCCAAGCTGGAAGAGCGAAAAGCTGGAGAGATTGACGAGGAGTTCGTCGAAACCGGCAACCTCCTTGCCGTCGTCGGCCTTGACCGAAAGGCCGGCGACCCGTGCCGACAGGGCATAGGGACTGATGTCGATGCGCTCGATGCTGACCCGACGATGCAGTTCGGTGGACAACTGCTTGACCAGCAGCCACTTCATCAGCGGCGGGCCGGCAAGGTAGCCGACGACTCCGAAGCCCAGTAGCAGTCCCGCCAGCCAGAGACCGATGCGGCGCGTTCGCGGCCCCTTGAGCGCGGCGACGGCGCGCGCGGTGGCGGTGGTGGATGGGTTCCCGGAATTTTCTTCTGTCATGATTGTCTGCCACGGTTTCGCTGTCTGGACCTAATTTAGCACATCGCTCCCGCGTCGTTCAGTCCCGGAACGGCCACAACTGCCGAGCCGGCGCTGGCCGGGGACGAGTCCCGCCCGCTAGTAGGTATTCCGCCAGCCGCGAATGGCCGCAAAAACCGCCTCCTGCGACGCGTCGACCGCACCATGCGCCAATGCTGCCGCGATCACCGCCGGCTCGCCGCAACGCAGGAAGGGGTTGGTGTCCTTTTCTTCGCGCAGCGTGCTCGGAATCGACGGCAGCCCGGCCGCCCGGATCCGGGCGACGCGCTCCGCCCGTTCGCGCAGCGCGACACTCTGCGGTTCGACGGCGAGGGCAAAGCGCAGGTTGGTCTCGGTGTATTCGTGCGCGCAATAGACCTTGGTCTCGTCCGGCAGCGCCGCCAGACGGGCCAGCGAGGCATGCATCTGCGCCGGCGTTCCCTCGAAAAGGCGACCGCAACCGGCCCCGAACAGGGTATCCCCGCAGAACAGCAAACCCGGAAAGTGATAGGCGATATGGCCGCGGGTATGACCGCCAACCGCCAGCACATCGGCGGGGTAGCCCAGCACGGCGATCCTCTCGCCACCGCTCAGGGGGTCGCTGCAGCCTGTGATAGACTCTTGCTCCGGTCCGAAGACGCGGGGATGCCAGCGCTCGACGAGTTCGGCGACGCCGCCCTGGTGATCGGCATGGTGGTGGGTGACGAGGATGGTCTCGAGCCGCAACTGCAGTGCCTCGAGCCGGGCGATCACCGGTGTCGCGTCTCCTGGATCGACCACCGCCGCCCGTCCGTCACGGACCAGCAGCCAGATGTAGTTATCGTTGAACGCGGGAATGAGCAAGATTTCGAACATGCCGGAACTATCGAGCGAAGGCCTCCAGATGTCAATTCCCGGCCTCGACGGCTGGCTGGAGACCGCGCAGGGACGCTACGTTTCGGCGTGGGAAGCGGCCACCGTGGACAGCGCCATTGCCGATGTCTTCGGCTTCAATGCGCTGCAGCTCGGCCTGCCGCAGTCCGATCTTCTGCGGGCCAACCGCATTCCGTTGCGCCAGAAGGCCGGTGTTTCCGGCACCGTCGATGTCCTCTGCGAACTCGCTGCCCTGCCCTTCGCGTCGCACAGCACCGATCTTGTCGTGTTGCCGCATGTACTCGAATTCAGCGTGGACGCGCATCAGATCCTGCGCGAGGTCGAGCGCATCCTGATCCCCGAGGGGCACCTGATCATCCTCGGCTTCAATCCGGTTTCCCTGTGGGGACTGCGCAGCCGCCTCGACCGCAGCGGCCGTTTCCCGTGGCATGGCAGCTATCTGTCGCCGGCGCGCCTCAAGGACTGGCTGCAACTTCTCGGCTTCGAGGTCGACCGGCCCGTTCCCGGCTGCCATGTCCCCCCCTGCGACCAGGAAGCCTGGCTCGAGCGCTGGCAGTTCATGGAGAGGGGGCGCGGGCGCTGGTGGGGATTTCCCGGCGGGATCTACCTGCTCCATGCGATCAAGCGCACCCGCGCCATGCGCCTGATTACCCCGAACTGGCGCACGCAGACCGTCGCCAGCAAGGCGCTGCGGCCGGTGGCGCAGAAGGAAGGCCATGGCCGCTGACGACCGGGTGGACATCTTCACCGATGGCGCCTGTCGCGGCAACCCCGGCCCCGGCGGCTGGGGGGTCATCCTGCGCCTGGCGACGAACGAGAAGGAGTTGTGGGGCGGGGAACGGGTGACGACCAACAACCGGATGGAGTTGACCGCAGCGATCCGTGCGCTGGAAGCGCTGAAGCGCCCGGTCGCCGGCTGCGTTCATACCGACTCGCAGTACGTCCTGAAGGGCATCAGCGAGTGGATCCACGGCTGGAAGCGCAACGGCTGGAAGACAGCGGATCGCAAGCCGGTCAAGAATGCCGACCTCTGGCAGCAGCTCGATGCCCTCAGCCGGCAGCACCGGCTCGAGTGGATCTGGGTCAAGGGTCACGCCGGCCACCCCGAAAACGAACGCGCCGATGCCCTCGCCAACCGCGGCATCGACGAACTTGAGGAAACAGGATGAGACAGGTTGTCCTCGACACGGAAACCACCGGTCTCGATCCGAGGCACGGTCATCGCATCATCGAAGTCGCCGGCATCGAAATGGTGAATCGCCGGCTTACCGGCCGCCATCTGCACAAGTACATCAATCCGGAGCGCGAGATCGACGAGGGCGCGGCCGCCGTCCACGGCATCACCCTCGAGTTCCTGGCCGACAAGCCGAAATTCGCCGATATCGCCGACGAATTCCTCGAATTCATCAACGGCGCCGAATTGATCATCCACAACGCCCCGTTCGATATCGGCTTCCTCAACGCCGAACTGGCCCGTCTCGACCGGGTGCCGGTCGAGACCGTGTGCGACAGCGTCACCGACACGCTCAGGATGGCCAAGGAACTTCACCCCGGCAAACGCAACAGCCTCGACGCCCTGTGCGAACGCTACGAAATCGACAATTCGCAGCGCACGCTGCACGGCGCCATGCTCGACACTGAGCTCCTGTCCGAGGTCTTTCTGGCAATGACGCGCGGCCAGGAAACGCTGATGATCGAGCCCGATGCGACACCGCGCGCCCATGCGGGCGCCGGCGGCAGACAGATCGAGCGCAAGCCGCTGCGGGTGATGCGGGCCAGCGCCGCGGAACTGGCCGATCACGAGCGCGTGCTCGCGGCCATCGACAAGGAAACCAGGGGCGGCTGCCTGTGGCTTGCCGCAACCTGTCAGGCCGACTAAGTCCCGCCGGAGAATAGCGAAGCGGAAAATTCGCATTCGCGGCTGACGACGGAATCGAGGAACTCCGAGGCATCGCGCATGTTCCGGAATGCGTCGAAACCTCGCTCGAGGAAGGCCTGCAACTCGCCGAGACCGGCCATCTTTGCCGGTCCGTGCATCATCTTCAGCGCCATGCGCACGAAGGGCTTCTGCGCAAACGCGTCAAGCGCCTCGCCGGTTTCGCCGATCAGGCGAATCTGCGCTTCGCGCCCCGGGCGGTCGCCAACTTCGCGGTAAGCGTCGGCGTATGCCGCGTCGCTCATCTCCGGGGTATCGAGTTGCGCGCCGAGTACGCCGACCATCGCCGCGTCGAAACGCTCCGAAAGCGCATCGACTTCTATCGCCAGCAGCAGTGTGGCGAGGCCGGAGACCGGCAACAGCGTCGTCATCAGCGGCAGTATGCGTTCAAGTTCGGCATCGCGTTCGCCGAAATCCTTCGGGCCGTAGAGGTCTGAGAGGAAGAATGCCGCAGCCTCGCCGAAACGCTCGCTGGCCAGCAGGTCGGCGTGCGTCCGCGCCAGCCTGGCGGCTTGCCATGCGCGCAAATTCGCCCGCCGCCGCTCGGTCACCGGGTCCGCCGCCGCGGCGAGACGCAGGTCGCGCGCCTCCGCGATGAAGGCGGCAAGAGCGGCCGAGCAGGTGGCCCGATCGAGGTCCGGATGTCCATCGTTACTCACGGGAGAATTATGGCAAAAACCAGCGACCATCGTTTAGAAGCGTTTGCCTAGGTCGATGCGGCCAGGCCACCTACACTAGCCGGGTCAGTTTCAGGCAAGCGCAACGATGCTCGAGGACTTGGCACCATGACGACGCGCCGCGAGTTTTTTAAGACCGGCATGGCTGGTAGCGCATCGTTGCTGAACGTCGCCGCTTGCACCCGCCCCGCGGCGGGTGGCGGGTAGACACTGGTGCTGGCGGCGCTAATTCCCGTGTTTCCCGTCGGCGCCCAGCCTCCCGCCGGGACGACATGCCCGGAGTCGATCGCCCGCACCGTTGCCGGGGTTGACGAGGCCACTGCTGGGCTGTCGCCCGCCACGCAAGAGGAGTTTACCGAGTTGTCCAACCTCCAGAGATTCGCGCCCGCCCGGATGTTTGTCGCCGGCGCCTGGTCACCGTGGCCCGAAGCCTCAGTGGAAGGAGTCGGAAGAATCCTCGAAATCTCGTGCAACAGCCGCCTCCATCTGCACGGGTTGGGTCATGCCGCCCTGCTTGACCCCGTGCTCGGCGTCTGGTGTGCCAGGCCGGGCACATGGACCGCCATCGGCTACCGCGGCCGGCCAGAGGTGGAATGATCGCGACCCGTTCCGCTCAGGACGCGCAGCCGGCCGGAACCGCATCGACGCCTCGCTGCCGGCCGCCCCGCCTACCGGAAGGCCGCGCCCGGCAATTCTCTGGAAAAAGGAAATGCTCCCCGTCGCCCTCCTGATCGGCCTGGTCGCCGAACTTGCGCTCTACGCAACCTTCGTCCGGCACTTCCTCGACACGTCGTGGGGGATTTCCGCCATCGCGGCGGTGGTCGCGGTCCTTGGCCTGCGCGCCGGGATCGTCGCCGTCACCTGGGCATTCGCCCGCGCCTACCCTTCTCCGGCACGCCGGCTCACGGCCGCCGAGTCCGTGCGCATGCTTTTCGGCGAGTACGCGGCGTTCCTGCTGATCTTCGTCGTCATCCTCCCGTTCGAGCGTCTGTGGATGGGGCGTGACCGCCTGCGGCCATGCCCGCGACCACTGCTTCTAGTGCACGGTTACAGCTGTAGTCGCGGCGTCTGGTGGCTGACGCGGCGCCGGCTCGAGGCCGCCGGCCACACGGTGGCGACGGTCAGTCTTGCCCCGCCCTACACCAGCATCGGCAAGCTGGTGCCGCAGCTCGGTGAGCGAATCGCGATGGTGTGCCAGGCCACTGGCGCCGACCGCGTCGTCCTGGTCGCCCACAGCATGGGCGGGCTGGTCTGTCGATCCTATCTCGCGCGCCACGGGAGCGACCGGGTCGAGCGGCTGATCACGATCGCCTCACCGCATTCCGGTAGCGAACTGGCGCGCATCGGCATCGGAAAAAACGCCCGCGAAATGGAGCCCGGCTCGCGGTGGCTGAAAGACCTCGGCCAGGCAGGCTTGCCGGTTCCCGCCGTGGCGATCCGTACCGCGCACGACAACTTCGTCATGCCTCAGGACAACCAGCGCCTGCCCGGGGCGATCGACGTGGCGCTTGAAGCAATTGGCCATCTGGCCGTCCTCTTCTCCCGGCGAACCACGATTGAACTGATCTCCGCCTGCCGATGAGGAATCCTCAGAGCGCTTCGAGAACCTCCGTCCCATGATCCGGGCAGTCCGGGTCGTCGATCACGTGACTGATGCGGCCCTTCTCATCGATGATGAAGGTCACCCGCTCGCTGACCTTGACCACGCTGCGTAGCAGTCCGCCCAGGCCTGATCCGGCAACGCCATAGGCCTTGGCCACGGCCAGGTCGGTATCGGCCAGCAGCGGAAAGTTGAGGCTGAATTTTTCCGTGAAGCGCTGGTGCGACTCCGTTCCTTGTGCCGAAACGCCGAGAATCGCCGCTCCCCTGGCGCTGATCTCGGCATTCGCATCGCGCAGGCTGCACGCCTGCTTGGTGCAGCCCGGCGTGCTGTCCATCGGGTAGAAATACATGACCAGCTTGCGGCCGCGAAAATCCGCGAGGCGCAGGATGCTGCCATCGGTTGCGGGCGCCGCGAAGTCCGGTGCCGGATCACCCGGTTTGAGATGCGTGCCCATCAGAAGTAGATCCCGCGCATGACCTGCTGGAAGGCCACCTGATCAGCCGAGGGCTCGGCGGGCGGCTCTGCGGCGGTCTTCTTCTTCGCCGCATCCGAATCCGGGAACATGCGGAAGGTCGTGTTCATGATGATCTGCGCGACGCGCGGAACCAGCGCGTGCAAGGTCTGACCGAAGATGCCGAGGCGACTGGCGACACGCACCGGCTTGTGGATGATCGCGTCGCAGACGAGTCCCGCCGCCTCCTCCGGCGTCAGGGTCGGCACCTGGTCGTAGAGCTTGGTCGGCGCGATCATCGGCGTCTTGACCAGCGGCATGTTGATCGTCGTAAAGTGGATGCCGCGATCGGCGAATTCGGAAGCGGCACAGCGTGTCCACGCATCGAGCGCCGATTTCGACGCGACATAGGCCGAGAAGCGCGGGGCATTGGTGAGGACGCCGATCGACGAGATGTTGAGGATGTGCCCGCGCTTCTGCTGGATCATTCCCGGCAGGACAGTCATCGTGACCTTCAGGCAGCCAAAATAGTTGAGCTGCATCGTCCGTTCGTAGTCATGGAAGCGCTCGAAGGAATTCTCGATGGCGCGGCGGATCGAACGCCCGGCATTGTTGACCAGGATATCGACGACACCATGGTCGGCCAGTACCTGGCGCGTGATCCCCTCGGCGGAGGCCATGTCGGAAAGGTCGCCGAAGTAGGCATGGAGCTTGAGTCCGGCGGCCTCGAACTCGCGCACCGCTTCGTCGAGCTGCTCCTTGTCGTGGGCGATGGTGACGACGTGCGCGCCAGCCTCGGCGAGCTTCCAGGCGGTCGCCTTGCCGATGCCCGACGAGGCACCGGTGACGAGCACCACGCGACCTCCGACCTGGCCGCGCAGACTGAAATCGACGAAGAGATCCGGATCGAGGTGGCGTTCCCAGTAATCCCACAGGCGCCAGGCGTAGTCCTCCAGCCGCGGTACCGCGATGCCCGTCCCTTTCAGCACCCGCGTCGTCTCGCGGCAGTCGAAGCGGGTCGGATAATTGACGAAGCGGAAGATGTCATCGGGCAGCCCGAAATCCTTGAGGATCGCACCACGGATGCGCCGCACCGGGGTCAGCGCCATCAGCCCCTTGCGCATCTGGCGCGGAATGAAGCTGAACAGCGCGGCGTTGATGCGCATCGACATCTCCGGCGCATGCGCGGCCCGGGCAAAGGTGTTGAGCAGGTCGCCGACGCGCATCGGTGTCGGGTCGACAAGATGGAAGCACTTGCCGTCCTCGCCCTTGAGGTGCGCGATATGGTCGACCGCATTGACCACGAAATCGACCGGCACAACGTTGATCCGGCCGCCCTCGATGCCGATCGTCGGCATCCACGACGGCAGCATCTGGCGCAGCCTCTGGATCAGCTTGAAGAAGTAGTATGGACCGTCGATCTTGTCCATTTCGCCGGTGCGCGAATCACCGACCACGAGCGCCGGCCGATAGATTCGCCACGGGATGCCGCACTCGCCGCGCACGATCCCTTCCGAGTCGTGCTTGGTCCTGAAATACGGGTGCTCCAGACCTTCCGCCTCCTCGAACATGTCTTCGCGGAACAGGCCTTCATAGAGGCCGGCGGAAGCGATCGAACTGAACAGGTGAAAGTGCCTGGCGCCGATCGCCTCGGCAAAGCGCACGGCGTTCCGGGTGCCGTCGACATTGACGCGGAGCTGGCTCGGGGCATCGGCCTTCAGATCGTAGATCGCCGCCAGGTGGAAGAAATGCGTCGTCTTTTTGCCCAGTTTCCGGCAGTCGACCGCAGTGACGCCGAGCAGCGGTTGGGTCAGGTCGCCGACCACCGGCACCACCCGGCTGGAATCGCCACCCCAGAATTCCCGGAGGCCCTCCAGCAGACCCTTCTCGGACTCGAGTATCAGAACAAAGATGATGCTGCCTTCGCGCTCGAGCAACTTCCTGACCAGGCGCCTGCCGATGAAACCGGTTGCTCCGGTTATGAAATACTGCACTTTCTTCTCCTCGAAACTTGTTGCACGGCCTCGCCGTTCTAGAGTGGCTTGTCCACTTTATTAGTGTGCCTGCTCTAGGGGAATATCCTACACTGGCTCTGTTGGCAGGGAATGAGTCTGCCGCAACTTTTACTTTGAAGGAGTTGGACATGGTCAAGAAAGTTACCCCCCCTGCCGAGAAGCAACTGGCTCAGACGGTCAAGGAATCCGCACAACAGATCTGGCTGGCTGGTCTCGGCGCATTCTCCAAGACCCAGGAAGAAGGCACCAAGGTTTTCGATGCGCTGGTCAAGGAAGGCGAAGCCATCCAGAAGAAGACCCGCAAGAGCGCTGACGAAAAGATCGCCGACGTGCGCAAGGTCGCCGACGGCAAGCTGGCCGGCGTGCGCAAGGCCGTCGATGCCAAGGTGGCAGCCGTGACCGGCAAGGTCACCGCCGTCACCGACAAGGCGAGCGGCAAGTGGGACAGCCTCGAGAAGGTTTTCGAGGACCGCGTTGCCCGCGCCCTTTCCAGCCTGGGCGTGCCGTCCAAGAAGGACATCGACCGGCTCACCAAGCGCATCGCCGAATTGACCGCGCTGGTCCAGAAGATGAGCGACGCGCAGGAAGGGAAGGTTGCCAAGCCCGCTGTCCGGACCACGGCAGCCGCCGCCACCGCTCAAGCAGCCGCCCCCAAGGCAGCGCCGGTCCGCAAGCCGGCCGCCACGAAAAGCGTCGCCGCCGGGAAACCAGCGGAGTCTGCTGATGCCGCTGCTGGTGCAGCAACTGCTTCCTAAGTAGCGATCGGGGCTCCCCCCGGCCATCCGGAAAGGATGAACAGCAACCAGGATGCCCGGCAACGACCGGGCATCTTTCACGTCCGGGTCATCGAAGCGTGAATGGTGGGCAGTCGGTCTCCATGCGAGCTTGTTCCGCGCGGCGTGTTCCGGCAGGCCCGGGCCGGCGTCTGCTTGCGCGACCGCGGCGCGCATGATGTATGCTTCCTCTCCGACAGAACGAGGAGGGACTCCACATGGAGAAGAAGCCGAAGCGCCGCACCCGGGAACGCATTCTTGAAACAGCACTCAGGCTTTTCAACGATTTCGGCGAGCCGAATGTCACAACGACCGTCATCGCCGACGAAATGGAGATCAGTCCGGGCAATCTCTACTATCACTTCCACAACAAGGACGAAATCGTCAACTCGCTGTTCGGCGACTACGAAAAGGAGATTGAGGCGCTGCTCACGGTGCCGGGCGGACGGACTCTCAGCACCGAGGACATCTGGCTGTTTCTCCATCTGCTCTTCGAGACCATCTGGAAATTCCGCTTCTTCTATCGTGACATCAACGATCTGCTGACCCGCAACCGTCTCGTCGAAACGCATTTCCAGCGCATTCTCGAACGCAAGGAGAGAACCGCGCTCCGGGTCTATGAAGGATTGGCTGCCTCGGGCGTGTTGACCGCGACACCTGGCGAAATCAGCACGCTGGCGACCAACATGACCGTCGTCGCGACCTTCTGGCTATCGTTCGAGCATGCCCGCCGCCCCCGCGGCGAACCGGATATCGGGCGCGGCGTCTATCAGGTGATGTCGCTCTCGGCACCCTACCTGCAAGGCGAGGCGCGCAGCCTGCTGGAAAAGCTCTCGGCTGAATACGTCGCCAAACATTGAATATCACGGGACCATGAAAAAACAAGCCTGGACGAAGTTTCCGCATCCCGACAAGGCATTCGCGCATGCCGGCGCGGCCCTCAAGAGAAACTGGGAGCGACTGCACCGTGGCGACTGCGAGCCGTTTCCCGAGAATCGCGCCGCGCAGGATGCGTGGCGTGCCTATCACGCCGGCGACTTCGCCAAAGCCGTGGACATCGGCCTGGATGCAGGTCCCGCCGGTATCATCGCCGCCAACAAGGCGGCAATGATCTATGCCAACTATCTCGAGGACTCCGAGCCGGCGCGCCTGCAGCTGTTCCTGGACATCTGCGAGCGTTGCGTGGCATTGCAGGAAGCCGAACCGGGGAATGCCAACGCCTGGTACATCCATGCCTATGCGCTCGGCCGCTACAGCCAGGGGATTTCCATCGTCAAGGCGCTGGCCCAGGGCCTGGGCGGGAAGGTCAGGCAAAGCCTCGACCAGGCGCTGAAACTTCAGCCACGGCATGCCGACGCCAACATCGCCCTCGGCACCTGGCATACCGAGATCATCGACAAGGTCGGGAGCATGGTCGGCGGACTGACCTACGGCGCGAAGAAGGACGTGGCGGAAAGGCATTTTCGCGCCGCGCTCGAACTCAACCCGGACTCGTCGATTGCCCGCACCGAGTACGCCAACGGCCTCGTCCTGCTGTTCGGTCGCGCGCGCGCCAGGGACGTCGACCGGCTCCGGGAAGAGGCGGCTGCCTGCACCCCAGCCGACGCCATGGAAAGGCTCGACCTCGAGCTGGCGAAGGAACTGGCGGCCTGAGGCGACGCCAACCGTCGGGCAGTTCCTCCGGGCGGCGGCAATCCCGGTCGCCTTACGGCAACTCCTGCGCCAGCGCGGCGGCTACCGCGTCGGGATCGCCGAGCCGCTCCCAAGGCTCCATCAACACGAGCATCAGGAACTTTTCGAACTCGCTGGCGAACCGGTCGACGATCGACTGGGGATCGGGAACGAGCTTGTGGTCGGTCATCAGGCCGAACTGGACTTTGCCGTCATAGGAGAGGATCGAGACGCCCATCCCGATGTCACCCGACTGCGGCACCCAGAACAGCGGTTGGCGCAGCCTGGCCCCCGCCAGATAGAGCGCCGATGTTGGGCCCGGCACATTGGTCATGACCGCAGTCGCCTTGTTGGCGAGAAGATCGAGGACCACCTGCTGGACGGCCTTCGGCAGCATGCCGGCAATTCCGAGTATGGTCAGCATCAAACCCGCCTGATACGACCCCTTCAGCTGCGCCATCCGTTCGCGAACCTCGAACAGGCGGGCCAGCGGATTCTCGATGCCCACCGGCAATTCGAGCGCCACCAGTCCGAAGCGGTTGCCCAGCGTGCCCAGGTCGGCGGGTCCGCGCAGGTTGACCGGAACCATGGCGCGAATCTCGACGCCAGCGACGTCGTCGCCACGGTCAACCAGGTAGGCGCGCAATGACCCGGCAACCGCCGCCAGCAGCAAGTCATTGACCGAGCAGCCGAGCACCTTGCCGACTCCCTTGATCTCCGCCAGCGGAATCGGCTCGCACCAGGCCAGTTCCTTTCTTGTCCCGGGCTTGCCCTTGAAGCGGGTCGGACTGTCGTTTGCCATGAGCGCCAGCTTGGCGACTTCCACGCCAATGTCGCGGCCAGCGCGGGCGATGCCGATGAGCTGCCCGGGACTGGACAGCAGGGAGCCATACTGGTTGCGCAGATCGAGCGCCAAGCGCGCGGAGCCCAGCACGGCGTCGGCGACGGGGCGCCATAGCGCTTGCCAGAAAACGTCATGTTCGTGATCGTCGTCATCGTCATTCCGGTCGGCAAGCGGCGACCGATGGCTCTCCCTCGCCGCCTCCGTGCCGTCCGCAAGCGCCAGGACAACGCCGACCAGCGCGATCCCGTCGGCGATGCTGTGGTGGATCCGCAGGACCAGCGCCTGGCCGCCCAAGGCCGTATCGACCACCAGCATCTCCCACAACGGCCGGCCGGGATCGAGGGGCCTGCTGACCAGTTCGGCAACAAAGCGCTGCAGTCCCGCCTTGCCCAGCCTGCCGCGGCGAACCACCCGACGCAGGTGGTTGCCGAGAGCGAAATCCGGGTCATCCTGCCAGCAGTATCCCGTTCCTTCGGCGACGACACGCTGGACAAAGCGCCGGTGAAAAAGCATGCGCTGCTCGACGGCAAGTTGCAGGCGTGCGAAGTCGAGTTCGCCCTCGAAGAGCATGATGCCGACAATCTGCATCAGATTGCTCGGTCGATCCATGCGCAGCCAGGCCTTGTCGACGTTGGAGATACGCTCGCGTGAAGGCATCTGGAACTCCGTAAGTGTTCAGGCCACTATAATACCGTCGTTTCCCACACCCACTGGAGCACCCACCATGAGCAAGCTCAAGGCCGCCTTCGACGCCGCCGTTGCCGATTCCAAGACGCTCGCCGAGCGCCCTGACAACAAGACCCTGCTGCGGATTTACGGCCTGTTCAAGCAGGCCAGCGAAGGCGATGCGACGGGCAAGCGTCCCGGCTTCACCGACCTGGTCGGGCGCGCCAAGTACGATGCCTGGGCAGCACTGCAGGGCACCTCAACAGAGGCGGCGATGCAGGCTTACGTCGACCTGATCACGGAATTAAAGGGCTAGGCGAAGCGCGCGTCGAAGTAGTCGTGGATTTCCCGCTCGAGTCCGCTCTTGAACGGCCTGAGCAGAAATCCCAGATGGATGTGGATGGTCACCTCGCCCCTGCCTAGCGTCAGCTGCCCATGGACACCCATGCGCTCGAAGTGCAGGACGCCCTCCTCGTCCCATTCGTGCTCCAGGTTGAATTCTTTCTCCAGGTCGGCTGCCACCAGTTCGGCGGCGGCGCGCGCCTTTTTCGCGCTCAGGCGGTGCTTCTTGGTGATCAGTATTTCGCTCATGCGCGTAGTCTAGCGATGAAGCGCCGAATCGGGAATACGCCGCCGCCACTATTCTGCTGAACCCTTGCTGCCCATGATCGCGTTGCAGGTTTCCCGGCCGAGCGTTTCTGCCGCCTGCGGCGTGGAAATCCCGGGCTCGGCGTAGATACGCCGGATCACGACATTGGTTATGTCCGCGCCAGCGAGGCCGTCTTCGACGAAAACCTTCATCGGCCGCCCCTTTTCGCGGTCGTAGTAGGCCTGCACGGCGAAGTCACGGACCCGCTCGCAGAAGCGCATCTTCTGGGCATCGGGCATCCCGTCGCCGTACCTGGCGGCATGGGCCTGCGGCAGGGCGCTGGCCGTCACCAGGAATGCGAAGCCCGCGACAGTCGGCAGTTTCATTCGGTCGGCTCCTGAATCGAGGTGAGATACGCCAGGATGTCCTGAACATCCTGTTCCTTGAGGCCGTTCAACACGCCGACCGTGCCCTCCTCGTCATGCGGACGATCGCCCTTGAGGTAGAGATCGACCTGGCGCTTAAGGTAGTTCGTATATTGTCCGACGAGCATCGGGAACATGCCTCGGCCCCTGCCGGTCTTGCCGTGGCAGGAGGCGCACTGCTTCTGGTAGATCGCCTGGCCACGGTCGAGGTTGCCTTCGGCACGCGGAATGATCATGACGCGGTCCACCATCTGCAGGCGGGTCAGCGCATCTTCAGTGCCCTTGAAGGTCGGCATCTTCGTGGACAGTTCGATGCCGGCGAGATAGGCCGAGATGTCCTTGATGTCCTCGTCGGAAAGCTCGCGTTCCTGGGTGTACGGATACATCGGGATATTCACCCGGGTTCGCGAACGGAAACTCTTCAACTGGTTTTCGATGTAGGCAAGGCGCTGGCCAGCAATCCGCGGATACTCGCCCTTCTTGCCGCCGGCGCCCTGATCGCCATGGCAGGCGGCGCAGGTTCCGTTGATTTCCTTGCCTTTTTCGAGGTCGACCGCGACAGCCGCAGTCGAAGCGACGATGCCTGCGAGAAGCAGGGGAAGAAGTCTGAAAGGCATCATTTGCGGGAACTCCTCATGCGATGCGGCGAATTGTCGCACGTCCCCGGTGATCGGCAATTGACGCAAATCACGCATAATCCGCCTCATGTCCTTCATCGCCAGCACCGCCGACGGCAACGACCAGCTTGCCAATCTGCGCCGCCTGATCGCGGTTCGCTGGGTCGCGATGGCGGCGATGGCGGCTCTGACCGTGCTGCTTCCCGCTGCCCTCGCCATTCCCCTGCCGACCGCGCCGCTGCTGGCGATCATCGGCATTACCGCCCTGTTCAACGGCGTTGCCCTGTGGCGGGCGAAGCGCGCCGACGAGGCTGCGCCGGTCGAACTGTTCAGCCACCTGCTGGTCGATATCGCCGCCCTGGGCGCACTCGTGTTCTTCAGCGGCGGCGCCACCAACCCGCTGGTTTCGCTGCTCCTGCCGCCGGTCGCCATCGCCGCGCTGACCCTGCCGGGGCGCAGCGTGCTGGCCGTCGGACTCGCCGCGGTCGCCATGTATTCCGCGCTGATGGTGTTCTACGTGCCGCTGCCGCTGAGCGATGCCACCCGCGCGACACGGCTGCACCTGCTCGGGATGTGGCTGACCTTCGCCATCTCGGCATTGATGATCGCCTGGTTCGTCGTCCGCATGACGCGCCTGATCCGCGTCCGCGACGCCGAACTCGCAGCGCGCCGCGAGCAGGCGCTGCGCGACGAGCGCATCATGGCCATCGGCACGCTTGCCGCCGGCGCCGCACACGAACTCGGGACCCCGCTGGCCACGATGTCGCTCGTCACCGGCGAACTCGCGCAGGATCCGCAACTGCCGGCTGCGGTGCGTGACGACATCGCCCTGCTGCGCCAGCAGATCGCCGCCTGCAAGGAAATCATCACCGGCCTGTCGCGCCGCGCCGGCGCCGAGCGCCTCGAAAATCCGGGCATCCAGCCGGTCGACCGCTGGCTCGCTGCGCTGCGCCAGCGCTGGCATGCGGTGCGCCCGCAGGCACAGAGCCGGCTCGCCGTGACCGGCGCCCAGCCGGCGCCGGCCGTGGTCGCCGATCCGCGCCTGGAACAGGCGATTCTCAATCTCCTGAACAATGCGGCAAGCGCCTCGGCGGAATCCATCGACATCCGTCTGGACTGGACGGCCGGGCCGATCTCCATCGAAATTCGCGATCGCGGCCCCGGTTTTCCCGCGGGCGTTCTCACGCAAGGCGGCCGGGTCGAG
>WBZM01000206.1_pt1 | contig 39141 bp, 28 predicted proteins | sample 5204271 | NCBI WGS metagenome assembly WBZM01 (sample SAMN12344346, study PRJNA552823) | activated sludge metagenome | biome: Activated sludge suspended growth; feature: Nitrification reactor; material: Wastewater; isolation source: activated sludge from nitrification reactor of wastewater... | reverse complement strand
TGCTCATCCACGGCATCATCGGCGACACGAAGGGTATGTGCGATTTTGCAAGGTCGGTTGTAAAAACGAGCGGTGAACTGGGCAAACCCTTCGACCTCGTCCTAAGCTTCGACTATGAGAACCTGAACACGCCCATCGAGGTCACATCGGGCAGGCTGGAAGAATTGCTTCGGGAAGAGGCTGGCATCACCGCCGCCAGCGGTAAAAAAATCACCATCCTGGCGCACTCTATGGGTGGCTTGGTGTCCCGCTATTTCATACAAAGCCTCGGCGGGGAAAAGGTGGTGAAACACCTCGTCATGGCAGGCACGCCGAATGCAGGTTCTAATATTTCCAAAATCACTACTGTTCGTGACTACGCCATCCCCGTGCTCACGCTGCTGGTCAACCTACCTTGGGGCCTGCCCGCTGCCGCTACGGTGTTGGGTGTTCTACAGAACTCCAAAGACCTGACCGTGACCCTCGCCCAAATGGACTGGGACAACGACGATTGGTTGAAGAACCTGAGCAAAGGCTCGTTGCACGGGGTGCGGTGCAGCATCGTGGCTGGTCATTTGGACAAATACTTGGCAGGCAATGCCGATAAGCGCAAGCTGATGGACAAGGTGCTTGGGCTTGGCGGTAAGCTGCTCTACGGCGAAAAACCGAACGACTTGGCGGTGAGTGTGGAGAGCATCCGGGCGGTGGAAGGGGCGGCCAGTGTGGCGGAGGTAGCTTGCCACCATTTGTGCTATTTTGAGGAGAGGGAGAGTGTGGGGGCGTTGACGAAAATACTGTTTGAAACAGCCTGAATATACAGCCAACCTTATTTTTTACGATAATTGCTTTCTGTTTTAAACCCGTTCACCAATATGCCCGGACAAAAAACAATTTTACTGGCAAGTGCCAATGTCCTTGACAACATGGACTATCTCAAACGACTCCAAGCCGAGCGGCGCACGATTATTGACATACTACACCCATCTCGACTTCGACAAGAACTGAACATCGAAAAAGAGGTTGAACTAACATTTTCAGAACTGTTTGAGCAATTCAACCAATTAGGGTTCAGTCAGCGACCTATTAACCTATTTCATTATAGTGGCCATTCAACAGAAGAAGCTTTATTGCTCGAAGATGCGATGGCTGGCAACAAGGAAATGAGCGCCCGCCAAGTGACGGATTTCCTGAAGTTGCAAAAAGGATTGGAAGTCGTTTTCTTGAACAGTTGCTGCTCGGAATCCATAGGGGAGATGCTTTTAGAAAGCGGTATAGGGGCGGTGATAGAAACAACTTCATCAGTTAGGGATGAAGAGGCAGCTAGGTTCGCAGCTTGGCTTTACAAAGGGCTTCATGCAGGGAAAAGTTTGATAGATGCCTTTGAACAGGCGGTCAACAGTTTTGAAAAGGAGATTTGCTGCTGTGTTCGGAAAGAAACCAATCATCGCTTTATCAGTGGATTTCACATTGTAGAGGAAGAAGAAAAATGCGCATGGAAGCTTGCCTTTAACGAAAAATCCTTTGTCGAAAATTGGTACTTAGTGGAACGTATTCACCGCCGCTTTTATCACCAAGACGTGACAACTAGGGTATTGGCTATTTATGAAAAAACAGACTACAATGAACAATGCTACAAAGTAATCCGCAACCTGTTTTTGGAGCACCAAAATGTATTAGTCTATTCCTTGGATGAACTGCTGGCCGAAGATAATCGAAACGAACTGATTCAAGAGACTCAAACGGCCATCCTGCTTTTCAATACAGGGTTTGGCGGTTTTTGGAGCCAACTCGAATGGTTGTATCCTTCATTAAAGGCAATGAACTTGCTCTTTGTGGGTTGTGATGGTGATGTAGAAGGTGCATATTCAAAGGTAAAGAACAATTTGGCTTTGACCTCTGAGGTTCCCACTTTCCCTCCCGGCTCGTTGACCCTTGAAAAGTTGGCAAGGGCTGAAAGCGTTGAGAAGGTAGTAAAGGAGCTATTTGCAAAGCGTATTTGTGAAAAGGTGGCCCAAGCGTTTTCTGCTGACAAAGCGATTTTGACTGATGAATTCGACAACCTCAATTTCGGGAAACAGCGCCAACCCTTCGAGTCGAGCGATGAAAAGGCTTTCCAATTTGGCGGCTACAACCTCGTCTTGGTAGAAGGATCACCCTTTTGCGCCCAAGAATTGCTGATAAAAAAACTGATGTTGTATGCAACTCCCAGGATTGATCGAAACATCAAACCTAAAATCCTTTCAATTGGGAAAAATATACCGAACGCCCTAACCACCTCGGAATTGTACCAACATTTGACACATACCCTGCTTGGGGTTAAAGTCAATTTAGGGGTGGAAGCACTAAGAGCAACCATTTCGCAGAAGTTGGAAGAACAGGATTTAATCATCGTCCTGAACGATGTATTTGAGGAAAACGGAGACTGTCTTCCAATATTCAGGGATTTATGGAACGAGTTGGTTGCTGGAATCGAATCGCCACCCAAACACAGGTTGTTCTTGTTCATCGTTCACAAGGCATGTAAGGAAAGCAGGAACCACTGGAATGCTTCCGGCTTTGTTGCAAACGCACCCATTTCCAATGTCCAACTACTCGATGCCATTGAACCATTGAACAAAACGGCTTTAAATACTTGGCATGGTAGCACGGGTAAGCGTTTTCCGAATGGACATTTTTTTGATTCGCTCATCAACGAACCCTATAGCAGCCAAATCTTGAAAGACCCCTTTATGACAAAAGCCATCCACGAAATTTGTGCTTTGATGAAATGTCCCGACGTTCCAGACAGAGTGCTCACCATCTAAACCTCCAACATGAAAGAAAAAAACTACCAACCCTACTACGGCAAAGCCCTTGATACCCACGTAAAAAACCACGCCTACACCGTGGACGAGGGGCGTTTCAAGGGCAATGTCAAAGAAAAACAAGCGGAAATTGTCGAGGACATTGCACCTTATTTTCCCAGCAAGGAATTGCAGGCTGCCATCGAATATGCCCGCATTTTGCAGCGCCCGCTCCTGCTCCGGGGCGAACCAGGCTGCGGAAAAACAAGGGTGGCACAAGCGCTTGCTTACGAGATTTACCACCAGCGGGAAGGCGATAACTACCGCCACCACTATTTTGAATGGTTCATCAAATCCACGACGAAGGCGAAGGAGGGACTGTACCAGTTCGACCATTTGAAACGCTTGCGGGATGTGCAAGCGAAGGACGGAGTTGAACTGGAACTGACCAATTATCGTAGTTTCGGCCCTTTGGGCATGGCTTTTCTAGCCTCCAAGGCCGATGCGCCCGCTGTGCTGTTGATTGATGAAATAGACAAGGCAGACCTTGATTTCCCAAACGACCTCTTGCTCGAATTGGACGAGAAGCGTTTCTATGTCGAAGAGACGGGCGAGGAAATCCGGGCGGAATACCCACCCATCGTCGTCATCACTAGCAACGACGAAAAGGAACTTCCGAATGCCTTCCTGCGACGCTGCGTGTTTCATTATATTGACTTCCCGAGCCAAGAAGAACTGTTGCGGATTGCAAAGGCAAGGGTAAAATCGCAAGAAAAAGAACTGAAAAAAGCCCTGCCCGATTCGCTGGTGAAGGACGTGGTGCAACGGTTTTTCAACCTTTACCAAAACATGAAGGGCAGCCCAAACACCGACAAAGTGCCTTCTACCAGCGAACTGCTCGATTGGCTCCGGGTCATCCATTTTTACCACCTAACAGACAAATTGCCCTTGATAGACGGCAAGTTGCCGGACGACCGCCTGCTCTATCCCGAAGTGTTGCTCAAGAGCCTCGACGACTACAAACAACAAGCAAAAAAGAAAGCATGACCTCCGCCACCGATTCCATCCTGTTGACTTTTTTCAACCGACTGCGCAAGTCGGCGGGTATGGAATTGGATATGACCCAGTACCACCTTTTCCTCGAACTGTTCATGAAGGGCTATGGCAGGGACTACGATTCCTTGCTCAACCTCTGTAAAACCCTTTGGCTAACGCAGGCGAGGTACAAAGACAGCTTCAAAACTTGGTTCGACGAGGCATGGGGAGACTTAAACAAGCACTGGCTGCCGGAAGCCGTATCGCTTCCCGAAAACGAAAGGCCGGAAGTGGAACCAAAGCCCATTCCCGATAAATCTGCTGAGCGGGAAGATGGCGAGAAACCGACCACCGACGCAACCCAGGTCGAAACAGAGAAGACAAAAGACAATCTGCTCGAACCCGAAAAACCAAAGGAAGATGTAACCGAGAAAAAGGAACCTTCCATGAACCTGATGGACGTGATGCTCAATTTCGACGAAGGGGGCAGCAAGTCAGCGCCATCAGGCAAGGGCCAAAATGGCAAGCCATCGGAAAAGGACACGGCGTTTATTTTTTCCGATGAAAAACACCTGCCCGTGCAGCCCCGCCGCCTTGGCCATGCGCTGCAAAAACTGCGGATGACCGAGACCTTCCGCACGGGCGAGCAGTTGGATATGCCCTGCGTTGTTCGCCAATTCGGTAAGGAGCGCTTTCTCCACCAACTCGACTATGAGCGGGTAAACAGCAGCAGTCAGAACGTGCTGCTATTGACCGACCACGAAGGCTCCATGTCCGCCTTCGAAACTTGGGGCGAGTTCCTTTACCGTAGCCTCGGCAAGCATCCGTCCATTGAGCGCATCGAACGCTACTACTTCCACGACCACCCGACAGCGGTTGGAAACAGTTTTAAACTGTTCACCAACCCGAACCATACTGCCTCTTTGCCTGCTGGGCAGGTGTTGGCAAAAGCAAGCGACAAGTTCACCTGGCTCATCATCTTCAGCGATGCGGGGGCTTACGAGCCGGGACTGGATGCCGAAACCCTGCAATATTGGTGGCGCTTCCTGGAAATGACACAGCGGCAAGTGGCGGCCATCACTTGGCTCAACCCCTTGCCGGAACGCCGTTGGGAAGGCAATATGGCGGGCTATCTTTCTTTTTTGGTAAAAATGGTGCCCTTCCACTTAGAGGGAGTGCGGCAGGCCATCAAATGGGCAAACAATGCAAATCGAAACCGGACCGCTTGACATCATAGACCGGAACCACTGGGAAGCCTTCCGGCTGAAATACCCGGGCGACGAGCACCTCCGGCTGGCTTGCCATGCCGCCTTCCCGGTAGCCCTCACGCCCGACCTGCTCTATAAAATCTGGCTGAACTTCCGGCAGCCCGAATCCACCACCGAGCCACTCGAACTGTTGACATCCGTCTCCGACATCCTGCGCTCGCCGCTCTGCCGGGAAATCGGCAGGGACATCTACGAGATGCACCCCGACATCCGAACCGCCCTGCTGGAAGCCCTGCAAAACGACTCCGAAAACGGGCACGAGCGCATCCTCGATTTAGCCCGCTTCCTGCGGGACTACCTCCGTCACAACCCCGATAAGCTGCCAAGTGCTTCGTTTCGGGAGGCACAGAACTGGGTGGCGGAATCCTATCTGGAACCTGAAAAAGCTGCCAAAACCATCCTTGACCTGCTCGAACAGGAAGACCAAGACATCAATGCTGCCCATAAAGTGGACTTTTTCCTGAGTTGGACGAAGCAGCGTAACCACCTGCAACGCAGCGCCTTCACTGACAATACTGGCGCTGATGTGCTTTTGGCTACCGAAGAAATCGTGCAGGGGTTTCGGCAATACCGGGTAGGGGATATGGAGGGGGCGTTGGAGCGATTTAGGTACATTGAACCGTTTGTTGAGGCCGGTGATGGAAATGGAAAGGGATTTAAGGCGACGATACCAGGGGAGGTATGGCAAGCGATGCATAAACCTGTCACAGCGCAGGCTAAACAAAGGAGTTTGGCATTCGAACTTATTGAAAAGGAGAAACGAGAAAGGACTGGGGTTTTGGATTTGGGGAATTGTGGGTTGACGGAAGTGCCCGAGGAGGTGTTTGAGTTGGGATGGTTGGAGGAGTTGGTGTTGAGTAACGAATGGTATGATTGGCAGGTACAAAATACGATTCGTAGTCAGAACACAGGAAATTCCAATAATATATGGCAATTATCTATAGAATTTGAAAAACTCCAAAGTTTAAAAAAACTCGTTTTAGGAGGGAACTTTGGCAATAAATGGGGAATTCAAGACATAGAGCCATTAAGTTACTTACCGAATCTTGCAATATTGTATCTGCATATGAATAAGGTAAGCAACCTTGCTCCTCTCCACAAACTTAACAACTTAATGCTCTTAGACATTAGTTCAAATGAAATATCTGACATTTCTCCAATTCATAGGCTGAACAATTTAAAAACATTAGCATTTGCTTCTAATAGATTTAGCACAATTGCGCCTATCTTAAAATTGTTTTCAATAGAGGAGCTATATTTAGACAACAATCAAGTGGTTGATTTGCAGCCTTTGAAAAAGCTAACCTCATTGAGAATACTTAATTGCAAGCATAATAAAATCAAAGATTTAGAACCATTAAAAAAACTAACCTCATTAACCAGCTTGGACTTTAGCTACAATAAAGTCAATGATTTACAGCCCATAGAGAATGTTAAATCTTTAATCCATCTTGCTTTCACTGACAACAAAATAACAGATTTAAGCCCCATCGAGAACCTTACCAATTTGGTATTCTTATCATTTGGCGGAAACAAAGTAGCGGACTTGACCCCAATAAAAAACCTTACAGGCTTAAAAACATTAGCGCTAAGCGGGAATCTAATTAGTGATTTAAGACCGATTGAAAAATTGGCAGACCTTACTTTCTTGAATTTGAGGGCGAATCAGGTAAGTGACCTCTCTCCAATTTTATTTCTTTTGAAGAAAGGATTAAATATTGTTTTTAGAGAACCTTTCAGTACTCAAGAAAATGAAATTAATATATCTGAAAATCACATTCTCTTGCCACCGCTTGAAATTGTCAGGCAGGGCAGTGAAGCTACTATTAAGTACCTTAGCCAGATAAACACCAATACTGAAATTGAATTTTATGAGGCCAATATTTTCATACTCGGTGAAGCTGGTTCTGGAAAAACATCATTAAAGAGAAAAATATTTGACATATCAGCGTCTATTAACACAATCGGGGATTCAACAAGAGGTCTTGATATTCAAAAATGGGAATATGCCACTGAAGATAATAAAATATGTAGAGTGAATTTATTTGATTTTGGAGGCCAAGAAGTATATCATGACCTACAACGCATTTTCTTTAGTGAAAACTCGCTTTTTATTTTAGTTGTTGATTCCCGTACTCAGTCTTCTATTCAATACTGGTTAGAAAATATTCAGATGTATGGTGGGGAAAGCCCAGTTTTGATTGTACGCAATAAAATTGACATTGAAAGTAACATACAACTTAATGAAAACGCTTTAATGAAGCGATACTCATTCCTTAATAGCTTTTATTCTACTAGTCTGCTAACAACCATTGGTATTGATGAAATAATAAAAGGCATTAAGATTAACTTACAGAAGCTTCCAGGTTTTGGCGCAAAGGTTTCAACTCAATGGTTAACAATTCGTCAAGAAGTTGATTACTTATCCATCTCAAAGAAATATATCCAGATTAATAAATGGTTGGATATTTGCAAAAATAATAATTTAGAGCATGAAGCAGCTTTGGTTCTTAGTAATTATTTTCACAGAATTGGAATTTTCCTACATTTTCAGAGCGACCCACAACTTAGCAATATAATCTATTTAGACAAAAATTGGATATGCGAATTAATTTATTTACTTAAAAAAGGGGGGGGAGCAGTAAATTCAAGAGGCTTTTTCAACAAATCCAGCTTAAGAGACATTTGGGAAAGCCAAGATATTGAGGATTATGACCTTCTAATGGTTCTTATGGAGAAGTTTGAATTATGTTTTAGGTTGTTAGATAAAAAAGATGAATGGTTGTTCCCAAGTTTGCTACCTTCAGAAAAACCCAAATATGAATGGAACTCAAGCAACAATCTGTTGCTGCACTATCAATATGATTCCATGCCTATTGACATACTTAGCCGTATTGTTGTTCGGCTACACCACCTCATTCCTCGCCCTGAACTTGTTTGGCGAAGAGGCGTTATTTTTGAGCACTTAGGAGCAGTTGCGGAGGTCATAGAATCCGTCAAAGAAAGGAATATTATCATAGCAGTGCGAGGTAGCGAACAAGCACTATGTAAGGAATTATTGATAGTAATTGTAGAAGAATTTGATAAACTGCATGCATCATTACTCAAAATTAAAGTCGAAAAATTAATACCATGCGTTTGCAATAAATGTGTTTCCTCCGAAGAACCGTATCTCTACAAATACAGTGACTTGACAATATTAAGTCAAAATGGCAAAAGTACTGTACAGTGCAAGTATAGCTTTGAGGATGTTGAAATAATCAACATGTTAGAGTTGCTAAATATGTTTGACTTGGATTTTGTTTCCAAAATGTTAGGTTCTATTAGCGTTGTAGGTGAACAATATGAACCAATTAAGAATTTTAATGAAAAAATATTCAGTAACTATACCATAAAGAAATACCTTGAAATAGGCGCACATGATACTGCTCTATTCCTTGTAGGGGCTAAGGGAACAGGAAAATCTACTCTTTTGCGACAAAAGAGTTTTCTTTACAGGAATAGTTTAGCGTTAAAAGGAAAACATCCTGAATCATCAGATGAGTTGGTTGAGCGTTTGGTCTTGAATCATGGACTTGTTTCGAAAAAGGATTTGCTAAAGTTTAAAGGACTAGACATTTGGTGTGAAATTTGGAATTATGTTTTATCTATTGTTGTTTTAAAAACTTACGGACTTGATAGATTTCCAAAAGCTATTCAAACATTCCATAAATCATACAATATTTCTACCATCTTAAGTGAAATAATGCTTGATAGAAAAAACATTTACAACTTATTAAAATTATTACCGGCATTAAAAGATGAGCTAATTAAGATACAAAGTGGGATTTCGTTTTTTATTGATTCAATCGACTTGGCATTTAGCGATATTTTAATTAATTCGTATTCTCTGGATTACCCTTCAAGTGAGGGGCAGTTATCGGCATTAGAACTTTGGTCAAATTCTCAAATTGGATTTATTGATGCTGCATACACTTTAAACAGATTGAATTCGCACATTAAAATTTATTCTACAATTAGAATAGAAGCTATTAAATTAAGCAAGAGCCATCACCTCATTAATTACCAATCCTATATGACTACCTTACAATATTCCAAAAAAGAAATACAAGAAATTCTTGAAATACATATCAAAAATGCTTTTGACGATAAAATTGAAGGTGCAAATTTAGATTTTTACTTAAAAAAGTTATTTGGATTTAATGAAATACCTCATCCATTTGCTAAGAGTACTGTAAGCGAGAGCATTACACGAGAAAGGATTTTTGATTACTTATATAGGCATACTTATGGAAGACCTAGGGAAATTATATTTTTATTTAGAATGCTTTATGACAAGGTTCTAAGCCATATTGAATATAAAAGCCAAAGCCAAGATGAGAAATTTAGCCTAATCCGGCAAGTTGTAAACGATGCGAGTTATGAGTTATTCGAAATGTATAGAAGTGAGATTGTGCCGCTTTTTGAAATGGCTGAACTTAATGAGTTCATAGGGCAATTAACAACAAACTACATCAAAAAAGAAGAAATTCAAAAATTTAATCCATCATTTATCAAGACTTTGTATAATTATGGATTATTGGGATATGTCGAAAAAAGTAAGTTTCCAGAGACCAGCTTTATTCAACGTTTTCTCCCAGTGGCTCAATATAATTACAATTCTCCTAGGAATCTTCCATCAGCTGATTTTTATGTAATTCACCCAACTCTAAATAAGGAAATTGTCAAAACTAAAGGGCACTCATATTATTCTCAATTATCTATCACGAACATTAGTGGAGTTGACTATCAATTTTACCCTCCAAATAAATTTTAACTAATCTCAAACATTCCAATCTACTTCGTCTACAACTTGCTCATTTTGAGACCAAAATTCATTATCAATCTCAATGATTACTTCAGCCCCGGCAACTACTTAAGTGGACTTAGTAAAAGCTACCGATGGTTGGAGTCACGGGTAAAGCAAAACCCGAGTTTTGAATCCTGTCTATGGCTTGCCATAATTTTCCTGCTCAAAGATGAATACATAAAATCCAAAACCGCCCTCCACCAAGCCACCCAACACCCCCACGACCCAGCTCTCGCCCAACCCCTCCTGGACCGCTTCCACTTCATCCTCCGCTACGAGCAGTACGAGCGCATGCCCGGCGAGACCAACACCTATACCGCAGACGTGTTCGTGCGGAAGGAAAAAACGGGCGGGATGCCACGCTCCACCCCAGCGCCATTGCCCATGCCAACGGAAAAGGAATTGGAGGAAACCGTCCTGTTCCTCAACGCCCGCCTCAAACAATGGGAATGGCGCAGCCTCCGCAACCTCTTGCGGGGCAGCCGCCTGATGCCGGATGTCACCAATATCCGCATCCTATACCAGCGGGAATTGACCGTTTGCAGGGAAATGTTCTCGACAGGCGATTTGGGGGCGGGCCTAGTGGCAGCTGATTTTTGCAGGAGCGCCAACGACATTCAAGAAGCCATCCAATGGTTGACCCAAACCAACGAACTGGCCGAAAAAAACAACGACTTAGGTGGCCAGGCCAATTGCCAACTGATGTTTGGGGACTGGCTGTCGGCACCCTATAGCACGCCCGTGGTCTGGAACTTTGCGATGGAATCCAGCAGCTCGCAGGGCGGTGCACTGCCCACCACGGTGGAGTCCATCGAGTTCTCCCCACCTACCCCCGAAAACATGGCACAGGCCCGGCAAGCTTATGAAAATGCGCAACAGCTATTTGCGCAAGCAAATAACCCGCTGGGATTGGGGCAATTGCTGTTGCGGTTTGGCTATCTGTCCATGCTGGCAGAAGATTTTGTAACCACTGCAGACTTTGCCGAACAGGCAGCTAAGCTATTTCAGGAAAACGGCGACCCGTCGAATGCCCGCTTGGCGGAAACCCACCAGATAATGGCATTGGTCGCTGAAAACCGGATACCCGAAGCACAGGGTTTGACCAAATCCATTTGCGATTGGTGCCTGGAATCCGGCAATTTCTCTTGGACGGTCGGCCTGGGCCTGCTCGTTGGCCGTTTTGCCCGCCACCTAATGCTTCGCAAAGGAAAGGCTGAGTTGGCTATAAAAGCCTACCGCATTGCCCGACAAATGCAATCGGCCATCGGGGCCAATTACCACGCCGCTCAGTACCTGACCGATATTGGCGAGGTCTATAAGGCCACCGGGCAGAACGAGGCCGGCATCGTCCATTTTGAACAGGCCGTGGATGAAATGGGCCATGTGCTGGACACGGAATGGATGGGCTTGAAGGACGAACTGAACACGGTCATCCATACCCGTACCAATATGGTAATGTTCATGTCCGATATTTTCCAGCTTGGCATGCGCCGCCAAGATGCCGACCTGATGGACAAAAGCTTGGCAAGGATGCAGGCTGCATGTGACAAGCTCCGAAAAGAAGCCAATGAGGAACATGAGAAGACGATGCCGCAAATCGGGCAGGTCATTGGCCTTTGCGACCAAATGGCGGAACAGTCGCTCGTGCTATCGCCCCTGTACCGGGCCAAGCGGTTGCGTGACCAAGGCGACCTGGCAGGTTTTGAAAAGCATTGGTGGCGCTCCGTGGAAGCCTTGGAAAAGATTTCGCCCGAGCAAAAAGCCGTCTTAGGTTCGTCAGTCTGGGGCATGAAGCGGGATTGGGAAAAAGCCGCTGCATCCTTTAAAGACTATATTGGCTTGGGCGGCAACAACAGTGGCTTTGTTGGCGAACTGGTGGAGTCCATTCAAAAATTCGGGGAGCAGGGAAAGGGCGAACTGCAATTGCACCAATATAATTTTCACACGCTGGCATTTTCGGGACTGGTGCGCACCAAGCAGTTTGCCGAAGCGCTTGTGCATTATGAAACATTGGGCAAAACGTTTGGCGAAGAATGGTGGCTTCGTGAGCAGGCACCTTGGCTCAGCCTTTCCGACGCCGGGGAAATGATGGAGGGCCTTGGACGATTCGAGGAGGCACTTCGCCTTTTCGACCTTGGGTTTGAGCTGCTGGAAAACCGCCGCAGCCAACTCAGCCAGGACGAGTTGAAGGTTGCCTTGAACAGCACCCAGAACACACAATACCTGTACGCCTACGCCGCCCGAACCGCACTGTCGGCCAAACAGCCCGACCGTTCCTTCAACTACGCCGAACAGGGCAAGGCAAGGGGCCTGCTCGACCTCATGGAACAGAACAGCTTGTTGGGCGCTAGCGATAATGCCGCCAAATCCCTCCGTTTCAAGTTGAGGGAAATAGACGCCCACCGCTCAAGCCTTACGGGACAGTTGGCAAAAGAAAGGTCACAACCCAACCCAGATGCCCAGAAAGTCCAACAACTCCTTGGGCAGTTGAATGAAGCAGAAATTCAGCGTCAAGTCATCGAGCAAGCTTTGTCAAAACAGGCCAAGGGACGGGAGAAGGAGCAAGGGACGGAATCCCCACTTACAGCAGTTTTAAAAGTCCTGCCCAATGACACGCTCCTCATTGAATACCTATTGACCAGTGAGCACCTGCTGATATGGGCCGTCCAATCCACAGGGGTTGCGTTTTCGCAAGCATACCCCTTGGCGGATTGGGAGGTAAAAAGCGAAATCAACCAGTTGAGGAAAGCCATCATGGCCCGGCAGGAATGGCAGGCGTTGGCCTCACAGCTTTCCAATCGGCTACTGGTGCCAATTGTTGGCCTGATTCGTCGTTTTTCAAAGACAATCATCGTCCCGCATGGAGCCTTGCACACGCTGCCTTTTCAGGTTTTGCCGATTGATGGCAAGCCGCTTGGCCTTCAAAAAAGCCTGAGCTACCTACCAAGTGCCAGCGCACTGCGTTTTTTGGAAAAGGCGGCTATTCGCCCGAATGCCCAAATCCTGTCAGTCGGCAACCCTACGGGCGACCTAAATGCTGCCACTGTGGAAGCGCTATTTGTGGCAAGGCAATTTGGGGGCGAGGAAAATGCCTTGGTGGGCTATGCGGCCACTGAAACGGCTGTCAAAGCACAACTACCAAAAGCCGAACTGCTCCATTTCGCAACGCATGGCCAGATTTCGGAAGAATCGCCCATGCATTCTGCCCTTTCCTTGGCCAATGGCGAATTGCTCACACTACAGGAATTGACGGGCATCCAACTGGGGGCGGAGTTGGTCGTGCTCAGCGCCTGTGACACAGGCCGTGGAACACAAACAGGCGGCGAGTTTGACGAGGGGGCTAATCGCTGGAGGAGCCAAATCCGCAGTTGTTTCACTCTGGCAGGTCAACGATGTTTCCACGGCCTTGCTGATGGGGCATTTCTACACGCATTTGAGAAAAGGCATGGCAGCAGCAGAAGCCTTGGGGTTGGCACAGATTTACCTGTCCAATTTGGACAGCCAACAAGCTGGGGTCGAATTGAAGAAATTGGAATTGGAAATTGATGATGCGGCTGCTAGGGACTTGGTATCAAAAGAGCGTTCAGGTAGAGGTATTTCGGGATTTGAGGAAGTAAAGGCTGAAGGCGAGGTAGGGTACGAACACCCTTATTTTTGGGCAGCATTCGTGTTCGTAGGTTGGTAAGTCGGAAAAGCAGTAAGCAAGAAATTTTCAAGCCATGTAAACCAACATGTAAACCAAAAAAAAATCTCAAAAATAAAAAAGCCTGACACCAATCTTCAAGTGATTGATTGTCAGGCTTTTAAAAGGGTGGGCGCACACGGATTCGAACCGCGGACCCTCTGCTTGTAAGGCAGATGCTCTGAACCAGCTGAGCTATGCGCCCTTTCGTTTTCGCTTTTCTTTCAAAGCGGGTGCAAATATAGAGGCATCGTCCAAATGGCGCAACAACAATTGAAAAAAATTTTAAAAATATTTTGACCTTCCCGTCGAACACTCGCCCCGCTGCTTTGCTTTACTTTAGCACTTTATTTCAAAAAACCATGTGAACAAGCCTTCATCCTATGAAAAAACATCTCAAACGGGGCCTTATCGGGCTGGTGGCGACGGTGGTGCTGGTGGTCGTGGCGGCAGTGGTCATTGCGGCCTTTTTCCAAGAGGCGGTGGGCAAAAAGCTGATTGCCCAAATCAACAAACAGCTCAAGACGGAACTGAAGGTGGGCAGTTTCGACCTTTCGTTGCTCCGCAATTTCCCCGATGCAACGGCCAGCTTGCGGGACGTACGGCTCATGGGCCTGAACAAGAAACCGCTGCTCGAAGCCGATGAGTTGGCCTTCAACTTCCGGTTGCTGAGCCTGTTCGAGTCACAGGTGAAGGTACACTCCGTGACCGTGCGGGACGGGGCGCTGAAGGTCTCTGTGGACAAAAACGGCAAGGCCAATTACGACATTTTCAAGCCTTCGAAATCCGAGGAGGAGAGCAAGTTCAACATCGCCTTGGAGCAGGCCCGGATGGAGCGGATGGAACTGATTTACCAAGACGACAAACTCCATCAGGAGATGATGACGCAGGTGGAATCGGCTACGTTTTCTGGGCTTTTTTCGGAGAAAAAATTCAACCTGAAAAGCAGCGCCAGCCTCTCCTCCAATTTTATTGACATTGACAATATCCGCTATTTTGAAGGAAAAAAATGGGGCTACGATGCCGTCGTTTCCGTGGATTTGGTGAAGGGAAAATACACCTTCGACGATGTGCGGGTGGTCGTGGAGGGCAATGCCTTTGACGTGAAAGGCTCCATCCAGGACAAGGAAAAATCCACCGATTTTGACCTGAAAGTGGCCGCCGAGGATGCCAGCCTGGAATCGGTCATCGCCCTCATGCCATCGCAGTTTTTGAGCGCCTTCGGCGATTTCAGCAGCACTGGACGGTTCAAGTTTGCGGCACTGGTGCAGGGCAAACTGACTGCCACAGACCGGCCTGCCATCAATTTTCAATTCGGCCTCGACGATGGCAAGCTGTCCAGTCCCCGCCTCGCCGAACCGTTCAAGGACGTGTCGTTCGATGCCAATTTCACCAACGGCGAGGGGCGCAACAACCAGCAGTCGGTTTTTGAAATCAGCAATTTCAAGGGCTACCTAAACCGCCAGCTCATCACCCTCAGCCTACGGGTGGAAGACCTCGACGACCCGCAGATTGACCTGAAAGCCGACGGGGCCATCGCAGTGGGGGAGGCTTTCGGGCTGCTCAACAATCCCGCCATCACAGGCGGCGACGGCGAGGTGGAAATCCAGAACCTGAGTCTGCATGGCTATTACAGCGACATGGTGGACATCAAAAGCATCGCCACCGTTCAGATGAGCGGCGACATCGTCTTCGACGATGCCATGCTCGATTTCAATGGCGAAAAACTCATCTTCGACACGGGCAAGTTGCTGCTGCGTGACAACCAACTCACCCTCGAAAACCTAAAAATGCTTGGCGCTGGCAGCGAAATCAGCCTTCAAGGCTCGGTGCAGAACCTGCTACCCGTGCTGTTAGCCGACTCGCTCAACTCCGAAAACGCTTACCTCGACTTCACGGCCCAACTCAATTCGCCCATCATGGACATTGCGAAGCTGATAAAACTGACCGACGTGCCCGTGAAGGAGGGCGAGGTACAGGCTGAGGTTTTCGACTCACTAAAGGTGGAGAAAAACGAGAACCGCCACCGCCTCACTGACCTGCTAAAGGGCACCTTCAATGCACGGGTGGACGAGTTTTCTTACAATAATATCGAAGGTCGTGACTTCAACGGCGAACTAAGCTTCGAGGCAGCCACCTTGCGAATCAAGGGCGATGCCGCTGGCATGGACGGAAACTTCGAACTCGATGGCACCGTGTTTTTTGAAAAAGAACCGAGGCTGGAAGCCAAACTGGATTGCGAAAGCATTGACGTGAAAAAATTCTTCCAGCAGACAGACAACGCCGGGCAAACCGTGCTCAAGGCCGAGAACATCTCCGGCGACATGAACGCCAAGCTGCTCATCCATGCTTTCTGGGATTCCACGGGCACGTTTTTGATGGACAAACTGCACGTGTGGGCGGGTTTGGGCATCCGCAATGGGGAGTTGAAAAACCTGGAACTTTTGGAGGAATTCGCTACGTATGCCAAAATACAGGACTTGCGCAACGTCAAATTCGAGGATATGCAAAACTGGCTGGAGGTTAAAAACAGTACCTTCTACCTGCCCAGCATGTTCATCCAAAACAACGCCATGAACCTGACCGTCGGTGGCCAACAGACCTTCGACGACCGCATCAACTACGGCATCAAGGTGAACGCCGGGCAGGTGCTGGCCAACAAGTTCAAAAAAGGCAACCGCAACGTGGAGTCCATCCCAGCCAAGGAACACGGCTTTTTCAACCTCTACTTCCTCGTCAGCGGCACCCTCGACAAATACAAGTACGAGACGAACAAGCGAAAGGTAAAGGACATGTTCGAGCGCAGCGAGAGCCTGAAAAGGCACATACGGGCAGAACTCATCAAGGCTTTTGGTGCCCCCCTCAACATGGTGCGCATGCCGCAGGGCCTTGAGGACAAAGGAGATGAGGCACCTGCGGAAGAGGAGGATGAGTATATTCCGGGGTTTTGATAATTTCTTCTGTTCACTTTGCGTTCCCCTTACCTCTTACCTTTGCACCACAAACTGAACAATATTTTGATGAACAAAACATCCTTGGTACTGGCCGTTTTCGTTTCCTTGCTTTGCCTTGGCAATGCTTCCGCACAAACCATCTATGGCGAAACCATCCAAGTGCTCGAAGAGCGCCTAAAGTCCGATAGCACCCTTTATGCACGAATCGGCGCAAGGCTGGCGTCGGGCGACGCCACGCTGACGAACCGGGAACTGGCCACCATCTACTATGGCAATGCCATGCGGCCCGGCTACAACCCATTGCAGGAGGAGCGAATCCTCGATGCCATGAACGCATTGGCCCGCCGTGACAAATACACGGATGCCCTTTCGCTTTGCGACAATTTTTTGAAGAAAAACCCTGGTTCGTTGCCCGCATGGCTCGAAAGGGGCTACACCTGCTGGCTCATGGAGGATAGCCTCCAGACCGTCGAGACTTACCGCAAATACTACCAACTGCTGGACGTGCCCCTGAAAAGCGGCACGGGCGAGTCCTTCGAGCAGGCTTTCGTGGTGGCCAGTCTCCGTGACATCGAATTGGTGGTGGACAAGCTCGGCTTCATCGCCAAAGACCAGTCGCTCGTGACCAAGGACGGCCCCGACGACACCCCACAGCGCTACCACATCGTGAAGTGCATCAAAGAGGGCGACAAGACCGTGAACCCGACTTATTATTTCAATGTGGAGTTGCCACTGGGCAGAGGGATGCAGCAGTCATTGAAGAAGAAAGGTTGACGTTGTTCACAGGGTTGATAAGCGTTGATTTCACTCCTCGTTACATGTACAGATTTATCAATCGCATCAACTATCATCAACCCTTCCATATCCTTTCAATCAATCCTCGTCACTGTCTCCACAAAATCTAATTTTTTCAGGGTCTTCATCACGATGTTCAGCTGTTCCTTGTTGAGCACGAGCAGGCTGATTTTACCTTCGTAATAGCCTTGGTCGCCGCCCTCGATGTGGAAGGAGCGGATGTTGACGCCGAGGCCACCGATTTCTTTTGTCAAGCCCTCGATGACGCCGATGCCTTCGTCCACGCCCGTGATTTTCAGGTCGGCCACGAAGGTGGTGTCCATGTTGGCCACCCACTCGGCCTTCATCACCCGGTATCCGTATTTGGCCAGCAGGTTGGTGGCGTTGGAGCAATTGGTACGATGGATTTTCAGCCCTTCCTTGGCCGTCAGGAAAGCGAAGATGTCGTCGCCCTGCACGGGGTTGCAGCAGTTGGCGAGCTTGTAGTGGTACAGTTCGGCAGGCTCTCCGTTGACGAGGATTTTCGTTTTGGCCGAAATCTTCCCTTTTGGCTGCTCCGGCTTTTTATCGGGTTCGACAACGGCAGGCGCTTCCTTGTTTATTTCCACCAATTTCTGCTCCTTGACCTCGAATGCCTTTAGGGTCTCAATCAGGTCAATCTCCTCCGTTGCGATAGCAAAATAGAGGTCAATATGGGAGTTGAGGTTGAAATACTTGACCAGCGTCTCCACGCCCTGGTCATAGTTGACCTTCATATTGCCCAGCTTTCGCTGCAACGCCTCCTTGCCCATCTCACCCGTCTTTCGACGTTCCTCCTTCATGGCGTTGCGTATCTTGGAGCGGGCCTTACCTGTCACCACGAACTTCAACCAGCCCTCGTTCGGCTTCTGGTTTTTATCTGTAATGACTTCCACCTTGTCGCCCATATTGAGCTTGTAGCCCATCGGCACGATCTTGTTGTTCACCTTCACGGCCCGGCAGCGGTAGCCGATGTCGGTATGGATGTGGAAGGCAAAATCGAGCGCCGTGGCACCTTTGGGCAGGTTTATCATGTCGCCACGGGGCGTGACGGCGAATATCTCCTCAGAATAGAGGTTGTTCTTGAAATCACTGACGAACTCCAGTGCGTCGGAGTTGGGGTTCTCCATGAGTTCCCGCACTTGGTCGAGCCATTTTTCGTAAACGTCGGGCTGGTTGTTGATGCCCTTGTACTTCCAGTGCGCCGCAAAGCCCCGCTCCGCAATTTCGTCCATGCGCTCTGAGCGGATTTGCACCTCCACGAACCGTCCATCGGGGCCGATGACCGTGGTGTGCAGCGACTCGTAGCCGTTCGATTTGGGCACGGTCACCCAGTCCTTCAGGCGCTCCGGGATGGGCTTGTAAATGTCCGTGACGATAGAATAGGCCGTCCAGCAAAGCGTCTTCTCCCGCCGGCGCTCCACATCGAGCACGACGCGCACGGCGAAGATGTCGTAAACCTGCTCGAAGGGCGTATCCTTGGATTTTATCTTGTTGTAAATGGACGACACTGACTTGGCCCGGCCAAAGCAGCGGTACTTCAAACCTGCATCGTCAAGTTCCTCCCGAATGGGTGCCAAGAATTTTTCGATGTACTCCTCCCGCTCGTCCTCCGAGGCGTTCAGTTTTTGGTTGATTTCCTCGTAGGTCTCCGGTTCCATGATTTTCAGGCAGAGGTCCTGGAACTCCGAGCGGATATTGTAAAGGCCGAGGCGGTGGGCCAGCGGGGCATAGATATAGCTCGTTTCCGCCGCTATTTTCAACTGCTTGTGACGGGGCATGGAGCCGAGGGTGCGCATATTGTGCATCCTGTCGGCCATTTTTATCAAAACCACCCGCACGTCAATCACGAGTGTGCTGATGACCTTTCGGAAGTTCTCCGCCTGCGGGCTTTCCGAGGTGGCCGTGCCATCAAGCTTGGTCAGGCCATCCACGATGAGGGCTACTTTTTCGTCAAAAGCCTCCTTGATTTGCTCAATGGTGTAGTCTGTGTCCTCCACCACGTCGTGCAACAGGGCGCAGACTGCGGCGGTAGGCCCCAAGCCTATCTCCTCAATACAAATGATGGCCACCTCGATGGGGTGCGTGATGTATGGCTCTCCCGACTTCCGGCGCTGGAGCGAATGCGCCTCGGCAGCCAGTTCAAACGCTTTGCGCACCTGGTCATGGTCCTTCTGGTCCATCTTGCCATCCAAGGTGCGCAACAGCCGTCGGTACGCACTGTGGATAAGTGCGTGGTCTTCCTGACTAAGTTCTGCGACGAGTGGTGGCGGCATGAAAAGGGAATTGAGTGAAACTGGGAATTCGAACAATTAAAACGGGGCGATACGATTCCGATTCGCCCTTACGGGCAAAGGTAGGGCATTTCAAAGGAAAAAAACAAAAGCCCTCGCATACAGGCACGGCACTATCCGCCAACTCAAATTCGCCCTAATTTTGCCCGCCCCTGCCAGATTTCACCAGTTCAACCAACGCACCTCATATCATGGTCATAAAATTGTCCAAGCCCGACCGCCACATCCAAGGCGATATCATCCTTGACGGCTCCAAGAGCATCAGCAACCGGGCGCTCATCATCCGTGCCCTATCCGGCCATGATTTTGACATAAAAAACCTGTCCACCTCCCGTGACACGCTGCTCATGCAGCAGTTGCTCGCCGCCGATGGCGAAACCTTGGATGCCGGGGCAGCTGGCACTACTTTCCGCTTCCTGACGGCCTACCTCGCTGCCCACACCGACCGGCCACGCACCCTCACGGGTACGGAGCGCATGAAGCAGCGCCCCATCCGCCTCTTGGTGGATGCCTTGCGCACGCTGGGCGCCAATATCGAATACCTCGAAAACGAAGGCTACCCGCCGCTGCTCATTAGTCCGCACGGTGGCCTCGGTTCCGACAACCGTCTCAGCATTCCCGCCGACACGAGCAGCCAGTACCTTTCGGCCCTACTGATGATAGCCCCCACGCTGCCCAACGGTCTGGAACTCACGCTGGTCGGCAACCTCGTCTCCCGCCCCTACCTCGAAATGACGCTGCGCATGATGGCCTATTTCGGCATCGGGCACGAGTGGGAGGGTGATGTGATAAGGGTGCAGCCGGGCCATTACCAGCCAAAGGAATTTACTGTGGAGGCCGACTGGTCGGCGGCCTCCTACCACTATGCCCTCGCCGCCCTCAGCGACACTTGCGACCTGCGGCTACATGGCCTTTTTGAAGACAGTTGGCAGGGCGATTCTGTGCTGCCAGAAATAATGCGGGCCTTTGGCGTGGAGACCCGTTTCGATGGGCACACTGCCCACCTGACCAAGACCGCAGGTGCTGCCGCACAGCCGTTTTTTGAATGGGACTTCCTGCCCTGCCCCGATATTGCGCAGACCTTGGCCGTGGTTTGCGGTGCAATGGGCGTACATGGCCTTTTCACGGGCCTCGAAACCCTGCGCATCAAGGAGACCGACCGCATTGCAGCGCTGCAACATGAACTGAAAAAGGCACAGGTGACGCTGATGAAACTGCCCGCCCGTTTTTCCAAAAAATCGGAAAAGGAGCATTTTATGGTGGAAGGGAAGGCAGTGGTTGAGGGCACGCCCGTTTTTGCTACCTATGAAGACCACCGCATGGCAATGGCCTTTGCACCGCTGGCGATGCTGGGTGAGATTGGCATTGAGGAGCCGAAGGTGGTGGACAAGTCGTACCCGGCGTTTTGGGAGGATTTGAAGGGGCTGGAGTTTTCGTTTATTTAACTTACCCCTAACGTCCGCCCCCTTTACAAACCAGTTTTTACACCCTAATTTTATCCCCAGAAAAAGAAGAATCCTGGCCACCAACATTTCATCACGCTAAAACTCACGGCCATGTTAAGCTACCTAAAATCATCGACCCTGCTGCTCTCCATCCTACTCGTGGGCTGTGCCAGCCCCATGGAATTCCAGTCCAAACACGACCACGACACCGTTGTGAAGTTCGCCAGCCGCCGCACCGACAACAAGCGCCAAGGAACGCAATGGGCCAAGGTGCTGGAATCGTCCTTTGCGCAAGCGAATGAAATTGACCTGCGTAAAATTGAGGACTTGAAAGCCCTCGACACCCCCGAAGCTTGGGAGCGCATCCATGCCATCAACCAGCGCATCGAAAAGCGACAAAAAAAGGTGGAGCCGCTCCTGCCCATCGTCACTGTGGACGGCTACCGTCCAGACTTGCGCCTGCTGCCCGTGGAGGAGATGCTGGCTGAGAGCCGACAAGAGGTGGTTGCGCATTACCTGCCGAGCATTGAAGACAACCTGCAACTGGGCAGGGAGGGCGATAAATTGGCCGCCCGCAGCGCGCACAACCGGATCATTTTCCTTCGGGAAAAATACGATTGGAACGAGGGTATTGCCAGGGAAATGCAAGATGAAGCCCTCGCTTTGGGCCGTGTTTACGTGCTGCTCGACATGCAGACCCGCTGGTTTTTTGATGGCAACCGGGTCATAAACCAGATTGATTTTTGGGGCGTGAACGGCAACAGGTGGCAGGTTATCCACACCAAGGAACAGCCAGGTGTCCGCTATGATTTTTTGGCCGCATTGGACATCATCAGTGCCTCCGTTTCACCCGACATTTTGAACACTACCTCCAATACCGTCACTGAAAAAGTGCAGGTTGGACAGGAAGCGGTGAAGGATACCAATGGCGTGGTCACTTACAAGCCCATTTACAAAGAGGTTTGCGCCACGATTTATCAGGTAAATGCATCGAAAAATGCCAATTTGACCGCAGAATTGGACATTTATGACGCCAATGGCAGGCGCATCCGCTCCGATATGATTTTTGCATCCGACAATTTTTCCGAGAACTTCAGCTACTACACTGGCGATGCCCGTGTAAGTGCCACGAACGGCTGCCGCACCTCCAACACCGTCTTTTTCCCATCGGAATGGGCGATGATGGACAATTGCGCCAGCGACCTGCGCTTCCGCCTGAATTGCTTGATTGATGAAGCGGACGTGCAATAAGGCTTTTTGCAAAGATTTCCTACCTTTGCCCCGCATTCATCCGCCAAGAAAGCTGTGCCGAATGGCACGGGAGCCCCAAATTGTAAGCTCCCGTGCCGGGCGGCACGGCTTTTTTCGTAAAACAGCAACTCACACTGCACAACATGGATTTATTTGAAAAATTCAGGCACCGTGGCCCGCTGGGCAAATACCAGGAAATCGGCGACGGCTATTTCATGTTCCCCAAACTGGAAGGCGACCTCGGCAACCGCATGCGATTCAATGGCCGGGAGGTCATTTGCTGGAGCATCAACAATTATTTCGGCCTTGCCAACCACCCGGAGGTGCGTCAAGCCGACGCCCAAGCCGCCAAGGACTGGGGCATGGCCTATCCGATGGGTGCCCGCATGATGAGCGGCGCCACCAAGTACCACGACCAACTGGAGGTGGAACTTGCCGATTTCATCGGAAAAGAAAAGGCGCTGCTGGTCAACTACGGCTACCAGGGTATCCTCTCCGCCATTGATGCACTGGTGAACCGCCACGATGTCATCGTTTACGATTCCGAGGCCCATGCCTGCATCGTGGACGGGGTGCGCCTGCACCACGGCAAGCGTTTTGCCTTCGAGCACAACAACGTGGCCAGCCTCGACAAGAACCTTGAAAGGGCAACAAAGCTCACCGCTGAAACGGGCGGCGGCATCCTCGTCATCACCGAGGGCGTGTTCGGGATGCGGGGCGACCAGGGCAAGCTGCGTGAAATCTGCGCCCTGAAGGAAAAATACAATTTCCGCCTACTCGTGGACGACGCCCACGGCTTCGGCATGATGGGCCCGACCGGGGCCGGGGCCTGCGAGGAGCAGGGCGTCATGGACGACGTGGACATCTACTTTTCCACCTTCGCAAAAAGCATGGCGAGCATTGGGGCGTTCTTTGCTGGCGAAAAATTCGTGATGGAGCACCTGCGCTTCACGATGCGCTCGCAGATTTTTGCCAAATCGGTGCCGATGCCCATCGTGGTCGGTGCGCTCAAGCGCCTCGAACTCATCCGTACCCGCCCAGAGTTGAGGGAACGCCTCTGGCAAAACGTGCGGGCGCTGCAAGGTGGCCTGAAAGAAGCTGGCTTCGACATTGGCGACACCAATAGCTGTGTGACGCCGGTTTACATGCCCGGCGAAGTGGGAGAGGCGTTGGCCCTAATCCATGATATGCGGGAAAATTACGGGGTGTTCTGCTCCATCGTCGTTTACCCCGTGGTGCCCAAGGGCATGAACATCCTGCGCTTGATTCCTACCTCCGTCCACACGCAGCAGGACATTGACGAGACCATTGAAGCGTTCAAGGCCGTGAAAGCCAAGCTCGACGCAGGTGCCTACAAGCAGGCTGCGGAGCAGTACATGGCGAAGGTTACTGCGTGATAGCGGATTGCGGGATTACGGATTTCGGATTGAAGACCCTGCTAATTTTCGAGGGCAATCCGAAATCCGCAATCCAATAATCCGCAATCGAATCATTCTTCCTCATCCTCCACTTCCTCTTCCATTGCCATATAGCCACGGTCGTGCAGGAACTGGAACCACTTGATGATTTTCTTGATGTCGCTGATATGTACCCTGTCACGGTCGTGGTTGGGCAGCACAGTGGCGAAATAAGCCCGTAGGTCTTCGGACTTTGATGAATCGGCAGGCGGAGGTGTGTCGGCGAGCTTGTCGTACATGCTTTGGAACACCGTCCTGATTTCCACGGAATCGTCATCGCCCTCCACGAAGACGGAGATGGTCTCCAGTGGCGAAAATTGGTGCTTACGGATGGGGGCAAAGCGCACCTTGCCGGAGTCGAGGTCTTCTATCAGCATCCCATTGCTACGGTTGGCGGCCATCTTCTGCACACCGGGGAAGCCAGTCACTACTACTAAGTTTTTCAGTCTCATTGTGATGAATTGCGGATTAAGGGATTGCGGATTGCGGATTGCGAAAGCCCTGCTAAGCCTTGAGAGCAATCCGAAATCCGCAATCCTGAAATCCGAAATCTTTTGGGGCCGCAAAGGTAGGAAAATCGGTGCAGCAGGAAAAGGGCCACTGAATTTTGAACAAAACAAAGTAGCCGTGACGATTACTCAACAATGCAGGCTATCAATAGCAGGTACTTTCACACACACATCGCTACGGTAATTCAACAGTCCAACATTTCATTGTAAACAATCTCCGTGGCGCGCTGCCAAGTGAACTTGGTGCGCTGTGACCGACCATTGGCAACGAGCCTGTTCCTCAATGGCTCATCCTGTGCGATTCGGCGCATGGCGGCGGCGATTTCTTCCACACTCGACGGACTGACGAGCAGGGCGGCCTCCCCGGCCACTTCCGGCAGCGAAGCAGCGTTTGAAGTGATTATCGGCACCTCGGCATACATGGCTTCCAGCACTGGCACACCGAAACCTTCGAACAGTGAGACATAGACCAGTGCCTCGGCTGCCCCCATCAATTGCGCAGCAACCAAATCGGGAACATAGCCCAGGAAACGGATGTCTGCCTTGTGCTTGGCCGCTTCAAAGGCCGATTTCACCTCCCCTGCCTGCCATGCAAAGCGTCCGGCGATGAGCAGGAGGTGGGGCGCCCCCGTTTCATCCTTGAACTGGTCAAAAGCGGCGATGAGGCGGTGGACGTTTTTGCGGGGATGGACGGCGCCGATGTAATGGAAATAGGGTTTGTCTTCGGCAAATTCTTCCCTAATTCCTTGTTTTTCAACGCTTTGCAATGGCTTGAAAATATCACGGCAGCCATTGCCCGACACGCTGATTTTGGCTGGTGAAAGGCCATATTGCTGCACGAGATCGGCCTTGGAAAACTCGCTCACGGCCACGATGCGGTCAGCCCGTAAGTTGAATTTTTTTGCAAAAAAACGGTAGTAAAGTCGGTGCAGAAGCGGCACCTGCTCGGGGAAATGCACATGCGCAATATCATGCGTCACGAGCACGGTCTTCAGCTTGGTGCCAAGGCAAAGGAAATTATCGGGCGATAGGAAGACGTCCGCTTTGTGCTGCCGCAATGCCCGCCTCACCGACCACTCGAACCACCAAACGAACAGCAGCGGATGCCTCGCAGGAGGGAAGAGCACAACAGGTGTCACGTTCTTTCCAAAAACAAAGTCAGGGTCATAAGGGCGGTCGAAGAAGAAAATGAACTCGTGTTCAGGGTGCTGCTCAACGAGCCTCCTGACAACTTCATGGGTGTATAGGCCGATGCCTTCCAGCTTGTTTTTCAGCAGAAAGCGAGTGTTGACGGCTATCCTCATGCTATTTTCCGCCCCTGAAAAGACCAGCTATAAACAGCAGTACGATGGCGCCTGCCGCTGAGGTCAGTACAGTGCTGAGGGTGCCGCTGCCGAGCGAGATGCCCAGCTTGCCGAACAGCCAGAAGCCGATGAAGCCGCCCACTATACCGATGATGATGTTGCCGAGTAGGCCAAATCCGCCACCTTTGAACAGCAAGCCGGCCAGCCAACCGGAGGCTGCGCCAATGATAAGGGTGTAAATCAAGTCCATAAATCAGTTGTTTTGATGTAAAGTTTTGGGGAAAGGTAAGTCAGCGATTCGATTCTTCAAAATTACGCACCTGTTTAATATGCAGTTGCTCCCCTGGTAAGGGTGAAACGAAATTTTTGCTTTGCAAATAACAAATTGCCGCAGCTTCTTAAAGTCCCACCTTACTGCGATACTTGCAGAGGCGCTTAACACCCATTGAAAACTCAAAAAAGCAGTTTGTTGAACATATATGGCCACTTGTTTGAAACTTTGATTTTAATCCTAAAAATTCGTCCTAACTTTGATTTGCCTTGCGGGGCAGGCACACCTACCCCACTCTACATGGAGCACCCTTCATCTTTATAATTCATTGAAAATGAAAAAATTGTACTCAGTTTTTGTTTTGGCAGTCTTTGCTGCCAGCCTTTGTGCCCAGATCACCGTCACCGATGCTACCTTTCCAGCAGCGGGCGACACCCTCAAATACGCCACCGACCTCAACCCAGATGGGGTGACCATTACGCCAGCAGGTGGGCCAACTGACTGGGATTTCACAGCACTCGCACCCACGGCCAAATCAGAAACGATTTTCAGTGCAGCGGCCGACGGCAATGCCTTTGCTGATTTTCCGGAGGCAGAACTCGTCGTATTCTCTGCAAACGGCCAAGGGGAAACCTATTACGATGTGAACGCAACCAGTTTCAATAACCTTGGGTTCTTTGGCGCCGACCCGACCGGGGGCTTGCCCATCCAGACCGCCTTTAAGTTCTCACCGCCAGTGCCAGAGCGCAATGCCCCACTCCATTTCATTGACGATTTTCATCCAGAAACGACATTGAACCTTACTTTGCCCATTGACTCGGCATTGAGTGCTATCCTCGGGCAGCTTGGCCTACCCGCTGGCCTTGCCGACTCCATCCGAATCGGGATAACTGCCAGCCGCGACGAATTGGTGGATGCCTACGGCACCCTGTCCATACCGGGTGGCAGCTACGATGTGCTTCGGAAAAAAAGCACCGAATACCGAGACACCCACCTCGAAATCCATACTTTCGGATTCTGGCTCGACGTAACAGGACAAGCTGGTGCAGCGGCTGGCCTTGGCAAAGACACGACTATCACCTACAGCTTCATCAGCAACACCGAAAAGGAGTTTATCGCCGTCGTGACAATGGACAATACTGGCACCACCGTACAGCAAGTCGAGTACAAAGACAATGGTGTTGTCAGCGGCAATTCGGAGGTTGCCACAACGGCCCTGCAAGTACTGGTTTCTCCCAACCCAGCTTCAAATAAGGCTGTTTTCACCTTGAAAAACCTCGCTCCCGGCAACTACTCCCTGCGCCTGATGAACGCCCGTGGGCAGGTCGCATTGCGCAGCAAGCTAAGCGGAACCGATACCTCCGTGCCGCTTGACGGCCTGGGCAGCGGCACCTATTTTTATCAAGTTTTCGATGAAAACAGCCGGGCTGCTGCCAGTGGCAAGTTGTTGATTGTCAACCAATAAGCCACGATGTTCAATTTCAACGACAACGGCCGTGCCGAGCAGTTGCGCTACACTGCTGGCCAACTTGGCATGGAATACGCCCCACAGGACGAGTATGGCATGATTGGTCTATTGCGGGATTTTCGCCTCATGGACAAAGGGGGCGGCAAGCAAATCACCAACCTGATGACCCATACCAGTCCGCTCATGGAAGACCGCTTCCATATATTCGACTATAAATACACCGTCAGCACGGGAAAGTCATCGGCCACTTTTCGGCAAACGGTGATGTTCATCAATTCCAAGCAATTGGCCATGCCGGAGATGCTCATGAAACCAGAGCATTTCTTCCACCGGCTCGGCAACTGGATGGGCCTACAGCAGGACATTGACTTCGAGGAGCATCCCGAGTTCTCCCGAAACTACCTGCTGCAAGGCGAGGACGAGGCCCGTGTGCGCCGAACGATGAACCAAGACGAAGTCATCCGGTTCTTTACCGTCGAAAAGGATTGGTGCTTGGAAAGTGTCGGCTTTTTCCTGATTTTTTACCAAGACAACCACCTTTTCAGGCCCGATGAAATCAAGTATTTCCACGAAAGGGGCGTGATGTTGTTTGAAAATTTCAAGACTGAACCGCTTTGAGTTAAAGTTGGCAGTTTGACAGTGGGCAGTTGGCAGTCAGTCCTAAAGATTGCAGTTCGACAGTTGGCAGTGGGCAGTCTGTCTTTTAGTCAACAGTCTTTCAGTTTTTTGCCGTTTTCCAAGGCACTGACTAAACAACTGCAACCTGACTGCCCACTGCCAACTGTCAAACTGCAAACTAAAGAAAAATGTGCACCGTCACCTACATACCACAGCCCGGCGGCCCCCATGGGGGCAGGAATTTTGTGCTTACCAGCAATCGGGACGAAAACGCCGCCCGCTCGCCCCAATCGCTTGATTATGAGATGATTGAAGGGGAACGGCTCGTATTCCCACGGGATACAGGAGCAGGTGGCACCTGGATTGCCGCTTCGGACTCGAACCGGGTCGTTTGCCTGCTGAACGGCGCATTTGTGAAACACAAGCACCAACCGCCCTACAAGCGCAGCCGGGGCACAATGGTGCTCGATTTTTTCCGCTTCGCAACAGCTGCCGATTTCTTCGAGCAATACGATTTTGAGGGCATGGAGCCGTTCACCTTCGTCATCGTGGACGATGGCCAGCCTTGGGAACTGCGCTGGGACGAGCAGCAGACCCACGTCCGCCGCCTCAACCCACAGGGCTATTACCTGTGGAGTTCCGCTACCCTCTACCCCGGCGAAGTCGGCGAAATGCGGCAGCAGTGGTTCCATGATTGGCTGGAAAACAGGACGGATTTCAGCCCGGCAGCCATCCTCGAATTCCATCAAACCGGCGGCAAAGGCGATGCTTGGAACGGCTTCATTATGAACCGGAACAATATGGTGCAGACAGTGAGCATTACCCAGATTGTGAAGAACGATAGGGGTATTTCATTGGTTTACAATGACTTGTTGCGAAGCACCGTGAAAAAAGGTGAAGTGAGTTTAGATTTGCACCCTATTCATAGCACTCTCTAACCCCGTCAACCGTAGTCCGCCAACCGTCCACCGTTTAATAAAATGGATACCAACGAACTCCTCCAAAAGGTACGCAAGATTGAAATCAAGACGAAGGGCTTGAGCAAGCAATTGTTTTCGGGCGAGTACCACTCGGCCTTCAAGGGGCGGGGCATGTCGTTCAGCGAGGTGCGGGGCTACCAGTACGGCGACGATGTGCGCAGCATAGACTGGAACGTGACCGCCCGCACCAATACACCCTACGTCAAAATCTTCGAGGAAGAACGGGAACTGACCGTGATGCTGCTCATTGACGTGAGCCAGAGCGCCTATTTCGGCACGGTGAACCAGTTGAAGCAGGGCATCATCACGGAGATTTCGGCGGTGTTGTCTTTCAGCGCCATCCAGAACAACGACAAGGTGGGCGTCCTGCTGTTCAGCGACCATATCGAGAAGTTCATCCCCCCGAAGAAGGGCCGCTCGCACATCCTGCGCATCATCCGGGAACTGGTTGATTTCCAACCCAACAGCCACGGCACCGACCTCGCACAGGCGCTACGCTATTTCAACAACGTCATCAAAAAACGCTGCATCGGCTTCGTGCTCTCCGACTTCATGGCCCGTGGCTACGAGGCCCCGCTGCGCATCGCCAGCCGCCGCCACGACCTCATCGGCGTGCATCTCTACGACCCCAAGGAGCAGAACCTGCCCGACGTGGGACTCATCCGGGCCAAGGACGCCGAGAGCGGCGAACTGGCCTGGCTCGATACCTCCTCGCCACAGCTTCGGGCCAAGTACGCCCTTTGGTTCAAGGACAATTTCCAGTATTTCAAGACCACCTTCGCCCGCAGCGGCACGGACTATGTGAGCATCCGCACGGACGAGAACTATGTGACAGCGCTGCTGAATTTTTTCGAAAGGAGGAGGTGAAACTTCCGTTTCCAGCGAGCCTTAAAAAAGAAAGCGCCCGGGCGGAACCGCCCGGGCGCTTTCTTTTTTAAGGCTCGCTGGAAACTACTTCCCAATCCCCTGCCTGTACTCCGAAGCCCTTGTCGGGTCAATCCTTTCCATGACACGGGTGATGGTGCTCTTCTCGGTAGCAGCGCCACCTTTGTAAATCTCGATGATTTCGTCCGACTTGGTATTGGCAAAGACCTGAACAATCATGGAATTGGGGTAGGTGCGGTTCACGCCTTCCAGGGCTTCGAGCGATTGGGTCATAACGGCACGGGCCAGGTTGGGGTCTTCGTGCATGGTGTCAAGCCCTTGGCGGTGGTAGTCGTATATCATCTGGCGGAAGGGCCTCAGCTTTGGCGACAGTACACTCTCTACCAGCCAGTAGCGGTTGCGGTTGTTCTCCGTGGAGCGCCAGCCCGGCACGCTGGAGGCGACGTTGGGCGGAATACGGTTCACGATGTCCAATGCCGCCTGAAAATATGGCTCGCCGCCCAGCGGTGCAAACGAGTCGTAATCGAGGCCAATGGCCATGTAGGCGTAGAAGCCCAATATGGAGGTCAGGTTGTTGAGGTAGGCAGTCTGGCTGTAATCCAGCGGCTGGAACTGCTCGTAGGTGAACGTCACGTCCTTGTCCTGGTGCTTGAAGAGCGGGGTCTCGTAGTTGCTGGCATACACCGGGCGGATACTCTGGCACGACAATTCAGCCTCGAAAGTATTCGACGAAAGTTCCTTGGAGATGGTGAAGACGATATCCATCTGGATGCGCTCTTCCTCGCTGAACACTTCTGTCGTCCATTTTTGGTTGTTCATGAACTCCTCGATGGCCTGCCGCAGCGTCTGGAAAACGGCAGGGTCGGCGGTCTGCAACTTCGGGGTGTTCATGGTGACCTTCACCTTTAACTCCTGTGCCTGCGTTGCGGCAGCAAAAAGGACGGCAATGAAAAGTAAAAACTTGTTTTTCATTCGAATAAATAAGTTTTGAGTTTTGGGTTTTGAGTTTTGAGTTTTGAGTGGGGAATTAGCACCAGGCCAACTCGAAACTCATAACTCATAACTCGAAACTTCACCAAGCACCTCCTCCACAATATCCCTCGCCACTTCGGCCTTTGTTTTTAACTCAAAATCCTTGCGCTTATTGTCTTTGTGGAGGATGGTAATCTTGTTGGTGTCAAAATTGAAGCCAGCCCCGGCATCCTGCAAGGAATTCAGCACGATAAAGTCGAAGTTCTTCTTGGCCAGTTTCTCGCTGGCATTCTGAAGCTCGTCGTTCGTTTCCAAGGCAAATCCAACGATGAACTGGCCGGGGCGTTTCATTTTGCCCAAGGAAGCGGCGATGTCGGGCGTTTTTTCCAGTTCCAGGGTCAGGTGTTCTCCCTTTTTCTTTATTTTTTGCTCCGCAACGACTGCCGGGCGATAGTCGGCCACCGCCGCCGATAGCACGGAGATGTCGGCCTTCGCAAAATGCTGCACCGCCGACTCGTACATCTGCTGCGCCGACTCCACCCGCACCGTCAGTATATTGGGGTGCTTGGCGGACAGCTTCGATGGGCCGAGCACGAGCGTCACTTTGGCACCACGCTCGGCAAATTGCTCCGCAATGGCCACTCCCATCTTGCCGCTGGAGCGATTGCCAATGAAGCGCACCGGGTCAATGGCCTCGTAGGTCGGCCCGGCGGTCACGAGCACCTGTTTGCCTTGGAAGTCTTGCTTTTTTTGAAAAAAATCCGCTATAAAAGCCACTATCTCCTCCGGCTCCGCCATGCGGCCTTCCCCCACGAGGCCACTGGCCAGTTCTCCATAGCCCACGGGCAGGAAGTGGTTGCCATAGCCTTTCAGGCGCTGCACATTGGCCTGGGTGGCGGGGTGCTTCCACATGTCGAGGTCCATGGCAGGGGCGAGGAACACCGGGCAGCGGGCCGACAGGTAAACTGCCGATACGATGCTATCGCAAATGCCATTGGCCAGCTTGGCGAGGCTGTTGGCGGTTGCTGGCGCAACGACGAGGGCATCGGCCCACAGGCCAAGTTCCACGTGGCTGTTCCATTCGTGCTCCGCAATGACTTGGGTGAAGACGGGCTTTTTCGACAGGGTGGAAAGCGTGAGCGGGGTAATGAATTCGGTGGCGGAGGGCGTCATCAGCACCTGCACCTCGGCCCCCTGTTTCACAAAAAGCCGCACCAAATGGGCGGCTTTGTATGCAGCGATGCTGCCCGTGACGGCGAGTATGATTTTTTTGCCAACCATTTTTGAAAGTTCGTCAGTCTGGCAGTGGACAGTGGGCAGTCAGTTGGCAATTGATTAGTCTCATAGTCAGCGAATGGCCTTGACTAAAGGACTAATTGACTTGAAGACTGACTGCAAACTACCAACTGTCGAACTGCCAACTTTACTGGCGACGGCGCTTGTCGTTGTAGTGGTGGTGGATTTCGTCCTTGATGAACTCCTCCGTGGCGATGATGGTCGGGTTCGGAAGGCGCTCGTAGAACTTGGAGATTTCAATCTGCTCTTTGTTCTCGGTGATTTCCTCGATGGTGTCCGTGTTCACGGCGAACTCTTCGAGCTTGCCATGCAACTCGTGCTTGAGGTCAATGGCCAACTGCTTGGAGCGCTTGGTGATGATGGCCAACGTCTCGTAGATGTTCTGCGTTGGTTCCACCATAGCCGTGATGTTGCGGGCTTTCACGTTAGAGTCCAGCCCCTGCGCCTTGGTCTTGATATCTGCCATTTGTGATTGATTTTAAATGCTTGACTGCGTTATTGTAAAAAGATTTGACTTCGTTGTGGTTTGGGCTGTCCTTGAACTTCTCAAGGTAGTCCTTTGCGTACTCGACGGTCCGTTTGTAGCGTTCTTCCTGCTTTTCGACGATGCTGTTCTCTGAGAGCAGGTAGTTGGCCTTTGCCATGTAGTAGCGCACCTGTTCGGCATTGCTGGTTTCGGGGAAGTCCCTGAGCAGGTTCTCGAACGTGACCGTGGCCGCTTGGTACTGGCGCATGTTGTAGTAGAGCAAGCCTTCGTCGAACACTTTCTGCTCCAGTTTCAAGCGCATCTCGTCTATGAGCCGGTTCACCTCCTTCAGCCTTGGGCTATTGGGGTAGGTGTTGGCAAAAAGTTGAAAATCCTCGATGGCCTTGTCCGTATAGGTCTGCTCCAGACGGAAGCCCGGCGACATCATGTAGTTGGAATAGGCCGCCATGAAATCCGCATCTTCCCGCTGTGCGCTGTTGGGAAAAGTGGAGGCGAAGTTCTTGAAATAGTAGTTGGCCATGATGTACTTGCCCAGCTTGTAGTAGGTGTCGGCGTAGGTATAGTAAATCTTCTCCAACTCTGGCTTGCCCCGGTAGGCCGGGATTATCAATTCAAAAAGCGTTTGGGCACGCAGGTGCTCCTCCTTTTCGTAGTACCAGAACGCTTTTTCCTTCATCAGTTCGGAATCGCCGCTGCCCCGGATTTTTTCAAATTCCGATTTGCAGCCGACTGCGAGCAGGGCAAAAACGGGCAAAAGCAGCAATTGGACGAGCCTTTTTTTCATAGGGGCGCAAAGATAGGTAGAAATTGGAAATTGGAAATTGGAAATTGGGTTGAGAATCAAACACTTGCGTGTCTCATTCCTCAAGCGAATGTCCCTAAGACCAAAATATTGAGGTTTAATAGTTTGGAAAACCACGATGGAAAGTGCATCAAAAGCGCCGAAAGGTTGCCCGGCGGTATGGCTGGAAATAAAAAAGGCGCTGCGGAACGGGTCCGTAGCGCCTTCGTTGTGGCTGTAAGGGGAGGATTCGAACCTCCACGAGGCGGTTAGCTGCAACACAAAGTTAAGTGGTCAACCCCGGTCGGCCATACACAAGGTAAGTCGGCTCTATGCTGCGTTTATCCCGTTATTCCCCACCCCCGAGACAAGAGGGCATGGCTGCCTAATTTCATCACCTCACAATTTTGAATTGCCGTCGGCTGTTTGCCCTTTGGGCTGGCTTCTGGCTTTAAGCGGCAATCTTTTTTGTCGCTGTTTGATGATGCAAATTTAAACACATTGCATGTTTCGATGCAAATTTTTCAATGAAAATTTTTAAATTTTATAAAATATCTATTAAATAGCGTTATTTGTGATAATTTTTTCAAAACCAATCACCAAATGGTTTGTCAATTTGAAAATCATCTAACCCACATCAGTTTTGATAAAGAAAAATCAAAAAAAGTAGTTGATACTTAAAAATTAATCAACCAAAATTCGATTTCATTGAAATTACAGCAAGGAATATGCAATATACTGCTAATTCACATCTATTAGAGCAAAAAACAAATCGGCGACCAAACTTGGCGTCATGCTGCCGACCATAGCAAGGTTTGTACCGAAACTTCTGGCCAAATCTTAGGAAAGCAGCAGTCTAAACGGTAGTTTTGCGCCCTTGTTTCTCGAAACACAATCAATACCATGAAAAGCGTTTTCAAAATCATTCCAACCACGCTCCTCCTTGCGTTCTTCGCAAACAGCCTGTTGGCACAGAAATATGGCCATATCAACACAGGCAACATACTCGTGCAGATTCCAGCCACCAAGGCCGCTGACGATAAGCTGAAAGCATTGCAGGATTCACTGATGGCAGATGGCCAAGTACGGGCCAAGAAGGTACAGGAAGAATACATTGCCTTTGCAAAAGCCTACCAAGAAGGCAATATACCACCGGTGGAGGCACAGAAGAAGCAGGCCGAGTTTGAAGAAAAAGAAAAAGAACTTCTCGCCTTGGAAGACAATATCGCTGCCGTCATCGCCAAGAAACGGGACGAACTCCTAAGCCCCATCCTCGAAAAACTGGAAAAGGCCATAAACGAGGTAGGCAAGGAAGGCGGCTACACGATGATATTCGATACCAGCATCTTCAATGCCCTCCTGTTCGCAGCCGACACTGGCGATGTGGAGGCACTGGTGAAAGCGAAAATGGGAATCTAAGTATTGCGGATTCCAAAATTGCGGATTGAGGATTCTGGGGCAATGAGAAGCGTCAAAATCTTGCAAGTTCCTACAGGCTCAATCCGCAATCCGCATTTTGTCATTCCTGAAGGGAACCTAATTCGCAATAGAATGATAGCCAACACCCCCTCCCCTCCCTACTACGCCGTCATCTTCACCAGCCTTCGCACCGATGTGGAAGATGGCTACCACGACACCGCCGAGCGCATGGTCGAACTGGCACAGCAGCAGCCGGGCTACCTTGGCCATGAAAGCGTCAGAAATGGCCTTGGCATTACCATTTCTTATTGGGAAAGTCTGGAGGCTATCCGCCACTGGAAGCAAAATGCCGAACACCTCGTTGCGCAGCAAAAAGGCCGCTCCGAATGGTACTCGCATTTCAAAACCCGTATCTGCTTGGTGGAAAGGGACTATGGCTTTGAAAAATAAGTCCAGAGCACTGCTTCATTCCTCCGTTTTCCTTCCTATTTTCCGCCGTTTTTCCGATTTTCTATAAACAACAACTCAAACGTTGGCCGAGCTTACCGTGGAACTCCGTCCACCGTAAGCCGTCCACCGTCCACCGATTCATCATGGCAAACGGCAAAATTTCCCGCAAACAATTCTTGAAAACATTCGGTGCTCTTGGCGCAGGCGCCATCCTCGCCCCCATCATCGGCAAGGCCGAGGGACTGCACTTTGCTGACCGCAAAATCAAGGTCGGACTCATAGGTTGTGGTAGCGTTAGCAATATGTACTTGCCCCACCTCACCAAGTCGCCCTACGTGGAAGTGGTCAGCCTCTGCGACATCATACCCGAAAGGGCGCAAAAACAAGCCGAAAAATACAAGGTCAAGCACCATTACCCGCATATAGACCAGATGCTGTCTGGTGTGCCCTTCGACCTGCTGGTGAACACCACCGACATGCAGGAGCACGGACGCTTGAACCGCATCGCCCTCAACGCTGGCAAGCACGTATGGAGCGAAAAGCCTATGGCCAACACCTACAAGGAGGGCAAAGCACTGCTCGACTTCGCCAACTCCAAAAAGTTGCGCATCTGGGGTGCACCCGCTGTGGTGAACAGCCCGCAGTTCGCCTTCATGGCCAAGGCCATCAACGAAGGCAAACTGGGCAAATTGGCCGCAGCGCATGCCCATTATGGCCATACAGGGCCTACCTGGTCGGCATTTTTCTATGAAAAAGGCGGTGGCAGTCTTCCCGACCTTGGCGTTTACAACATCGCCACGCTGACCGGGCTGCTCGGCCCAGCCAAGGCCGTTACGGCCATGACCGCCATCGTGACGCCGGAGCGCACCGTGGACAATAAGGGAAAAATAAAGGTAGAAGCCGAGGATAACACCTCCTTGCTCATGGACCACGGAAACGGCGTTTTATCGCACGTCCAATGCGGGTTCAACTTTTTCGACCCCTTCGGCCACGAGGGCGACGGGCAAGACCGCCCCACCATCCTGCTTTGGGGCACCCACGGCAATATGGCGCTCATCGGCTACGACTGGGCTCCCTTTGGCGTACACCTTTCCAACGATTGGCAAAAGCCGGAAGGTGAGCGGTACGTGCCAGACCCCGGCGATTATGTCTGGGAACAGGGCGCTTCTGTCATCTCAGAGAGCCTCGTGATGGGGAAAGAACCACTCATAGCCGCAGAACACGCCTTGCATGTGCTGGAGGTCATAGAGGCAGCAAGGAAATCGGGCAAAACGGGTAAACGGGTGGCACTGAAGTCAACTTTCAAGTATCCAGTTGTGAAGTAGAAATTGGGAAATTAGGAAATTGGAAATTCGCTCCAATCGAAATCTCCAATTTCCTAATTTCGCAATCCACCATGTCCCATGCTCGACACCCACGTACACTTCTGGCAATTCGACCCCGTGCGGGACGCTTGGATTGACGACTCCATGCAGGTCATCCGACGGGACTTCCTGCCCAACGATTTGGCCCCAACCTTAGCGGCCAACAACATCAGCGGGTGTGTAGCCGTACAGGCCGACCAGTCCGAGAAGGAAACGGATTTTTTGCTGCAATTGGCTGAAAACCACACTTTTATAAAGAAAGTGGTTGGCTGGGTTGACCTGCGTTCGACACGCATTGCTGCGCAACTGGATTATTTTTCTTCGTTTGGAAAACTGGCGGGCTTCCGCCATATCGTACAGGGCGAGCAGGACGTGAATTTTTTGCTCCGCAACGACTTTTGCCAGGGCATTGCGACCTTGGAGCAATATGGCTTTACGTACGACATCTTAATTTTCCCACACCAATTGGGCGCTGCACTGGAGTTCGTTCGGCGCTTTCCCCGTCAGCGGTTCGTGATAGACCACCTCGCCAAGCCATATATCAAGGATGGTTACTTCGATGGGTGGGCCCACCTGATGCGAGCCGTTGCGAAGCACGAAAACGTTCACTGCAAAGTGTCGGGCATGGTGACGGAAGCTGAGTGGCAAGGCTGGAAGCAGGCAGATTTCCGGCCCTACCTCGACCTTGTAGCGGAGGCTTTTGGTACAAATAGGCTGATGTACGGCTCCGATTGGCCGGTATGCCTGTTGGGAGGCACCTATGGGGATGTGTTGGGTATTGCGAAGCAATATTTCACGAGTTCTGAGTGGTCGGACATCCATAACTGTGGCATGCGGTTCTATGGTGCAGATGGGGAGTCCGATTGAAGCCAAAATTAGAGGCCTGTACTCAGCCTATCTCCCCCACTTTTTCCAATAACCACTGCTTCAGCGTCAGCGATTTGCAGTTCTCAATCTCCAGCCGAACCTTTCGGATACCCTTTTCATCAAAAGGCGACAGTAGTACGAGCTTGCGGATAAACCTCAGCATGTTCATATACTGCTGTTTTACCTCCTTGGAAATCAAGCGGTTGCGTCGGATGAAGATGCGATAGCTATCAATCAGGGATTCGAGGGCCTGTTCCTCGCCCTGCTCGTAGTAGGTGCGAAGTAGCAGCATCCGGCTGCCGAGGGCGTAGGCGATGGTCTGGTATTCCACTTCCCGCAGCAGTTCAATGACCTTGTCATAGCGCCTTTGATAAAAATAAACATGGGCAAGGTTATAGTTCAGCGCGTTCTCTTGGTTGGACTTTGGCAACCGCTCGGTGAAGTCTTGGATGAAGGCCTCAGCCCAAGCCAATTCCCGGATGTGCAGGGCCACCGTGATGATGTTCTTGTAGTGGTGCGGATTGAGCAGACCATTGTCGAAGATGATTTCACGGGCAAGAGCAATGCGGTACAAGGCGAAAAGTTCAGCATAATAGTCCTCCCTTCCATGATTGATTTTGGTGTCAATGCAGTAGTTCATGGCATGAATGAACAGGGTCTGCAATTCCTTGTGCTTAAAACTTCCCGCCTGTGTTTCCAGCAGGGTTTTCATGTCCTGAAAGAAATGGGTTTCCTCCGGGTGGAGCATCATCCGAGCGACGAGGTACCAAGCCTTCACAGCAGGCTCTTGGAGGAAGGCACTGTTCTCCAAATACCCCAAGAACTCGGGGTGGACGTTGACGGATGCCGTCTCCGACACCATTTTGCTATAGCCGAGCATGTCGGCATAGTGCTCCAGTTTTTTTGAGAAATAGTAGCAATCAAGGTGGAAGTCAGCCTGTTCTATCGGCTCAAAAGCCGCAGACTTGGGCGAGGTATGTTCAAGGTGCTCGTGCCTTCGGCGGTGCAGCATATAGGCAAGGTAGTGGAAGTCGGCGTCGCGGTGCCCCGCTTTTTCCTGCATCATTTCCGCCTGTCGCATCACCCCGTCAAAATGCTTTTCAAGGTCGGTATTGGCGAGGGCATGTAGCAGAAAGACCTGCCCCGTTGCGGGATTGGAGGCGTATTGCTTATAAGCGGTGAAGTCCATTGCCAGCCGCAGCAGGTCGGAGCAGTGGCGGCGGAAGCGCACGTCGTCGTAGGCCGTGCCGGGGTTAAGGCGTTGCCAAAGTTCTTCCTTTTCCGTATCCATCCCATCTTGTTCCAGTAGTTCGTATAGGCGCAGCAGTTCTTCCCGCTCGTTGAAGAATGGCGAGGCGAGGTACTTTCGGAATTGCGCCGCATCATAACGTGAGAAGGTGCGCAGGAAAGCTACGAGCTTTGAGTTGAGCATTACGGTCGGTAGTGGCAGGCTTTACCAAGATGGACAAAGCTAAGGATTCAAATTGAAAAGCAATAATGCGCTGCAAACCTGAGCGCTGCGGCGACAATTTAATGCCGTTATTCTTGCCCAGAAACTGTGTTTTCCTGTAACTACTTAGCAGGGGTGTTTTTGGGGTGAAAATTGAAAATTTTCACCCCAAAAACACCCCAAAACGTGGGAGGAGCGAGAAAAAATTTC
>WBZM01000770.1_pt1 | contig 39160 bp, 32 predicted proteins | sample 5204271 | NCBI WGS metagenome assembly WBZM01 (sample SAMN12344346, study PRJNA552823) | activated sludge metagenome | biome: Activated sludge suspended growth; feature: Nitrification reactor; material: Wastewater; isolation source: activated sludge from nitrification reactor of wastewater... | reverse complement strand
CACGCGACGTATCAAAATAATCCTCAGCATTGATCGACGCCAGTACCACCTGTTCCGGCGCGATGGCCGGCAGCGTCGGGATCGGGGGCATCGCCGCCGGCTCGATAGCCAATTGGCCGGCCGAATCGAAGACGAGCTTGAACTGATCAAAGTTGTATACCAGCGCTCCGGCCATGCCGCTGATCCGATCGCCGGCCTTCACTTGCGGGATGTCCTCACACTCCTTGTCGCTGGGATAAAGAACGGGCACGACGCGCCCGACCGGTTCATCCCCGGCGCGTCTGACAGCCGGCAGCTCGGCCGCGGCCGCCCCGGCTATCACCGCGAAACCGCACCCTTCGTGCGTCGGCCCGGCGACTATGACCGGGTCTCGAAAAGCCACGCGCATGCCTTCCAGCGCCTCAAAATAAACTGCTTGGGCGGTCATGTCCGGCGGCGGGTCGATATACACCGGCTCAGGCATAGGGCTCAGTGCCGACTCGATGGTGATCACCAGGCCGGTGTCATCGATCTCTGTAAGGCCGTAAAATTCTGTCACTTTGCCGCCGACCAGCACCTGCGCTCCCAGCGGGATGTCGCGGCGCTCTTCGCGACCGAGAAACACCGCGATTCCGTCCGATGTGGCCGGATCGTCGTCCGTTTCCTCGCCTGCACTTTGTACAAAGAGCGTGTAATATACGTCGCCGCGGGTGTTCTCATCCTCATAGCGGCCAACAACCACGCCGCGAAAGTTGACGAAGCGATTGAGATAGGGCGACACATCATCCGCACCCTGAATCGTCCCGATGGGCAAGGTGGTTACCTGGGCATACGCCGGTGGAAGATTGAAGATGCCGAACCACACGAGGATTGCGGCGATCTTGCTAAGCATGAGAAAACTCCCCTTGTCTTATACAATATCGGCGGTGTGCATTCAGAATTGTCGCCCAAATGGAGAAATCGGCAATGACCCTCGACGAAATCCTCGGCCGGCTTAACATCCATCGCGATCCGGCGGCCGTGGCGGGAATGGCTCGCTATGGCATCGTGGGCCAGGAGGTGTTCGGCGTCAAGGTGCCCATTCTGCGCGCCTGGGCGAAAGAGGCCGGCCGCGACCATGATCTTGCCCAACAACTATGGGCATATCCCAGCCGCGAAACGCGCGTCCTGGCGACGATGATCGATCACTGGAAGTGGGTCGAAGATGCGCAGATGGAAAGTTGGGTCGCTGACTTCGATAGCTGGGAAGTGTGCGATCAGGCCTGCGGCAACCTTTTCGCCCATTCGCCATTCGCCTATAACAAGGCCGTGGCGTGGAGCGAGCGACCGGAAGAGTTCGTTAAGCGCGCTGGTTTTGTGCTGATGGCAGATCTCGCCCATCGCGATCAGAAGAGTACAGATGAGGCACTGGCGGCTTTTCTGCCCCTGATCGAGCGCGAGGCGGGCGACGGGCGAAACTTCGTTAAAAAGGCGGTCAACTGGGCTTTGCGCGACATCGGCAAGCGTAACCTCAATCTCAATCAACAAGCCATTGCCGCGGCCAATAGGCTCATTACCCAACCGTCTGCCAGCGCCCGTTGGAACGGCCGCGATGCCCTGCGTGAACTGACCGGCGAAAAGGTTCAGTCGATTGTGCGCCAGAGAGCCGGTGGCTAAGAGACCACAAACCAAACCTCATACAACCCCAGCTGTTAGGGCGCCTTCATCGCCGGTCATCGACCGGCCCACAACCGGCGATCAATTCTTACGCAACTCATATATGATGCTATCGCAATGCATATTCGCCCTCAGTACAATTCAACTATCGCAATTTGTACTTGCGATTTTTTGCGGTAGAGGAATATATGAACGACTATTACGAATCAAAACCGATACCCGTCGTGCCGCTTCGCGGCGGCACGGTGTTCCCCGGCGTGACGACCACCGTGTCGATCGGCCGGCGGACGTCGCTGGCAGCAGTCCAGGCATCGATTGAGCGCGGCGGCGATCTACTGATCGTCGTGCAGCGCAATGCCGAGGTCGAAACTCCAGCCACGGATGACGTCTTCCCCATCGGTATTCTGGCCACGGCGCGCGACATGTTGCGTACGCCGGTCGGCATCCAGATGCTCGTCGAGCTTCACCGCCGCGTTCGCCTGGTGGGCATCGAGGGCAACGATCCGTTCCTGATCGGCCGCTACGAAGAACTGGCCGAGGAAGACGCTGTCGATGAAGAGATGAAGCTGGAAACCATCGCCTATCTGGAGCAGTACATCCAGCTTGTAGGCGAGACCAACCAGCAGGTGATCACCATGACCCGGGCCAGCAAGACGACCGGTGAGTTGGCCGACTACATTGCCGGGCTGGTAAATCTTCCGTTCGATGTTGAGGTCGGACTATTGACCAATCTCGACGGCCGCTCCCGTCTGGAAACGATTCTGGAGCATCTCCGACAAGAAGTGCGCATTGCCGATATCCGCAGCAAGATACAGAGCGACGCCCGCGAGGGCGCCGAAAAGGCCCAGCGCGACTACATGCTTCGGGAGCAGATGAAGGCCATCCGCAAGGAACTGGGCGACGACACCGAAGATAATCCCGACGACCTGCGAACCAAGATTGAAAACGCCGGCATGCCGGAAAAAGTGCTGGATCGGGCACTGAGCGAGCTGAAGCGCCTGGAATATCAGGGCCAGCAGTCGGCCGAGGCCAGCGTCATCCGCACCTATCTGGAGTGGCTGACCGAACTACCGTGGAACAACGAGACCGAAGACAACTTCGACATCGCCCACGTACGCGAGGTCCTGGACACCGATCACTTCGGTCTTGAGGACGTCAAGGAGCGCATCGTGGAATATGTCGCCGTGCGCAAGCTGGCCGGCAAGGACATGAAGGGCGCGATCATCAACCTGAACGGGCCTCCCGGCGTCGGCAAGACGTCGATCGCCACCTCGGTGGCCAAGGCCGTCGGCCGCGAGATGGTGCGCATCAGCCTGGGCGGCGTGCGCGACGAGGCTGAGATTCGGGGCCATCGCCGCACCTACATTGGTGCGATTCCCGGCCGGATCATTCGCGCACTGCGCGACGCCAAGACGCGCAACCCGGTCATCGTCCTGGACGAGATCGATAAGGTCGGTACCGATTGGCGAGGCGATCCGGCGTCGGCGCTGCTGGAGGTGCTCGATCCCGAGCAAAACAACAGCTTCACCGACCATTATCTGGAAGTGCCGTTCGATCTGAGCCAGGTGATCTTCATCACCACATCGAACCAGCTCAGCACGATCCCGGCCGCGCTGCTGGACCGCATGGAGACCATCACCATGCCGGGCTACATCGAGGACGAAAAGCTGGCGATCGCCCGGCAGTACCTGTTGAAGAAACAGCAGGAGGCCAACGGCATCGGCGGCATCGAGGTCAACATCGATGATGAAGCGCTGCGCGGTTTAATTCGTTACTACACGCTGGAGGCGGGTGTTCGCCAACTGGAGCGCAACCTGGGCAAGGTTGTCCGCAAGCTGGCCGTGCGCGTGGCGTCCGGCGAGACCGGGCCGTTTACTGTGGGCCAGGCCGACGTCGAAGAGATCATGGGGCCCCAGAAGTTCACCTATGGCGTCATTGAAGAACAGGACGAGATAGGCCTGGTCACCGGGCTGGCCGTGAACAGCTTCGGCGGGAACACACTGTCGATCGAGGTCAGCCTCAGCGAGGGCAACGGCCGCATCACGCTGACCGGCTCGCTGGGCGACGTGATGCAGGAGTCGGCCCAGGCGGCGCTGACCTACGCGCGGTCAAATGCGCGCGCGCTGGGTCTGGAGCCGTCGATGTTCGACAAGGTCAACGTCCACATCCACGTGCCCGACGGCGCCACGCCAAAAGACGGCCCGAGCGCGGGCATCGCCCTGGCGACGGCGATCATCTCCGCCTTCACCCGGCGGCCGGTGCGTCGCGACGTGGCCATGACCGGCGAGGTGACGCTGCGCGGCAAGGTGCTGCCCATCGGCGGCCTGAAGTCGAAGACCATCGCCGCCCACCGCGCGGGCATCAAGACCGTGCTGCTGCCGAAGGACAACGCCAAGGACATTCCGGAGCTGCCGGAACGCGTGCGTCAGGACCTGGAGCTGATTCCGGTCGGCCATCTGGACGAGGTGATTGCCATCGCCCTTCTGGAGCCGGTCGGCCCGCCGATGAAGGTCGGCGAGCCGGAAAAAGCGCCGGACGCCGCCATCATTCCGTCGGTGACGAACGGGAATGGTGGTGAGCGAATCGGACGAGTGAACTAAGCCTCGCTTTTAGCCAATAAAAAAGAGCCGCTGCCTGAATTAGCAGTGGCTCTTTTTTATTGGGCAAGTGAAGGCCTACAGCTTCGGAATCTTTAGCACCTGGCCCGGCCGGATCAGGTTCATGTTGTCACCGATGACGTCGCGGTTGGCTTCGTAGATAATGCGGAAGTTGCCCTGGTGGCCGTAGTACTTCTGCGAGATAAAACTCAGATTGTCGCCGGCTACCACGGTATGCTCGGCGATGAACTGGGTGTACTTGGGCGCGGAAGCGGCCGCTTTGGCCTCGGCTTCCTTGCGAGCGGCTTCTTCGCGGGCCTTAGCAGCTTCAGCTTCGGCCTTGGCCTTGGCTTCGTTCTGGCGCTCCTCGGCTTCCTTGCGCGCCGCATCCAGGCGTTCTCTGGCTTCTTCCTTCTTCTTGGCTTCGGCCTTGGCCTCAGCCTCTTCGCGCGCCTTTTCCAGACGCTCGCGCGCTTCGGCCTGTTTCTTGGCGGCCTCTTCGCGGGCCTTGGCCTCGTCATCCCGCTTGGCAGGAGCCGGGGCGGGCTTGGCCGACGAACTCGGCTTGGCTACCGGCTTGGGCGAGGAGGTGGTGTGCGCCGTGGCGAAGGATGAGCTGACCTTCATGACGCTCTCCAGCCGGGTCAGGGCGGCTGCCTCTTTGGCGGAGACTTCCTTGGCGATACCAGTGCCGCCTTCCTTCGAGGATGACGCGACCTCATTACCGACCTTCAACAGGAAATCCTTCAGGTCAGCCAGATCGTCCGACCCCAGCTTCTCCTCGACAATAGCCGCGATCCGGCTCAACGTCTTCTCGGCTTCGTCCTGAGAAGCCTTGCCGATCTCCTTCGGCGCGTCGCTATCATCGGCGATGATGTCGTTGACCAGCGCGTTCTTGGTTTTATATCCGGTAATCGCCTTCTCCAACGCTTTGCCTTCACGGCGCTTGGTGAAGAAGGACACACGGCCGTCGGCTTCCGCCAACACCTGGTTGACCCAATAGGGTGCGTTCTTAACGAGCTCCCATTCGGAAGCAGTGAGTTTTGCCTTGGACATTTATCTCTCCTATTTTATGGTAAACCGGCTTGCCCGGCCGGATTGAACAAATATTTAAATGACAACAAGGCAGCAGTGTGGGGAATATTGGCGTTGTCCAGCGTTCGGCTAGGCAAGAATACCACTATTAGACCAGATCGCAACCGGTCAAAAAGCCGGTATTGGCTTTGGTCATGAACGGCTAAGGTAGATGTCACAAGTGTCAAACCCACCCCGCCATCCGACTCGCGCCACTCCGTTTTTCTCCCACAATAGGCCATACGAGTAGTCAACTGGTAAAATATGGGGAAAGGACAACAAGATCATGCCTTTGCATAGCGCCGGTCTGCTACTCTATCGCATTTCCGATGGTCGACTCGAACTCTTTCTCGCCCACCCCGGCGGCCCCTTCTGGGCCGGCAAGGACGAGGGTGTCTGGTCTCTGCCGAAAGGGTTAATCGAAGCCGGCGAGGACGCGCTGGCGGCCGCGCGTCGCGAGTTCGCCGAAGAGACCGGCCACGCCGTTGACGGCGAATTTATCCCCTTGGGCGAATTAAAACAGAAAGGTAACAAAATCGTCCACGCCTGGGCCATTGAAGGCGAAATCGACGCGGACGCGATCAAAAGCAATACCTTTGCCGTGCAGTGGCCGCCCAACTCCGGCCAATGGCGTTACTTCCCGGAAGTCGATCGCGCCGGCTGGTTTACAGTGGCCGAGGCCAGGAAAAAGTTATTGCCCGGCCAGGCGGCGTTCATCGACCGTCTGCTGGCCTCGTTGAAAGATGCCAGGCCGGCCGGCGATCCATAATCCTTCTTGAAAACCGCGCACCCTTTGCGGCGGTCTTGATCCTGATGTGGCGACCGGCGGAGGATTGGCTACAATTGTGGCAGTAAACGTAAACTCACTCGGACAGGCTATTGACGCTCAGCAGGAGGCATCTCGCATGGAAATGACAAGCGGCACGGTATCCGGTTCGCCAAATATCGTTATTCTCAGCCTTAATGGGGAATTGGACGCTTCAAATTATCTGGATGTCATCGATCGCGTGCGACAGTTGTACGACGGCGGTGCGCGGCAGCTCGTCATCGATCTGTCAGACCTGTCGTTTCTGTCCAGTTCAGGCCTCGTTTCCCTCCACAGCGCAGCCCTCGTCATGCGCGGCGAGGAACCGCCCAGCCCCGATTTGGGTTGGAGCGCCTTCCATGCCATCGCCTCCGACGTCGAGCAAGGATTTGAAACTTGCTGCAAGCTCGTGAATCCCAAAGGCCGGGTGCGCAAGACGCTGGAAATGACGGGATTCAACACATTTCTGGAAATATTCGACGATACCGAATCAGCCATCCATTCCTTCGACGCTGCCTAAACTGATCGGCATAGTCGGATCGCCAACCTGAACCCACCCACCGGCCAGCGTGGGTCAAACCTGTTGGAGGTGAGCCATGCCTTTTGATGCGCCTTCGGCCGAGACGCGCCTGCTCCTGCGGACGCTGGACGAATTCGTCCGCCAGGAAGTTCAGCCGCTCGAGCGCCCATTCCTGCACCACGACTTCGCCACCCTTCTGCCCGCCGTTGAGGACAAGCGACAACTAGCCAAACGCCATGGCCTATGGCTGCCGCAAATCCCCGTCGACTACGGCGGCATGGGGCTTTCTCTCTTCGACCATGGTCTGGTCAGTGAGGTCCTCGGCCGCACGCCACTAGGCCACTATGTGCTCAATTGCCAGGCTCCCGACGCCGGCAACATGGAGATCCTCATCGAGCACGGCACCCCGGAGCAAAAAGAGCGCTACCTCATGCCGCTGCTGGCGGGTGCGGTGCGCAGTTGTTTCTCCATGACCGAGCCGGAGAACGCCGGCTCTAACCCGACATGGCTCAGCACCACAGCCGTAAAGGATGGCGATGATTACGTCATCAGCGGCCACAAATGGTTCACTACGGCCGCCGATGGCGCGGCTTTTGCCATCGTCATGGCCGTTACCGACCCGGCCGCGTCCCGCTACCAGCGGGCCAGCATGATCATCGTCCCCACGGACACACCGGGCTTCCAGGTCGTCGAGAACACGTCGGTCATGGGCGAACGCGGACAGGGCTGGGCCAGCCATGCCGAGATTCGCTATAACGATTGTCGCGTGCCGCAGGCCAATCGTCTCGGCGCGGAAGGCGCGGGCTTTGTCATCGCCCAGGAGCGCCTGGGGCCAGGCCGCATTCACCACTGCATGCGCTGGATCGGCATCTGCGAACGGGCCTTCGACCTGATGTGCCGCCAGGCCGCCCTGCGCGAGTTGGCCCCGGGCCGAACGCTGGCCGAGATGGGGCCGGTGCAAAACTGGGTGGCCGAGAGCCGGGCGGAGATCGACGCGGCACGGCTGCTGGTGCTGAAGACAGCAAACCAGATCGACAAGGAAGGAGCCTATGCCGCCCGAGACAGCATCTCGCTGATCAAGTTCCACGTGGCCGGGGTGTTGCAGAACGTGCTCGACCGGGCGATTCAGGTTCATGGGGCGATGGGAATGACCGACGAGACGCCGTTGGCGTTCTGGTATCGCCACGAAAGGGCAGCTCGTATTTACGATGGGCCGGATGAGGTTCACAAATGGTCTGTTGCCAGACGGATTCTAAGCCGATACGCAGGATAACCCGCCATGAAGGAACAGGATGACGTTATTGAGGTCCGAGCAGACGAGCGCCTGGATGAGACCCGGCTCGCGGACTATTTGCGGGATCGATTACCGCATTCGGATAACAACCTGACTATCCGCCAATTCGGCGGCGGGGCGGCCAACCTGACCTACCTGCTCGACTACGGGACTCATGAGTACGTCCTACGGCGGCCGCCGCTTGGCCCCGTGGCCGCCTCAGCCCATGATATGGCCCGCGAGTATCGCGTCCTGTCCGTGCTGCATCAAGCCTTCCCCTACGCGCCGCGCGCCTTCCTGTTCTGCGATGACGAATCGGTGATCGGCGCGCCGTTCTTCGTGATGGAGCGGCGGCACGGCATCGTTGTGCGCCGGAAGATGCCCGAGGCCTTTGCGGGCGAGGCCGACGCGCCTCGCCGCATGAGCGAGGCGCTCGTCGACGCGCTGGCCGCGTTCCATGCGGTCGACTATGAGGCGCTCGGTTTGGGGAAGCTCGGCAAGCCGGCCGGCTTCATCGACCGCCAGATCGAGGGCTGGTCTCGCCGCTGGCAAGCCGCCAAAACAACCGACTTGCCCGATATGGACGCGATTTATGCCTGGCTGAAGAGCAACCAGCCGGCCAACACGCAGGTCTCACTCGTCCACAATGACTACAAACTCGACAACGTCATGCTGGCCGCCGGCGATCCCGGACAAGTCGTCGCCATCTTCGACTGGGACATGTGCACCCTCGGCGACCCTCTGGCCGACCTCGGCGCGTTGCTGACCTACTGGACGGAACCGACCGACCCACCCTACCTGCAAGCTACGGCCATGATGCCGCTGGGGGAGCCGGGATTTCTGTCACGCGATGAACTGGTGGCCCGCTACGCCGCCAAGAGCGGCCGCGCCGTGGGCGACATCGACTTTTACCACGCCCTCGGCCTCTTCCGGCTGACGGTCATCATTGCCCAGATCTACATCCGCTACGCGCGCGGCCAAACACAAGACCCGCGTTTCGCGGCGATGGAGTTTATGATCCCCGCGCTGGCCCGTCGCGCGCGGGAGCTGACGACGAGCCGATCCTGACTAATTCTATCTGACGCGTTGCGTTAAATCGGTTGCCTTGCCGGCAAATTAGGCTAGCATCTATTTTACGTATCTTCTGAAAGGATGTTGAGCCGCTTTCCTTTCACCCTGAACACTTCACTCATGGATACGTTTTATTAAAGGAGAGTACGCACCCCATGTCTAATTCGCCCCCCACCGGGAAGCAGGGCGTCTTTAGTCGCATTTGGGCATTGGCGCCTTTTCGAACCTGGCTGATGCTGGCGGCGGTCATCGGCGGGATCATCGGATTGGGAGTATTTACCTTCGCCTATGCCCAGGGAGCATCCTATTTGTCGGATGACCCCTCGTCCTGCGTTAACTGTCACGTCATGCGCGACCAGTATGATGGTTGGAATCACGGCAGTCATAAAGCGGTGGCCACCTGCAACGATTGTCATACGCCGCACAGCAACGTGGTCGCCAAATATGCCGTCAAAGGCTTGAACGGCTTCCGTCACAGCGCCGCCTTTACCTTGGGGAACTTCCCTGAACCGATCCAGATCACGGACCTCAATCGCACCGTGGCCCAAAGCAGTTGCCTCTATTGCCACGAATCGATCACGGCCGAAATGAACCACGCTAATAGTGATGAACCCACAGATTGCCTGCTCTGCCACGCGCGAGTTGGGCATCCCAAATAACACAAGAGGAAGAGATGACCACTCCGGAACCCACGCAAAAATCACCCAGTCGATGGTGGCTGCTGGCCGCCTTTGCCGGCGGCCTGGTCATCATGGGCCTGATCGCCGCCCTGCTCGTCAACATCACCACCCGCAAGGCCGAGGCCGAGGAATACCCGCTCAAGGTCGTTGAGCTGGCCGAGGGTGAGATCGACCCGTCCGAATGGGGCAAGAACTTCCCGCGCCATTATGACTCCTTTATGAAGACGCAGGACTCAACGATCAGCACCCCCTATGGCGGCTCCGTTCCCTATAGCAAGCTGGAGCGCTATCCGGCGATGGTCCGCATCTGGGCCGGCTACGCCTTCAGCAAGGATTTCAACGAGGAGCGCGGCCACTTCTACGCCCTGCAGGACCAGAAAGAGACGCTGCGAACGGAGATCGTCGACCAGCCGGGCGCCTGCGCTAACTGCCACTCGGCCAATGCGCCGGCCTTGATCGAAGAAATGGGCTGGGAAGCGTTCAACCACACGCCCTATAACGAGTTGCGCGACGACCTCCACATCGCCAGTTCGTGCTCCGACTGCCACGATCCGGACACGATGGAACTGCGCATCACCCGCCCGGCGTTCAAAAACGCCATGGCCGAGCGCGGTATCGACCTGGAAGCGGCCACCCGCCAGGAGATGCGCACCTACGTCTGCGCCCAGTGCCACGTCGAGTACTACTTCGCCGGCGACAACAAGGTGCTGACCTTCCCGTGGGACAACGGTTTGAACATCGACGAGATCGACGCCTACTACACCGAGCTGGGCTTCAAGGACTGGTCCCACGCCGAGACCAACGCGCCGATGATCAAAATCCAGCATCCTGAGTTCGAGATGTACAGCAGCGGCCTGCATGCCAAGTCGGGCGTGGCCTGCGCCGACTGCCACATGCCCTACGTCCGCGAGGGCGCGATCAAGGTCTCCGACCACTGGCTGCGCAGCCCGCTGACCAACGTCAACGGCTCCTGCCAGACCTGCCACCGCCAGGACGAGGCCGCCCTTGTCGAGCGCATCAACACCATCCAAGACCGCACGGCCGGTCTGCTGCGCACGACGGAGACAGCCATACTGGACGCCATCGATGCCATCGTCGCCGCGCAAACCGCCGGCGCGACGGACGATCAATTGGAGAACGCCCGCTACCTGCAGCGCCGCGCCTCGTTGCGCTGGGACTTCGTCTCGTCGGAGAACAGCACCGGCTTCCATAGCCCGCAAGAGGCGGCGCGCATCCTGGCCGACGCGATTAACTTCGCCCGCATGGCCCAGCTTGAGGCCGAGCGGCTGGAGAATCCGGGGCCAACGGCCTCAACCGCGAGCAATACACCCTAAGCAGGTTTCTTCTCCCATCTGATTTAACACCTGACAGGTTCCACAGAGAACCTGTCAGGTGTTATTATTTCCGGCGGAGGTTCAATCCATGCCAATCACCTATCGCTCCATCTTCCGACCCGGCCTGTTCGACGGGCAAACCATCATCGTCACCGGCGGCGGCACGGGCATCGGCCGCGCCGTGGCCCACGAACTGGCGTCGCTCGGCGCTCACGTAGTGCTGGCGGCGCGGACGCTCGACAACCTGGAGCGGGTGGCGTCCGAAATCCGCGAGGCGGGCGGCGCGGCCTCCCCTTTTGCCTGCAACATCCGCGAGGAGGAGCAGGTGGCGGCCCTGTTCGACTTCGTCCTGGCCGAGCGCGGCGGGTTCCACGGGCTGGTCAACAACGCCGGCGGCCAGTTCATCAGCCCGGCGGAGATGATCTCGCTCAAGGGCTGGCGGGCGGTGGTGGAGACGAACCTGACCGGCACGTTCCTGATGTGCCGCGAGGCGTTTAACCGCCACATGACTGACCACGGCGGGGCCATCGTCAATATGCTCATCGAGATGTGGCGCGGATTTCCGGGCATGGCCCACTCGGCCGCGGCGCGAGCGGGCATCGAGAACCTGACCAAGACCCTGGCCGTGGAGTGGGCGCGGGCTGGGGTGAGGGTCAACGCCGTCGCGCCGGGCCTCATCTCCTCCAGCGGGCTGGAGCGCTACCCGGAGGCGGTGCGGCCGATGATCGAGCAAAACGTGCGCGACATCCCCATGAAACGTATGGGCACAGAGGCCGAAGTGAGCGCAGCCATCGTCTTTCTGCTGTCGCCGGCGGCGGCATTCATCAGTGGTGAGTCGATCAAGATCGATGGGGCGGGGTCGTTGTGGCGCAAGACGTGGGAGGTGGGGGAGCACAACAACGCGCCAGCGGAATACACAGGCTATGGCGAAGGGCCGGAACCGACTAACTCCTAGCGGAGAGGAAGATCAACCAATTTCTGAAGCAACTTTATTCACATTTAGAAACCGAGTTTCTCGGCAGAACCTCGGTTTCTAAATCAGGGACATCTTCCATCCGGGACGGTTTTCGGCACATGTAAGACGCGATACGTGCCTGGCGGAAACAGAATGCCGCCCTTGCCACTGCTAACCACGTCGTCAATCGTTGCCCAGATCGCTTCCCGATAACCTACGATCCCATCTCCTTTTGCCTCAGAATCTTTTACGATGTTTGATATCGTTACCCCTGTTCTTGCGCTTGCAAGGTGACGATGGGTTCTGCTCAATTAACCATCAAAAGAGGATTAGCTGAATCGGAACTCGACAGCGCCAGTTGACAGAAATGTTTGGTGCAGGCGCTCCGATGACATCCCACGTGAACATTTCTATTTCTACATCCACAACTTCGTTTTTTTCATTCTTCACCAATAGGTGCTTAACCGTAGCAAAGCACGCATTGGAAGATGTAGGCGTTACGACAATGTTAACGGGGTGCATAAATGGTAATGCTTCGTAACAAATGAAGTCGGTTAGGCGAAACACGCTCGTACCATCACTTCCAGTCACCCACCAACCGCTTACATCTAGCAATCCTTGCTGCGGTTCGCAAGTCTTGGGAAGATGCACAATGAGGCTTTTCTTGGTAACGTAGTTCCCTGGTACATCAGTACGATCGTATGCAGCAAACGCTGAGAAGAGGTCGAAACGCTGCACAGCATCCTCTGTAAGTTCGTAGCCCACAATGGTTTCCAGGGCTTTCTTGATATCTGGGTTTTCGGACATCTTTCACTCCTTAAATGCAGTTATTAGTCTGCCTAAGCTTGAACTCTTTTTCCATCAACCGTTCAGTTCGCGACAGGCCTGTAGAGATGTACGAGCAGCTTCAAGTGCAGTGATCGCGTCAGGAAGTTCCTCTTGTCTTAGTCGCCTGATCTCTGCAATGAGGACAGGCTTATGACTGGGTGGGGCACTACGCAATTCAATCTGCAGTTCTTTGATTTGCGAATCTAGGCCATTAACTGAGGACTGGGCAGTATTTACTGCGTTAACCTGAGCTTGACATAGCTCAACCTTGACCGGGTGTACCTGTAGCTCGCCCTCGATCTCATACCTATCCGACAAGCCGAGTTCAAAACCCAGAGTTATTGGCGTCGTGAGAAGGTCAGGAAAATACTTGAAGTCACCACCGACAATATCATCGAGGTTCAGTGTCCCCAGCAAGACGCGAGCTTTCTGCCAACCGGTCAGACCGTTCTCAATCGCGGTCCTGACACTTCTTCCTACGCGGGCCTCAACCTTAGCAATGAGCGCAATTTGTTCTTCTTCATTCGCCCCGTTAAAGGCGAAAAGGTTGTCGGCGACAGCACTACTAAGCTCGCTGGAGAAAGCCTGGAATCCGGCGTGCAAGGCATCCTCTGGCGTTTCATCCTCCTCCCAGAGCGCGACGGCGAGGAGCAGTTGGCGTATCGTTAGGCCGTCTTCAAATCGAACGCGCCGTATGCCTACCGACGCGGGAATGTCCGCCGTCTCACCAGCACGCATATCGTTCTTGACGACAACTCGCGCGTTTCCGAGGACAGATGTAGACACGCCAACGAGCGAGGGTGTCGCCAAGGTATTGTCGTCGACCCACATCAGCACCGGCCAAATGTAAGGTTCTGAATACCCCGTTCCATCGCTCTCGCGGATGCAACGTAAGCGGTTTAGGGTAAGTATTGCGTCTGTTGCCATGCTGATTGCTCCTTTCTCAATATTTGGCACTACAAATTTATCCGACAACTACTCTAGCCAGCACCACACCGGGCTGAAACACATCAGTAAATCGCCCATCCTGCCAGAGTCCGCAGCACTGAAACCGAACCTCACCATCCGTCGCGTTGGCCAATTACTATTAGTCGTCTGAACACGCGCCAGCGATTCCTCCGGCAATACCGCCAACGATAGCGCCGATAATTGCGCCCCCAACTCCTCCAATCGTCCCACCAATGACCGCTCCCCCAATCGTCCCACCAACCATGCCGAGGTCGGCATTAAAGGCTGCCCTGGCAGCAAGAGCGGTCCGCTCATCAGATGTGAGCTCCTGATCACCAGAAACGTCTGCCCTGGAGTCACCAGCACTCATACTAGCGATTGCCAGGGCAACAGGACTTGAATTTTCATCAGCAAGCAGCATTTTGTATATTGATCGTGTCTTACTAATGACCTCATTCCTTTCGGCTTTAGCCCTTTGCAGGGCAAATAATACGTCGCAGATCTCATCAAGGGCTTGCTGATCAGCAGTGCTAATCAACCTATTCGCTTTTAATCGTTCCAGTCCGCTCTTAGTTGCCTTAAGAGGGTTTCCACGATTTGCAGCAAGAATGTTTGTGACCTCTTGGAGGACAGCTGCGCGAAGATCACCGGCAGCAATTGCCGTGTTTCTGGCGTGAATTGGAGGAATATTGTAATTACTCCAAGAAGTGGATAATGGTTGGTCATCTACCGAGTCACGATTCACTGTTTCCATGTTCATTTTGCACTCCTGTCGATAATTCGCTCAAATTCACCAAATCTAAAGGATTCATCATCGTAATCTTCCGAATGCCGGACGGTTCGCCGGGTGCTCTTGGATTCCTCCTCAGGCGTCCGGCGAACCATCCAGCATGCAGCAGTATAAAACTTCGCGAGACCGTCTGTCATGCGTGCCCCTACCCATCATTTTCGTATTTGGGGATACGTATCGCGTGGCTAAGCCCGTTGGTTCGATGCGGGATCAGGCCGTGGCAATAGGCAAAGGCGGTGGCGGTCGCGCGCGCCGTTTTGCCATGCGCGCCGAGCTTTTCGTAAATGTTGCCAATGTGTCGTGCGGCGGTGCGGATGCTCAAGACCAACTCGGCGGCGATTTCCCTGTTACTCTTGCCGGCCGCGAGCAGGCGCAGGACCTGTACCTCGCGTGAGGTGAGTTCGGCAGCGACCGGAAAGATGGATGAGGACATTGCCGGGGCATGAGGCTGGTGAAGGGCGTTTTCGACGGCTTGCGCCAGCGACCATCTCCGTCCGCATGCCGCGCAAGCGCCCGGCGAATCCGGCGTGAAGGCCGATTCCGATTCGTCCCCCAACTTCAGATAGAGCGCCAGGCTCTCTTCCAGGACTGCCCTAGCCGACGTCTGAATTGAGATCATATCAGCCACCCGATCAAAGCGTTCGACAAGTGCAAACTCTTTTTGCTCTCCATTGCTTTTCGTCATTGGGTTATCCTCGTCGATTACTTACTCTCCAATTCCTCCTCAATCGCTTCCATCGCCTCTTTCAACGTCAGGAACAGGCGCCGCGAGCCGAACTGCGGCGTTTCCAGCTTGAAACGCCACGTCACTGTCCCGGTTACCTCATCCCGTTCCTGCCAGCAAGTCAGCAGAAAGGTCTGGTAGCGCGGTGCCTGGTCACCTCTAAATGACGGCCGTTCCACAATATTTGTCCTCAGTCTATGGTATACTGGTGCTTGTCACATGTACGCGGATGGTAGCAGGCCATCGTGATTCCATCGTTTTTCGATCGTGACTTCAAGCAGGAATTTCCGGAGTATTGAACTTTGTAACAGCAAGTCGGTTTCACCACCTCTTACTCTTCTCTGGAGGTGATTCCAGGCAGGGGTTTCGCCGATGACGACGCTGGAATTGAGATTCCTGGGGGGATTGACCATTGATCAAGACGGCCGGCCGCTGACTGCCCTCAAGTCGCAAAAAGGGCAGGCGTTACTCTGTTACCTGGCGCTGACCGGCAAGGCGCATACCCGTTCCGCGCTGGCTGGTCTGTTCTGGCCGGAAATGGCGGAAGAGAACGCCTTGATGAACCTGCGCAACGTACTTAATAAACTAAACCAGCACCTGAACTCCCATCTACTCATAAACCGCCAGACCATTACCTGGAGCCAGAATACTTCCGCCTGGGTAGACGTCGCTGAGTTTGAAGCCGGGTTAGCCGCTAAGTCGGATATTAGCCGCCTGCAGGCGGCCGTGGCGCTATACTATGGCGATTTCCTGGAAGGGTTCAATCTGGACGACGCGCCGCAGTTTGAGGGCTGGATATTAGGGCAACGGGCACGCCTACGGGAAGCGGTCGAGACAACGCTACAATACCTCGTTACTCATTTCGCCGGTCGGGGTGACTACGTGACGGCTATCACCTATGCGCGGCAGTTGCTGGCCATCGAGCCTTGGCGCGAGGAAGGTCACCGAGAGTTAATTCGCCTCCTCGCCGTCTCTGGTCAGCGTAGCGCCGCCTTGGTGCAATACGAGACCTGCCGTCGAATCCTGACCGAAGAGTTGGGAGTGGAGCCTGCTCCAGCAACCGTGGAGCTATACCAGCAGATCAAAGAGAACAAGGTGACAGGAGAGCATCCCCGCGCGCTGTCGTTTCCTTCCCCAAACCATCGAGAGGCACGCATCCCTTCCCCACCGCATAATCTGCCGGCGCAGTCTACGCCGTTGATCGGCCGAGAGACGGAACTGGAAAGGCTCAGTAAGCTTTTAGCTAAAACAGACGGGCGGCTGATTAGCATTATTGGTATCGGGGGAATGGGCAAGACACGACTGGCCCTCACCCTAGCCGAGCGACAAATAACAGCGCGGCAAAACAATTATGTATTTACAGATGGTGTCTACTTCGTACCCCTAGCGCCCCTCGGTGAAGCTAGCCACATCCTGCCCACATTGGCGCAGGCGATTGGCTTCCCGCTACAATCTGGTGATCCGCGTACCCCAGCGGAACAAGTGCTCGATTATCTGAAGCGCAAGCGCATGTTGCTGGTTTTCGATAACTTTGAGCACGTTCTGGAGGGGGCTGGCTTGCTCGTTGACATCCTGCAAGCGGCACCGCAGGTCGAAATGCTAGTCACATCCCGTGAACCCCTACGATTGTATGAAGAGCAGCTCTTTTCACTAACAGGGCTGTCGTTCTCGGAAACGAAGGCTACAGAAGAGGATACGGCTGTGCAACTCTTCTTACAGCGGGCGCAGTGGATGCAGCCGGATTTCGTCCTTCATGAGGTCGATGTGCCGCATCTGACCACGATCTGCCTCCAGACAGGAGGGGTGCCACTGGCGTTGGAACTGGCGGCCGCCTGGGTGGACACGCTGACGCTGGCTGAGATCGCCGGGGAATTGGAGCAAAGCTTGAATTTGCTTCAAACGAAGTGGCGTAATGTCCCCGACCGTCACCACAGCGTACGGGCCACATTTGAGCTTTCCTGGCAACGATTGTCTGATGAAGAGCAACAGATTTTCAGCCGCCTGTCCGTCTTCCGTGGTGGCTTCACCCGGACGGCCGCCTGGCAGGTGTGCGCTCCGGAGATGAGCCAGACCGCGTTCCAGCGTATCCTGGCTGCTCTGGCAGGTAAATCTCTCCTGCGCTACGTATCCACACCGGACCGTTTTGACTTCCACGAGTTGCTGCGCCAGTTTGGGGCCGAGAAGCTGGCGCATACGCCGGACGAGGAAACAGTTGTATGCGACCGGCACAGCGCTTACTACTGTACCTTCCTGCATGAACAAACAGAAAACTGGCACAATTCTAATCAATTAGAGACGCTGGCGGCGGTGACGCGCGAAGCTGACAATGCGCAATTGGCCTGGCGTTGGGCCTTACAGCATGAAGCGTGGCTGCGCCTGGAGGAGGCCATCTATAGTTGGGTTCTGTATCACGGGCGACGAGGGCTTCGTGCTGATGGCGAAGCCTATTGCCAGGCAGTTTGCGCAGGCCTTGAGCAGTGGGCCCTCACCAAGCCGACCGATTCCGCCGCAGGCTATCGCCTTTGGGCCAAGGCAATGGCCTGGTATGGAGAATTTGCCCTATCCTCTCAGATAGCTGTCCAAAGAGTCCAACAAAGTCTGGACTTGTTGGCCCGTCCCGAGTTGGCAGCTGAAGATACCCGTTCAATCAAAGCGTTTACCCTTCTTTGTTTCGGATCCTACACCTTCAACCCGCACACAGAACGCTCATATATCGAAGAAAGTCTGAATTTGTACGAAGCCTTGCAAGACTCCTGGGGCATAGGCTCAACCTTGGGGCGAATTAGCGCCCTGGATTGGGCGATGGGGAATTATGACCTGGCTCAGCAAGAAGCGGAAGCCAGCCTAGATATTAGCCGAAAACGGGGGGATCTAGGCCGACAGGCAAATACCTTATCTCTACTGGGTGCAATTTACCAGCACCGGGGTCAACCAGAAGAAGCCGAGCAATTCCGGCGTAAAGCATTGGACCTGGAGCAGCGATTGGGGTACTCAATTGCCCTCAGCCATGATGCCAGTGACTTGGCTTTTACACTTTTTTTTCAGGGTAAATTTGATGAAGGCATGGAGTGGGGCCAGAAAGGTCTGCACCTCTCTCTCGAACATAGTGACCCGATGCTGGAAGGATTTGCGCGACTGGCTATTGGTTGGTCCAACCTACATCTGGGCCAATATGAACAAGCTCAGCAGGAGTTGACACGCTCCCTGGCACTGGTGAGAGTGGTAAACAATCGTTACGATGAAATCTCAGTCCTTTGTTCGCTGGGTTACGTGGCCCTGGTTAACCTGAGTTATGACAAGGCGCAGGCGGCGTTTGAGGAGGGATACAGTTTAAACGGGACCAATCAGTTTAATCCTTATACATTTAACGCCTTGAGCGGTTTAGGCCTTTCTGCCTGCTTCCGTGGCGATTTAGACCAGTCTCGCCGCCATTTCATAGATCTTCTGACCGAGGGCCTCAGACGAAAAGATTTTCTCTATCTGCTTTTTGCTTTGCCAGGGCTGGCTCTGTATCTGGCGCGAAGGGGTGAGGTGGAAAGAGCGACGACCGCCTGGGCGCTGGCACAACGCTATCCTTTCGTCGCCAATTCAAAATGGTATGAGGATGTGGTTGGCCGGGAGTTGGAAGCGCTGGCCGCATCCATGCCGCCGGAGGAGGCAAAGGCAGCCGGGGAACGCGGCCAGGCATTTGATTTATGGGAAACGGCCGAGGCGTTGTTGGCCGAATTGGAGGGTGAAGTTGAAGTTTAAAAGCTTACAGTTCTACGACGGCGCGCCAATAGCAAAAGCAATACCCTCCGGGTTTAATGCCGCCAAACTATAGCGCCGCACAATTTCGCCCGCTTCCCCCCATCTATCGGTCGTGCGCGCCCAGTTATTGCCGATGTGAACACCGTTGAAAAACACACCACCGCCGGACGCACCCCGCTTCACAAACGACTCCAGCTCCACGTAGGCCGTGCCGCCCGCCGCGCGCACCGCCGTCAGGCGCGTCCAGACCACGCGGGCCGCCGCGCCATCCCAGTCTATCTGGGCCAGCTCCATGCCGGGTTGGAGGCTTTCGACAGCCACACCGGCGAATTCGGCCGAGGCCAGTCCGACAACGCCCAACAACCCCGGCCCGCCGTAATCTCCGAAGTCGAGTAGAAGTGCTTCGGGAGCTACGGCTATCACGGATAATGAGCCGGGCCGCACGTCTTTGAGGGCCAGACGGCCGTCACTCTTATAGACCGTCAGGCTGATCAAACGTCCATTGCCGAATTCCTCCGGCGTCAGGCCATAGTGGTTGTGGGTCAGGACATATCGCCCGGCCATTACGGTCCCATGCCCAGTGAGGAGTTCCTTGCCGTTGCCATCCTGGGTGATGGCGATCAACTCCAATCGCACCGTCGCGGCCAGGATGCGGCCCTCCTGCGCCCGGCAAGCGGCGACTATCTCCGGCGTCGGCACGGCACACGATGGGGCCGTTGGAGCGGGGGACAGAGTTGAACCACCTTCGACAGGCGGATTTTCACGGGCATGGACCTTGCGCACCGGTGAGGAAGCGATCAGGTTGAAGATTACAAGGATAACCATTCCCAGAAAACTGAGTCTGGCGAGCATTCGTTTCATGTCTGCTGTGCATCTCGTTACGTGTGACATGCAAGCAGTCTCGCATCCAGGCGTAATGAACGAGTCAGGCGAGAGTCATCGGCACCCCCCGTAGCGTCATCATTCCGTCATCCGGCGTAGTGCCCGGCGCAGCGAGGGGTAGAATTGTCTTTCCGTTCGTGCTAGAATGTCGCTATCTCGCCCACTGGCGGCGTCGCCGGCGTCCCAATCTCTACGATGCGCCAAGGAAGCGAACGATTGTCAGGTCTTACGTTGTCTTTGCTAGGGCCTTTTACAGTTACGTTAGATGACCGGCCGTTCGATGGTCTTCGCAACCGGCCGGCGCTGGCGCTATTTTTGTACCTGGCTTGCCTGCCGGAGCGCCACCGCCGCGAGAGCGTGATGGCCTTGCTGTGGCCCGACTGGCCGCAGGCCTCCGCCCAGCAAAACCTGCGGCAAAATCTCTACGTTCTGCGCCAAGCGCTCCCCGGCGTAGCTTCACTCCACGACGGCTCTCCCGTGCCCCTCATCCTGTCCGACCGCGAGACGCTGCAACTCAACCCCAACGCTGCTATTACGGTGGATGCGCGGCGCTTCGCCCATTTGCTGGAGCAACCTCAGCCCCACATGGCCCACTTGGCCGAGGCTATGGGCCTCTATCGGGGCGACTTTCTGGCCGATTTCTACCTGCCGGACAGTAACTCGTTTGAAGAGTGGGCCGCGGCCCAACGCGAAGCGTATCGGCGGCTGGCGCTGCACGCCCTGGAAAGCCTTACTGATGAGTCGCTAATGAGCGCCGAATATCAGGCGGCCGAGGGGTATGCTCGTCACCAACTGGCAATCGACAATCTGCGCGAGAGCGCGCACCGGCAACTCATGCTGGCTCTCGCTAATCAAGGGCAGCGCGCCGCGGCTCTGACTCAGTACGAGACCTATAGACGAATTGTGAAGGAGGAGTTGGGGATTGAGGCATCGAGCGATTTGCGAGCGCTGGCCGAGCAGATCGCCCTCGGCCAACAAGAGACGGCAGTCAGGTCAGACCCCCCCCTCAATGCCCGGCTCCCTCCCCACAACCTGCCCGCCGCCGTGACTTCATTGATCGGGCGAGAACGCGAACTGGAGGCTTTGGATGCCTATTTGCGCGATCCTGCCATTCGCCTGGTTACCATTTTAGGCCCAGGCGGCATGGGCAAGACCCGTCTGGCCCAGGCCGCGGCCGAAGGGTTGCTCCACGACGTCCGGCAACCGCCACCCTTTGCCGACGGGCTATATTTGGTCCCGCTGGCTTCGCTGACAACGCCCGCGCAGTTACTCCCCGCCATCGCCGGGTCAATCAATTTCCGGTTTCATGGGGGCAGTGAATCGAAGGAGCAGCTACTAGACTTTCTCCGCCGCAAGCAAATGCTTTTATGCCTCGATAATTTTGAGCATCTCATGGACGGGGTGGAGTTGGTGGACGATATTCTCAAAACCGCACCGGGGGTGAAGCTGTTGATCACCTCGCGGCAAAAGCTATCTCGGCAGGCGGAGCAGTTATTTTCCATCGGCGGGTTGTCTCTACCCCAGGACACAGCCGTCCAACCGGAGGCATCAGAAAGCGCCGCCGTCCAACTCTTCCTGCAAAGCGCGCGCCGAACCCGCCCCGCGTTTACCCTGACTGCCGACAACTTGCCGGATGTGTTGGCCATCTGCCGCCTGGTAGAGGGAATGCCGTTAGGCATCATTCTGGCATCCACGTGGCTGGACACGCTGTCAACGTCTGAGATCGTAGCCGAAATGGGTCAAGACCTTGATTTTCTGGCAGTGGAACGGGGCGATCTTCCCCAACGGCAACGCAGCATGCGCGCCGCGTTCAATCACTCCTGGCGGCTCTTGGACGAGCGTGAGCGGGGCGTTTTCAGTCAGCTATCGGTGTTCCGCGGCGGCTTCCCGCGCGAGGCGGCCGAGGCCATTGCCAATGCCTCGGCGCGCGACTTGCAAGCCTTGATCAACAAGTCGTTGCTCATTCGAGAATCGCCCAACCACTATATGATTCATGAACTACTCCGCCAGTTTGCGGCCGAGAAGCTGGCCATCGCCCAGACTGAAGAGGCGGCTACACGCGATCGCCATAGCGCCTATTTTTGCGACTTTCTGAACGACCACGCCCAGGAGTGGCACAGCGCCAAACAATTTGAAACGCTGGCGGCTGTAACGCGTGAAAGTGATAACGCCCAGGAAGGCTTGCGTTGGGCGTTGGAGCAGGAGCAATGGCCTCGCTTGGTGGAGGCCATTGATAGCTGGATGGAATATCAGCAGTGGCAAGCTTATTGGCAAGAGGGCGAGCGTTTTTGCCGGGCCATTGTGGAGAGGGCCGAGCAGCTTGACAAGGAAAATGGCGTTGTCCCACTCAACTGTTTGCGCCTGTGGGTCAACGCCTTGCTCTGGATGGCAACGATCAATGGATCAGATCGCCGCGCGGCGATTGATAACAGCCAAAATGCACTGGCTCTATTAGAAAGGCCGGAATTGGCCGGACAGGACAGGCGTCGCGAGGAGGCGCGGGCCCGATCCCTTAAAGGTTTCTATCTGTTGATGATGGACTTGAACGAATCGCAGGAACAGTTAACGCAATCCCTGGAAATTTTCCAGGAGTTGGGCGATCATTGGGGGATCGCTCAAGCCCTCGCCGGATTGGGCGGCCTGGATTATGTCAATGGACGGTTAGATGCGGCCTTGGAACGTACCGAGGCCGCTTACGAAATTCGGCGGGCAATGGGCGATAGGCCCGCGCAAGTCCGGTCCCTCAACAATCTGGGGTTAATCCATAAATGGCTAGGCCATTTGGACTCAGCCGAACGGATTCATCGCGACATGGTCACCCTGCAACAAGACATCCACGAGTATTCTACCATCGCCGAGTCCCAGGCTAACCTTGTCCAGACCTTGAGCCACGTCGGCAAATACGATCAAGCCTATCAGGTGGGCATGGAAGCCCTGGAAAGCGCCCGTGCGCGGGGCAATCGAGCGCACGAAGCCATTATTATTATTGCTGCCACCAATGCTTTATTAAATCTCGGACAATATGAGCCGGCGCGCCAGTTGGTGGCGGGAACATTGGCCGTCGTCAGGGAAAAAGGCCAGCGATCACACGAAGGGACATTGCATCAGTTATACGGGGACCTGGCTCTAGTGGGTGGATCTTACGGTGAGGCGCTAACGGCCTATCATTTATCTTTAGAAATACTTCAGCAAATTGCACGGTTGACGGTTGTATGGCCGCTGTCCGGCTTGGGTCAGGCCGCTTATCGCCAGGGCGACTTGCCCCAAGCGAGAAAATATATCATCGCGGCGATGACCAGCGCCTTGAATAGCAAGAACTTTTTCATCGTGCGCGCGCTGCCGACGGCGGCCCTGCTCCTACGTGATGGCGGCAAGATACAACACGCCATCGAGGCCTGGTCGCTCGCCAAATCCTATCCGCACATCGCCAATTCCCGATGGTTCGCCGACATTGCCGGGCGTGAGTTGGACGAAATGGCGGCGAGTGCACCACCAAAGATGATCGCAAGGGTGCAGCAATACGAACAGGGTATGGACTTGTGGGACATGAGTGCTGAGCTACTGGTGAAATTGGAAAGTCTCTAATCCGCCGATGCGTCCGTCAACCCATACGCTTCCTCAATCAAGCCCCTCAATCGCTCCGCAAACCGCGCCGCCGGCGCGCCATCCACAATGTCGTGATCGAAGCTCAATGTCACGCTCAGGTACTCGCGCGGCTCAATGCGGCCATCGACGATACCCGGCTTCGTGGCAATGCCACCCAACGTCAGGTTAAGGGTATAGAGCGGGATGGGAATGCCCCAGCCGCCGCCCTCGCCGAACATGCCCACGGCGGTGACGCTGGCCGTCCCGCCCACGCGCTTCAGCCAGACTGGGTTGAGCGGCAGGATGCGATAGGCCAAGCCGCGCACAAATCCCGGCAGCCGGATATACCAGCGCATTAAGTCAAACGTCTGCGGGCCACTGCTGCGCTCCGGGTTCGGGTCGCTCTGGACGCGGCGAATCTCATCGTGGATGTCGCGCACGCTGCGCCGGTTGACCGACCGCACGACGTAAGCCAAGGGGAAGCGGCGATCTTCCAGCTCCACCTCGATGATGGTATTCACATCCACGTCGTCGAACAGTACCAGCCGGCCCCGCCAGTCGCGGCAGGCGTGGATCATTGGTTCCTCGGCCACGGCCGCGCCGACACAATGGAGCACGAACGCCGTGAACGATAGCGATTCGCCGGTGCGCGCCTTGTGGGCGCGCAGACGCGCTCGCGGTTCGGTCACGTCGAACTCGACCAGGCCGTGGATTATGTGCTTGCGGCTGCCGGCGTGCATGGCGTCGAGCACCAACCGCCGCGAGTGGGGAAAGGGAATGAGGGTAAATCCCGGTTCATTCGGTTTAGTCATTGCGACTCCGGCTAAAGGGTAATGAAAATAGCCTTGCGCGCAAGGTACGACGCACTTTCTGAAGTGCGTTGCACCGGTTGCTGCGTTAGGCTAACCTTAACCCAACCTGACCGGGAATAACACCGAGGGAGCACTTTCTATGCCTAGTCAATTCGCCCACGGCGGCGAACTCGTCGCCCGCTCGCTGGCGGCCCAGGGCGTCAGCACCATCTATACCCTTTGCGGCGGTCACGTCGCGCCCATTTACGACGGCTGCCTGAACCACGACATCGCCGTCATCGACTTCCGCCACGAGCAAGCGGCCGCGCATGCCGCCGACGCCCACGCCCGCCTGACGCGCAACGTGGGCGTCGCCCTTGTCACGGCCGGGCCGGGCGTCACCGATGCCGTCACCGGCGTGGCCAACGCCTACCAGGCCCGCAGCCCGCTGATCTTGCTCGGCGGGGCCGCGCCGCTAAAGACGAAGGGCATGGGCGCGCTGCAGGAGATGCCGCAGGTGGAGATGTTCGCGACGTTCACCAAGGCCAGTTTCACCATCGAGCGCACCGAGGACATCCCCGAGCGGCTGGCAGAGGCTTATCACGCCGCCCTCAGCGGCCGGCCCGGCCCGGTCTTCGTTGAGTTGCCGTTCGACGTGTTGTTCAACGCCGTCGACGCGCCGGAATCGATGCCCGACCGCGTCTCCGTTGAACCGATCCCGCCGCCGGTCGAGGCTGTCCAGGCCATGTTCGACCTGCTGCGCGCCGCCGAGCGGCCGCTCGTCATCGCCGGGACCCAGGTCTACTGGGACGGCGCAGGCGATGCTTTGCGAGAGCTGACGGACGCCACAGCCATCCCGGTCTTCACCAACGGCGCGGGGCGCGGCACGCTGCCGATGGACCACCCCCACTGCTTCAAGGCGTCGCGCGGCAAGGCGCTGCGGGCGGCCGACGTCGTGCTGCTCATCGGCACGCCGCTCGATTTTCGCCTGAAGTACGGCCGCGAGGACTGGAATCCCGACAGCAAGCTCATCCAGATCGAAAACGACGACGCCGAGCTGAACCATAACCGGACGGCCGACGTGGCGCTGGTGGCCGACGCGCGGCTGGTGCTGGAGGCGCTGGCCGAAGGGTTACAGGGCATTCGCTATCAGCCGTGGCTGGACCAGGTAGCCGGCTGGGAGCGAGCACGGAATGAGAAACAGGCGGCGTGGGAAGCGCTGGATGATGTGCCGGTCAACCACTTTCGCTTCGCGGCCGAGGTCGAGCGGTTCGTGGACGAGAACACCATCGTCATCGGCGACGGCGGCGACATCGTCAGCGCCTGCGCCAAGGCACTGACCATCACCCGCCCCGGCCAGTGGCTCGATCCAGGCCCACTGGGCTGTCTGGGCGTCGGCGCGCCGTTCGCCATCGCCGCGCAGCACCTCTACCCCGAGCGGCGGGTGCTCATCCTCAGCGGCGACGGCTCATTTGGGCTGAACGGCTTCGAGTTCGACACGGCCGTGCGCTTCGGCCTGCCCATCGTCGCCATCGTCGGCAATGACGCCGGTTGGGGGCAGATTCGCGGCCCGCAGGTGCAGATGGTCGGCGTGGAGCGGGCCATCGCCACGTCGCTGGCCCCGACGCGCTATGACCGCGTGGTGGAGGCGCTGGGTGGCTACGGGGAATTGGTGGAAGAGCCGGGTGGCATCCTGCCCGCGCTGGAACGGGCTTTCGCCAGCGGCAAACCGGCCTGCATCAATGTAACGCTCGACCCGGCGGGGATGAGCAAAACGGGGGCAAGTTCGCCGTATATCGTGTAGAAGCGGTTTTGATAATCGCCCTTACACTTGCAGCCCATCAAAGAAAGCCGGCCGCTGCGCCAAATACCGGTTTACAATCGCGACGGCTTCGCCGACGCCGTCCTCGCCCTGAATGCGCCGGCCCAGTTCGGCTGCATGCATTCGCATCGTGTCGTCACTGGTGGCGACGCGAATGGCTTCGGCCAACCGCGCGGCCGTCAACTCTTGCTGCGGGATCGGCCGCGGCCCGGCCCCCAGCGCATACATCCGGTCCCCCCAGAATGGCTGGTCGCCGAAAAAGGGCACGATGACGTTGGGCACGCCGGCTCGCAATCCTACGTGGGTGGTGCCGACGCCGCCGTGGTGGACGACGGCCGCCATGCGCGGAAAGAGCCAGTCGTGGGGCACAGCATCGAGCCGCAGAATCGTATCCGGCAGATCGCCATCGGCCAGCCCGGCCCAACCACTGAGCAAAATGCCGCGCTTGCCGCTCGTCCTCAACGCGTCCAGTACCGTCCGGGTCAACTGTTCGGGGGCGTTACCGGTCATGCTGCCGAAGCCTACATAGACCGGTGGCTCATCCTCAGCCAGGAACCGCGCCAGTTTCTCCGGGGGCGAGAATTTCTTGTCGTCCATGAACCAAAAACCGGGCACGAAGGCAGATTCGTTCCAATCTTTTGGTTTGGGCAACACCGTGGGGCTATAGCCGTGGATCATCGGCAAGCGTTGGCGCACCATCGTCAGAAACGGGCCGCCAAACGAAAATGGTTTCAGGCCCAATACCTCACGCCGGATGCGGTTCATGATTGGCCGGATCATGTGCCAGAAAAGCTGCCCGCCGATCGCATGAGTGGCGTAATTAAATACAGCGCCACCCTTGTGGCGAGTGGGAAAAATGGCGCTGGGGAACTCCCGCGTCGGATTGATAGGCTGCAAATAAGCTTGAATAAAAGGCAACCGTAACTTCTCGGCCACGCTAAACGTTGCGTGAAAAGCCGGCCCGGAAAACATGACCAGTTCCGTCCCCTCGCACGCGGCAAGCACGTCGGCTGTCGCCTGGTGAAGAATTTTTTCCGTGTATTCGCGAAAACCGCGCGCAAACCCCGACCCGCGCCGGCCAGTTTCCACCCAATCGCGACCCTCCTGCCCCTGTAAAGCGGTTATCGGATCGCCTTCGACAGGCCTGAATTCCAGACCATAAGCCTCAATCCAATCCGCAAAGATGCCATGGGTGGCCAGCCGCGCCGTGTGACCGCCGGCCTCCAGGCCACGGGCGAGGGCAATGTAGGGCTGGACGTCGCCGCGCGACCCGGTGGTAACAAGGGTGATGTGAGCCATAAACCGGGGTATCCCCTCCTAATGTGTGATAAAATCTTTGGTCGTCGAGCCAATTGGCTAGCCAATTGATAGACGCACAAGATGGTATCAAAGCGCGACTGTCGGTCAAGCGCGAAGGACGGTTATGGATTTTAAGGGAAATGTCGTAATTCTAACGGGCGCGTCGACCGGCATCGGCGAGGCATTGGCCCACGCCCTGGCCGAACGCGGAGCGTGGCTTGTCCTCGCGGCCCGCAACGCTCAGAAGCTGGAGACGGTGGCGGCCGAATGCCGCGCGCGCGGCGGCCGCGCCCTGGTCGTGGCCACCGATGTAACGGACGAGGAAGAGTGCCGCGAGTTGGTGGAGCACGCCGTAGCCGAGTATGGCCGGATCGACACGCTCATCAACAACGCCGGACTCAGCATGTGGATGAAGCTGGAAGACGTCGAAGACCTGAGCACGATTGAGTATCTGATGCGCGTCAACTTCTTCGGCAGCATGTATTGCACTTATTATGCCTTGCCCTACCTGAAGCAGACCAAGGGTCGCATCGTCGCCATCGCCAGCGTCGCCGCCCGCACGGGCATCCCCACGCGCACCGGCTATTCGGCCAGCAAGCACGCGATGGTTGGCTTCTTCGAATCGCTCCGCATCGAGGTCGAAGACGACGGGATTAGCGTGACCATCGCCTTCCCCGATTTTGTGGCCTCCGGCATGCATACCCGCTCGCTCGGCGCGGACGGCAAACCCCTGGGCCATAACCCACTACAAGTGGACAAACTCATGACGAGTGAGGAATGCGCCAGACTCATCATTGATGGCGCGGCCGCCCGCAAGCGACAAATCGTCATGTCCAACCGCTCGCGCTTCGGTCAGTGGCTTAAGCTGATTGCCCCCAAGAAAGTGGATGAGATCGCCAAGCGGGCAATTGAGAGAGGGCGCTGAGCGTGGCAAGAGGCATGTAGCAAGTGTGATCTGCTACATGCCACCTGTGCTAAATGCCGCCTTAAGAGCCGTTCGCCGTAAAGTCGATGTAGAGTTCGACCTGTTCATCAACATTGGCCACGTTGGGCACGCTGGGGATTTGCAGGCCAAAGTCGGCGCGGTTTACTACGGCCGTTGCCGAACCGATGATCTGCGCCTCCGAAACGGCCGTGGCTTCGACGTTGAACGTCGCCGGGAGAGTCACATCCCGAATGGTCAGATCACCCACCAGCGCAAAGCTGATCGCCTCGCCAATTGACACGCTGGCCGGTAGCCCCTCAACGCCCGTGGGGGTGAAGGTGATGAACTCAAACGCGTCTGTATCCAGAATTTCGTTTTGAATGGCCCGGTTGCGGAAGTTATTGTCTGTCACCAGTGTCCGGGCATTGATCTGGATAATCCCAACCTGGGTCTGGCTCAGGTCGGCCAGATTGACGGAGAGCTGGCCCGCAACCTGGTTGGTCACGCCGGTGACGGTCGTGCGCGCACCGCGCAGGTCCTCATCCAACTGGAAGCGAACCTCGGACCCGGCAGAGTCGATCGTATAGATCAACGGCGTGCCGGCCGCTGCTTCCACGGGCGCTTCAGTCGGCGCGGCCACCTCGGCGGTCGGCTCCGGCGCGGTGGTCGCTTCGGCTTGCGCCTCGGTCGGCGCGGGCTCGAGCGCCGGTTCAGTCGCCGCGACGCCGGCTGACTGCGTCTCCAGCGGTATTGCTTCGATCGTCCCGCTGGCCGCTTCCGGCTCCTGCAGAACGCCACAGCCGGTCAGGGCGACCGCAGCAATCATCACAATCAGTAATAGATAAGTTATTTTCTTCATTCATCTCCTCTTTTCAGGTCAACGGGCAACGTGCCCTCGAATTAGTGCGTGACTTTGCCATCTCAAAATGAGCGCAGGCTGAATCGCACATGGTAACCAGATTAATGTTTTGTTCGATGGTTGGGAATTAGAGCGTCTCGACCTTACCCACAACAGGCAGGCTAATGACAAACTGCGCGCCATCGGATACGTTTTCGGCCGTGATGCGTCCGTTGTGCGCCTCTACCAGCGACCGGGCAATGGCTAAACCCAATCCGGATGCGCCATTCGCCTCTCGCGTCTTATCTCCCCGATAGAAACGCTCAAAGATATGGGGCAAATCTTCCACCGGAATGCCGGGACCCGTATCGCGCACGCGCAGCAGCACGTAGCCGTTCTCCTGCGCGGCCGACAAAGACACTTGCCCGCCATGCGGCGTGTGGCGCAGCGCGTTGCTGACCAGGTTGCCGAGCACCTGTAGAATGCGATCGAGATCGACTGGTATCAACGGGGCATCGACTTCCTCTACAACCAGGCTGACCCCGCCGGCCTCGGCCGCCGGCAGATACGCCAGAGCGGTGTGCTCCAGCAAACCGCGCGGCTCTACCGGGCGGCACACCAGCGAAAGCTGGCCCGCGTCAGCCAGCGATAGCGTTCGCAAATCTTCGATCAGGCGATTGAGATGCTGGGCTTGGCGGTACATCGCGTCGAAGGTCTCCGGAGTTCCCGGCAGTTTCCCATCGGCCAGGGCTTCGGAGTAGCCAAGAATGACGCTGAGCGGCGTGCGCAGGTCGTGGGCGATGTCGGCCGTCATTTGCCGTCGCAGCTGGTTGGAGTGCGCCAGATCGGCGCTCATCTGGTTGAACGACTGGGCCAGTTCACCGATCTCGTCCTTCGTGCGCACCGGAACCTGGTGACCCAATTCGCCCCCGGCCACCGCCTTGGTTGCTGCGGTCAATTCTTGTACTGGGCGCGAGATGGTGCTGGCCAGAATTGCGCCCAGCAGCAGCGCCAACCCGGCGGCCGCGGCCGCACTCCACAGAATTGCCCGGTCGACGCCTGCCAGAAACTCCTCTTCCGGCGTCTCGCGCTCATTACTCGACCGTGAATACTCAATAAATCGAATATAGCCGACAGTGCTGCCATCAACTTCCACCGGCAGCGCCGTACTTTTATCGTCTTCAGATACCTGCTCTCCGGTCTCATAACCGGGAGCACTACTAAACACCACCAACCTGCCGGCGTCCTCGACGGCAATGGGCGGCAGTGTGCGGCGGGAGCCGCCTGGGCCGTGTCGCTGTCCGAGCGAGGCCTGGAATCCGTCCCAACTGCCGTTGGTCGCGTAATAATCGCTTGCCTCGGAGAGAATATCGGACTGGTAGCGATCGACGACGAATCGATCAAACTCTTTTCGGGTAAGCTGGCCGACGAATGCCGCCACGATAACAGCGCCGGCGATGCCGACGATCAGGAAGGCTAGAGTGAGTTTAAGGGCTAAGGAGCGCATGAGCTTTAGGAGAGCGCCGGCTCGGCCACCAGCCGATAGCCGATACCGTAGACCGTGACAACATAGCGTGGATTGCGCGGGTCGGGTTCGATCTTGGTGCGAAGGTTGCGAATGTGAACATCGATAGTGCGCTCGTAGCCCTCATAGGCATCGCCCTGCAGCTTGTCCAGTAACTCCAGCCGCGAGAACACCCGGCCGGGAGCGGAGAGGAATGTAGCCAGCAAGTCGAACTCCGACGGAGTCAAGTCCACGGAGGTTTGACCGACGTTGACCTCACGCCTATCCCTGTCCAGCGTTAAATCTCCGGCGCGTAATAGCGCCGACGGCAAACTCCCGGAACTTTTATCGGCGCGGCGAAGAACGGCTCGAATCCGAGCCGTCAATTCGCGCATGCTGAACGGCTTGGTCAGGTAATCATCGGCCCCAAGCTCTAGGCCCAGAACCTTGTCGCTTTCCTCAACTTTGGCTGTCAGTACTATGATCGGGGCTTCTCCCTCGCGAGCGTAGGTGTTGATAAACTCGAACCCGCCCAGCTCCGGCATCATCAAATCCAGGATGATTAGATCAGGGCGCTCGTGGCGAGCAACGAAGAGCGCTTCGCGGCCGTTGGCGGCTGTCACCACGCGAAACCCTTCCTGCATCAGATAGCTCTTGACCATCGTGCGCAGGCTTTCCATATCGTCAACCACCAGAATTGTCTTGCTCATCCCTGCATCCAACCTTTTATTTTGCAGACGATTCACCCACTGAATCGTGGCTTTAGCCTCTATTGTACTTGAGTCAGGAAGCTTTAGAGAAACCACCGCCATTGTCCTGATAACACAGGAGCGCAGACCGTTCTGCGCTCCGTCTATCCAGCTTATGAACGCTCGTTCGCGATCAGGCGTCGAGGCTCGTATCCATCGTCTCGGGAAATGCCGTGTCGGGCGTTGTCGAATCGGGCAACGTAGGGGAGAAAAACCCGTGTCCGCCACGGCCCCCGCGCCCGCCGCCGTGATGGCCGCCCCGATCACCGCGGCCAAACAGGCTAAATCCGTCATCGGCTAAAATTTCATCGGCTTGCGCTTGGGTGATCACGCCGTCGGTCACCGCTTGCTGCACAGTCGCCTCATAAGCTGCCTGAACGTTCGCCTGTAAGGTTGCGGCATCAATGCCCTTCTCGTCCATCAGGTCGCTGACCGATCGACCTTCGTCAAGGGCTGATTCCAATTCGTCGGCCTTCATGCCCAACGCTGTTGCCAGGATGGCTTGACGGTCGATATAGCTCTTCAGAGCGCGGTTCGCCAAAATCTGATCGGCTTGCGCCTGGTTAATTTGGCCCGCGGCGACAGCATCGGCCACTGAGGCGGCATACGCCTGTTCCTGGGCATCCTCCAGTTGCTGGACCGTAATCCCCAATGCTTCGGCCAGATTCTCCAACCAGTTGGCATCAGCGCTGTCCCCGTGGCCGAACCCACCCCAATGACCCAGCCCGCGCCAGATTCCGGCACTGCCGGACTGGGACTCATCCTGAGCCGGGGTCTCGACCTCTGGTGTAGCATCCTGAGCCAGGACGATGCTACCGATTAAGCCCAGCATGAGCACCAGCAATCCGCTTATCACCAACACGGGCCATTTCTTCGCTTTCTCCATGTAATCTCTCCTATCATCGTAGAACGTCCTGATCTGATATCATCGTCGTTCAGTGATTTTTACAACTGTCACAAGCTTACCTGCCAACTGTTCAGAACTTGTTAAGAAGCGTTAGGAATTTTGTTAAGTCCTTTTTGGTGAGGCCTATGGAACCAAATGGGTTTTAATGGCGTCTTTTCCCACATGAACTTCGCGCGGCGTGGTAAACCTGTCTTTACCGTTTGAACAGCTCTTCACGCCAATTCGATATCTGATTCATATACGGAGGCACGAATGTCTAAAATTTTCGGTTTTCTATTCATGCTAAGCTTGTCAATCGTCACGCTGGCGACGGCCTGCACGCCGGGCGGGACTGAGCTTGAGAGCACACCCGAAGCAACGTTAGCGATCGAGACGGCCACGCCCGACCCCATCGCCTCCACGCCGACTAAAGCCCCGGCTACACAACCTGCGGCGACGGTTGAAGCCAATGAGACGGCGACACCCGCCGCCTCGGCCACGCTGGCCGAGTACATCGACGGCTTCCAGCGAGCGGTCGCCGGGCGCGATTTCACCGCCTTGCAAACGTACATGGCTGACCCATTCAGCGTGGGCTATTGGCTGTCGGAAGGTGTGACGTATTCGCCCGCGGAAGCCGCAGCTCTCCTCGAAACCAGCTTTATGCCGGAGGGCACCCAGATCATGTGGGCTGATCCCGATATGGATCTGGCTCCCATGCTCCAGGGCCAGGCCCCGGCCTCATTTCTCGGCCCGGACAAGCAGGTTGCGGCCGCGCTCCTCAGCTATGGCTGGGGGGAAGACGGCGCGGCGGAAGCCATTCAGTTCATTACCCAACAGCCGGACGGCGCGTTCCGCTGGGAATTGATGTTGTATTCGGGCTTTGGGTTTATGGGACTGCCGACCGACGTCGAAGCGGTGCTCATCAGTGCCGACGAAGCCACCTTCCATGGCGGGCCTGGTGATTCCTACGAAGTGGTAGCGACTATCTTTGGCGGCCAAACCTATCCGGTGATAGGCGTCAGCCAGGATCAGCAATGGTGGCGGCTGCGTTGCTACGATGACAACAATGCGCTGATTGCCCAGTGCTGGGTCTCGGCCGATCCGGAAATCACCACCCCCACTGCGCTCCCCTAATTACTCAGCCGCACAAACCATCAAGCCCGCGTTCGGAACGCGGGCTTGATGCTCATCTCAGAGATATTCAGCGGTCTTGCCGCCGCTCTGCATCAGGAACCACGCCTGACTATCAAAAAGCGGGCCGTCGCCGTCAAGCAGGTAGCGCCGCGGAATGTAGCGGCCGTCGCTTTGCAAGATGTGGCTTTTGGCCGTGTCGCGCAGGCAGACGGCCAGGATGTTCTCGACAATGTGGTTTTGGGTGGCCGGATCCTCGATCGGAAACAGCACCTCCACCCGCCGATCCAGGTTGCGGGGCATCAGATCGGCGCTGCCCATATAGAGGGCCGGCGCGCCATCGTTATAGAAGTAGTAAATGCGCGAGTGCTCCAAAAAACGGCCGACGATGCTCATAACCTGGATGTTCTCGCTGACGCCGGCGATCCCCGGCCGAAGCCCGCAGATCCCGCGAACAATCAAATCTATTTTCACACCCGCTTGTGAGGCCTTGTAAAGATTGCGGATCAGCTCTCCATCGACCAGCGAATTGCACTTGATGATGATGCGGCCCTTCGGGCCTAACTGGGTTTCACGCTGGATGAACTCCAGCAACTTGGGCCGGATAGTCATCGGGGCGACGAGGAACTTGCGAAACGACTCCTGCCGGGAGTATCCGGTCAGGAAATTGAACAAGTCGCTGGCGTCGTCGGCCAGCACCTCGTCGTTGCTCATGAAACCTATGTCCGTATAGAGCCGCGCCGTGGTGCTGTTGTAATTACCGCTGGAAAGGTGGACATAGCGCCGGATGCCGTCCCGCTCGCGACGGACGATGAGCGTCACCTTGCAGTGTGTTTTAAGGCCGATCAAGCCGTAGGCGACGTGGACGCCGACACTTTCCAACTCCTGGGCCCAGTGGATATTGGTTTCCTCGTCGAACCGGGCCTTCAATTCGACCACGGCGGCTACCTGTTTATTGTTCAGCCGAGCCTTCTTCAACGCCTGGAGCACCGGCGGATTGCTGCCGACGCGGTATAGAGTGGTCTTAATGGCTAGCACGTCGGGGTCGTCGGCCGCTGCCTCCAGAAGATTTACCACCGGGGCGAAGCTGTCATACGGATGGTGCAGCAGGATATCCCGCTGGCGCAAAACGCTGAATGTGCTGCCGCGCACGTTCTGCAAAACCGGGGGCGTGGACGGCGTGAAGGGCTTGTCCTTCAGGTCCGGGCGCTCCAACCGGTGCAACTCCCACAGGCTGCTCAGCCCCAGCGGCCCGTTGGTGGTGTAGACATCATAGGAATCCACTTCCAGATTCGATACCAGAATCGCGCGTGTCTCCGCGGGCATGCTCTCGTCGATTTCCAGCCGAACCACTGTACCGAAATGGCGCTGGCGCAAATTATCTTCCATCATCAGCAACAGATCATCGGCCTCTTCTTCCTGTAATTCCATGTCGCTATTGCGGGTCACGCGGAAAGGATATGAGGCAACGATCTCCATGCCGGGAAAAAGCCGGTCCAGGTTTGCGGCGATCACTTCTTCGGACCAGACAAATTTCTGCACCGCCGGCGTTGATAGCTGATCAGGATCAAAGCGCTTTAATGGCACCAGCCGCGACAAAGGCGGCGGTACCTTCACCCGCGCGAAGCGCATGTCACCCGTAACCGGGTCGCGCACCTGGACCGCCAGGTTCAGGCTCAGGTTCGAGATGTGGGGAAACGGCCGGCTGGGATCGGAAGCAAAAGGCGTCAATACGGGAAAGATTTCCCGTTCAAAGTAGGCGCGAAGCTTGTTGCGCTGCGACTTGCTCAGCTCCTCATAGCGCAAGACGTGGATGTTGGCCTCCGCCAATTCGGCGTGGAGTTGGTCGCGCCATGTGGCATTCGCTTCAGCAAACAATTGGGTCAGTGTGCGATGAATATTGGCCAATTGCTCGCGCGGCAATAGTCCATCCGACGAGACCGTGGCCAGACCCAGTTTGAACTGCTGCTTCAGTCCCGAAACGCGCACCATGAAGAATTCATCCATGTTACTGTGGAAGATAGCCAGAAACTTGACCCGTTCCAGCAGCGGATGACCCGACTGCGTCTCGTGCAGCACGCGGCGGTTGAACTCGATATTACTTAGTTCACGATTGATGTAGAGGCTGGGGTCTCTGAGATTGACCGCCGGCTGTTTGGCGGCCGATTTGGAACCCTGAGACTTGCGCGTCTCCTGACCGGGGTCCGATTTCGCTATCTCTACCATATCGCCTCCGTGGGCAAAACCATTAGCACGGCTCTTAAAAGTGCGCTACTCTTTCGGATAATGCGTAAAAATGTATTATACATCGTTCTCTTAACAGTAGTAATCGCGGGGTGCGCCCGCACAGATCCCGCGACCGTCGCCGTTCCCCCTATTGATATCCAGGCTCCGCCGACGCCACTCATCACGTCGGACCCGGCGGGAGCCGCCGCGGCGCCGGCCGCGCTGCCGGACGCCCCCTTGCCTACCCCTACCCTGGCCGCGCCGGCAACGGTGTCCGCGGAAGGAGGCGCGCCGCCGCCACCACCCACAGCCACGGCTGATCCGGCCGTCACCGCCGAGTATACGCTCTCGGCTGCGCCGGGCGTGCCGGAAGCCCTGGCTGCCGCCGCGCAATCTATCGCCGCCAACAACCGGCAGTTATTCCAATGGGTGGACGGCGACACAGCCGCCGACGTGCTGCTGACCGTCAACAACGGTACACCCCTGGCCCACTGGCTCTACGTCATCGCCGCCCCCTTCGCCACGGTGGCCGACGACACGACCTGGACGGCCGTCACCAACGGCTGGAATTCGGGCACGTCGGAGTTGGGCAACCTCTTTGTCGACCCGGGGACGGCCGCCGCCTTGAACGCCGTCTGGGGGTCCGGCGCGGCGCAAGTCGTGGCCAACGATTTCATCGGCGCCGTCTGGGCGGCTCGCCCGTCGTGGATCATCATCCCCTTCGAGCACTTGCGACCGGAATGGAAGGTTATCCGCCTCGATGGCCGCTCACCTCTGACGCATGATTTTAGTCCCGACGGCTATCCGCTTGCCCTGCCAATGACGGTTACCGGCCAACCCGCCGGCGTCGAGGCGTTTCTGGAGCGCTGGAATGGCCCGGCCACCAACCGCGATCCGGCCAAGCTGACCCGCGTCGCCATGAGCGGCGTGACGGCCCTTGTCCGAGCGACGGCGGCGCAGATGGAGCGCAACGGCATACTGTGGCCGGGCGAAGAGGTAGGGCCGGTTTTCCAGTCAGCCGATATCGCCCACATCAGCAACGAAGTGTCGTTCGCCGCCGATTGCCCATTTCCCGACGCCTACGGGGGCACAACCTTCTGCTCTCGCGATCCATACTTTGAACTGATCGAGCACCTCGGTATTGACGTCATCGAGTTGACGGGCAATCACCTGAACGATTACGGACGCGATCCGCTCTCGCGAACGATCGACATGTATGCCGCGGCGGGGATGAAGTGGTTCGGCGGCGGGCGCGATCTGGCCGACGCCGGGCAACCGGCTATCTTCGAACACAACGGCAACCGGATCGCTTTCGTCGGCTGCAATCCGGTTGGTCCGGCCAACGACTGGGCGCTCGTCGACGCGGCCGGCTCGCGCCCCTGTGGCGATGATTTCACGACCCAAATCACGCAATTGCGCGCCGAGGGCTACGTCGTTCTGGCGACGCTACAGTATAACGAGCATTATGTCTACTATGCGCCGCCCGACCAGGTGGCCGCATTCTCCGCGCTGGCCGCGGCGGGAGCAACGGCCGTCTCCGGCAGCCAGGCCCACCACGCGCAGGCCTTCGCCTTTGAGGGTGATACTTTCATCCATTATGGTCCCGGCAATCTCTTCTTCGACCAAATGGACATGATGGGCACGCGACAGACATTTGTCGACACGCACGTCATCTATGATGGTCGTCTCATCAGCGTGGAACTTTGGACGGGGCTTATCGAGAATTGGGCGCGGCCGCGGTTGATGAACGCCGAAGAACGAGCCGATTTTCTCCAGACCGTGTTCCAGGCGAGCGGGTGGTAAATCAAAAACGCGTCGGGCAGAGCTAGCCGTTCTCGCGACGACCGGCGCGGCGGAAAATCAACAAAATCAGAGGCAACCCCACTGCGGCCAGCCCCAGCGCGCCAAGCCACCACCCGCTTCGTGAATTTGCGGACGTAGTGGTAGTGGGTTCGATGACGCCTGCTGCGTCCGGCGTGCCCAGGCCGACGCTGAAGGAATAGCTACCGCTGATCTCATGCCCGTCGCTCGATGCAGCCACCCACTGGACTGTGTAAACTCCTGGTTCCAGGACCGGCAGAGGCGTATACACTTCTTGTGGCCGTTCGGGATTGAACTGGGGCACCAGCCCGCTGACCTGTTCGAAGTTCTCGCCCATGACGACGATCTGGCTGGTGGCAGCGATGGGTTCGCTGAAAGTCAGGCGAATCTCGGCTGGGGATTCGCCTAATTGCGTCCCCGGCGCAGGCTCGGCCGCCACGAGGTCGCTGTGGGCCGCCACCGGGCGGCCCAAGAGTATCAGGACCAGGAAGGCCACTAAGAGAGCAAGGCTTCCGGCGTTTTTCCCTCTCATAACAACGGCTCCAGCGATGCCATTAGCTCGGCCGGGGAGAGCGGCCCGCTAAAGCGGGCAACGATCGTTCCGGCCCCATCGAGTACAAATACCCAGGGCTCCGTATCAAGCCCCCATTCGGCCATCTCCTTGACAACCGTCATCGCCTGGAAATCGTCATAGACTTCGATGTGGATGTAATTGACCCGGTCGCCTGTTTCGGCGCGAGCCGCCTTAAGAGTATCGAGCACCGGGGCGCACCACTTGGTCTGGCAAAAGGCGGGGGTCAGAAAACCGACGACAGTTGGTCGCCCGCTGGCGACCGCATCGGCCACGGTCAATTGGTGGAAGGCCGGATCAGGGTCGTTGGCCGAGCTGAGCAAGCTTATGTCAGACTCCGTCGCCAGAGTGCGATTGGCGCTGGCGGGCGCTGGCGCGCCGATTGCCGGTGCCTTGCTGGCCGGTTGAAGCTCCAACACAAAGTCGGCTCGCGTTGATGAGCCATCGGCCATACCGATCTCGGCGATCATGCCCCAGTAGCCGGGGCTGTCCAGTTGGGGAAAAAACACCCAATAGGGAATCTCGTAATCGGTGTAGCCGGTCGCCGCGCCGCTCCAGGCTGGGGCCATATCAGAGGCGCTCAGGTCCTCGCCCAATTCGACGGCACTAATGCGAATGGTGGCCACATCGGCGGCGGCACTCTCGCCGTCGAACACCGCGAAAGAAACGCGCGGCTCACCCACAGCAAAATCAGCGCTGACTAGAATGATCTGCAGCGGGGAAACCGCGCTGCCGTCCGGCGAATCGGCCGCCGGTGAACACGCGGCCAATGCCAGGATGCCGAAGAAAACAAACAAATAACGGAGTTTCATACGCATATCCAATAAAAATTTAGAAGATTGTAGCAAAGAACCGCACAACCTGAGGGCGCGATTGCCACTTTCTCAGCCGCATCACCCGGTTTTCGGCTGTAAATACCTAAACGACATGACCACGTATGGCTATAATGTCCTCCTTATGAAAGTAGTTGCTGGGATTTTGCCGCAAGGTATCGAATGGCGTGTCTTGCTTGTTCTTGAAGCGGGTCAGGAGCCGGGTATCGCCTGGGAAATAGGTCACACTCTGGCCCGGGCGAATCGGGGCGATCTGGTGATTGCGATCCTGGTATCGCCCGATAATTCCAGGGATAAGGTCAACACTGCCATC